>Ga0105242_10003383_pt1 | contig 12419 bp, 10 predicted proteins | sample KBSM24metaG_FD_81521 | JGI IMG/M metagenome (GOLD analysis project Ga0105242, IMG submission 81521) | Miscanthus rhizosphere microbial communities from Kellogg Biological Station, Michigan, USA - KBS M2-4 metaG | ecosystem: Host-associated > Plants > Roots > Rhizosphere > Soil | place...
ACACCCGGCTCGACTCCATGAGCCGCATCGTGTCCGTCACGCAGAAGGCGGCGGCGGGCGCCAAGCGCATCTTCGATATCCTCGACCACGTGAGCAACGTGCCCGACCCGGTCCAGCCCGCGCAGCTGGACCGCGTGGAAGGCGCGCTCACCCTGCGCAACGTGGGCTTCCGCTACGGCAGCCGGGCCGTCATCAAGGGGCTGAACCTGGACATCCGCCCCGGCGAGATGATCGGGCTGGTGGGCCACAGCGGCTCGGGCAAGAGCACGCTGGTCAACCTCATCAGCCGCTTCTACGACGTGAGCGAGGGCTCCATCCAGGTCGATGGCGTGGACGTGCGCCGCCTGCGGGTGGCCGACTACCGCAGCCACATTGGCCTGGTGCTGCAGGAGCCCTTCCTCTTCTTCGGCACCATCGCCGAGAACATCGCCTACGGCAAGCCCAACGCCTCGCGCGCCGACATCGTCGCCGCCGCCCGGGCCGCCCATGCGCATGAATTCATCCTGCGCCTGCCGCACGGTTACGACTCGCTGGTGGGCGAGCGCGGCCAGGGCCTCTCGGGCGGAGAGCGCCAGCGCATCAGCATCGCCCGTGCGCTGCTGATCGACCCGCGCATCCTGATCCTGGACGAAGCCACCTCGGCCGTGGACACCGAGACGGAAAAGGAGATCCAGAAAGCGCTGGACAACCTGGTGCAGGGCCGCACCACCATCGCCATCGCCCACCGGCTGTCCACATTGCGCAAGGCCGACCGCCTGGTGGTGATGGACCGGGGCGAGGTGGTGGAAGTCGGCCCGCACGACGAGCTGATGGCCCAGCAGGGCGCCTACTGGCGTCTCTACGAAGCCCAGGCGCGCCGCGCCGAAGAAGACGCGCAGGCCGCCGGCGTGGTCATCGTGGAAAGCGGGCTGCTGCACTCCGCCCACCCGGCAGGGCAGTCGTGATGCAAGCCCGGAGCACCGACCCGAGGAACCTCCCGATATGACGACTCCCCCGAACTTCACCCTGGCTGCGCCGTCCTTCACGCTGCAGCGCAACGCCCACGGCCGGCTGGTGCTGCGCCTGCCGGATGGCGCGGAACACATCGGCATCGTTCCCGTGCGTGCCTTTCCGATCGGCGCGCCCGACGAGGGTGTCTCCCTGGTCGGCCAGGACGGGCACGAGCGCGTCTGGATCGAACGCCTGAGCGCGCTGCCGGCCGAGCAGCGCCACCTGATCGACGAAGAACTGGCCGCGCGCGAGTTCGTCCCCGTGATCGAGCGGATCACCACCGTCTCCAGCTTTTCCACTCCCAGCACCTGGTCCGTCCAGACCGACCGGGGGCCGGCCCAGTTGGTCTTGAAGGGCGAGGAAGACATCCGCCGGCTGGGCTCACGCACCTCGCTGTTGATCGCGGCGGGCGACGGCGTGCAGTTCCGCGTGCCCGATGTGGGCGCGCTCGACCGGCATTCACGCAAGTTGCTCGAAAGATTTTTGTAGCAGCAACCCCAGGCCCGGTGCGGCCTGCGGGGCTCGGCGGGCTCCTGAGTGCGGGTGGTGGATAAGTAGAAACCCGTATTTTTGGAAATAAAGCCGAAAAAGGCCTCAATTTGCCTCTCTTTTTGTCGTTATAGAGTACGACAAGGGGGTCGTTCCGCCTTGTCGAAGCCGCTCTTGCAAGGAACCCGCCATGTCCATCCCATCTGTCGACCGTTCGCCGAGTTGGCGCCCCCAGGGCGCCGAGCTGTATCCCACGGGCGCCGCTCCTGCCATTCCGGCGACGCGCGCGGGGGGCGGTGGCGCGCCTGCGCCCGTCGAATCCATGGATCGGCTGGGAGAGGGGGCGAAGCTGGGACAGCCCGACAAGCCCTCGTCGCCGGCAGACACCGTCAACAAGGACTGGACCGAGCGCAAGAAGCAGGAAGCCGCCAAGGAAGCCGAGGAGCCGCCCAAGGAACCCATCTACAAGATGCTGCTGGAATTCATCCAGTCGATGTGGCGGGCGAGCGGCAGTGCGGTGGACATGGCTCAGCAGGTGAACGAGACGGCGATGAAGGACCGGCTGGCGCAGGGGCAGCAGCTGCAGGACCCCGAGCAGCAGCAGCGGCTCACCTATTCCGAACTGAAGGTCAAGCGCACCCCCAGCACGCTGCCCTGAGCGGGCTGGCAATTTCCCGCCCGCTGCTGGTGGAAGTTTTTGCTATGGTTTTGGTAGCTTGGTGCGCCCGAACTGCAAGCGCTGGCTCCTGATTTCACTCTTTTTCCTTCGGCGTGCCGGCCGCATCTGCCGCTGAAGGCTGCGCCGGTGCTTGCGGCTGCGCCTGGTCCTGCGGTGGCTGGGCACCTGCTGCCTTGGCACGATCACGCTCCGCGCGGTACTTGATGGTGAAGGCGCGCACCTCTTCCAGCGTCACGAAGCCGTCGTGATTGGTGTCGGCCTCGTCGAAGGCGGCGGCCAGGCGCGGCACGATCGCCACCTCGTTGCGGCTGAGCTTGCCGTCGCCGTTGAAGTCCAGCAGGTTGAATTCGCGGATCGCCTTGATCTCGCCCTTGCTCATGGGGGCGCTGGCGGCGGGCGCGGCGGGCTGTGCGGCGTCATCCGCGGCCAGGGCCGTGGCTGCTGCGGGCAGGGCGAGGCACATCGTCAGGGCCTGGGCGGCGCGGGCCGCTGCAAGCGGCAGGTTCTGCAGGTAGGAGTCGAAGCGCATCAGCGTGGGATCGCTGCGGGCGCCAGGGGTTCCGCTCCGGCCTGTGCCATGGCCTCGTTGGAGATGCCCGAGCGCACGTGGCCTGCCGGCACATGGCGGGCGGCCGAGTCCACATGGCCGGTCTGGTCGTCGAAGAAGAAGTCGGGCTCGAACTCGCGCAGGAACGGCCCTTTTTCCAGCCCGCCCAGGAACATCGCCTCGTCCACCGCCAGGTTCCACTCCATCAGCGTGTTGATGGCGCGCTCGTGCGCCGGCGCGCTGCGTGCCGTGACCAGCGCCGTGCGCAGCCGCATGCCCGCGACATCGGCCTGCTGCTGCAGCTGGTGCAGTGCGGCCAGCAGCGGCTTGAAGGGGCCACCAGAAAGCGGCAGCGCGGCCTTGCTCGTCTCGTGCGACTGGAAAGCGGCCAGGCCCCCGGCCTGATAGACACGCTCGGCCTCGTCGGAGAACAGCACCGCGTCGCCGTCGAAGGCGATGCGCAGCTCGCCGGGGTAGTTGTCGCCGGCTGCCGCAGAGTGCGTGAGCACCCGCGCGGCCGGAAAGCCCAGTGCCAGCGCCTCGCTCACGTCATGCTCGTTGGCCGACAGGAACAGGTGCGCGCCCAGCGGCCGCAGGTACTTGAAAGGGTCGCGCCCCTGGGTGAACACGCCGCGCTCCAGCGGCAGGCCGGCGTTCTGCGCCGAATGGAAGATGCGCAGCGCGCTGACCGGGTCGTTGCGCGAGAGGATCACCACCTCCACCCGCCGCGTCTGTGCGGTGTTGAACGCCAGCAGCTTGCGCACCAGCGCGAAGGCCACGCCCGGCTTGGCCGGCACATGCAGGCGTTCCTGCTGCAGCTTCATGTAGGGCAGCGGGTTCTTCGCGTCGAAGATGCGGTTCTCTTCCTCGAAGTCGAACAGCGCGCGGGACGAGATGGCGACGACGAGCTTGTCGTCCAGGGTGAGGGCCATGGCGGTGTGCTGCAGCTGCAGGGTTGGTGGTTTGAGCGGCGCTTATTTCACGAACTGGTTGAGCTGGATGATGGGCATCAGCACGGCCAGCACGATCAGCATCACCACCAGCCCCATCACCACGATCAGCAGCGGCTCCAGGATGGTCGCCAGCTGCATGGAGCGGCGCTGCACCTCGGCCGACAGCTGGATGGCGGCGCGCTGCAGCATCACCGGCAGCTGGCCCGTCTGCTCGCCCAGCCGCGCGAACATCGACACCAGGCCGGGAAAGCGCTTCTTCTGCGCCAGCGCGGAAGCCAGCGGTGCGCCCTCGCGCACCAGCACCAGCGCCTCCATGGCGTCGGCCCGCAGTGCGCGGTTGTTCAGCGTCTCGGCCGCCGCCTGCAGCGCCTTGAGGATGGGCACCCCCGCGCCTGCCAGCATGGCCAGCGTGCCGGCGAAGCGCGCCGCGTTGTAGCCCCGCGCCAGCCGGCCCACCACCGGCAGCGTCAGCCACCAGCCGTCGAACTTCTGCCGAAAAAGCGGCCGGGCCAAGGCATAACGACCGCCTATAGCTATCAAAACCAGAGCAAGCAGCATCGCCCAGCCGTAGCTGCGCACCGCATCGCTGATGGCCAGCATGGCCACGGTCAGGAAGGGCAGGGCGCGCTTGGTGCCCGCGAACACGCTGGCCACCTGCGGCACCACGTAGCCCACCAGGAACAGCACGATGACGATGGCTACCAGCGTCACGATGGCCGGGTAGAGCGCCGCGCCGATCAGCTTGCCGCGCAGCGTCTGGCGCTCTTCCAGGTCGTCGGCCAGCCGCTCCAGCACCAGCCCCAGGCTGCCGCTGGATTCGCCCGCTCCCACCACGGCGCAGTAGATGTCGGAGAACTCGCGCGGATGGCCCGTCAGCGCCCGCGCGAAGGTGGATCCGGCATTCACCTCGGCTCGCAGCGCCGCCACCAGATGGCGCTGGCGGTCACCCTCGGCCTCGTCGGCCAGCGCCGTCAGCGCCCGCTCCAGTGGCAGGCCTGAACTCACCAAGCCCGCCAGCTGCCGCGTCCAGATCGCCAGGCCGGCCGAATTGAACACCGGCCGCGTCATCAGCCGCTCCCCCAGCCCCGGCGCCGCGCCGCCCTGCGACTGCCCCGAAGCCAGCGGCTCCACCGCCAGCGGCACCAGCGACTGCGCCCGCAGCAGGCTGCGTGCCGCCTTGGGTGAATCGGCCTCGATGGTGCCCTTGCGGGACTGGCCCTGGGAGTCGATCGCTTCGAAGGAAAAGGCGGGCATGCGGGTGATCGGAGAAAACGTTCGGTTCGGTGGGGTGCTCTGGCGCGCCCCGGGAGTCCGTGATGGTAGCGGCTGCGCATGTCAGGGGCGGATTGCTGGGCGGCGTGATGCAACGGCCCCGCTCCGTGCGATTTTGTGTCCGATCGCAACCCTAAGCCTTGTCTAAGTCTCCTTTCGCACACTCCCTGCCATGCAACAACCCACCGAAAGGTCTGCCATGAATTCCATCCTCTCCACTCCTCGCCGTCTGACGCTGGCGCTGGTCGCGGCCGGTGCCATTGGCGCTACCGGTGCCGGGCTGGTCACCAACATGCGGCCGGGGCATGCCGAGCAGCCGCCCGCGCAGGTCACGGCTGCCGTGCCCACCGCGCCGATCAGCGGCGGCGGCGTGGCCATGCCCGATTTCGCCCAGATCACCGCGCGCAACGGCGCTGCGGTGGTGAACATCAGCGTGGTGGGCACCACCAAGACGTCCGACGAGGGTGATGACGGCGACGATGCCAGCGCCGCCTCCGCGCAGCAGCGCGGCATGCAGGGCATGGACCCGGACGATCCCTTCTTCCAGTTCTTCAAGCGCTTCGGCTTTCCCGGCGCCGGCGGCGGCCCTGGCATGCCGCAGCAGCGCAACGTGCCCATGCGCGGCGAGGGCTCGGGCTTCATCGTGAGCCCCGACGGCGTGATCCTGACCAATGCCCACGTGGTCAAGGGCGCCAGCAGCGTGACCGTGAAGCTGACCGACCGCCGCGAGTTCCGCGCCAAGGTGCTGGGCTCCGACCCCAAGACCGACATCGCCGTGCTGAAGATCAACGCCAAGGATCTGCCGGTGGTGCAGCTGGGCAGCACCAAGAACCTGGCCGTGGGCGAATGGGTGCTGGCCATCGGCTCGCCCTTCGGCTTCGAGAACAGCGTGACTGCCGGCGTGGTGAGCGCCAAGGGCCGCGCGCTGCCCGATGACAGCTTCGTGCCTTTCATCCAGACCGACGTGGCGGTGAACCCGGGCAACTCCGGCGGGCCGCTCTTCAACACGCGCGGCCAGGTCGTGGGCATCAACTCGCAGATCTACAGCCGTTCGGGTGGTTACCAGGGCGTGTCGTTCGCCATTCCGATCGAGGTGGCCGAGCGGGTGAAGGACCAGATCATGGCGACCGGCAAGGCCAGCCATGCGCGGCTGGGCGTGTCGGTGCAGGAAGTGAACCAGGCCTTCGCCGATTCCTTCCAGCTGCCCAAGCCCGAAGGCGCGCTGGTGGCCGGCGTGGAGCCCGGCGGGCCGGCCGACAAGGCGGGGCTGAAGTCGGGCGACGTGATCCTCAGCATCAACGGCCAGCCGATCGTCGCGTCGGGCGACCTGCCCGCCTTCGTGGGAGAGGCCGCGCCGGGCACCAAGGCGACGATGGAGATCTGGCGCCGCGGCAAGCAGGAGGAACTGGTCGCCACGCTGGGCGATGTCAACGACAAGAAGGCATCGAAGGTGGCCGATGCCAGCCAGGCCGTGGGCAAGGGCCAGCTGGGCCTGGCGCTGCGTCCGCTGCAGCCGCAGGAGCGGCGCGATTCCGGCATCGAGACCGGCCTGGTGATCGAGCAGGTGCGCGGCCCGGCGGCGGTGGCCGGCGTGGAGCCGGGTGACGTGCTGCTGGCCATCAACGGCACGCCGGCCAAGAGCCTGGACCAGGTGCGCGAAGCCGTGGCCAAGTCGGGCAAGTCGGTGGCGCTGCTGATCGAGCGCGACGGCAACCGCATCTTCGTGCCCGTGCAGCTGGGTTAAGCCAGGGCCGCTGGGCCGCGCAGAGAAGCGCAGGGCGGCGCGCCGCAGGGGTGTCGTCCCCGTGGGGTGGTGGGCTGCCGCTATGCTTGGCGGTATGCCGCCGCCCCTCCCTTGCCCTGCCGTTCCGCGCTCTCCCGCACGCCGCCGTGCCGGCGCCCTCAACGGCGCGGCGGCGGCTTTCGTTTCCTGCATTCCGTCGGAGTTGCCGCATGCGCCTGCTGCTGGTTGAAGACGACACCATGATCGGCGAGGCCGTGCACGACCTGCTGCGCGCCGAGCACTACGCGGTGGACTGGGCCCGCGACGGCGCCATGGCCGATTCCGCCCTGCGCACCCAGGCCTACGACCTGGTGCTGCTGGACCTGGGCCTGCCGCGCCGCGATGGCCTGGCCGTGCTGCGCGACCTGCGTGCCCGCAAGGACCGCACGCCCGTGCTGATCGCCACCGCCCGCGACGCCGTGTCCGAGCGCGTGCAGGGGCTGGACGCCGGCGCCGACGACTACCTGCTCAAGCCCTACGACATGGACGAGCTGCTGGCCCGCATCCGCGCGCTCACCCGCCGCGCCGCGGGGCGCGCCGAGCCGGCCTACGAACACCAGGGCGTGGTCATCCACCCAGCGACCCGCGAAGTCACCGTGGGCGGACAGCCCGTGGTGCTGTCGGCCCGCGAATGGGCCGTGCTGGAAGCGCTGCTGGCCCGCCCGGGCGCCGTGCTGTCGCGCCAGCAGCTCGAAGAAAAGCTCTACGGCTGGAACGACGAGATCAGCAGCAACGCGGTGGAGGTCTATATCCACGGACTGCGCAAGAAGCTGGGCGCCGAGCTGGTGCTGAACGTGCGCGGCGTGGGCTACATGGTGCCCAAGGCATGACGGCGGATCCGGCCGAGCGGCCGCAGCCGACCGCTGGCGGCGCCGCACCGCGCGCGCCGTCGCTGCGGGCCCGGCTGCTGTGGTTCCTGCTCGCCGCCATCGGCCTCGCGGCCCTGGCGCAGATCGGCCTGGCCTACCGCGCCGCGCTGGACGAGGCCGACGTGCTGTTCGACTACCACATGCAGCAGACGGCCCAGGCGCTGCGGCCGGGCCTGCCGTCCCTGCCTTCGGGCGCCGCGCAGCTGCTGCCCGGCGAGCGGGAGAATCATGAGTTCGTGGTGCAGGTGTGGTCTTCGAGCGGGCTGCGCGTCTATGAATCCGCCATCGGCGCCGCGCTGCCGCAGCGCGCGGTGCTGGGCTTTTCCAACGTGGCGGCCAACGGCACCACCTACCGCGTGCTGTCGGTGCAGACGCAGACGCAGGTCATCCAGGTGGCGCAGGACATGGCCGCGCGCCGCTCCATGGCGCGCACGCTGGCGCTGCGCACGGCCGCGCCCATCGCGCTGCTGGCGCCGCTGCTGGCGCTGGCCGTGTGGTGGGCCGTCAGCGGCTCGCTGGCACCGGTCGAACGCGTGCGCCGCCAGGTGGCGCGCCGGCAGGTGGACGATCTGTCTCCCGTCGATGGCGACGCGCTGCCCGCCGAGGTGCGCCCGCTGGTCGATGAACTGAACCTGCTGCTGGGGCGCGTGCAGCGCGCCTTCGAGGCACAGCAGCATTTCGTGGCCGATGCGGCGCACGAACTGCGCTCGCCCCTGGCCGCGCTCAAGCTGCAGGTGCAGGGCCTGCAGCGCGCCCCCGACGAAGCCACGCGCGAGCGCGCCGTGGGCCGGCTGGCCGCCGGCATCGACCGCGCGACCGCCCTGGTCGAGCAACTGCTGGCCCTGGCCCGGCAGGAGGCCAAGCTGACCGCCGGCGCCCCGCCCATCCCGGTGCCGCTTGCCGATCTGGCCCGCCAGGCCGTAGTGGACGCCGCGCCGCACGCGCAGTCCAGCGGCATCGACCTGGGGCTGGGCCGCGCCGACGCCGGCACCGTGCCCGGCCATGTGGATGCGCTGCGCATCCTGCTGCGCAACCTGATCGACAACGCCATCAAATACACGCCCGCCGGCGGCACGGTGGACGTGAGCGTGTCGCGGGCCGAGGGCGGCGACGCCCTGGTGCTGGCCGTGGAGGACAGCGGCCCCGGCATCGCCCCCGAAGACCGCGCGCAGGTGCTGGGGCGCTTCCATCGCGCGACGCAGGCCGATGCGCAGGGCCGGCCCATCGCCGGCAGCGGGCTGGGCCTTTCCATCGTGCAGACCATCGCGCGCATGCACGGTGCGGTGGTGGATCTGGGCAGCTCCGCCCGCCTGGGCGGCTTGAGCGTGAGCGTGCGCCTGCCCTTGCGGCCGGCCGCGGCGGAACGTGCGGGGGGCGGCGCATGATCCGCGTGGCGGTGCTCTCGGGCCTGAGCCATGCGGTCTTCGTGGCCGTGGGGCTGCTGATCTACGTGATGGCCACGCGCATCGGGCACCAGCGGCGCCACCCCTCGGCGGCCATGGGCTGGGTGCTGGCCATCATCGCGTTCCCGTATTTCGCCGTGCCGCTCTTCCTGCTATTCGGCACGCGCAAGTTCGCCCGGCCCGTGCGCCGTGCGCGCACCTCCGCCGAGGGCTCCGGCGACGCTCCGCTGCCCCCGGGCGGCCCCGCCTGGGCCCTGGAACTGCTGGCCTGCATGGAACTGGCGCCCGCGGCGCGCAACGACGGCGTCGAACTGCACCCCGACGGCGCTGCAGCGCTGCGCGGCCTGATGCACACCATCGAAAGCGCGGAGCGCAGCCTGGACGTCTGCACCTTCGTCTTCGGCAACGACGAGGTCGGCGAGCGGGTGGCGCAGGGCCTGCTGCGCGCCGTGCAGCGCGGCGTGGCCGTGCGCCTGCTGGTCGATGCCGTGGGCAGCCTGCACATGCCGCACCGCCTGCTGCGCGCCCTGCGGCGCGGCGGCGTGCAGGTGCAGCGCTTCATGCCCGTGCTGCACAACCCGCTGCGCGGCCGTACCAACCTGCGCAACCACCGCAAGCTGGCGGTGTCCGATGGCGCCCGGCTCTGGAGCGGCGGGCGCAACCTGGCCGTCGAATATTTTCTGGACCGCCCCGGCGAGCCGGCCTGGGTCGATCTGAGCTACGAAGCGGAGGGCCCGCTCGCCGCGCAGGCCGCGCTGCAGTTCGCCGCCGACTGGCAGGCCGCCAGCGGCCGCGCCGCACGCACTGTGCTGCCCCGCACGCCGGTGGCCGAACCGCCGGCCGGCCCGCTGGCCCAGTGGCTGCCCAGCGGCCCCGACCATGCCGACGACACCGTGCATGCGCTGCTGCTGGCCGGCGCCTACCACGCACGCCAGCGCATCGTGGCCTTCACGCCGTACTTCGTGCCGGACGACGCGCTGCTCGACGCTTGGTGCCTGGCCTGCCGGCGCGGCGTGCAGGTGACTTTGCTGGTGCCCGCCCGCTCCAACCACCGCCTGGCCGACTGGGCCCGCGAGCGCGCCCTGCGCGAACTGGTGGCCGCCGGAGCGCAGGTCTGGCTGGCGCCGCACATGGTGCATGCCAAGGCGGTGCTGATCGACGACGACCTGGCGATGTGCGGATCGCTCAACCTGGATGCGCGCAGCCTGTTCCTCAACTACGAGGCGATGACGGCGTTCTATTCGCCCGCCGAGGTGCGCTGGCTGTCGGACTGGTGCGCTGCGGAGATCGGCCGGGCGCAGCGCTATCGGGCGCGCAGGCCGTCCTGGGCGAGGGACGTGGCGGAGGGCGTGGTGCGGGCCGTGGGCTTCCAGCTCTAGCGCCTGCCTGCGCCGGGGGCTGGGCCCGCGGCTTCTTCTTTCTTCCGTCACTTCTTTTCTTTTTCCGATAGCGCCATGCCGAGAACGCAGGCGCGTTGCAGGCGATCCGGTCCGCATCGCTTCGGATGACCATTGATTTTTGTACGCAATGCGTAGAATAATCGGCGCATCAGAAACGCATTGCGTATACATCCATGTCCCTGCAGCAGCAAGAAATTCTGCGCGACGCCATGCGCCGCCTCAACCTCACCCGCAATGCCTTGGCCGAACGGCTGGGGGTGCGGCGCCGGGCGCTCGATACCTGGCTGCTGCCGGCGGAGTCGTCCGAGTCGCGGGCCATGCCGGAGATGGTGGAGAAATTCCTCGCCGAGATCCTTCGCAACGAAGCGCGGCCTTCGCCCGACTCTCCGGAGGCGCCCGACACGCGGCCGCTGGCCGACCGCATCGCTGTGGATGGGCAGCGCCACCTGCTTTCGGTCTCGCAGTTCGATCGGGGCAGCCTGGAAGACTTGTTCCATGTTGCGGACGTGATGCAGCCCATCGCCCGCCGGCAGAAGGTATGCCGCGTGCTCGAAGGCGCCGTGCTCGGCAGCCTGTTCTTCGAGGCCAGCACCCGCACCCGGGTGAGTTTCGGCGCGGCCTTCTGCCGGCTGGGCGGCAGCGTGTGCGACACCACGGGCTTCACCTTCTCGTCGATGGCCAAGGGCGAATCGATCTACGACACCAGCCGCGTGATGAGCGGCTATGTCGATGCGCTGGTGGTGCGCCACCCGGACCAGGGCTCGGTGGCCGAATTCGCCCGCGCCACGAACATTCCCGTCATCAATGCCGGCGATGGTCCGGGCGAGCACCCCAGCCAGGCGATCCTGGACCTCTACACCATCCAGCGCGAATTCTCGCGGCAGGGCAAGCTGCTCGACGGATCGCACATCGCCATCGTGGGCGACCTGAAGTACGGCCGCACCGTGCATTCGCTGATCCGGCTGCTCTCGCTCTACCGCGGGCTGCGGTTCACGCTGGTGGCGCCACCGTCGCTCGAGATGCCGGCCCACCTCGTCGAACTCGCGGCCCGCAACGGCCATGCCGTGGAGACCGTGGCTTCGCTGGAAGCGGGCCTGGCCGGCGCCGATGTGGTGTATGCCACGCGGGTGCAGAAGGAGCGCTTCGAGGGCGAGGCCATCGAGGGCTACACGCCTGAATTCCAGGTGCGCAAGGCGCTGGTGGATGCGGTGTGCAAGCCCGACACGATCCTCATGCACCCCTTGCCGCGCGACGGCCGGCCCGGGGCCAACGATCTGAGCACCGACCTGAATCACGACCCGCGTCTGGCGATCTTCCGGCAGACGGACAACGGCATCGCGGTGCGCATGGCGCTGTTCGCGGTGTTGATGGGGGTGGAGAAGCAGGTGGTGGGGGCGTTGCGTGATGTGTCATGGCGGTCGCCTCGCTATGTGGGGCCGGACGATGCCATGTTCGATGGGTTGGATTGAGTGAAATTGCGGTTTGTTGGCCGTGAGAGTGGGCTACTTTTCCGCTTTTGCTGGGCGGTCGCTTCCCGGGGATCGGGATGTGCGCCCGACGGCGCACTCACTTTCTTTTGCTTCGCCAAAAGAAAGTAAGCAAAGAAAAGGCGACCCCCAGTCTGCGACCCCTTCGCTTTCGCTACGGGGCAGACCTGCGGCGGGGCGCTTGCGGGGTGCCGCCGCAGAACTCACTGCGCGCTGGCGCGCTCCGTTCAAACATGCTGCGGCGAGTCAGAGCACGAAGCATGCGTGTCCTTCGGCACGCATGCGCACCCCGCAAGCACCCCGCCGCAGGCGCAGCCAGCAGGGGGTAAACAGCCGCACACGGGCCATTGCTTCGCTCGGCCCGGCACGCGCGCGCTTCGCGCTGCGGCGCCTGCAGTGCGCAGCGACGGCCCGTGCGGTTCCCCACCCCCTTCTGTGCGTGCCGAGAAGCGCAGGGCGGCGGGTGCGTGCGTGTGCCGAAGGACACACGCACTTCGTGCTCTGACTTGCCGCAGCATGTTTGAACGGAGCGCACGCAGTGCGCGCA
>Ga0105242_10003385_pt1 | contig 12417 bp, 12 predicted proteins | sample KBSM24metaG_FD_81521 | JGI IMG/M metagenome (GOLD analysis project Ga0105242, IMG submission 81521) | Miscanthus rhizosphere microbial communities from Kellogg Biological Station, Michigan, USA - KBS M2-4 metaG | ecosystem: Host-associated > Plants > Roots > Rhizosphere > Soil | place...
AGGAATACCTCAAGGAAATGGGCGTGATCGATGCCGACAAGGCCAGCGTCTATCGCTACATGAACTTCGACCAGATCGAGGAATACGCGGACGCCGCCAAGTCGGTGGCCGCCTGACGCTGCGGGCCCGGCCGGGCCCGTGCGCTGAAAGGCGCCGCAACGCGATGCCCCGGGGGAGCGATCCCCCGGGGCATTTCTTTTGCCCGTTCCCTCCGTCCTTTTTTTAAGGATCTGCCGACCGCGGCCTGCGCAGTGGTGCGCGTGCGGAACATTTCCCGCCTGCCCGGCATCCGACTCCGCAGAACCACGATAACGTGCCTCCCCATGTTCAAGTCCTTCTTTCTGTCCCGCCGCTGGTGGGCATGGTCCATTGCAGGCACGGTGCTCATCCTGCTGGCCACCTGGTATCGCGTCGAGCTCGACGTGCAGATCAACGACTGGTTCGGCAGCTTCTACGACCTGATCCAGAAATCGCTGGGCCAGCCCGGCAGCATCACGGCAGGGCAGTTCTGGGGGCAGCTCTCGACATTCACGCGCATCGCCATGATCTATGTGACGACGGCGGTGCTGGTGGACTTCTTCAGCAAGCACTACATCTTCCGCTGGCGCCAGGCCATGAACGAGCACTACATGGCCGTCTGGCAGCGCTTGCGCCATATCGAGGGCGCAGCGCAGCGTGTGCAGGAAGACACCATGCGCTTCGCCAGCACCATGGAGGGCCTGGGCCTGACCTTCCTGCGCAGCCTGATGACGCTGGGGGCCTTTCTGCCGGTGCTGTGGATGCTCTCGGACAAGGTGACCGCACTGCCGGTGCTCGGCGCCGTGCCGCATTCGCTGGTCTGGGTAGCGCTGCTGTGGTCGCTCGGCGGCACGTTGCTGCTGGCGGTGGTGGGCGTGAAGCTGCCGGGGCTGGAGTTCCAGAACCAGCGCGTGGAGGCCGCCTACCGGAAGGAACTGGTGCTGGGCGAGGACGACCCCACGCGCGCCTCGCCGCCCACCGCCGCCGCGCTGTTCGCGCACGTGCGGCGCAACTACTTCCGGCTGTTCTTCAACTATCTGTATTTCGACGTGGTGAAGTGGTCGTACCTGCAGGTGAGCGTGCTGGTGCCGCTGGTGGCCCTGGGCCCCACGCTGATCGCGGGCGTCATCACGCTGGGCGTGATGCAGCAGATATCGCGGGCCTTCGACAAGGTGATGGATTCCTTCCAGTTCCTGGTGCAGAACTGGAGCACGGTGGTGGAGCAGATTTCCATCTACAAGCGGCTGGCCGCTTTCGAACGGCAGATGCTGGCCGAGGACCCCATCGTCGCTTGATGGGATGTCGCCCGGTGGGTGGCCGGGTGGCGCAGCCGGTGCAGCGACGATGGCGGCGCGAGCCGCTGTGGGGGTACGCTGAAGAGTAGAGTGGCGTGCCAGCCGGCGGCACTGCCGCTGTTCTTTGTTCCTGCACGTCCGCACCCACCACCATGACCATCGCTTCCCTGGCTTCGCCGTTCCCGGAGCCGCTACCCGCCACCGATCCGGCCGGCTCTGCGCTCCCGCAGGTGCTGCTGTACTGCAATGGCGAATTGCTGCCGCAGGACGTCCTGCTGCACTCCCTGTGGGTGGAATCCACTCGTGACATGGCCTCGGACGCGCGACTGGAACTGCTGGACAGCGTGCTGCCTGACGACCGCGCCGCTCGGTCACCCAGCCCTCTCGCGCTGGGCGTCAGCGTCCGCATCGATCTCGGCCGAGAGCAGGCCCCGGCCACGGTCTTCGAGGGCCGGGTGGTGGGGCAGCGACTGGCCGTGCAGGTTGGCGGCTCTGCGCGCCTGTTCATCGAGTGCCGGCAGCCGGTGGCACCTGAGGCTGCAACGGAGGTGGCAGCGGCGGCCGCGACAGCACCCGCGCTGGAACTGCGCTGCGGCGTGAATCTGATCGATTTCGAGGGCTGGATCGGTGAAGCCGCCGGCGAGGCCAGCCCGAGCCTGGAACCGGCTTCCACGCTGGCCGGAGGGCATGTCACATGCGAGGGCAGCGCTGCGGCCACCGTGGGCGCCTGGATCGCTTTTGCGGGCCTGGGCGCGCCCTTCGATGGCCCGCAACGGCTCGCCGGCGTTCGGCATGTGGTCAGGCAGGGCCGCTGGATCACGGAATGCGCTTTCGGAGAGCCCCGGCCGGTCGCAGTGCCTTGGCCTGCCGCGCGCCCGTTGGCCATGCCGGGCGGCCGCCGCATCGCCTTCGATGACGGGGGCAACACCCTTCGCATCACCACGCCCGCCGGCCAGACCGCCGTGCTCAGCGACGAGGATCAAGCAATCCGGCTGCAGGATGCGAGCGGCAACCGGGTGGAGCTCACGCAGGCCGGCCTGCAGCTGTTCAGCCCGAACGACATCACGCTATCGGCGCATGGCGATATCCGGCTCGATGCCGCCGGCGCATTGTTGATCAAGTCGGCGATGGACGTGAAACTGCAGGGCATGAACGTGGCCTGCGAAGCCGCCGTCGGTTTCGTCGGCAAAGGTTCGGCCACGGCGGAACTGTCGGCCTCGGGCCAGACCGTCGTCAAGGGCGCTATGGTGATGATCAACTGACCGAACCGAATGGCCACGAGGAACGCGAGATGCCGCCTGCCGCGCGCCTGACCGACATGCATGTCTGCCCCTTGCAGACGCCGGGACTGCCGCCCATTCCCCATGTGGGTGGGCCCATCGTCGGCCCGGGCGTGCCCAACGTGCTGATCGGCCAACTGCCAGCTGCGGTGCTGGGCGACACCTGTGTCTGCGTGGGACCGCCCGACACCATCGCGCAAGGCTCTTCCACGGTGCTGATCGGCGGCAAGCCGGCGGCTCGCATGGGGGACGCCTGCGCGCATGGCGGCAGCGTGATGCTGGGTTGCTTCACGGTGATGATCGGCGGGTAGCTGCGCGCAAGGCTGCGTTTCGCCGGCAGGGCAGGGAGGGTGGCCGAGAATAAGGCGAAATCGCCCTGCAGCCCGCTTTCTATCAAGGCAGGTTGCTATGCTTTTCGAAGCGTCGCCCGGCTGGCCGCGAAGGCGGGCCCTTGAGGCTCAGTTGACCTGCCGCTTTTCCAGCTTGCGCGTCAGCGTACGCCGGTGCATGCCCAGCCGACGCGCGGCCTCGGAGATGTTGAAGTCGGTCTCTGCCAGCACTTCATGGATGCGTTCCCACTCCAGCGTCTTGATGGAGCTGGAGCGGTTCGTCAGCTCCACCTCGGTATTGCCTTCGGTCAGGCCGAAGGCGGCCTCGATGTCGTCGGTGTTGGAGGGCTTGGCCAGGTAGTGGCAGGCACCCAGCTTCACGGCCTCCACGGCCGTGGCGATGCTGGCGAAGCCGGTCAGCACGACGATGAGCATGTCCTCGTCATGGGCGTGGAGCTTCTGCACGCAGGCCAGGCCCGAGGCCTCGCCCTTGAGCTTCAGGTCCACCACGGCATAGCCCGGGCGATGGTGCGCCAGCACCTCGTCCAGGCCGCTCAGGCTGTCGGCCTGCAGCACGCGGTAGCCGCGCCGTTCGAACGAGCGGGCGAGGGTGCGTGCGAAGGCGTCGTCGTCTTCGACGATGAGCAGCAGGCGGTCGGAATCAGTGGCGTCCATGGTGTGCGGGGGCTCCGGAGTCGGGCAGCGAGATGGCGGCAAGGGGCAACTGGATGACGACTTCGGCGCCGCGCTCCGGGGCGGACAGATTGCGCGCCACGAGGCTGCCGCCCAGGGTGCGCGCGACCGTCATCGCCAGGAACAGGCCCAGTCCGCCGCCCGGCCGTCCCTTGGTGGACTGATAGGGCTTGCCCAGGTGAGCGAGGATCGCGGGGTCGAAACCGGGGCCCGCGTCGGTGACGGTGATGCGCAGCTGGTCGGCCAGCCGGTCCACCGTCAGGTCCACGCGGTGGGGCGAGGCGTCCCGGGCATTGTCCAGCACATTGAAAACCATTTGCTCCAGCGTGGTGTCGGCCACCATGGCGGCGTCGGCACCGAAGCGATTGTCGTAGCGGAAATCGTCCACCGAGCGGGTGGCGCGCCAGTCGTGGGCCAGCCGGTCGGCGAACTGGCATACCGTGGTCTGGGCCGACTCCTCGCCGCGGGTTTCGCCCGCCGACAGCAGGATGCCGCTGACGATGCCCTTGCAGCGCTTGACCTGGGCCTGCATCTCGGCGACCTCGTCCTGCAGGGCCGGGTGGGCGTTGATGGCCGGGTCGTGCTTCCAGTCGCCCAGGATGACGGCCATGGTGGACAGGGGCGTGCCCAGTTCGTGTGCGGCGCCGGAGGCCAGCAGGCCCATGCGGACGATGTGTTCCTCCTCGGTGGCGCGCTGGCGGGCAGCGGCCAAGCGCGCGTCGCGCTGGCGCAGGTTGCGCCCGATGCGGGTGATGAAGATCACCACCAGGATGGCGTTGAGCAGGAAGCAGACCAGCAGGCCCTGGGTGTAGAGGCTGGGCGCGCCCTGGTGCAGGTCGGGCGCCGGGGGCAGGGGCAGGTGGTGGCGCGAGAGGGCGGTGAAGCAGAGTGCGGTGATGAGCACCATGGACCAGATGTAGCCCCCGCGCAGCAGCACGGCGCCCACGGCGATCTGCAGCAGGTAGAGAAAGACGAAGGGGTTGGCGGTGCCGCCGCTCAGGTAGAGCTGCACGGTGAGCACGGCCACGTCGATCAGCAGGGCCAGGAAGAGCTCGACGTGCTGCACCCGCAGGCCGGTGCGCCAGCGCAGCAGGCTGACCACGTTGAAGAGCGTGAGGCAGCCGACGACGAGCAGCATCTCCTGGACCGGCACGGCCAGCGCCAGCGTGTAGTGCGCGACCTCGATGGTGAAGACCTGCCCGATCACCGCCAGCCAGCGCAGCTGGATCAGTTGCTGGAGGTTCTTGAGCCCGGCGGCGGTGTTGGCGGCCTGGGCCTTGCGGGCGGCGGGGGCGGGCAGGGCCGCAGGCTTCTCAGTCGGAGTCGTCGTCATGCAGGGTGGATGGGGCGGATGCGGCGCGGGAACGGCGCTCGTATCGTGCCACATACACCAGGGCGCCCAGCGTCATCAGGGCGAGGCCGTACCAGGTCAGGGCATAGACCAGGTGGCTGTTGGGAAAGCGGATGGCGGTCATGCCGGCGCGGGGGCCATCGGTGGCCGGCTGCGGCTGCATGCCGGGCAGGCCAGCATCGATGAAGAACGGCGCAGCGCGATCCAACCCTTGCGCGGCGGCGATGGCGGCGACGTCGCGCGAATACCAGCGCTGGGCGGCCGGGTCGTTGTGGCGCAGAAAGCCGCCGCCGGGCTCGGTCATGCGCAGCAGGCCCTGCACCTGCACGGTGTCGGCAGCAGCTTGCGAGCCGGTCGCGGCACCGCCGGCCTGCGGCACGGGTTGCCAGCGGGCGCGCTGGTCGGCGGGGATGAAGCCGCGATTGACCAGCACCTGGGTGCCATCGGCCTGTTGCAGGGGTGTGACGACCCAGAAGCCCGCGCCCAGATCGGTCACGGCCTGCGTCAGCACCGTCTTGCCCGCCAGCCAGTGGCCGTTGGCGCGCACGGGCAGGTATTCGTAGCCGGCCGCATCCACGCGGGGCCAGTCCGCCGGCGGGGGCAGTGCCGCCGGAGCGGAATGCACGCGCTGGTCCACGCGCTCGATGAGCGCGAGCTTCCAGGCGCGGCGCTGCACTTGCCAGGTCCCCAGCGCGATGAAGCCCAAAAACAAAGCGATGCCCACCAGGATGAGCATCGCTTTTGCGAAGGGGGAGCGCCGGCCGCTGGGGCCGGCGCTGGAGCGGGGGGCTCCGCCCGTCAAGGCGTCACGGCCGACGGCGCGGCGGTGGCAGGAGCCATGCCCGGCATGGCATGGTCGGGCATCATGTTCGTGTTCATGTGGAACATGACCCACAGCGTGCCGGTGATGGCGATGGCCACGAACACCACGGTGAAGATGGTGGACAGCATGGTCCAGCCGCCCTGCACCTTGCCGTTCATGTGCAGGAAGCACACCATGTGCACCAGGATCTGCACCACGGCGAAGCCGCCCAGGACCAGGATGGCGGTGTTGCGGTCGGCGATCACCTTGGCCATGACCAGCCAGAAGGGGATGGCCGTGAGGATGATCGACAGCACGAAGCCGGTCATGTAGCCCGAGAAGGTGCTGTGCGGCTCGTTGGCGTCGTGGTGGTGATCGTCATGCCCGTGGCCGCCATGGGCCGGGGCGTGCGTTGCGTGTTGTGCGCTCATGTTTACAGCACTCCCATCAGATACACGAAGGTGAAGACGCCGATCCAGACGACGTCCAAGAAGTGCCAGAACATCGACAGGCACATCAGGCGGCGGTTGTTCTCGGGGATCAGGCCATGCTTGCTGATCTGGATCATCAGCACCACCAGCCAGATCAGGCCGAAGGTGACGTGCAGACCGTGGGTGCCGACCAGCGTGAAGAACGCGGACAGGAAGGCGCTGCGCTGCGGGCCTGCGCCTTCATGGATCAGGTGGTGGAACTCATAGAGTTCCAGGCCCAGGAAGCACAGGCCGAACAGGCCCGTGACGGCCAGCCACAGCAGCGTGCCCTTCACGTCGTTCAGCTGCTTGCGCAGCATGGCGAAGCCGAAGGTGATGGACGAGGCCAGCAGGAAGGCCGTATTGATGGCCACCAGCTTCAGGTCGAAAAGCTCGCCGCCGGTCGGGCCTGCAGCGTAGTTGCGGCCGAGGACGCCGTAGGTGGCGAACAGGGCCGCGAAGATGAGGCAGTCGCTCATCAGGTAGAGCCAGAAGCCCAGCGCGGTGCCGTTTTCTGGATGGGGCTCGTGCGCGGGGTGGTATTCGCGCGCGGCCAGGGCGCCTGCGGCGCCTGCTTGGTAACGGATATCAGACATGGCGGGCCAGTTGGAGTGTGCGGGCTTCTTCGGTCGAGACGACTTCTTCCGAGGGGATGTAGAAGTCGCGCTTGTAGTTGAAGGTGTGGATGATCGCTGCCAGCACCACTGCCGCGAACGACAGGCCGGCCAGCAGCCACATGTGCCAGATCAGCGCGAAGCCGAGCACCAGCGACAGGGCTGAGATCACCGCACCCGAACCCGTGTTGGCGGGCATGTGGATGGGCTGGAAGCCGGCGAGCGGACGCTTGTAGCCGTGCTTCTTCATGTCCCACCAGGCATCGATCTCATGCACCACGGGGGTGAAGGCGAAGTTGTAGTTGGGAGGGGGCGAGGAGGTGGCCCATTCCAGCGTGCGTGCATCCCATGGGTCGCCGGTCCAGTCGCGCAGCTCTTCGCGCTTGAGGTAGCTCACCAGCAGCTGAATCAGGAAGCAGGCGATGCCGCCGGCGATCATCGCGGCGCCGCAGGCGGCGACGATGAAGTAGGGCTGCAGCGAGACGTCTTCGAAGTGGTTGGCACGGCGGGTCACGCCCATCAGGCCCAGGACATACAGCGGGCCGAAGGCCACCCAGAAGCCCACCACCCACAGCCAGAAGGAGCGCAGGCCCCAGGTGCGGTCCAGCTTGTAGCCGAAGGCCTTGGGGAACCAGTAGTTGATGCCGGCGAACAGGCCGAACAGCACGCCGCCGATGATCACGTTGTGGAAGTGGGCGATCAGGAACAGGCTGTTGTGCAGCACGAAGTCGGCCGGGGGCACCGCCAGCAGCACGCCGGTCATGCCGCCGATGGCGAAGGTGACCATGAAGGCCACGGTCCACATCATGGGCAGCTCGAAGCGGATGCGGCCCTTGTACATGGTGAACAGCCAGTTGAAGATCTTCGCGCCCGTCGGGATCGAGATGATCATCGTCGTGATGCCGAAGAAGGTGTTCACGCTGGCGCCGGAGCCCATGGTGAAGAAGTGATGCAGCCACACCAGGTACGACAGGATCGTGATCACCACCGTGGCATAGACCATGGAGGTGTAGCCGAACAGGCGCTTCTTGCAGAACGTGGCGACCACCTCGGAGAAGATGCCGAAGCAGGGCAGGATCAGGATGTAGACCTCAGGGTGGCCCCAGATCCAGATCAGGTTCACGTACAGCATGGAGTTGCCGCCCAGGTCGTTCGTGAAGAAGTTGGTGCCGACGTAGCGGTCCAGCGACATCAGCACCAGGGCTGCCGTCAGCACGGGGAACGAGGCCACGATCAGGGCGTTGGTGCACAGAGCCGTCCAGGTGAAGATGGGCATCTTCATCAGGTTCATGCCGGGCGCGCGCATCTTGACGATGGTGACGATCAGGTTGATACCCGAAAGCGTCGTGCCCACCCCCGCGATCTGCAAGGCCCAGATGTAGTAGTCCAGCCCCACCCCCGGGTTCTGCGCCCCCAGGTTGGACAGCGCCAGCCAGCCCGACGTGGAGAACTCGCCCAGGAACAGCGACATCATCACGAGCACGGCGCCGGCCGTGGTCATCCAGAAGCTGAAGTTGTTCAGGAAGGGGAACGACACGTCGCGCGCACCGATCTGCAGCGGCACGAGGTAGTTCATCAGCCCGGTGACCAGCGGCATCGCCACGAAGAAGATCATGATCACGCCGTGGGCGGTGAAGATCTGGTCGTAGTGGTGCGGGGGCAGGTAGCCCAGGTTGTCACCGAAGGAGATGGCCTGCTGCAGGCGCATCATGACCGCGTCGGCGAAGCCGCGCAGCAGCATGACCAGGCCGAGGATCATGTACATGATCCCGATCTTCTTGTGGTCGATGCTGCAGATCCAATCGTGCCACAGAGGGCCCCACAGGCGGAATTTGGTGATCAGGGCCAAGACGGCCAAGCCACCCAGCGCCACGGCGATGAAGGTCCACAGCACGATGGGCTCGTGCGCCATCGGTACGGAGTCCCAGCTGAGCCGGCCTAGGGCCCAATGGGACACAGCAGCGGTTTGTTCAGACATATCGAGTCTCTTTGATGCGGGCTCGGCCTGTACGCAGGCGCGGGCCCTACGGATTTATTGTGGGGAAACGAGGGAGCGGGCGGCGGCGATGTCTGCCGAATTCGCGGTCGGCACGCCGAGCGATGCGACCACCTGGGCCGCGTTGTCCACCGTGCAGACGTCTTGCGGCAGGTTCAGGCCGGAGGCCTTCAGATAGGCGGCGCCGCCGTTCTCGTCGATCGCCATCATGTGGTGCATGCACATTTTGCCTTCTTCGACGCAGCGGTTGAGCACCTTGTCATAGAGGCCGGCTTCGACCGAGCCGAAGTACTCGACGGGGTTGCGCTCGCTGGGCTTGGCCAGGGCCAGGTAGGAGGTGCGGTCCAGCGGCTTGCCGGCGGTCTTGGCCTGCGCCACCCACTGGTCGAAGTCGGAGTCGCTCAGGCCGCGGAACTTGAACGTCATGCCGGAGAAGCCAGCGCCGCTGTAGTGCGAAGCCAGGCCGTGGTAGGTACCGGCCTTGTTGATGACGGCGTTCAGCTCGGTCTGCATGCCGGGCATGGCGTAGATCATGCCGGCCAGGTCAGGCACGTAGAACGCGTTCATCGTCGACGTGGAGGTCAGCTTGAACAGGATGGGGCGGTCCACCGGGGCGGCCACTTCGTTCACGGTGGCGATGCCTTGCTCGGGGTAGAAGAACAGCCACTTCCAGTCCATGGCCACCACCTGCACCTCCAGCGGGCGCACGTTGGCGGGCAGGGGACGGCTGGCGTCCACGCGGTCGAGCGGGCGATAGGGGTCCAGCTTGTGGGTGCCGATCCAGGTCACGGCGCCCAGGGCGATGATGATGAGCAGCGGCACGGTCCAGATCACCAGCTCTAGCGTGGTGGAGTGGTGCCACTCGGGGTCGTACTCGGCCTCGGTGTTGGTCTGGCGGTACTTCCAGGCGAAGAACAGCGTGAGGGCGATCACCGGCACGATGATGATGAGCATCAGCAGGGTCGCGGTGATGACCAACTGGCCCTGCTGTGCGGCGACATCGCCGGCCGGGTTGAGCACGACGGCCTTCTGGCAGCCGGCCAGGAGGGCCGTCAGCAGGGGCGCGGCAAGCCACGCGGGCCTGCGGAGTTGCTTGAGTTTATGCATGCTGGAAGACGCAACAAAGGCGCACTTAGGTAGAAACGCGGGTTACTAGACTGCTCGGAATGTAATACCTGCAGCGGTTTTGTCGATTGGACATTTTGTCCACGGTCAAGCATTTGTCAGGATGTCGCACCAGAAAGGTGCGCCCAGGCCCTTGACGTGCTTCGATCGTGGTGGCACCAGCGCGTAGGGTAACTCCCACCCCGCTATGGGGAAAATTCGCCTTGTGAGGGGGGTGTGTTGGGCGTAGAACCTCAGACATCAGTGTCAACAGGAGGTTTCCAATGAGTGGACTCGCAACAGCTGCCGCGCTGCCGGCGGATGAATACAACGATTCAGGGTCACTCGCTCGCGCGGATACCCATGAGGACGTCACCCCCAGCGAGATCGCGGTCGGCGTGATCATCGGCCGGTCGTCCGAATACTTCGACTTCTTCGTCTTCGGGATCGCCTGCGTGCTGGTCTTCCCGTCCTTCCTCTTCCCGTTCATGTCGCGGCTGGACGGCACGCTGATGGCCTTCGCCATCTTCGCGCTGGCCTTCATCGCGCGGCCTATCGGCACGGCCATCTCCATGGCCATCCAGCGCCGGTGGGGCCGGGGGACCAAGCTCACCCTGTCGCTCTTCCTGCTGGGCGCCAGCACGGCGGGCATGGCTTTCCTGCCCAGCTTCAACTCCGTGGGCACCACGGCCATCGTGGCGCTGGTGGTGCTGCGCATCATCCAGGGGCTCGCCCTGGGCGGCACGTGGGACGGCCTGCCGTCGCTGCTGGCCATGTCGGCACCCGAGGGGCGTCGCGGCTGGTATGCCATGGTGGGGCAGGTCGGCGCTCCCGTGGGTTTCATCCTGGCGGCGGGCCTCTTCGCCTATCTCTACAGCCGGCTGAGCGTGGCCGAGTTCCTGGAGTGGGGCTGGCGCTTTCCGTTCTTCGTCGCCTTCGCCATCAACGTGGTCGCCTTGTTCGCCCGGCTGCGGCTGGTGGTGGGCCAGTCCTACGCCGACCTGATGCAGCAGCGTGAACTGGCCCCGGTCAGCGTGACCCGCCTGATGCGCGAAGAAGGCAGCAACGTGATCCTGGGCGCTTTCGCGGCGCTGGCCAGCTTCGCGCTTTTCCACGTGGTGACGGTGTTCCCGCTGTCGTGGATCTCGATGTTCTCCGAGCAGTCCATCACCCATGTGCTGGGTGTGCAGATCATCGGCGCGTTCTTCGCCGCGGGTGCCGTGGTGCTCTCCGGCTGGCTTGCCGACCGTTTCGGCCGCCGCAACACGCTGGGTGCCATGGCGGTGCTGATCGGCGTGTTCAGCCTGCTGACGCCTTTGCTGCTCAACGGCGGCATCCTGGGCAACAACGTCTTCATCATCGTGGGCTTCATCCTGCTGGGGCTCTCCTATGGGCAGGCTTCCGGCACGGTCACGGCCAATTTCTCGCCGGGCTACCGCTACACCGGTGCAGCTCTCTCGGCGGATCTGGCCTGGCTCTTCGGTGCCGCCTTCGCCCCGCTGGTGGCGCTGGGCCTGTCGGCCAAGTTCGGTCTCGTGGCCGTGAGTGTCTATCTGCTGTCGGGGGTCGTCTGCACGCTGCTGGCACTGCGCATCAACCGCGTGATCGAACGGCGCGAATGACCTGATGGGCTGGCGCTGCGGCGCCACCGCCCATGAAAAAAGAGGCCCGCTATTGCGGGCCTCTTTGCTTTGGTGCAGGCCGTGCTGGACTGCCTGTCCTATCTTCTCAGCACATGCGAGGATCAGGGCATGAGCTGGACCAGGTCCAGCGCCTGCGTCAGGTCGCCCATCGGCTTGCCGCCGTTCTTGACCAGTGCGGCGTCGCGCTGTGCCAGGCCGGGCAGGGTGGCGAGACCCCAGCGGCGCGTGATGAAGCGCAGGATGGAGGCGGTGTCGTACTGGGTGTGGTCCACCACGCCGTGCTTGGCCCAGGGCGAGACGATCAACGCCGGAATGCGCGTGCCAGGGCCCCAGAGGTCGCCCTTGGGCACGGCCTTGTGGTCCCAGAAGCCGCCGTTCTCGTCGTAGGTCACCACGATCAGCATGTTCTTCCACTGCGGGCTGGCCTGCAGCTGCGCGATCACGTTGGCGATGTGCGCGTCGCCATCGGCCACGTTGGCATAGCCGGGATGCTGGTTGAGGTTGCCCTGGGGCTTATAGAAGCTCACGGCCGGCAGCTTGCCCCGCTTCGCGTCCGTGTAGAACCGGTCGATCTTCACGAGCTTCGCGCGCCGCTCCGGCGATTTCATCCGCCGCAACCCCACGATTTGCGCCAACGTTCATCTTCCCATCAAGCCGGGCGTGGCGGGCCGCCGCATGCTCGCCATCCTTCCCGAGCAGAAGCTCCGCCGCCTGCTGGAGCGCATGCTCGACGAGAACGAGTTCCTTAGCCCGTACGGCATCCGCGCGCTGTCGCGATACCACCTGGAACACCCATACGTGTTCCAGCACAACGGGCAGGAG
>Ga0105242_10003387_pt1 | contig 12413 bp, 11 predicted proteins | sample KBSM24metaG_FD_81521 | JGI IMG/M metagenome (GOLD analysis project Ga0105242, IMG submission 81521) | Miscanthus rhizosphere microbial communities from Kellogg Biological Station, Michigan, USA - KBS M2-4 metaG | ecosystem: Host-associated > Plants > Roots > Rhizosphere > Soil | place...
ATGGACGATGGACGGATGGATGTATCGGCACGGGCAGGCCGGGTCGGGCTCCGTGCGAAGGCCGCTCGGCCAGGAGCCATGCGTGAGGACGGGGCGGCTGCTCGGCGGTGACGGGAGCCGGGCAGGAGTTGAAGTGCCTGAACCGCCCCTGATTTTTACTTTTCCCCAGGAACTGGACCTCCGTCCCGGGGTTTGATGGAACAGTATCCAGCAGAGTTCAAACCCGAAGTCGTCGAGTGCCTTTGGGGCTGATGCGGGCAGAGCGAAGCCGAAGCGTCGCAGGCCTGGCGCTTGCTGGGCCCTCCCATGCAAGCCCGCCGATGCGAGCCCTCAATACGGAAGAATCCCCGGCAGCAGCGCCCGGTTCAGCCGCTGGCTCCACCACTTGAGCGCCTCGCCCATGTGCTCGGGCCGCCAGGCCAGCCAGAAGGTTTCGTCCGGGCGGGGCTCTTCCACGGGCAGTTCCACCAGCACGCCGGTTTCCAGCTCCACCCGCACGCAGGCACGGGGTACGAAGCCGTGGCCCAGGCCGGCGGCCTGGGCGGCTATCTTGGCCTGCATGTTCGGCACCGTGATGCGGCGCTGGCCGGAGAGCAGGCCCACCGTGCGGTCGGCGAGCGAGCGCGCGCCGTCCCCCACCACCACGGCCGTGTGCTCCAGCAGGTCGGCGCGGGTCAGTGGGCGCTGCAGCCGGGCCAGCGGGTGGGTGGCGGTCACGCAGAAGGCGAAGGCCAGGCTGCCCACCGCCACGGCCTTGTAGCCGCCGCCGGCCGGGCCTTCGCCGGCGGCCACGATGAGGTCGGCACGGCCTTCGCGCAGGGCTTCCCAGGTGCCGGTCATGGCCTCGCTGGCGATGCGCAGGCGGGTGCCGCACTGCAGGTCTTCGAAGGCGCAGATGTCCTGGTTGAAGGCCTCGGTGGGAATCAGCGAGTCGTGCATCAGCCGCACTTCGGATTCGAAGCCGGTCGCCACCTGCCGCATGCGCGATTCGAGCTGGTGCGCGGCGGCCAGCAGCCAGCGGCCTTCGCGGATCAGTTCCTGCCCGGCGGGCGTCAGCGCCACGCGCGGGCCGTTGCGCGTGAACAGCGCGAAGCCCAGTTGCTCCTCCAGCTTGCCCACGGCGTAGGAGATGGTGGAGGGCACCTTGTGCAGCTGTTCCGATGCGCCCGCGAACGAGCCGCTGCGGGCGATGGCATCCACCAGTTCGATGGCTTCCAGCGTGAGTTTGAGCATGCGGCTCCCGGGGTGTGGTGAATCATCGAAATTATCGATGATGGCGGCCCACACCTTTCAACCTGACGGGCGCGTTGCCGGCCGATACTTCTTCCATCGCAGCACTGAAAGCGCTTTCTTTCAGTGTGAATTCCATCGATGAAGAAAGAAGGGAAAGACACCATGCTCGATATCCGCCGCGCCCAGCAACGAGGCATCGCCAACCACGGCTGGCTGCAGTCGCGCCACACCTTCTCGTTCGGCCACTACCGCGACGCGAACCAGCAAGGCTTTTCGGACCTGCTGGTCATCAACGACGACCGCGTGACGCCGTCCAACGGCTTCGGCACCCATGGCCACCGCGACATGGAGATCTTTTCCTACGTGCTCGAAGGCGCGCTGGAACACAAGGACTCGATGGGCACGGGCTCGGTCATCCGCCCCGGCGACGTGCAGATGATGAGCGCCGGCAGCGGCGTGCAGCACAGCGAGTTCAACCACTCGGGCACCGATCCCGTGCACTTCCTGCAGATCTGGATCGTGCCCAACCAGCGCGGCGCCCAGCCGCGCTACCAGCAGGTGCATTTCACCGAGGCCGACAAGCGCGGGCGCCTGCGCCAGATCATCTCGCCCGAAGGCGATGACGGCGCCCTGGCCGTGCGCCAGGATGCGCGGGTCTATGCCGGCCTGTTCGACGGCGATGAATCCGCCGAACTGGCCGTGGGCCCGGACCGGCACGTCTATGTGCATGTGGCGCGCGGCAGCGTGGAGGTGAACGGCGAGCGCCTCTCGGACGGCGACGGCGCCCGCATCCGCAATGCCGGGCCGCTGCGCCTCACCGGGGGCGAGGGTGCCGAGGTGCTGGTGTTCGACCTGCGGCCGAACGAGCTGCCGACGATGCCCTGAAAGGGGGCAGCCTTTCCCGCTGCGCCTTGATAGGTGGCGCCATCAAGCGGTTCACAGAGCCCGGCGAAGCGGTTCCGGCGAGGGGCCGCATCGCAGGCAGTACGGCTGGTACGACAAGATGCGGCAACGACGCCAGAAGGGTTTCGTGAGCCGCTTTCAGCCGTAGAGCAGGCGCGCGGGCCAGATGACCAGCGCCGGGAAGGCGACCATAAGGAACATCATGGCGAACTCGGCCAGCATGAAAGGCCAGACGCCGCGGATCACGTCGTCCATGCGGATGCGCGCGACGCCGGCCACCACGTTGAGCACCGTGCCCACCGGCGGCGTGACCAGCCCGATCGAGTTGTTGATGATGAACAGCACGCCGAAGTAGATGGGATCGATGCCCGCGGCCTTGACCACCGGCATCAGCACCGGCGTGAGGATCAGGATGGTGGGCGTCATGTCCATCGCCGTGCCGACCACGATCACCAGCAGCATGATCATCACCATCAGCAGCATGGGGCTGCCGATGAAGGGTTCCAGCAGCGTGACCACCTTGCCCGGCAGGTCGGCCACGGTGATGAGCCAGGCGGAGACCAGGGCCGCGGCCACCAGGAACATCACCACGCCGGTGGTGCGCGCGGCGGTGACGAACACGCCGTAGATCTGGGAGGGCTTGAGCTCGCGGTAGATGACCACCGCGACGAAGAGCGAATACACCGCCGCCACGACGGCAGCCTCGGTCGGGGTGAAGACGCCGAAGCGCAGCCCGACGAGGATGATCAGCGGCAGCATCAGCGCCCAGCCGGCCTGGCGGAATGCGAGCCAGACCTCGCCCCGCGAGCGGCGCGGCGGCGGCACGATGTGCTCCTTGCGCACCAGCCACCACCAGGTCATCCAGAGCGCGCCGGCGATCAGGATGCCGGGGAAGATGCCGGCCAGGAAGAGCTTGCTGATCGACAGGTTGGCGGCCACGCCGAAGATCACGAAGCCGATCGAGGGCGGGATGATCGGGCCGATCACGCCGGCCGCAGCGATCAGGCCGCCGGAGCGGGCCTTGTCGTGGCCGGCCGCGACCATCATCGGAATCAGCAGGGCCGAGAGCGCCGCCGCATCGGCCACCGCCGAGCCCGACAGCGCCGAGAGCACGCAGGCCGCGACGATGGCGACATAGCCCAGCCCGCCGCGCACGTGACCGACGAGGGTCAGCGCCAGATCGACGATGCGCTTGGAGAGGCCGCCGGTGTTCATGATCTCGCCGGCCAGCATGAAGAAGGGCACGGCCAGCAGCGGGAAGCTGTCGGCGCCGTTGATCAGGTTCTGCGCGAGGATCTGCGCGTCGAACATGTCCAGATGCCACATCAGCGCCACGCCGCACAGCAGCAGCGAGAATGCGATGGGGATGCCGATCGCCATGGCGCCCAGCAGCGAGAGGACGAAGACGGCGATGGTCATGCTGCGGGCCTCCTTCAGCGCTTTCCGGCCGCAGGGCCGGGGGCGGCCCCGCCGGCTGCGTTGCGGCCCTGCGCCGCCAGCCGGTCCTCTTCGGCCAGGCGTGCCTGCAGGGCGTCGAATTCCGCCGTCTCCTCCGAATCCTTGACCATCACCAGCGCGTCGCCCTGCAGCTGGCCGCTCAGCACCCGCCACAGGTCGTAGAGCAGAAATACCGCGGCCGACACGGCGAAGACGACGCCCACGAAATAGAAGGCGCCCATGGACCAGCCGGTCGTCGGCGCGGGCACGTCGCGGTTGAGCCAGGCCTGGTCCCAACTGCCCGCAAAGACCAGCCAGCAGACCCAGAGCATCAGCACCTGGCCGACGACCACGCAGGCCTTCTTGCCGGCGTCGGGCAGGCGGCTCACCAGCATGTCCACGCCCAGGTGGCCGTGGTCCTTCATGGCGACCACCGCGCCCAGGAAGGTCAGCCAGACGAAGAGCCAGCGCGAGACCTCTTCCGACACGGTGATGCCGGTGTTGAAGGCGTAGCGCAGCACGACGTTGCCGAACACCATCGCCACCATCACGGCCAGCGCGCCGGCCATGAGGAAGTCCAGCATCCGGCAATAGCCATCCATCCAACGTTTCATGGTTCGTCTCCTTGTGGACGGGGTGTCGATCCCGTTCCGTTCTTCGTGCGTGCGTGCAGCGGCGGCGGGCGGCTTGCTCCCGGGTCAGAGGCTGCGGCCGTCCAGCAGCCCGCGCGCGGCCAGGTTGGCGATGAAGGCGCGCAGGCCGAAGCGCCAGGGCGGTGCGGTCTCGCTGTGCGTCACCCGGTTGCGCAGCACGCCCAGCCGGGCGCTGCGGATGGTCACCTCGTCGCCCAGCTTGTGGGTGAAGCCGCTGCCGGGCTGGTCGCGGTCTTCGATGGGCGCGAAGAGCGTGCCGAGGAACAGCATGAAGCCGTCCGGGTACTGGTGCGCGGCCAGGGTCTGGGCGACGATGTCCTCCGGATCGCGGCTGATGCTGGCCATGGTGTTGATGCCGCGCAGCACGAAGCCATCGGTGCCGCGCACCTCCAGATGCACCGTCTCGCGGCGCACGTCGTCCATGCCGAAGCTGCCGTCGAACAGGCGCATGAACGGGCCGATGGCGCAGGAGGCGTTGTTGTCCTTGGACTTGCCGAGCAGCAGGGCGCTGCGGCCTTCGATGTCGCGCAGGTTGACGTCGTTGCCCAGCGTGGCGCCGACGATATCTCCGCGGCCGTTCACGGCCAGCACCACCTCGGGCTCGGGGTTGTTCCAGGCCGAGTCGCTGCGGATGCCGATCTCTTCGCCGCTGCCGACGGACGCCAGCACCGGCGCCTTGGTGAAGACCTCGGCATCGGGGCCGATGCCCACTTCCAGGTACTGTGACCACAGCCCCTGCTGCTGCAGCAGCGCCTTGAGGGCCATCGCCTTGTCGGAGCCGGGGCGGACGGCGGCGAGGTTGTCGCCGATCAGCGCCTGCACCTTGCCGCGCAGCTCCTGCGCGCGCGAGGCGTCGCCGCGCGCCTGTTCCTCGATCACCCGCTCGACCATGCTGGCCGCGAAGGTCACGCCGGCGGCCTTCACCACCTGCAGGTCGCAGGGCGCGAGCAGGAAGGGGCGGGCGGGGTCGCGGCTGCCGGGCCGGCTGTTGTCCAGCAGTTCCTCCACCGCGCACAGGCGCTGGCCGGTGGCGGCGCGTGCCGCCTCGTCGGGGCGCTCGGCGTCCAGCAGGGTGCTCATGGTGGGAAAGGCGCGGCTGATGTCGACAACGCCCTCGGGGCGCAGCACCACCACGGCGGGGCCGGCCGGCGTGGCGCTCGTCCAGACCCGGGCCACCAGCGTGCCGGCCAGGCCGTCTTCGGGCAGCAGGCCCGTGCGATCGTCGTTCATGCGTTCGTTTCCTCGGTCAGTGGTTGTGGCGCGGCGTCTGCTCGGCGATGCGGCGGAATTCCAGTGCGAAGTCCAGCGTGGCGCCATCGGCCAACTGGCCGGTCTTTTCGCGGTAGAGCGCTTCCCAGGGCGAGCGGCTGGCGGGCACGGGCGGGGGCGGCAGCTCGCGGCGGCGGCGGGCGATCTCTTCCTCGGGCACCAGCGCGTCGCAGCGGCCCTGGTTCAGGTCGATGCGGAGACGGTCGCCGGTCTGCAGCCAGCTGAGGCCTCCGCCTGCCGCGCTCTCGGGCGAGGCGTTGAGGATCGAGGGGCTGTCTGCCGTGCCCGACTGCCGGCCGTCGCCCAGCGTCGGCAGCGCGCGGATGCCGCGCTGGATCAGCGCGTCGGGCGGCTGCATGTTGACCACCTCGGCCGAGCCGGGCCAGCCCAGCGGGCCGGCGCCGCGCATCACCAGGATGCAGTCCTCGTCGATGGCGAGCGACGGGTCGTTGATGCGCGCGTGGTAGTCCTCGGCGCCGTCGAAGACGATGGCCCGTGCCTCGAACGCGCCCTCGTTGCCGGGCTCGCAGAGGTAGCGCGCGCGGAAGGCTTCGGAGATCACCGAGGTCTTCATGATCCCGAAGTCGAACAGGTTGCCCGAGAGCACGAGGAAGCCGGCCTTCTCCATGAGCGGTTCGGAGAAGGGGCGGATCACCTCGCGGTCCCTGGCCTCGCGGCCCTGCAGGTTCTCGGCGATGCTGCGGCCGGTGACGCTGGCACAGCCGCCGTGCAGGCGGCCGGCCTGCAGCAGTTCCCACATCACGGCCGGCACGCCGCCGGCGCGGAAGAAGCGCTCGCCCAGGTACTTGCCCGCGGGCTGCATGTTGACCAGCAAGGGCAGGTCGTAGGCGTGGTCGGTCCAGTCGCGCGGATGCAGCTCGACGCCGGCATGGCGCGCCATCGCCTGGATGTGGACCTGCGCATTGCTGGAGCCGCCCGCGCAGCTGACCACGGCCAGCGCGTTGAGGAAGCTCTCGCGGGTCAGCACGCGCGAGGGACGCAGGTCTTCGTGCGCCATCTCGACGATGCGGCGGCCGGTGGCGTAGGCCATCTGGCCGCGCTCGCGGTAGGGTGCGGGGATGGCGGCGCAGCCGGGCAGCGAGAGACCCAGCGCCTCGGCCACCGCGTTCATGGTCGAGGCCGTGCCCATGGTGTTGCAGTGGCCGGCGGAAGGTGCGCTGTCGCAGGCGCGCTGCAGGAATTCCTCCTCGTCGATCTCGCCGGCCGCCAGCATGCGGCGGCTGCGCCAGATCACCGTGCCCGAACCCACCAGTTCGCCCTCGTGCCAGCCGTCGAGCATCGGCCCGCCCGAGAGCACGATGGCGGGGATATCCACCGTGGAGGCGGCCATGATGCCGGCCGGCGTGGTCTTGTCGCAGCCGGTGGTCAGCACCACCGCGTCGATGGGGTAGCCGTAGAGGATCTCCACCAGCCCCAGGTAGGCCAGGTTGCGATCCAGCGCGGCGGAGGGGCGCCGGCAGTTCTCGAAGATCGGATGGACCGGAAATTCCAGCGGAATGCCGCCCGCGTCGCGGATGCCCTCGCGCACCCGGCGCGCCAGATCGAGGTGGATGCGGTTGCAGGGCGAGAGGTCGCTGCCGGTCTGGGCGATGCCGATGATCGGCCGGCCCGAGCGCAGTTCCTCGGGCGTGAGCCCGTAGTTCATGAAGCGTTCGAGATAGAGCGCGGTCATGTCGGAGCGCGCCGGATCGGCGAACCAGTCGCGCGAGCGGAAGCGACGGCCTTCGGGTGTCGTCATGGCGTTCGGGAGGGCAGTGGGGTGAGAAAAGGGCGGGGGATGCCTGCCGGCGCCGGTGGCTGCGCGGCATGGCTCGGGGGCGGCGCCCGCAGGCTCACTTGCGGCGGGCTTTTTCCAGCTCGGCCATCATTTCGCGGGTGCTGTCCTCGCCGAATTCCTTGCTGTACTTGGCCACCACGGGCTGCAGCTTGTCGCGCAGCTTCGCCTGCTCCGCGGCGGGCAGCTCGGTCACCTGCATGCCGAGCTTCTTCAGCTCGCCGAGCGCCTTGTCGCTGAGTGCGCGGATCGCCTTGCGCTCGAAGGCCGTGGCCTCGTTCGCGGCTTCCTGGACGATCTTCTGCTCTTCGGGCGAGAGCGTGTCCCAGGTCTTCCTGGACATCAGGAACACCCAGGTGCTGTAGATGTGGCGCGACAGCACCAGGTTCTTCTGCACCTCGTAGAACTTGCTGGTCAGGATGGTCGCGTTCGGGTTCTCCTGGCCGTCCACCGCCTTCTGCTCCATGGCGGAATAGAGCTCGGTGAAGGGCATGGGCGTGGCGTTGGCGCCGAGCGCGTTGAAGCTGTCGATGAACAGCTGGTTCTGGATCACGCGGATCTTCAGGCCGGCCAGGTCTTCGGCCTTGTGGATGGGGCGGCGCGAGTTGGTGATCTGGCGGAAGCCGTTCTCCCAGTAGCCCAGGCCGATCAGGCCCTTCTCGGGCAGCTTGGCCAGCAGCTTCTTGCCGAAGGCGCTGTCGAGCACCGCGTCGGCCTCCTGCTCGTTGTTGAAGGTCAGCGGCAGGTTCAGCACGCCGAAGTCCTTGACCACCGGCACCAGGGTGGAGCTGTCGGGCACCGTCATCTCCAGCGTGCCGCCGCGCAGCGCCGAGATCATGGTCACGTCGTTGCCCAGCGTGCCGTTGGCGAAAAGCTTGGCGCGCATCTTGCCGCCGCTCTTGGCGGAGAGCACCTCGGCGAAATGCCGCGAGGCCTGGGCCTGCGGATGGTCGTCGGTGATGCCGGTGCCGATCTTGAAGTTGCGCTCGCGCACCTGCGCCTGGGCCGGTGCCGCCATCAGGGCCGCCAGGGCGGTGGCCAGCGCGAAGGCCTTGATGATGCTGCTGTTGCCTGCGTGCAATCCCATGTCGTGTCTCCTGTGTATGTCTTCTGATGCGTCGAAGGTGCAGACTACGGGCCACCGCATACGCCGTCCAATCAGTGTTTTGGGACGGGTCATTCCATTCAGTTATCGGGCGTCCCAAAATGACGGGAAAACCCTTATCCATCGCCACCGCCTGCAGCCGGCTGCGTGCCAGGCACCTGCAGTTCCTCGACATCCTGGGGCGCACCCGCAACCTGCGGCTCACCGCCGAGCAGATGCACGTGACCCAGCCGGCCGCCACCAAGATCCTGCTGGACCTGGAGGAGATCTTCGATGCGCGCCTCTTCGAACGCCTGCCGCGCGAGATGCGCCCGACCGAGCTGGGCCTCTTCGCCCTGGGCTACGCCGCGTCCGCGCTGGCGGGCCAGGCCCGGTTCGTGGACGAGTTCAACGCGCTCAAGCAGGGCGGCCATGGGCAGCTCGCCATCGGTGCCATCTCCGGGTCGGCGGCGCGCCTGCTGACCACCGCCATCGCCGAGATGCAGCGCCGCCGGCCGATGCTGGTGCTCAAGGTGCGCGAGCAGAGCAGCGACCAGCTCATCGCCTGGCTGGGCGAGCGCAAGATCGATCTGATGATCGGCCGTTTCACCGACGAGGCGCAGCAGGCGCAGTTCCAGTACGAGCGCCTGTCGGGCGAGACGCTGCAGGTGGTGGGTGGCCCGCACCACCCGCTGCGTGGCATCCAGGGGCTGGAGGCCGGCCGCCTGGCGCACTGGCCGTGGCTGCTCTACCCGGAATCGACGGCGCTGCGCAAGGTGTCCGACGACATCTTCCGCGCCATCGGCATGACGCCGACCTCCGGCGTGATGGAGACGCAGTCCTTTCTCTTCGCGCTGGAATCGCTGCGCGCCACCGACATGCTCTCGCTGCAGCCCAGCGCGCTGGCGGACAAGTACGTCGCCCAGGGGCTGCTCGCGCCCATCCACGTGGACGTGCCCCGGGCCATGCCCGACTACGGCATGCTGGTGCGCCTGGGCGAAACACCCACGCCGGCCGCCCAGGCTTTCATGGCCGTGCTGCGCGATGTGGCGGGCGGCCGCGTGGTGCCCGTGCCGCGCCAGGGTTGAGCTGCGGCTGGGCCGGGGGCTTCATTTCATGCCGCTTCCCGCGCCGGCTGGCCGGCGGCCCGCCGCAGGCACTCCACCAGCATCGCCGCCGCAGGCGTGAGGCGCGCGCCGCGCCGCGTGACGATGCCGAAAGCCTCGTGGCGCGAGCCGATGGCGAGCGGCAGCCGCCGAGCGATGCCGTGCTCTTCGCAGAAGTCCATCGTCGCCGACGACATCAGCGCGACCAGATGCGGGTCTTCCTTGAGCATCAGCATGGTGGCCAGCGAGGATGAGGTCTCGATCGGGTAGGGCGGCAGATCCAGCCCGGCCTCGCGGAATTCGCGCTCCAGCAGCTTGCGCAGCGGCATGTTGCCCGGATAGAAGACCCAGCGGTAGCGGGCCAGCTGGGCGAGCGTGACGCGCCGCGACTTGGCCAGCGCGTGCTGCGGGCCCACGGCCACGGCCACCGATTCGTCCATCAGTGCTTCGTAGTCGAACTGCTCCAAGTTGCTCGATACGGTGGTGCGGCCGATGGCCAGATCGAGCCGGCCTTCGTTGACCGCATTGAGCAATTCGAGGCTGGTGCTTTCCCGGATCTCGACCGAGAGCGCGGGCTGCAGGCGGCGCAGCTCGGACACGGCGCTCACCAGCACCGAGTGCAGCGCGCCGGTGATGGCGCCCACCGCCACCCGGCCGCCGCTGCCGCGCAGCACGCCGTTCATCTCTTCGCGCAGGTGCTCCAGATCGGCATCCACCAGCCGGGCGTGGCGGATCAGGCACTGGCCCAGTTCGTTGGGCTTCACGCCTTGCTGGGTCCGCACGAAGAGCTCGGTGCCGAAGGTGGATTCCACTTCGCGCAGCGCCTTGGTGAGGCCGGGCTGCGTCATGCCCAGCCGCTCGGCCGCGCGGTGCAGGCTGCCGCATTCCTCCAGCGCCACCAGCAGGTTGAGCTGGCGGAATCGCAGGCGCGACGTGATCGAAGACAGGCTCGGGATCATCGGTGATTCCTGGAAGCTATTACCTCATGCATAGCTCTCACTATGCAGCATGCTTCGCGCTGTCCAGAATCCGCCCCGCAAGGAGAACTCTTCATGAAACTGCTTCGTTACGGCCCCCTGGGCCAGGAAAAGCCCGGCCTGCTCGATGCGGCCGGCACGCTGCGCGACCTTTCGGCGCATGTGGCCGACATCGATGGCGCTGCCCTCTCGCCCGATTCGCTCGCCCGCCTGCGCGCCATCGACCCGGCCACGCTGCCCGCCGTGCCCGGCACGCCGCGCATCGGCGCCTGCGTGGGCGCCATCGGCAAGTTCGTCTGCATCGGCCTGAACTACGCCGACCACGCGGCCGAATCCAACATGCCGATTCCCGCCGAGCCCATCGTCTTCAACAAGTGGACCTCGGCTGTGGTCGGCCCCAACGACGACGTGAAGATCCCGCGCGGCTCGGAGAAGACCGACTGGGAGGTCGAGCTGGGCGTGGTCATCGGCAGCACCGCGAGCTACGTGGACGAGGCCGACGCCATGCGCCACGTGGCGGGCTACTGCGTGATCAACGACGTCTCCGAGCGCAGCTACCAGCTCGAACGCGGCGGCACCTGGGACAAGGGCAAGGGCTGCGACACCTTCGGCCCCACGGGCCCCTGGCTGGTGACGGCCGACGAGGTGCCCGACCCGCATGCGCTCGATCTGTGGCTGGAGGTGGACGGCCGGCGCTTCCAGAACGGCAACACCCGCACCATGATCTTCAAGGTGCCGCAGCTCGTCGCCTACCTGAGCCGCTTCATGACGCTGCAGCCCGGCGACGTGATCTCCACCGGCACGCCGCCCGGCGTGGGCATGGGCGTCAAGCCCGAGCCGGTCTTTCTGCGCGCGGGCCAGACCATGCGCCTGGGCATCGAGGGCCTGGGCGAGCAGCGCCAGAAGGCCGTGGATGCCTGAGGCCCGCGCCATGGTCCATTACGACTATGCAGGCCGTACGGCGGTCGTGACCGGTGGTGCGCAGGGCATCGGCCTGGCGGTGGCGCGCCGCCTGCTGGCGGGCAACGCCCGGGTCTGCCTCTGGGACCGCGATGCCGAGGCCATCGCGGCCGCGCAGCAGGCCCTGGCGGGCGTGGGCCCGGGCACGGCGGGCGGCGCCGTGGCCGGCGTGACGGTGGACATCACCGACTACGCCCAGGTCGAGGCCGCCGTCCGGCAGACCGAGCAGGACTGCGGCCCCATCGCCATGCTGGTGCACAGCGCGGGCATCGCCGGCGCCAACATGCCGCTGGGCGACTACCCGCTGGACGAGTGGCGCAAAGTGCTGTCGATCAACCTGGACGGCGCCTTCCACGTCAACAAGGCCATCGTGCCGGGCATGGCGGCGCGCGGCTACGGCCGGGTGGTCAACATCGCCTCCATCGCGGGCAAGGAGGGCAACCCCAACGCCTCGGCCTACAGCGCCTCCAAGGCCGGCGTGATCGCGCTGACCAAGAGCCTGGGCAAGGAGACCGCGCTCAGCAACGTGGCGGTCAACGCCATCACGCCGGCGGCGGCGCGCACGCGGATCTTCGAGCAGATGTCGCAGCAGCACATCGACTACATGCTCTCGAAGATCCCGCGCGCACGCTTCGTCGAGGTGGACGAGGTCGCGGCGATGGTGGCCTGGCTGGTGTGCGAGGAGAACTCCTTCACCACCGGGGCGGTCTTCGACCTCTCGGGCGGGCGCGCCACCTACTGATACCGGCGGACGGCCGGAAGTGCAGTGCCTTGCCACGCGGCTCGGCACGGCACGGAATGAAAAAAAGAATTCACAACGGAGACAACGTCATGCACTTCAACAGACGCCAGATCATCGCCTCGGCCTGCGCCGCGGCACTGGGCAGCGGGGCCTCGCTCGCGCGGGCCGCCAGCGACTATCCCTCCAAACCCATCGAGCTCATCGTGCCCGTGGTGGCCGGCGGCGGCACCGACATCGTGGGCCGGGCCTTCGCG
>Ga0105242_10003388_pt1 | contig 12410 bp, 8 predicted proteins | sample KBSM24metaG_FD_81521 | JGI IMG/M metagenome (GOLD analysis project Ga0105242, IMG submission 81521) | Miscanthus rhizosphere microbial communities from Kellogg Biological Station, Michigan, USA - KBS M2-4 metaG | ecosystem: Host-associated > Plants > Roots > Rhizosphere > Soil | place: Michigan...
CCGCTGGCACATCGTGGTCGCCGCGTTGAAGGCGCTCGCCGACGACGGCGTGATCAAGCCTGCGGTGGTCGCGGCGGCGATCAACAAGTACGGCCTGGATGCGGGTCGCGCCGCCCCCTGGACCGTCTGAGGCAGTCATGAGCAACCCCATTGACATCAAGGTGCCCGACATCGGGGACTTCGCGGACGTGCCGGTGATCGAGATCTTCGTCAAGGTCGGCGACATGGTGAAAGCCGAAGACCCGCTGGTCTCGCTCGAATCCGACAAGGCGACGATGGACGTGCCGGCGCCGCGCGCCGGCAAGGTCAAGTCCATCGGCGTCAAGGTGGGCGACAAGGTCAGCGAAGGCAGCGTGCTGATGGCCTTCGAGGGTGAAGGCAGCGCGGCGGCCGTGGCCGCGCCGGCCGAAGCCGCCAAGCCGAGCGTCGCCGCGCCGCCCTCCGCCGTGAGCGCGCCAGCCGGCGTCGCCGAGGTGCGCGTTCCCGACATCGGCGACTTCAAGGACGTTCCGGTGATCGAGATCTTCGTCAAGGTCGGCGACACCGTGAAGGCCGAAGACCCGCTCATCTCGCTGGAATCCGACAAGGCGACGATGGACGTGCCGGCGCCGCTCTCGGGCGTCGTCACTTCGATCGGCCTGGCGATCGGGGACAAGGTCAGCGAAGGCTCGGTGATCCTCACGCTCGGAACCGGCGCCGCGACCGCTGCGCCGTCGGCGGCCGCGGCGATAGCGGCCACGGCGGGTGCCGCGGCGCCCGCGCCGGCGCCTGCATCAGCCTTGGTCGCGAGCGCGGCCGGTGGCGTCGACGAAGCGGCTTTCGCCCTCGCTTACGCCGGGCCCGCCGTGCGCAAGCTCGCGCGCGAACTCGGCGTGGATCTGGGCAAGGTGAAAGGCAGCGGCGAGCACGGGCGCATCGTGCGCAGCGATGTCGAGGCGTTCGCAAAGGGCGGCGCGCCGGCGCCCTCAGCAGCCGCGGGCAAGACCGCTGCCGCGCCCGCGGCCGGCGCCGGCCTCGACCTGCTGCCATGGCCCAAGGTGGACTTCGCCAAGTTCGGTCCGGTCGAGCGCAAGGACCTCTCCCGCATCAAGAAGATCTCCGCCGCCAACCTGCATCGCAACTGGGTCGTGATCCCGCACGTGACGACTCACGACGAGGCCGACATCACCGACCTCGAGCAGTTCCGCGTGCAGATGAACAAGGAGCTCGAGAAGTCGGGAGTCAAGATCAGCATGCTGCCCTTCATGATGAAGGCGGCGGTAGCGGCGCTGAAGAAGTTTCCCGAGTTCAATGCCAGCCTCGACGGCGATGCGCTGGTGCTGAAGAACTACTGGCACATCGGCTTCGCCGCCGACACGCCCAACGGCCTGGTCGTGCCGGTGATCCGCGACGTCGACAAGAAGACGGTCCCGGACATCGCCAAGGAAATGGGCGAGCTCGCCAAGCTAGCGCGCGACGGCAAGCTCAAGCCCGACCAGATGCAGGGCGGCACGTTCACGATCTCGTCGCTCGGGGGTATCGGGGGCATCTACTTCACGCCAATCATCAACGCACCCGAAGTCTCGATCATGGGCGTCTGCAAGAGTTACTGGAAGCAGCACTCGACCGACGGCAAGACCTCCATCTGGCGCCTGACCCTGCCGCTGTCGCTGTCCTGGGACCACCGCGTGATCGACGGCGCGGCCGCAGCCCGCTTCAACGTCTATTTCGCCAACGTGCTCGCCGACCTGCGGCGCGTGCTGTTCTAGGAGCTCGCGCCATGGCCACACCAGTCGAAGTGAAGGTCCCCGACATCGGCGACTTCAAGGACGTCGCCATCATCGAGCTGCTGGTCAAGCCCGGCGAGGTGATCGCCGTCGACACGGCACTCATCGTCGTCGAGTCCGACAAGGCCTCGATGGAGATCCCGTCGAGCCAGGCCGGAACGGTCAAGGAGCTCAAGGTCAAGCTCGGCGACAAGGTCAGCGAAGGGTCGGTGATCCTCCTGGTGGAAGCAGCCGGTGCGAGCGCGGCCGCGCCGGCGAACGGCGCGGCGCCCGCGTCCGGAGCGAGCGCGACCTCGGGAGCTGCCGCCGCGGCCCCGTCGCCCTCGCCCGCCCGCTCGCCCGCGCCTTCGGCCGCGACGTTCGCCGGCAAGGCCGACCTCGAATGCGAGATGCTCGTCCTCGGCGCCGGACCGGGCGGGTATTCGGCCGCGTTCCGCAGCGCCGACGTCGGCATGAAGACGGTGCTCGTCGAGCGCTACGCGACGCTGGGCGGCGTCTGCCTCAACGTTGGGTGCATCCCGTCGAAGGCGCTGCTGCATACCGCCAGCGTCATGGACGAGGTCAAGTCGCTCGGCCGTCACGGCATCAAGTACGCCGCGCCCGAGGTCGATGTCGACTCGCTGCGCGCGTTCAAGGACGGCGTCGTCAAGAAGCTCACCGGCGGCCTGGCCGGCATGGCCAAGGCGCGCAAGGTCGAGATCGTGACGGGCGTCGGCAGCTTCCTCGATCCGAACCACCTCGAGGTCGCCGGCGCCGACGGCACCAGGAAGGTCGTCAAGTTCGCGAAGGCGATCATCGCCGCGGGCTCGCAGGCGATGAAGCTGCCCTTCATGCCCGACGACGATCGTATCGTCGACTCGACCGGTGCGCTGCTGCTGAAGGGCGTTCCCAAGCGGATGCTTGTGGTGGGCGGCGGAATCATCGGCCTCGAGATGGCGACCGTTTATTCGACGCTCGGCACGCGAATCGACGTGGTCGAGATGCTGGACGGGCTGATGCAGGGCGCCGACCGAGATCTCGTCAAGGTCTGGGAGAAGGTCAACGCCGCACGCTTCGACCACGTCATGCTGAAGACGAAGACCGTGGGCGCCAAGGCGACCAAGGCCGGCATCGAGGTCAGCTTCGAGGGCGAGAAGGCGCCGGGCACGCCGATGGTCTACGACCTCGTGCTCGTCGCGGTGGGCCGAAGCCCGAACGGCAAGAAGATCGGCGCCGACAAGGCCGGCGTCGCCGTCACGGACCGGGGCTTCATCGACGTCGACCGCCAGATGCGAACCAACGTGCCGCACATCTTTGCGATCGGCGACATCGTCGGCCAGCCGATGCTCGCCCACAAGGCCGTCCACGAAGCGCACGTCGCGGCCGAGGCCGCGCACGGCGAGGCGGCGTTCTTCGACGCGCGCCAGATCCCGTCGGTGGCCTACACCGACCCGGAGGTCGCCTGGGCGGGCAAGACCGAGGAGCAGTGCAAGGCCGAGGGCCTCAAGGTCGGCAAGGCCGTGTTCCCCTGGGCCGCCTCAGGTCGCGCCATCGCCAACGGCCGCGACGAAGGCTTCACCAAGCTTCTGTTCGACGAGTCGACGCATCGCGTCGTCGGCGGCGGCATCGTCGGCACCCACGCCGGCGACTTGATCAGTGAGATCTGCCTGGCGATCGAGATGGGCTGCGAGCCCGCCGACATCGGCAAGACCATCCACCCGCATCCGACGCTGGGTGAGTCGATCGGCATGGCGGCCGAGGTCTTCGAAGGCCACTGCACCGACCTGCCGCCGCAGAAGAAGAAGTAGGTGCGTTGGTGGCGCTGAATCTGGTGTGCGAAACCGTCGGCAGCGGGCTGCCGCTGGTGGTGCTGCACGGCCTGTTCGGATCGGGCAGCAACTGGCGGAGCGTCGCCCGCGAGCTCGCGGCGACACATTCGGTCATCAGCGTCGACTTGCGCAACCACGGCGGATCGCCGTGGGCCGATTCGATGGACTACGACGAAATGGCAGGCGACGTGCTGCAGCTGATCGAGCGGCTGAAGCTGGATCGGCCGATGCTGATGGGCCACAGCATGGGCGGCAAGGTCGCGATGGCGCTGGCGCTGCGTCATCCCGGCCGGATCGGCGGCCTGATCGTCGTCGACATCGCGCCGATCTCCTACGCCGACACGCTGACGCCGTTCGCCGAGGCGATGCGAGGTGCCGACGTCATGGCCGCGGCAAGCCGCGCCGAGGTGCGGCGACGCCTCGAGCAGAAGGCTCCGGATCCCGAGGTCGTGCCCTTCCTGATGCAGAACCTCGTGGCGCGCAACGATCACTTCGACTGGCGGCTGAACCTGGTCGGCATCGGCCAGGCGATGCCGCAGCTCTGCGCGTTTCCGAGCGCGCTGCTGGGGTTGCGCTTCGACGGACCGGTGACGGTCATCGCGGGCCAGGATTCCGACTACGTCGTCGGCCACGACCGCGCCGCGTTCGAGCCGATGTTCAGCCGCGTCGAGTTCGAGGTCATCGAGAACGCGGGGCACTGGGTGCATGCCGACCAGCCCGGGGCCTTTCTGGCCAGCGTCAGGCAAACGCTGCTGCGAGATTCGCAACCTTCGGTCGCGCAGTCGAACTGAGACCGTTCGCACCACGGAGCACGAGACATGACCGACACCCTTCGCGAAGCCGCACTCGAGTACCACCGCTACCCGACGCCGGGAAAGATCTCGGTCACGCCGACCAAGGCGATGGCCACCGCGCGGGACCTGTCGCTGGCCTATTCGCCCGGCGTTGCCGACGCGTGCATGGCGATCGCCGAAGAACCGCACGAGGCGGGCAATCTGACGGCGCGCAGCAACCTGGTGGCTGTCATCACCAACGGCACGGCAGTGCTCGGTCTCGGCAACATCGGACCGCTCGCGGCCAAGCCGGTGATGGAGGGCAAGGGCTGCCTCTTCAAGAAGTTCGCCGGCATCGACGTGTTCGACATCGAACTCGCCGAGAACGACCCCGACGCGCTCATCGAAACGATCGCCCGGATGGAGCCGACCTTTGGCGGCATAAACCTGGAGGACATCAAGGCGCCCGAGTGCTTCTACATCGAGACCAAGCTGCGCGAGCGCATGAAGATCCCGGTCTTCCACGACGACCAGCACGGCACCGCGATCGTCGCCGCAGCGGCCATCCTCAACGCGCTGAAGCACGTCGGCAAGAACATCGCCGAAGTCAGGCTCGTGGCCTCGGGGGCCGGGGCCGCGGCGCTCGCGTGCCTGGACCTGGCCGTGAGCCTGGGCCTGAAGCGAGAGAACATCCTCGTCACCGATGCCAAGGGCGTGGTGTTCATGGGCCGCACCGAAGGCATGGACCCGAACAAGGCCCGCTACGCACGCGACACGAGCGCGCGCACGCTGGCCGAGATCATTCCCAACGCGGACGTCTTCCTCGGCCTTTCGGCGGGCAACGTGCTCACGCCGGCGATGGTCAAGGCGATGGCGCGCGACCCGATCATCCTGGCGATGGCGAACCCGACACCGGAGATCATGCCGGAGGACGCGCTCGCCGTGCGGCCCGACGCCGTGATCGGCACGGGACGCTCGGACTACCCGAACCAGGTCAACAACGTCCTCTGCTTCCCGTTCATCTTCCGCGGCGCGCTCGACAGCGGGGCAACGACGATCAACGAAGCGATGAAGCTGGCGGCCGTTCGGGCGATCGCCGACCTGACGCACCAGGAAATCCCCGAGATCGTGGCCCACGCGTACGGCACGGTCGGATTGCGCTTCGGCCGGGACTACCTGATCCCCAAACCGTTCGATCCGCGCCTGATCGAAGTCGTGGCGCCGGCCGTGGCACAGGCCGCGATGGAGAGCGGCGTCGCCACGCGGCCGATCGCCGACATGCGCGCCTACCGCCAGCGCCTCTCCCAGTTCGTGTACCAGTCGAGCAGCAGCATGCAGCCGATCTTCGCGGCGGCAAAGCACGCACCCAAGCGGGTGGTGTATGCCGAGGGCGAAGACGAGCGCGTCCTGCGCGCGGCGCAGGTCGTCGTCGACGAGGGCCTCGGCCGGCCGCTGCTGCTGGGGCGCCCCGACGTCATCACCCAGCGCTTGGCCGAGTTCGGGCTTCGGCTCGCTGTCGGCAAGGACTGCGACACCATCGACCCGCTCGACCCGGCCGTCTACGGGGATGCGGCCGCCGCCTACTTCAGCCTCAGGCGCCGCGACGGTGTCTCGCTCGCCGCCGCCCGCGTCGAGGTGCGCAGCCGGGCGACTCTGCTGGCGGCGCTGCTGGTGCGCCAGGGCAAGGCCGACGCCATGCTGTGCGGCACATTCGGCAGCTACGCCGAGCATCTGCGCCCTGTGCGCGACGTGATCGGCCGGCGTCCCGGCACCGAGACGCTGGCGGCGATGCAGATGCTGATGCTGCCCGGGCGCCAGTTGTTCATCGTCGACACACATGTCAACCGCGACCCCACGGCCGAGCAGGTCGCCGAGATCGCGCTCCTGGCGGCCGAGGAAGTCCGGCGCTTCGGCGTGACACCGAGCGTCGCCTTGCTCTCGCACTCGAGCTTCGGCGGATCCGATGCGGCCTCGGCGGTGAAGATGCGGACCGCGCTCGGCCTGATCAAGGCGCGCGATCCGCAGCTGGCGGTCGAAGGCGAGATGCGCGGCGACGCGGCGCTGTCGAAGACCATCCTCGATCGCGAGTTCCCGGACTCGAACCTCTCGGCAGAGGCCAACGTGCTGGTGATGCCGAACGTCGATGCGGCCAACATCTCGTACAACCTCCTGCGCATCGCCGCCGGCAACGGGATTTCCGTCGGCGGCATCCTCCTCGGCGCGGCGAGGCCGGTGCACATCCTCGCGCCCTCGGCGACGGTGCGTCGAATCGTCAACATGACGGCGCTCGCGGTGGTCGACGCGGGGTCCGAGCGCGCACTCGCCCGCGCAATCGATTGATCGACAGCATGAACGAGCCCGTCGCCGGCGCCGCGCAACGCGGCGTTGCCAAGACAGCCCGCATCCCGATCAGGGTCGAGGCAAGCACCGCCTTGCCGAAGCCGCCTTGGATCCGGGTTCGGGTCTCGCACGGCGAGAGCTTCGGCAAGGTCAAGCGCCTGTTGCGCGAGGCGCTGCTGCACACGGTATGCGAGGAAGCGTCGTGTCCGAACATCGGCGAGTGCTTCGGCAAGGGGACGGCCACCTTCATGGTGCTCGGAGATCTCTGCACCCGTCGCTGCCCGTTCTGCGACGTCGCCCACGGACGCCCCCTGCCGCCCGACCCGCTCGAAGCCGAGCACCTCGCGGACGCGGTCGTCCGGCTCGACCTTCGCTATGTCGTCATCACCAGCGTCGACCGCGACGACCTGCGCGACGGCGGCGCGGAGCACTTCGCGGCCTGCATTCGCGCCGTGCGGCAAGGCTCGCCCGGGACGCAGATCGAAGTCCTGACGCCGGACTTCCGCGGCCGGTCCGAGCTGGCGCTGGACATCCTCGCCGGCGACCCGCCGGACGTGATGAACCACAACCTCGAAACGGTGCCGCGCCTGTACCGCGAGGCGCGACCCGGCGCCGACTACGGCCACTCGCTCCGGCTGCTGCAGTCTTTCAAGCAGCGCCGGCCCGCCGTACCTACCAAGTCCGGGCTGATGCTGGGGCTCGGCGAAACCGACGACGAAATCGTCGCGGTGATGCGCGACTTGCGCGCCCACGACGTGGACATGCTGACCATCGGCCAGTATCTGCAGCCGCGCCCGGGCAACCTGCCCGTGCGCCGCTATGTCGCGCCTGAAGCGTTCGACGCGCTCGCCCGGCAGGCGCGGCAGATGGGATTCACGCACGCGGCCTGCGGGCCGTTGGTGCGCTCGAGCTACCACGCGGACCAGCAGGCCCACGCGGCGGGCATCTAGAGACAACGACCCCCAGACATCGACGGAGACAGCCATGGACAAGGACCCGACCCCAGCGCCGTTCTACAAGTCGCTCTACTTCCAGGTCATCACGGCGATCATCGTCGGCGTCCTGCTCGGCCACTTCTGGCCGGAGACCGGGGCTGCGATGAAGCCGCTCGGCGACGGCTTCATCAAGCTGATCAAGATGATCATCGCGCCGATCATTTTCTGCACCGTGGTGGTCGGAATTGCCGGCATGGAGGACATGAAGAGCGTCGGCAAGACGGGCGGCTATGCGCTGCTGTATTTCGAGATCGTCAGCACGATCGCGCTCATCGTCGGCCTGGTGATCGTCAACGTGTTGCAGCCCGGCGTGGGCATGAACATCGACGCCGCGTCGCTCGACAGCAAGTCGATCGCCGCCTATACCGGGCCGGGCAAGATGCAGACGACCACCGAGTTCCTGCTCGCGGTGATCCCGACCACGGTGGTCGACGCTTTCGCCAAGGGCGAGATGCTGCAGGTGCTGCTGTTCTCTTTGCTGTTCGGCTTCGCGCTGCACAGGTTCGGTGGCCGCGGCACGCTGGTGTTCGACTTCATCGAGAAGGCATCGCATGTGCTGTTCGCCATCGTCGGTTTCATCATGAAGGTGGCGCCGATCGGCGCCTTCGGTGCGATGGCGTTCACGATCGGCAAGTACGGCCTCGCCTCGCTGATCCCGCTCGCCAAGCTGATGGGCACCTTCTACGTCACGTGCCTGGTGTTCATCTTTTTCGTCCTCGGCGCGATCGCCAGGGCGCACGGGTTCTCGATCTGGAAGTTCATCAAGTACATCAAGGAAGAGCTGCTGATCGTGCTCGGCACATCGTCGTCGGAGTCGGTGCTGCCGCGAATGATGGCCAAGCTCGAGAACCTGGGCGTGCGCAAGTCCACCGTCGGCCTCGTCATTCCTACCGGCTATTCGTTCAACCTCGACGGCACAGCGATCTATCTGACGATGGCCGCCGTCTTCATCGCCCAGGCCACCAATACGCCGCTGACGCTGACGCAGGAGCTGACCTTGCTGGCCGTGCTCCTGCTCACCTCCAAGGGTGCAGCCGGTGTCACGGGCAGCGGCTTCATCGTGCTGGCCGCTACGCTCGGCGCGGTGGGCGGGATTCCCGTCGCCGGGTTGGCGCTGATCCTGGGCATCGACCGCTTCATGAGCGAGGCGCGCGCCCTGACCAACCTGATCGGCAACGGCGTCGCCACCGTCGTGGTCGGCAAGTGGACGGGTGACCTCGACATGAACCGCATGCACCGCAAGCTCAACAACGAGACCGACGCCGAGGCCGAGGAGCCCGAGGCCGTGCTCGACGCGACCGACGCCCACATGCCGGTGGCGGCGACGCGCTGACGAGTGCCTGCCCGCCGTTGAGGCCCATGCCATGGACATGCCTGCAAGCAAGCACCGCATCGTGATCGTCGGCGGCGGTGCCGGTGGGCTCGAGTTGGTCACCCGCCTCGGCAACACATTGGGAAAGCGCGGCACTGCCGACGTCACGCTGATTGACAAGAACCGCACTCATGTGTGGAAGCCCAAGCTGCACGAGATCGCTTCAGGCAGCATGGACCTGGGCGCACACGAGGTGGACTACCTGGCACAGGCGCACTGGCACCACTTCCGCTTCCGCATCGGCGAGATGAAGTCGCTCGACCGCGAGCGGCGCGAGGTCCGGGTCGCACCCCACGTCGACGCCGAGGGCCGCGAGGTCACCCCCGACCGCGTGTTCGGCTACGACACGCTGGTGCTCGCTCTCGGCAGCCTCAGCAACGACTTCGGCACCCCGGGGGTTGCGGAGCACGCGCTGAAGCTCGAGTCCAAGGCCGACGCACAGCGTTTCCACGCCCGCATGGTCAACGCCTGCATCCGGGCGCACGCGCAGACGACGCCGCTGCGGCCCGAGCAGCTGCACGTGGCGATCATCGGCGCCGGCGCCACCGGGGTCGAGCTCGCGGCCGAGCTGCACCGCACGACGCGCGAGGTGGTCGCCTACGGGCTCGATCGCGTCGATGCCGACAAGGACATCCAGGTCAACCTGATCGAAGCCGCCGACCGCGTGCTGCCGGCGCTGCCGCCGCGCCTGTCGCAGGCGACGGTCGACCTGCTGCAAAAGCTCGGCGTCGTCGTCCACACCTCGGCGAAAGTGGCCGCCGTGCAGGAAGACGGCGTGCGCCTGTCCGACGGGCGCGTGCTGCACGCGGAGCTGGTGGTGTGGGCGGCCGGCGTAAAGGCCGCTGACTTCCTCAAGGACATCGACGGTCTCGAGACCAACCGCATCAACCAGCTCGTCGTCCGGCCGACGCTGCAGACGACGCGCGACGACGCGATCTTCGTCATCGGCGACTGCGCTGCTTGCGCGTGGCCCGAAGCCAACGGCGGCCAGGGTGGCTGGGTGCCGCCGCGGGCGCAGGCGGCGCACCAGCAGGCCGCGCACGTCGCGGCGCAGATCAGGCGCCGAATCGCCGGCAAGCCGTTGCGGCCGTACCGCTATCGCGACTTCGGCTCGCTGGTCTCGCTCGGCGAATACAGCACGGTCGGCAACATGATGGGCGGGCTGATCGGCGGCAGCCTGATGATCGAAGGCGCCTTCGCCCGGCTCATGTACGTGTCGCTCTACAAGATGCACGAGCTGGCGCTGCACGGCTTCCCGAAGATGGCGCTCGACACGCTGTCGCGAATGATCACGCGGCGCACCGAGCCCCACGTCAAGCTGCATTGAAGGGGGCCACCGTGAGCACCGACTCGAGCAACGGCGCAACCGCCACCATCGGCGTTGCCTGGTGGACCGAGTACCTCGAGCAAGGCCACCAGCAGTTCCGCGGGCTGATGGACAACATGCTGGCCACTGCGCCGCTCGATCAGCGCAGCAAGGCGCAATGGGGCTTCGCGGTGCGGCAGGTGGTGGACGCGATGAACCCCGCCAACTGCCTGGCCACGAACCCGGAGGCGCTGCAGGCGGCACTCGCGAGCGGCGGCAACAGCCTGGTGGAAGGCGCGCGGCTGTTCCTGACCGACCTGGTCAAGGGCCGGATCACGATGTCCGACGACCGAGCGTTCGAGGTCGGTCGCAACCTCGCAGTCACGCCGGGCCAGGTGGTGTTCGAGAACGAGCTCATGCAGCTCATCCAGTACTCGCCCGCCACCGCCAAGGTCCACAAGCGCCCGCTGGTGATCGTGCCCCCGTGCATCAACAAGTTCTACATCCTCGACCTGCAGCCCGACAACTCGCTGGTCGCCCATGCCGTCGCGCAGGGCCACACCGTGTTCCTGGTGTCGTGGTGCAACGCCGGCGCGGCGCAAGGCCATCTCCGCTGGGACGACTACGTGGACGAGGGCGTGCTGCAAGCGCTCGACGTGTCCCGCGACATCGCCCGTGCCGACCGCGTCAACACGCTCGGCTTCTGCGTGGGCGGCACCTTGATGGCCAGCGCGCTGGCGGTGGCGGCGGCGCGCGGCGAAGCGCCTGCCGCCAGCGTCTCGCTGCTGACGACGATGCTCGATTTCAGCGACACCGGCGAGCTGGGCCTGATGGTCGACGAGGCGTCGGTCGCGCGACGCGAGGCCAGCATCGGCCGAGGCGGCCTGCTGCGCGGGCGGGAGCTCGCGCAAGTGTTCGCGGCCTTGCGGGCCAACGACCTGATCTGGCCGTACGTCGTCAACGGCTACCTGAAGGGCAAGGCGCCGTCGCCCTTCGACCTGCTGTTCTGGAACAGCGACGACACCAACCTGCCGGGCCCGATGTACTGCTGGTACCTGCGCGAGATGTACCTCGAGAACCGCCTGCGCAAGCCCGGCGGCACGATGCAGTGCGGCGTGCCGGTGGATCTCGGGCGCATCGACGTTCCGGCGTTCATCTATGCCTCGCGTGAAGACCACATCGTGCCGTGGAAGACGGCGTTCGCGAGCACGCAGCTGCTGGGCGGCGACAGCCGCTTCGTGCTCGGCGCGAGCGGCCACATCGCCGGCGTCATCAACCCGCCCGCCAAGCGCAAGCGCCATCACTGGACCGGCGTGCTGCAGCCCGAAGCCGAGGATTGGCTCGCCGCGGCACAGCAGGTCGAAGGCAGCTGGTGGCCCGCATGGATCGAATGGCTGCGGCCGCACGCTGGTGCGCTGCGCGCGGCGCCGCGGCACATGGGAAACGCCGACTTTCCCGTCATCGAGCCCGCCCCCGGGCGCTACGTCAAGACATCCGCGGCATGAACGCCGCCTTCCGCTCCCAACCCTTCAGGAGACTCGCATGACCGACATCGTGATCGTGGCCGCCCAACGCACGGCAGTGGGCAAGTTCGGCGGCGCGCTCGCCAAGACCGCCGCGCCGGAACTTGGCGCCCACGTAGTGAAGGGCCTGCTCGCCAAGGCCGGCGTGCCGGGTGATGCCGTGTCCGAAGTCATCCTGGGCCAGGTGCTTGCCGCCGGCTCCGGCCAGAACCCGGCACGCCAGACCGTCATCAAGGCCGGCCTGCCGCAGTCGGTGCCCGGCATGACGATCAACAAGGTCTGCGGCTCGGGCCTGAAGGCCGTGATGCTGGCGGCGCAGGCGGTGAAATGCGGCGACGCCGAGATCGTCGTTGCCGGTGGCCAGGAGAACATGAGCGCTGCGCCGCACGTGCTGATCGGCTCGCGCGACGGCCAGCGCATGGGCGACTGGAAGCTGATCGATTCGATGATCACCGACGGCCTGTGGGATGTCTACAACCAGTACCACATGGGCACGACCGCGGAGAACGTGGCCAAGAAGTACGGCG
>Ga0105242_10003392_pt1 | contig 12404 bp, 6 predicted proteins | sample KBSM24metaG_FD_81521 | JGI IMG/M metagenome (GOLD analysis project Ga0105242, IMG submission 81521) | Miscanthus rhizosphere microbial communities from Kellogg Biological Station, Michigan, USA - KBS M2-4 metaG | ecosystem: Host-associated > Plants > Roots > Rhizosphere > Soil | place: Michigan...
CGTGAGCGTGACCAATCCTGACCTGCAGAACGGCACGTTAGCGAGCGCCTTTACTTACGCGGCTCCGGCGCCGACCGTAACAAGCGTGTCGCCGGCGACCGGCTCGACGGCGGGCGGGACCGCGATCACGATCACCGGGACGAACTTCGTCAGCGGGGCGACCGTGACGATCGGCGGCACGGCGGCGACGAGCGTCGTCGTGGTCAGCGGCACGTCCATCACCGCGGCGACGCCGGCGCACGCAGCCGGTGCCGTCTCGATCGTCGTCACCAATGTCGGCGGACAGAGCGGCACACTGGCGAGCGCCTTCACCTATATCGCACCTCCGACGATCAGTAGCGTCTCGCCGACTGGCGGTCCGATCGCCGGCGGCACGGCGGTCACCATCACCGGGACGAACTTTGCCGCCGGGGCGACGGTCACCTTTGGCGGCGTGTCGGCCACCGGCGTCGTCGTTGTCAGCGCCACGTCGATCACCGCGACGACGCCCGCGCACGCGGCCGGCGCGGTCACGGTCGTCGTGACCAACCCGAACACGTTGAGCGGATCGGCGGTGAACGGCTTCGTCTACACCTCCTCGACGATCAGTTTCATCAGCGTGGCCGCGGCCACACCACAGTCGCCGACCCGGACCGTCGCGGTCACCTACGCCGGCGCCCAGACGGCCGGGGACCTGAACATCGTCGTCGTGGGTTGGAACGACGCAGTATCGACCGTGCAATCGGTTCAGGACAGCAACGGCAACACCTACGCGGTGGCGATCGGCCCCACGACGGGATCCGGGATTCGGCAATCCATCTACTACGCCAGCAACATCGTCGGCGGCAGCAATACGGTGACGGTCACGTTCAACCAGCCGGCCGGCAATCCGGACGTTCGGATCCTGGAGTATCGAGGCGTCAGCACCGTCGATGTCGTCGCCGGCGCCAGCGGCAGCAGCAAGACGCCGAACAGCGGCAGCGCCACCACGACATCCGCCAGCGAGTTGATCTTCGGAGCGGCGACGGTCGCCGACCAGATCACGGGGCCGGGGACCAGCTTTACGTCGAGGATCATCACCTCGCCGGACTCCGATATCGCCGAGGACCGGATCGTGAGCACAGTGGGTGCCTACAGTGCCAGCGCTCCGCAGGCGACGATCAGCGCCTGGGTGATGCAGATGGTGACGTTCAAATGATCCGTGGCCGGGCTCCCAGGCGCCTGCTAATATCGCTGGCGCGCCAGCGGGGCACGGGAGCGGCGCCGCTGCGCCGTGCGTTCCATCAAGAGACTGTATGAACAGAGTCTGGCTCACGGGGATCGGTATCGTGGGCGTGTCCTCGGCTCTCTGGCTCGTTGCAGGCTCACGGCACGAACCGCTGGCGGCAACCAGCCTCGCCGGCCGCACGCCGGCGTACTACCGCGATCCCATGCACCCGTCGTATACCTCCAGCCGTCCCGGGAAGGCGCCGGACTGCGGAATGGATCTGGAACCCGTGTATGCGGATGCTGAGCGCCCGCTCCGCACCGATGCACAGCTGGCTGCGTCGCGCCTGATCGATGCCAGCCGCGAACACCAGCAGATGATGGGCGTCCGGCTCGGCCGCGTCGAAAGCACGCGCACGACCGGCACGCTGCGAACCCAGGGAAGGATCGTGCTCGACGAGGACCGCGTGTTCCCGTTGGCCGCCGCGGGCGAAGGCTGGGTCACCCGGATTCTTCCCGGCACGACGGCGGGGCAGACCGTTCGTGCAGGCCAGCCGCTCGTGGTCGTGTACGGGCGGGAGTACGAAGCCGCGCAGCGCGCCTTCCTCTACGCGCTGAGGGCGGCTGAGAATCCGCCGCCGTCGTTTCCGGGCGACTCTCTCGATCAGACCGTACTGACCCTGCAGGAATCGAAGAAGGTCCTCCTGAATATGGGATTCGGCGCCAGTCAGATCGAGCAGCTGACGAAGACGCGGCAGGTGGCGCTCGATGTCACGTTGACCGCGCCGTCTGCCGGAGTCATCGTCACCAGGACGGTGTTTCCCAGCCAGCGCTTCGACCGGGGCACCGAGCTGTTCCGCATCGCCGATCTCAGCCACCTGTGGGTGATCGCGGATCTGTTCGGCGACGACGACAGTCATGTGAAGAGCGGAGACACCGCGCAGCTGTCTCTAGTGAACCGGCCCGACGTGTCGCTGCGTGCGACCGTCGCGGAAGCCCTGCCGCGCTTCGACGGCGGATCCCGTACGGTGAAAGTGCGTCTCGACGTGGCGAACCCGGCACTGGCGCTGCGCCCGGAGATGTTCGTGAACCTCGAATTCCCGGTCAGCCTGCCCGAAGCGATCACGGTGCCGCCCGACGCCATTGTCGAATCCGGCCTGCACAAGACCGTGTTCGTCAGCCGCGGCGACGGCGTGTTCGAGCCGCGCGCCGTGGAAACCGGATGGCGTTTCGGCGGTCGGGTGCAAATCCTCCACGGTCTCAGCGCCGGCGACTCCATCGTCGTGTCGGGCACGTTCCTGCTGGACTCGGCGAGCCGGATGCGGCGCGGGGACGCAGGCGGGCATGATTGACCGCCTCGTCGATTTCTCAGCTCACCATCGTTTCCTCGTTCTCGCGCTGGCTGTGGTGGCCGCTCTCGCGGGCTGGCAATCGCTCACGCGGCTGCCGCTCGACGCGGTGCCCGACATCGGCGACACGCAGATCATCGTCTACTCCCAGTGGGATCGCACTCCGGAGCTGATCGAGGCTCAGGTCACCCAACCGATCGTCTCGGCGCTGTTGGGCGCCCCGCATGTGAAATCGATCCGGGGCATCTCGGACGTCGGCGCGTCGTTCGTCTACGTCATCCTCGAGGACGATGCGGATCTCGAATCGGCGAGAGCCAGAACGCTTGAATACCTCTCGAACGTTCTGCCGCAGCTGCCAGAGGGCGTCAAGACCGAACTGGGACCGGATGCCACCGGGCTCGGCTGGATCTTCCAATACGTGCTCACCGATCGCGCCGGCACGCACAGCCTCGCCGACCTCCGCTCGTTTCAGGACTGGCACCTCAAGTACTCGCTGAAGAGCGTCGCCGGCGTCGCCGAGGTGGCGACGGTCGGCGGGTTCGTCAGGCAGTATCAGGTCAATGTCGACCCCGGCCGTCTGCGGACCTACGGCCTCTCGATTCAGCGCGTCGCCGACGCGCTGAAGAGCGGCAATCACGATGTCGGCGGGCGAGTCGTCGAATCGGGCGGCGCGGAGTTCGTCGTGCGCGGACTCGGGTCGGCCCGATCGACCGCGGACCTCGAGCAGACGCTGATCGATTCGGCGCCTGACGGCACCCCCATCCGGATCAACGACGTCGCGCGCGTCACCGTCGGATCGGACTTCCGGCGTGGAGTTGCCGACCTTGACGGCCAGGGCGAAGCGGTCTCCGGCATCGTCGTGATGCGCCAGGGCGAGAACGCGCTCGCCGTCATCGAGCGTGTGAAGGCGCGGATCCGTCAGGTCGAGCCGTCGCTGCCTGCAGGCATGCAGATCGTCCCGGTGTACGATCGCTCGGATCTCATCCGGCGATCGATCGGCACGGTGAAGGCGACGGTGATCGAAGTGATGGCGACCGTCGCGATCGTGATTCTCGTGTTCCTGTGGCACATCCCCAGCGCCGCCGTCCCCCTGGTCACGCTTCCGCTGGCCGTCCTGATCGCGTTCATCCCGTTCCGGATGCTCGGCATCGGCGCGAACATCATGTCGCTCGGCGGGATTACGATCGCGATCGGCGCGCTGGTCGACGCGGCCATCGTCGTGGTCGAGCAGACCCACAAGCGGCTGGAGCGGTGGGACCGCGACGGCAGGCGCGGCGATCCTCGAGCGGTGATCGTCGGGGCGATCAAACAGGTCGCCAGGCCGAGCTTCTTCGCGCTGCTGGTGATTGCGGTGTCGTTCCTGCCGATCCTGACGCTTCAGGGTGAAGCGGGCCGCCTGTTCAAGCCGCTGGCGTACGCCAAGAGCCTCGCGATGCTCGTCGCCGCCGTGCTCGCCGTCACGCTGGATCCCGCTCTCCGCCTGTTGTTCACGCGCGTGACGCGCTATCGCTTCCGGCCGGTGTGGCTCAGCCGGGCCGCCAATGCCGTGCTCGTGGGTGAGATTCGTCCGGAGGAAAGGCACCCGCTCAATCGAGCCATCATCCGGCGGTACGAGCCTGTGGTCGAGTGGTCGCTCGATCACAAGGGAATCGTCGTCGGCGTTGCCCTGTTCCTGATGGTGGTCACGGTCCCGGCATGGATGCGGCTGGGCACCGAGTTCATGCCGTCGATGGACGAGGGCGCGCTGCTGTACATGCCGAACACGATGCCCGGCATCTCGATCGCCGAGGCGGGACGCCTGCTGCAGCAAACCGATCGGGTGCTTGTTCAGTTTCCGGAAGTCGCGCGCGTGCTTGGCAAGTCCGGGCGCGCGGACACCGCCACCGATCCCGCGCCGCTGTCGATGTTTGAAACCGTGATCATGCTGCGGCCCTCGAGCGAGTGGCGACGTGTGCCGACCTGGTATTCGTCGTGGGCGCCGGAGTGGGTCGCCGCCGGCCTTCGCCATTTCGTGCCGGATCACATCTCCAGGGACGATCTGATCAAGGAAATGAACCGCGCGCTCACGATTCCGGGAGTCGCCAATGCCTGGTCGATGCCGATCCGGGGACGCGTCGACATGCTGACGACGGGCGTTCGAACACCAATCGGGATCAAGATTGCGGGGAATCGCATCGACGAGATCGAGCAGATCGGCACGCAGATCGCCGCGCTCCTCCCGGCGGTCCCGGGTACGCGCGGTGTGTTCGCGGAGCGGGCCGGCGAAGGACGCTTCCTCGATTTCCGGTGGAATCGGACGGCCCTGGCGGCTGCCGGCATCACCATCGACGACGCGCAGGCGGCAGTCCAGTACGGGGTCGGCGGCGAGAACGTCACGACGATCGTGGAAGGCCGCGAACGCTATCCGGTGAACGTCAGGTATCTCAGCGATTTTCGCAGCGATCGGCAGGCGCTGGGACGCATCCTGGTCCCAGCGGCGCGCGGTCAGCGGCAGATTCCGCTCGCCGAGCTCGCCGATATCCAGACCAACTCGGGCCCGGTCATGCTTCGCACCGAAGACGGCATGTTGACGGGTTACGTCTACGTCGACTTTGCGGGGACCGATTTCGCCGGCTACATCGCTGAGGCCGATCGTGTGGTTCGCGACAAGCTGAAGCTGCCGGCCGGTTCATCGATCGCGTGGACCGGGCAGTACGAATCGATCGTCAGCGCACGACGCCAGCTCGTGGTCATCGTTCCCGTGACCCTGCTGTTGATCGTCCTGCTGCTCTACCTCAACACGCGGTCGATGCCGAAGACCCTGATCGTGCTGCTGGCGGGCCCGTTTTCCGCGATCGGTGCGGTCTGGTCGCTCTACCTGCTCGGATACCCCACGAGCGTCGCGGTCTGGGTCGGGCTGATCGCATTGATGGGCGTGGACGCCGAGACCGGCATCTTCATGCTCTTGTACCTGGACGAAGCCTACGACCGGGCCAGGCAGGAAAATCGGCTGCAGGACTCAGCCGCGCTCAAACAGGCGGTGCTCGAAGGGGCCGCGCGGCGCGTCCGGCCGAAGTTCATGACCGTCGCGACGATGTTCGCCGGACTGCTGCCCATCCTCTGGTCGACGGGAACCGGGTCGGAGGTGATGAAGCGGATCGCCGCGCCGATGGTCGGCGGCATCCTGACGTCGTTCGCGCTGGAATTGATCGTCTATCCGCCGATTTACTTCTGGTGGCGATCGCGCGATTCGAGCGGGTAGGCGGTGCGTGTCAGAAGACGAGCGCCACGATACCCGCAGCGACCAGCGTGGCGGTCAAGCCGGTCGTGGTGACGAGCGCGAGGCTCCTGGTGACGTCGGCTCTCGATTCCGCCGGCGGATCCGCGGGATCGCCAATCCATACCTCGGTCACCAGCTGACCCTTCATCCAGATCGGGCCGACGAGCCGCCGTTGAATCCCGCCCGCCGTCGCCGCCTCGCTCCAGCCGGAGTTCGGACCGAGCAGGACGGCATGCTGTCGAAATCCGACGACCAGCGCTTTCCATCCTGAGCATGACGGCAGCATCGCGGCGATTGCGGCGATCAGCAGCCACGTCGCCCGGGCCGCCGGGTAGTTCATCAGATCGTCGAGGCGTGCGCCGCACCAGCCGAATCGCAGATACCGCGGCGTCTTGTAGCCGACCATCGAGTCCATCGTGCTGACGACCTTGAAGATGACCAGGCCGGGCAGGCCGCCGATGACGTACCAGGCCAGCGGGCTCGTGAAACCGTCGGTGAGATTTTCGCTCAGGCTTTCGATCGCCGCGCGCCGGCACGCCGCGGCGTCCATGCGATCGACGTCGCGTCCCACCAGCGCTTTGATTCGCTCGCGCGCGGCATCCAGGCTGTCGCCGCTCAGCGCCTGCTCGACGCGCCAGACGTGCCGGATCAGATCGCCGAGCGCCAGAAGGCTGTAGACGAAGAACAGCTGGGCGATCCATCCCAGCGTCGGATGCAGTCGCGCCGCGCCGGCCACGATGGCCAGCACTCCTGCCAGCGACCCGGCGGCGAGCAGGAAGAACAGCGCGACGCCTCCTCCGTAGCCGTCCGCTCCGGCGCGGCGCAGCAGCGACTCCAGCCCGGTCAGGAGCCGGCCGACGAGGCGGATGGGGTGGAGCGGGTAGACCGGATCGCCGGCGATCAAATCGAGGCCGACCGCGAGCAGCAGAATCGTCGTATGCGGCCGGAGCAGCTCGATCAGTGGGCTCGCCACTTCGCCTTCCAGCCGAGCGCGATCGCCGCGAGCACCAACGACTTCGGATCGGTCCCTGCCGACTGAAGCAGCTGGGCCCGGAACTCCGGCCAGGCGTCCGGCCTGGCGGCCAGGCTCGACGCGATCGTGGCCGCCTGCTGAACCATCGCATCGCGCGCCGTCGAGTCCGGCAGGGTGCCGTGCCGCGTGCGATCGAGCACGCTTGCGAGCGCGTGACCGGCCGCCCCGACGAGCGGCTCGAAAAACGCCGCCTTGCTGTTTTTCTTCAACAACTCCAGATCGTCGGTCTCGAGCAGGGGCGCGAGGTCCTCGAACACGCTGGCCTCCTTCAGGCCGTAGCGTCCGAGCGAATGGAACAGACCACGGGTCAGGCTGGCCTCGAGCCCGTTCTGCCATCGCAGCGCTTCACACGTCGCCTGCCTCACCATCAGGCCGATCAGCTCGCCGGCTTTCATGTGTGGGCTTGCCGAGGTCAGCGGCTTCTCACCCTCGAGCGGCGCCGCGACGCAGAACTGATCGGTGCCGGTGCCGGTCGCGAGGTCGGACGAGTAACAGCTCGGGACCGCGAGCCGCTGCAGGGCCGCGCTCTTGCCCTCGGTCATCGTCACGATCGCGCGCGCGAGGGCGGCAGCGGTCATCGGCCGGTTGATCAGCAGCATCGTGTTGATCGTGCCGGCCACCGCAGTTACCTTCGAGATCCCCTCAGGCGTTTCGCGCCAGCTCGCCGGATCGCCGGCGCAGACGGCGTTGGTCTGCACGCCGGCGGTCACGGCAGCAGTGACTTCGACGTCGGCGTCGGTCTCCGTCGCGATCGCCACGTAGCTCATGTTCGCGGCCGTGCCCATCACGGCCGTTTCCGCCGACGGCAGGCCGAGCTCGTCGCACACGGTGTCGTGATACGCCTCCTGCCCAAGCCCGGTGATGACATGGAAGCGTGCGGTGTGGCCGGCGCCTTCGCAGCTCTGGTGGTTTACGAGATGCCGGACGCGGTCCGACTGGCCGCCGTTCTTCACCGACGTCGTGATCGTCAGATGCGGTTCGAGCAGATCGACCACGAGGAATCGGCCGCCGCGGCGAATCGTCGCGGCGCGCAGCCCGGCGAGAACTTCCCAGGTCGTGCTCGCACCGGCCATCGCTGATGTGGTGACGTCAGGCATTTCGGCAGCGTAGCACGACGCGTTCGACGACTTCTCGCGCTCGTGGTATAACGACTGTCTGAGTTTGGGTGCCCGCGAGGGGCATAACAGGGAAGTCCGGTGTGAATCCGGCGCGGTCCCGCCACTGTGAGTGAGGACGCTGCTTCGAACGACCACTCGGCGATGAGCCGGGGAAGGTGAAGCAGCCGCAGAGCACGCTCTGCACCTCCGAGCCAGGAGACCTACCCAAACGTTCTGCGGTCGACTTTTCCGCGACGACGGAAAGTGTGCACTGGAATCCCGGGCGTTCAGCCCTCTTCCACACCCAATCCTTCGCGCGCCGGGTCCACCGCTCGCTCGAGGAGTGGCTGCGATGCATCGATTGGCTTTCCCGCGTGGTCTCCTGTTTCTCTTGTGCCTTCTCCTGCTGACGCCGGGCGTCGGTGTCGCCGCAGCGGCAGCTGCGGACGATGGCTCGATCAAAGGCGCGGTCGTCGATCCACTGGGCGCACGCGTCGCGGGCGCCGCCGTCGTGCTGCTGCAAGACAACCGCAGCGCGAAGGAAACCAGAAGCGACGCGCACGGCGATTTCTCGTTCGACGCGCTGCCTGAAGGGCGCTATCGCGTGCAGGCCTCCGCCGAGGGATTTCAGCCTCGCACCACCAGCCCGCTGTTCCTCGCCGCCGGTGCGACCGCGACCGTCGAGCTGTCGCTCTCGATCGGCACGCTCGAAACCGACGTCACCGTCACGGCCGCGGCGACGCCGGTGCTGGAAGCCCAGATCGGCGTGTCGGTGACCGTGCTCGATTCGTCGACGATCCAGAGTCTGGGGAACACCGACCTGCTCGAGCCGCTCCGCACCGTACCGGGCGCCGCCGTCGTCCAGATCGGCGGGCGCGGCGGCACCACGTCGCTCTTCATCCGCGGCGGCAGCTCGAACTTCAACAAGATCCTGGTGGACGGCGTTCCCGCCAACGACATCGGCGGCGGCTTCGACTTCGGCGATATCGCGACCACCGGCATCGACCAGGTCGAGGTGCTGCGCGGATCCAACAGCGTGATCTACGGCAGCGACGCGATGACCGGGGTCGTCAACATCACGACCCGCCGCGGACGCTCCCGGGTTCCCGAGCTCGTCGCCTCGCTGGACGGCGGCAACTTCGCCACGAACCACGAGGACGTGTCGGTTGGCGGCGCCGTTCGACGCTTCGACTACTTTGCCGGCGTCTCCCATCTCCAGACCGACAACAGCGTGCCGAACAACGCGTATCGGAACAACACGCTGGCGACGCGGTTCGGCGTGATGCTGGGGACGAACACCGATCTCAGCGGGACGGTGCGGTGGATCGACTCGAAGTACGGCGCCCCCAACGCCATCGATTTCTTCGGCATCGCCGACGATTCATCGCAGACCCGCCGGACGATTTACACCTCCGTCTCGGCGCAGTCCCAGATCAGCAGCCGTTGGCAGAGCACGGTGCGGTTCGGCGTCGCCGATCAGGCTTACCACAACGTCAACCCGGCCCCGACCGGGACGCCGTCCGACAAGTCGGCGTTCGCCAACTTCCTGGGCAACACGGTGACGATCAACGGCGCGAACGGCTACTCGGTCACCGGGCGTGCCATCCTGGATTTCAGCGGCACCTATCCCTCCGCGTTCGACTCGAGCGTCAACCGCCGCGTGTTGTTCGGCCAGACCAGCTACCACGCCGGATCGGCGCTGGACCTTTCGGGCGGCGCTCGCGTCGAGAACGAGCATGGCACGTCCGTTTTCAACGGCGCGCCGACCGAGACCTCCCGCACCAACTACGGCCTGTTCGCCGAAGCTCGTGCCTCCGCGATGGGGCGGCTGTTCGTGACCGCCGGCCTGGGATTCGACCACAACGAGATCTTCGGGAACGAGCCGTCGCCGCGCGTGTCGGTGGCGGCGTACCTGCGCCAGCCGTCGCCGACCGACGCGCTCGGCGACACCAAACTGACGTTCAACGCCGGCAAGGGGATCAAGGAGCCGAACCTGTCCCAGGAACTGTCGTCGTTGTTCGTGCTGATTCCGCCGGCGACGGCGTCGAGCCTGGGCGTGAACCCGGTGGGACCGGAGCGGAGCCGCACGCTGGATATCGGCGTCGAGCAGGGGCTGGCGCGCGGGCGCGGCCGGGTCCGCGTGGCCTACTTCAACAACACGTTCGAAGACCTGATTGAGTTCCTCAGCAAGAACGTGTTGCCGCAGGTCGGAGTGCCGCCCTCGGCCGCCAACGCGACGGCATTCGGCGCCTACGTGAATGCGCAGTCGAACAAGGCGCGCGGCGTCGAGGCGTCCGGCGAGGCGGTGGCGGGACCGATGCGCGTCACGGCGTCCTACATGTACCTCGACGCCGTCGTCACCAAGTCGTTCGCGAGCGGCGCCCTCAACCCCGCGATTAATCCCGCGTTCCCGGGGATCCCGATCGGCAGCTTCTCGCCGCTCGTCGGCGCGCGGCCGTTCCGCCGCCCGGCCAACTCCGGCAGCCTGACGGTGGCTTACAGCAAGACGCGGGCGCAGGTCGCGGTGGCCGGATATTTCTTCGGCAAGCAGGACGACAGCACGTTCCTGACCGATGCCAACTTCGGCAGCACGATGCTGCTGCCGAACAAGAATCTGGACGCGGCGTACCAGAAGTTCGACCTCAGCGGGTCCTACAAAATTCATCCGCGGGTTCGTTGGTACCTCACCGTCGAGAACCTGTTCGACGAGGCGTTCGAAGCCGCGGCCGGCTTCCCGGCACTGCCGCGGGCCGCGCGAACCGGCATCACCATTACCGTCGGCGGACGTTAACCTCCGGGTCCGATGATGAGTCAGATCGCGCGCGTGGGCGCCGGGGTCCTGTATCTCTGCGCCGTCGTGGCCGCCGGGCAGACGCCGGTGCGCCACGCGGCGAACCTCACGGCCGGGTGTGTCAACCGCGTCGAATCCTCGACGGACTACTTTCCAGACAAGGCGGCGATCGAAGACGCCGCCGGCTTCAGCGTTGAATATCGCAAGTCGTACAAGGTCGTCACCGTGAAGGAGGCGTACGCGCGCGGGCCGGCCGAGCGCTACGTGCTCGTGCAATGTGGTGCTCCGCCTCCGGCTCTGGCAGGCGAGCTCGCGGGAGCCCAGATCGTGACGGTTCCCATCGCCTCGCTGTTTGTGCTCTCGACCACGCATCTCTCACTGCTCGCCGATCTCGGACGGGCGGATGTGCTCACGGGCGTGGCGCAACGCGACGTGGTGATCGACGACGAACAAACCGGAGCGCGCATCAAAGCCGGGAAGGTCGTCGAGTTTGCGAAGGTGGGGTTGGCGATCGACGTCGAGCGCGTCGTTGCCGCCAGGCCGTCCCTGTTGATGGCCGGCGCCACGTCGACGCCGGCATTGAGCGTGATCAAGGCGTCGGGCGTGCCGGTTGTCGCCAACACCGAGTGGCTGGAGCCGACCGCGCTCGGCCGTGCCGAGTGGGTGAAGTACATGGCGCTCTTTCTGAATGAGGAGCGCAAAGCGCAGCTGCTGTATTCCGGCATGAAGGCGCGGTACCAGGCGCTGAGCGCTCGCGCGCTCGGGCGGCCCGAGCCGGAGCGCCCGCTGGTGATGACCGGCCGCAGCACGCGCGGCCTGTTCACGATCGCGGGCGGCCGTTCGTATGTCGCGGCGTTGATCAAGGACGCCGGTGGACGCTACGCGTGGGCCGATAACACGTCCACCGCCTCAGCCTCCATCGATCTGGAGGCCCAGGTGCAGCGCGCCGCCAACGCGGATGTGTGGATCAACGGCGGCGGCTGGAAGAGCCTGCCGGCGATGCTCGAGGACGAGCCTCGCTACGCGGCGTTCAAGGCGTACCGGCAGGGACAGGTCTGGACCTACGAGCGCCGGCAGAAGCCGTCCGGCGCCAATGACTACTGGTCGCGGAGCGTGACGCATCCCGATCTCCTGCTGGCAGATCTCGTCAAGATCTTCCATCCACATCTGACGCCCGATCACGCGTTCGAGTGGTACATGCCGGTTCCGCCGCGGTAGGAGCATGACGAGACGCGAGACCGCGGTGTTGGCGGCGTTGATGACGGCAGTGGCCGCCGTCTTTCTGCTTTCTCTTGCGATGGGCTCGACGTCGATTCCGCTTGGACGGGTGGTCAAGGCGCTGCTGCATCCCTCGGAAGACGGCGATCCGCTGGCGATGGTCATCACCAGTATCCGGCTGCCGCGATCGGTGACCGCCATGCTCGCCGGCGCGGCGCTCGTGCTCGGCCTGGTGCTGGTTGTGTCCAGCAGTATCGCCAATCCCGCCACGGTGCTGATTCTGGGTTTGATGTTCGGCTACGCCGTTTCGGCCATCGTCACCGTGCTGGTCGGTGCGAGCCAGCCGGAGCGCCTCCAGCAGTGGGCGCAGTGGGGATTCGGGTCGTTTTCCGGGGTGACCTGGCAGCGGTTGCAACTGTTCGGGCCGCTGATCCTGGCCGGTGTGCTGATTGCGTCGGCCACCACCAAACAA
>Ga0105242_10003393_pt1 | contig 12401 bp, 14 predicted proteins | sample KBSM24metaG_FD_81521 | JGI IMG/M metagenome (GOLD analysis project Ga0105242, IMG submission 81521) | Miscanthus rhizosphere microbial communities from Kellogg Biological Station, Michigan, USA - KBS M2-4 metaG | ecosystem: Host-associated > Plants > Roots > Rhizosphere > Soil | place...
GCAAATTTGTTATTTCTTTGCTCATGAATAGCGCCTTCGGCTATGCATTTCGCAAAGAAATAACAAATTTGCAGAGTGCCTCCTCTGAATCTGCGCGCCAAAAATTGTACAAAGTCGAGCTTACCACTTTCCTGCTCAAGCTCATGTCTTGCATTTCTGGCGATTCTGCCACCCATCTTCGCTGCATTTTTATTTTCATCAAAACCTTTAGCATCTCGGTTCATTGCAATTTCCTTTGTAGCAGCCTCTCCAAGCATGGAAAAGATCAACTCGAGATCTGTCATGTGATCTCGTAAATTTTCATGTTTAAGTCCTTTATACTCTTTATACTCAGAAGGAGTCATTCCAAAAGATGCCTTAGAAATTTCAGCTGTTAAAATTGCATATTCTCGTTGAAGCCTGATCCCTCTTTGATCCCATTCATCAGTCAGCTCTTCCCGAATCGCAATTCCTCGCATCCGTTTTTCAATCCAAGCATCGCTGTATCCTTTCGCTTTATAAATAGCCCGTGTACGTTGAGTTGCAAGCTCGGGGTCTTCGATTTCCTGAATACGTTCATAGCCAACTTTTGCAAGCCATCTTTTAAACGGTTCTGCCTTAGGAGAAGGGATTGATTGGATGATACGAAACACGGTCTCTGTATTTGCCGTGTCTGTCAGGTATTTCTTTCCATCGCTAGACTCTAATTTCAGTTGCTCGATTTTATCGAGTAACTGACTAAATCCTTCATCTGCAAGGAGTTTCCTTTTCAATTCAGGCCAATATCGGTTTGCATCTGAACTGACCGATAATACGCGAACAATATCGATGACCGAGAAGTACCATTCGCCATTATGAAAAATGCGACGGATTTGCTTATCTTCGAAAACAACGAGTTTACCTGTAGATTTCTGGATGCTGGATTCTTTGTCTGACATTAGATGACTCCTTGAATTGCGCAGGAATTATCGCACGAGAAATATTTTACATACAAGAAATGCAAAGAAATTTTAGACGCACTGTCCATCAGGTAGTTTTTTCAACTCTATAGCAGTTGCAAAGCGTTTCATAGTAACTGCGCTGAAAATATGAATTTGTTGAATACTGCTGTCCCATTCGAGCGTCTTTCGAGGTTCTGAATGAATTAATTTTAGGAGGATTTTTGCTTTAATTTTCATAGAGAATTTGGGGGCGGCTGGACTCGAACCAGCGGAGACCGAAGTCGGGGGATTTACAGTCGGTAAGAATCCAACCGGCTCCAACCCTCCCTTACATTTATCAACTTAAAATTGAATGTCTTAAACGGAATAAAGGGTTGGTGATTGTTGACTAGAACTGACTAAAACGATCTATTGCTGTCCCATGAGTGTCCCATTTTTCAAAATGTTGTCCCTATTCGGGTTGAGGCACTTATTTGAGTATTTAAGTAAAGTATGGTAATATCAGAGAAAAAGGGGAAACCATGAGTGCTAGAACCACAAGAATGTCGATCGATGTCCCATTAAAAGACCATAAGCGTATCAAAGTGCTTGCTGCCGCGGAAGGGGCTAGTATCCGAGAATTTGTTATCGAATGCATTTACGAGAGAATTTACCCTGAAAAAACCCCTAATAAAAAGACGCGTAAAGCAATGGAAGATGCAAGGAAGGGAAAAACAAAAAAGGCAAAGAACTTTGATGACCTTTGTGAACAGCTAGGAATTTAATGCTCGAACTTCATTACACCAATCAAATGAAACGCGACCTTCGACTGGCCAAAAAGCGGGGCAAAGATCTCAAAAAACTCAAAGAAATCACCGACCTTCTGCAGGCGAAAAAGAATCTTCTAGAAAAACACTGCAATCACAGGCTGTCAGGCAACTATAAAGGTCATTGGGAATGTCATATTCAACCAGACTGGCTACTCATCTATCTCTTGAGTTCAGAGGTTGTTACTCTGGTCCGCACGGGCACTCATTCAGAGCTTTTTTGAGTTTGGCTTCTTATAATGAAGGGAGTCTTCTTGTTTAACTTGTTGCATAAAATCCAACAGTTCTTCTTTGGAGGCAAAATCTCTAATAATAGCATCTTCTCGATCAATATTTACAATCCCCCGTAAATGATCGTACTCATGCTGAAATGCTTTAGCGGCAAAACCTTCAAGTGTTTTCTCTATTCTTTCCCCCGCTGCATTCAGGTATTGAACTTTGATTGATTCATAGCGAGGAATTTTTGCTGACTTCCAAGCACCATTACTTAGCATGACCGAAAAACAACATTCCCATCCTTCTATTTTTTCCTCTCCTATCGGAACAAAGTACGGATTGATTACTCCTTCAAGATTATTTGGATCGCGATCGAAGCTAAATATAAATACAGATTTACTAATTCCAATCTGAGGAGCCGCTAATCCTGCGGCAGGTAAATAAGGTTGTAGGGCAAAAAACAACTTCTGAACAATTTCTTGGGCTAAGGGCATTTCATCTGTTCCGATCTCTTCTGTTTTCATTTTTAAGATAGGTTGCAACGGGCCGTCTATCGTGATAATTTTTATATTTTCCGCGAAAGTTGGATCAAAAAAAGACATCAGCACACCCAAAATACAAAACATTTTCCAAATCATAAGACTTTCTATACCCACATTTTTCCAGACTCAGGGAATACTAACGAAATTTTAGAATTCCCGAAAGTTCTGAAATCCACAAAAAGCTGTAAGGTTCAGATTCGGCATATCAGAACCTGGAACATTAGGACACAAGCATTTTATTACAAATGCGATAAGCGTCTTAAACTAGAAGCGAACGGGAGATCGTCCAGGAGAATAGGGGCCTGCCCCCAATCAGATCGTCGAGGAAATTTTTGTGATCGTGACGAGTCGGGCTGTACTCCGTACGCCCCGAGTCAGGATCACGGAAATTTACCGACGAGATGATTGGGGGCGAGTGGACTCGAACCACCGAAGACCGAAGTCGGGGGATTTACAGTGGCTGTATATACTCAAACCACACTTAACAGGACAACACAACACCAATAAAATCAACGTCTTATCGTAACAACCATTCATCCATTTTCGCCTCATTCCACCCCATTTTGTGTGCTCAAGTGCGTAAAATTTGCGTAATGACTACCAAGGATTTGTATCTCTCATCACCATGCCTGACTGACGATGTGTATGCACATGTCACAAATATCCTGTAAAGATCACCGCACATCCAATGTTTTCCCAAAGAAACTCGCGATCATAATCACCCGTAAGCCCTATTTATAACTGCTCCGGTTTATAACTGCTCCGGACCGTAAGAATAGATAAGATATTTTGCGTTTTTAAAGAAAAAAGTTGTCGCCCATCTCTTTCGAGTAACAAGCGACTTCTAACTGATTTTAAAAAATCCCGGAGCTTTTATTCAGGTTCTACTGGATAAGGACTTTGAGCAAATTGCAATAGGGATTCGGCTTTTTCTTTACGTTCTTCTTGCTTTGCTCTGTAATACTCCGCCATGCCTTTGTGAATTTCGGCTTCTTCTGCTAAAGCACTATTTTTAGAGGAGCAAGTGGGATATGTAAAGATTGATTCCATAGGACACGTGTTCTGATCTAAAGAGATAGATTGCGCTGGTGTGGAACTAGAAAAGGATATTGGGGTTGGGTCGCTCTTAAAGATAGAGCATGCACTTGTTGCGAGCCATAGATTCGGTATGGACATGGAAATAGCATTATAAAGAGAGTGTAACCCCATAGCAGGCAAAACGGATCCTGTTTTTTCCTTCACAACCGCAGCAGCAATTCCTAACCCTAGTGTATTGGCTACCTGAAACCTCACTACCCCTGATGAGTAAATCATAGAATTGGCTAAATGCATGGCTGCAAATGCCGCTGCTGATATGCCCACTCTTACGACTTGAGCAGGTCGAGAATCAACCCAATGGTTTCTTCCAAAAATTCCTAAAACCGCTTTTGGCGCTCGAGTTAGTAGCCCATCCTGCAAAATTCCCCGTACGATCACCTCTTCTCCAGTACCGTAGGTCAATGCCGTAAAACCCGCTGCTCCAAGCATTACGGCTTTTTGCAAAAGCGAGTAATCCTTAACAGCATCGCACATTTTAGAGTCCGATGGGAAGAATGCTTCCTTTACCGTGTCCCATGCGACTTGACCTATTGCGATGGCTCCGGTGATAGTCACAGCTTGTGTGACGAGAGAGTAAGGCAGATATTTAAAACCGGTTGCTGCAGCAGACCAGGCATTGAACGATTGAATAGTCATATATTTATTCTACATCCCGTAAAATTGTTTTGTTTTTCTATTTTGATTTTAAACAAAATGAACATTAAGTTAAATAGAAAAGAAAAATATGAGTCGAAGAAAATTTTTACTTTGGCGAATTAAGGCCATTACCTCTCTGTGTTCGGCTATTGCCTTCTTGGTACATCTGCCATGTTTCAAAGTGGCTTAACGAACCCTTTCCTTGCCAGCACGAGTTACCGGCCCTTTCAATCGACCTCTCCGTGCATTCGACACGTTGTTCGCTTTCGAATCGACCAATTAAGGCAACGTTGCTTTGATCTTTTGCTGATGGCTGTACACTGTCCCATGGTGCAAGGGGTTCAATTCAAGAAATTATGTCCCCACCCCTCCCCTTGATGACAGATTTTGAGCGACGATCGCCTGCCCTTCATTATGGACAAGGTGGCGCTCCATGCGAACAACCTGGCATGAAGAATGGACGATGCCGAATGCATGGCGGAGTTTTTTATAAACGAGCAACTCACGGTGGAACGACATTGCGAGCAATAAGGGAGAGAAAATACGAGCGATTTGTCTTAAAAGAAATGAAGGTCATTAACAGAGAGATTTTAGGGAAATAGCTCTGGTCAATTTAAATTGCCGAGGTTCTTTTTTAGGTGTCCTATTAGAGCGGCTTAGACAAAAATGACAGCATTAAAAAACTAGTTTACAATCGCTCTCTATCAAAAAAGCAGACCGAACCAGGAAGCTCTTGACTTCCGGGTAGCTTCCGGGTTATCTTCCGGGTACTAATTTTGAGAAAAGATCATGATCGAAGAGTTACTCCAGCAAGAAGAAGGAAAAACCCTAGAGTTCAAAGAGAACAGCAAAAGCTTAGACAGGATCATCCATACGATCATCGCCTTTGCGAATACCGCAGGCGGCAAGGTTTTGATTGGGATCAAGGATAAAACGAAAGAAATTGTTGGACTGCAAGATCCGGTTGAAGAAGAAATGCGCCTAGCAAATGCCATCGCCGACTCTATAGAGCCTCTTTTCAATCCAGATATTCACGTAGTGTCTTGGCGAAATAAGGAATTCCTACTGATTCAAGTTCCCCATAGCGTAGGCCCTTACTATGCAAAGGCTAAAGGGTTGAAAAAAGGAACCTACATTCGACTCGGATCTATAAATCGACTGGCAGATGCCGCCATTTTAGCAGAGTTGGAAAGACTAGGAGAGAATGAATGCTTCGATGAGATGCCGACTACTGGCTGCTCCATCCAAGACCTTGACCTCGATGCCATCAAGGCGTGCTTTAAGAAAGTAGGCAAGAAATTCGAAGACTCTGCGGCCCTATCCCTTCATTTGTATCTGAAAAAGCAATCTAGATTGATCCCAAGCAAAGGGGCTATCCTACTGTTTGGCAAAAACCGCAAAGAAGTTTTCCCTCATGCAACTATTCGATGCGTTCGTTTTTTGGGGAGCACCAAAGACGAAGTTTTAGATCACCAAGATATTGATGAGTATCTCCCAGTGGCTTTGGATAAAATTATATCTTTTGTCCAACGCAATACTAAATTGAGTGCAGAGATCGGCCCATCTATTCGAAAGAATATCGCAGAATATCCTCCTGTTGTGGTGAAAGAAGCCGTTACCAATGCTTTGATTCACACGGACTACAGCGCCGCTGGCAGTCAACCCCAAGTGGCTATTTTTGACGACCGAATCGAGATCACAAACCCAGGAGCACTACCTTTTGGTCTCAATATGGAAGACGCCCTTCAAGGAGTCTCTCAACTGAGAAACAGAGTCATAGGTCGTTGCTTTCGAGAACTTGAACTAATCGAGCTATGGGGATCTGGCCTAAAGCGAATGATTTCCCAATGTCAAAAATCAGGAATAGCTATTCCAAAGTTTGAAGAATTAGGCCACTTTTTCCGTGTCACTTTATTTAATCGCAGAGAGGCAGTGCTCGTGGTCCGTGGATGGAGAAAAGACCTAATGGACCTAATTGCAAAACGAAAAGAGGTCACTACAAAAGATGCTGCAACCTTTTGGAAAATCTCAGATCGCGCTGCAAGGGTTCGGTTAAAGAAAATGGTCGAAGAGGGTTTGATTGCTGAGATTTCGACCCACGCCTTTGATCCGCGGAAAAAATTTATTCTTAGAGAACGCCGCACTGACAAGGAAGGAAAAATTCTGTGAATTCACGAGTGAAGAAGTTTCTGTCTTATTATAAACCCTATCTTGGGTTATTTTGTGCAGACATGTCGTGTGCATTTGTTGCATCGGCAACTACGCTAGCAATCCCATTATGCATTAGGTATATCACCAAAAATTTACTAGCGCCCGACACTTCTTCTGTGCTCAGCCAAACTTACATGATGGGCGGCATCATGCTCGGTTTGGTAGCCATTTATACCGCATGCCATGCGTTTATTGACTACCGGGGGCATGTGATGGGCGCGTTGATGGAAAGAGATATGCGCAGCGAATTATTCGACCATTACCAAAAACTATCTTTCAATTTTTATGATGAACACAGAACGGGCCAGCTCATGACCCGGATCTCAAACGATACATTTGATCTTGCCGAACTATATCATCATGGCCCTGAAGACATAGCCATCTCATTGCTGAATTTTATCGGTGCATTCGTCATCTTAACCGCTATCAATGTTAAGCTCGCCCTCATCGCTCTTCTTTTTTTGCCGATCATGGGTATGTATGGGTTTTATTTTAGCAGGAGAATGCACAGTGCATTAAGGAAAAGCAAAGACAGGATCGGCGATATTAATGCTCAAGTTGAAGATACACTCGCAGGCGTCAGAGTTGTGAAATCATTTACGAATGAAGAAATTGAAAAAAAGAAATTCGCTCATGAGAACTCACGCTTTCTTGATAGCAGAAAAGCTGGTTATAAAAGCGAGGCCTATTTTTATGACGGCCTGATTATGTTCACTCAACTCATGACTGTGGCTGTTGTCAGCTTCGGGGCAGTCGACATTATTAAAGGCTCCTTAGATTTAGCCGATTTACTAGTGTTTTTACTCTATATTGGCATTCTCATTGAACCCGTTCAGAGGCTGGGTAACTTTACCAGGCTATATCATGAAGGCATTACCGGTTTTGAGCGGTTTATGGAAATTTTAGAGGTAGAACCAGACATAAAAGACTCTCCAAATGCCATTGAACTTACGCAGACCCAAGGGAATATAGAATTTAAAAACGTCAGTTTTAAATATAAAGAAGGCCAGACCCATGTCCTAAAGAATATTTCCCTGAATATAAAGGTCGGAGAATATATTGCTTTGGTCGGGGCTTCAGGAGTAGGTAAAACAACTCTATGTTCTTTGATCCCTCGATTCTATGAAGTAAGCAAAGGGGAAATACTGATTGATGGTAAGAACATTAACGATCTCAGCCTACGTTCATTAAGAAAAAATATAGGCATTGTCCAGCAAGATGTCTATCTGTTTAGCGGAACGGCCGCAGACAATATCCGTTACGGTAAACTCAATGCGAGCCAAGAGGAAATCATTGCAGCAGCCAAAAAAGCGAATGCCCATAACTTTATTATGACTCTACCAAATGGCTATGCTACAGATGTTGGACAACGTGGCGTAAAATTATCAGGAGGACAAAAGCAGAGACTAAGTGTAGCTCGCGTTTTCTTGAAAGACCCTCCTATTATCATTTTTGATGAAGCAACGAGCTCCCTTGATAATGAAAGTGAAAAGGCCGTAAAAGATTCGTTGGAAAAGTTAACTCTTAACCGCACAACACTTGTCATTGCCCATCGCCTGTCAACAGTCAGAAACGCACAAAGAATTATTGTATTAACTGATAACGGGATTGATGAACAAGGAACTCACGAAGAGCTAATTGCGATGAATGGTGTTTATGCGAATTTATACAATATGCAATTAAGAATATAAGAAGTGTGTAGTTTAGTAAGGGATCGTAAAAAAATAAGTGCTACACTCTCATAGGGAAAAAGTCGTTTTCTCATTGATAAAAGATATTTTTAAAGATATCCTGTCTCGTTCTAACAGAGCGCGTTGTGCCAGTCTGTTATAAAATCCCCGGTAATCTCGTTTCTTTTCATCCTACGCCTCTTTTTTGCCGAGACATTATAGCACAGATCTGATTTCTGTCTTGTGCGAATTAGTTTTTTAGTGCATGATTTAGGCTAAAAGAGTTTTTTTGAGATGGAAATCCTTACAACGAAGGAGGCTTGCGCCCTCCTGAAAACACAACGACTTTCTCTTTACAAGCTTGTGAAAACTGGTGAGATACCGGCATTCAAGATGGGCAAAGCCTGGAAGTTCGAGAAGGCTTCGATCGAGGCATGGATTCGGAAGAGATTGGAAGAAAGCGCCAAGCCCGGTTCCAATGGCTAAACGAAAAAATCTTCCAGCAAATGCATCAGGGCCGGCAACGGTTCGAGCAGACTACGCACAGTTTATTGCCAAACTGATACCCAAAACCGTTCTACCTCTCAATTTTCCATCAGGCGGCGGATAGATTGCTGGTAGATTCATAGGAGTAGATAAATCATGGAAATGGCTGAAGACATTTTCAAGGCAATCCAAACAGGCGGACTAACAGTGATCGATCAGTTCATTGTAGACCGAAAATCAGAAGAATTATTTTTAGATTTTAAAAGATCTGCTGATGACGGGAATATGAAGCATCTTCATCAAAATGATCTAAATAATTACGGAAGGGCGATATCGGGATTTGGCAATTCTTCTGGTGGCGTCATCGTTTGGGGAATAGATTGTTCAGCTTTAGGAGATGGTGCAGATGTTGCTCGAGCAAAAAAGCCCATCCGCGATCCCAAAAGATTTTTAAGCTGGCTAGAAAACAGAACGAGCGGACGTACATTGCCAGCACATGCTGGTGTGATCCATTATGCAATCGAGATTCCTTCGTCATCCGATGGATTTGTAGTGACGCTCATTCCAAAAAGCGATTGGGCTCCACACCAGGAAGTGAATTCTAAATGCTACTACATGCGTGTAGGCTCAAATTTTGATCCAGTACCTCATGGTATTCTTGAAGGCTTTTTTGGCCGTCGTATTCAAGCAAAAATAGTTCACAAGTTTCTGACTGAAGTCATTCAAAAAATAGCTTTCTTCTTGAGCGGCTGATGGCTGTAGCTTAGAGACTTAGTTATCTGTTTTGCGAGCTTGACCTTTTTATGGATTGCGCCTTTCGGTTGCTTCCTATACAGTTTATTACAAATTTGATATAATCCAAGGAAGAGAAGTGCGCGAAAAACCACCAGTTCGCCCCTTGCTATGGGCGGCTTCGTCAAAGCGCGATTTTCTGGAAATGCCGGACGGAGGTGATAGACGATTTTGGGTTTGGATTTCACCAGGCGCAAATCGGCAAGCTCCCGGACATGGGGAAGGTGCTGAGAGGATTTGGAGCGGCCGACGTTATCGAATTGAAGGCAAATGCGCCAGAAGGGACGTTCAGAGCCGTATACACCGTGCGTTTTGAGGATGTTGTGATTGTGTTGCACGCCTTTCAGAAAAAAAGCAAAACGGGCGACGAGACGCCAAAGAAGGACGAGGAATTAATACATTCCAGGCTCAAACTTGCCAAAGAAATTCACAAAGAATGGAAGTTAAAAAATGAGTAAAGAAAAAGAAAAACTAGAATACGAAGTTACCGAAGGCAATATCTTTGCTGCACTTGGCCGAAAAAATGCCGATGAGCTTTTGACAAGGGCAGAATTGTTGGATCAAGTCAGCTCGCTTATTAAAAAAAGCGGGCTTACTCAACATGAGGTAGCCAAGAAACTAAACATATCGCAGTCAAAGGTTTCTATGCTCGTTACTGGACGATTATCTCAGTTTAGCGCTGACTCTCTTCTTCAATATCTATCTATCCTTGGCTGCGAAGTCGAGATTAGAATTAAAAAGCCTCGTACAAGAACTGGCATTTTCCGTCACAGGGGATGTGTTGCAGTTTGCTAAGAGGCTCTCAGTATCTCAAAATCAATAACCGTCTTGTCCTCCTCTGCCCACACTTTCTCTAGCGAGAGCCTGGCTATCTGCGCATCGTCTTGCCACAGTATCCCGTTGGCCACGTCATTCACGAATTTAGCCAAGTTATCCAGGTCGGGACGGCTCTCATGAGGCTTGCCTAGCATGGCCGCTCTTTTGACTTTTGACCAGCTCTTTGGCACTTGGAAAGAAAAGGTACAGGTCAGAGCGATTGGACGGTTTATGGGGCTGCCACGAAAGCCGGTTTTTAGCCTCCACTGAAATGATTGTTTCTCTTTCGCTTGCCTGTCGAAAAATCGGCCTCTAGAACATCCGGCTCTAGCCCATGCTACGGGTCGTCCTGGGATCTCGATTTTCACCAAAGACCTCGATTAAAAGCGTCAATCGGATCGTGGCTATGGAAAGCAGCCATTGCTGCCCGATACTCTGCCTCATCCTCTGCTTGAGTCGTAGCCTTCGTTAGGCTCATCGCAACATACCGAAAGGCATCGGCGCCGCGTTCGAGTAATGATCGTGCCTTGGGTGGTCGCGAAATGTTCCGAGCGCCTCATTCCATTCCTTGCGGTAGTTGTCCAATGCCTTGATGCCCTTCTCGCACATGACCTCGTCAAACCAGCAGCGATTGAATAGATTCCTGCAAGCGTCGATGCCTTCTTGTATGGACAGCTTAGACAGCACTTCAACCCCTTATAAGCTTGTATGTGCCTATTTCTCGTTATTTTATTGCGAAAAGCTGGAACAATTTGACGCTGCTATGGAAAAAGCTGTAAATGCTGTAGCCTCTGAAGGACGATTCATTGGTGCTTTTTTTGGACCAAAACACAGTTGGAATGGTCAAAAAAAAATAATCTTCTTAACGGAGGAAGAGTTGAAAAGTTATTTTCATGATTTTACGATTGAAATTTTTGAACGTACGGAAAGCGATCATGATAGTGGTATAGGAATGGCTCATTATGACATGTTTCATATCACAGCAAAAAAAACCTTTTAATTTTTTTGAGCATTCCATTCTCAAGGCTTCAACGCGGCCCAAATCGAATTTTTACTTTTCTAGTCTAATTCGTAAATTTCGATTTCAAATTCTCTGGTAAAGCCTAACGATGTATAGAAGCGCTCAACATGTGAAGGACAGTAAAGCACCAATTTCTCAAGACCTAAAGAAAACGCTCTGTGCATAAGAGAATGCATCATAGCATGACCCACTCCTTGCCTTTGATAGTCAGGTAGAGTGCCAATATGCAATACCAGTCCATGTTTTCCATTAACAAATAAACTTCCTGTTCCCACCGATTTCCCAGCAAGATAGACAAGATAATTTTCAGCCGTTGATCTCTCAAGTAATGGGGTAAATTGTTCTACAATATCATTATGTAGATTGTACGAGATAGCTAGATTCGATAGAAATTCTTTCACATGGGCAAGTTGAATATTCAATTGAGAAGGAGAAATAGGTTGAACATTCCAACTCATACTCTGAAATTGCCCAATATACCGAAACCCTTTCTCTTTTAGAATAGGAACAAGATCTGTGTTGAATGGATGTACAAAAAAAGAGATAGAATTATCAGGGGATGCTTTTGCGATTAGAGCATCGATATTTTCTTTGATATCCCTTTTATAGGAAAAGTGTAATACGGTGTTAAAAAACGAACTAGGAAGCCCAGTGAACCAGGCAAAAGCTTCAGAGGTATGCACTTGTGCTGGTGCCATGGAAAGATAAAAGTTGATTCTGGCGGCTATGACAGGAGAAATCTCTTCACTTTCAGATTGGTTCACTGGATTATTTGGGAACATATTTTCTCCATAAGATTTCTGCGGACATATGCATAGTAGTGCGGACGAAAAACTAATCGCAAATAAGGCACCCTTAAACATTATTAACCTCATGTTTATTATTCAGTGATGGAGCAGATCTCCATACACATCTCTTTCTAGCTGTTCAATCAGTTCTAACAAGAAAAGACCGGGATCGCGATGAACATGATCCTGTCTCAATAAAGCGGCTTCGCTGTCTGAAAGTATCAGATTATCCTTATACAACTTTTCCTGGACTTTGTCCATTTGAAGAGGGCGGGCTCAGCAGCTCCCGCGAAACGCGGGAGCTGCTAAAAATATAGGGATTTTTTAAACGCCAAAAAATTTTAGACAAACACCCCTGATAGACGACCGTCTCGACCTCAGAACCTAGAAAGTACACCC
>Ga0105242_10003399_pt1 | contig 12383 bp, 14 predicted proteins | sample KBSM24metaG_FD_81521 | JGI IMG/M metagenome (GOLD analysis project Ga0105242, IMG submission 81521) | Miscanthus rhizosphere microbial communities from Kellogg Biological Station, Michigan, USA - KBS M2-4 metaG | ecosystem: Host-associated > Plants > Roots > Rhizosphere > Soil | place...
CTCGCGCTCGCGCATCCGGATCGCTTCGCCGCGCTCGTTCCGGTGTGCGGCGGAATCGTTCCGGCGGGATCGGCGACGTCCGTGCGGCAGTCACCGCTCACCATGAACGCGGCGGATCCCTACACATTCACGGCGAAGGCGCTGGCCCACATCCCGATCTGGATGTTTCACGGCGCGGACGACACGGTGGTCTTCCCTTCCGAGTCGCGCAAGATGGCCGCCGCACTCGAGGCCGCGGGCGCGCATTTCACGTACACGGAACTGCCGGGCACGGGCCACAACGCATGGGATCCCGCGTATGGAAACGCGGCATTGTGGCAGTGGCTGTTTGCGGCCCGGCGACGACCGACGCCATAGCGTCAGGCGGCCGCGCGCCGCATGGGGACGGCCGTGTGCCACTGGAGCGGCGAGATCGATTCGAGCGGCGCGAACTCGACGTGCAGCACGCGCCGGTGCGCTGCCTGACGCGCCGGTGACGACGAATGGACGACGAGAGGCCGCATCAGAACGATCGCTCCCTGCGGCACATAGACCTCGACCATGTTGTTCTCGGCGACGAGCCCGGCCACTTCATCGTCCGGAAGCTTGCCCAGGAGATGACTTCCGGGAATGACACGCAAGGGACCATTCTCCGCGCCGCACGAATCGAGATGGATCCGCACGGCCAGCATCTGCGCGAGGATCTCCGCGGGCGGCTCGACATGCAGCGAGCCCGATTTCATGCTCCACGGGCCATAGCCGGGGATGTTCATCCGCTCTTTGACCGCGATGGCACGGTCCTGATGCCATTGCACGCGCCAGTTGGTCTCCGCGGTCTTGTCGAACAAGGTCGCTTTGACGGCGACCAGCTCGCGGCCGACGACGGACCAGAGGTAGCGGCCGAGGGCTTCGTGCACCAGGAGACGGACAACCGTTGGATGCACGATCAGGTTGCGCACACCGCCGCGGCCTCCGACGACCGCCGGAAGGGAGCGCGCGATGTGATCGCACTGATGATCGGCCAGCACGAGATCCGCGAGCGCGTAGCCTGCTCCGTCGAGGTCGTTCACCCGGCCATCGTACCGCTGTTTCTCCGCGCGCCTGCGGCAAAAGCGATTCGGCGGAGAATTTCGAAGAGCGAGGGGACGTTGCCATCATCAGCGCCCCCGCCCCGCTTCCGTGATTTGGACTCAGCCAAATGCAGCGGAACCCGACAGTCTGAGCGACCTTGATGGAGGCCACGTGAAAAAAGCAGTCGTGAAGAAGACGGCACCCGTGCGTGAAGCGAAGATCCCTGTTTCGGAAGCGAACGTTGCCAAGGCGGCCCTGCGGCTGCTCTCGCAGCGGCTCGTCTCCACGGAGGTCTCCTACGTCCAGCGCGTCCTCGGCAATACCGCTTCGCAATCCGACATCGATCTGCAGGTCATGACCGTCCGCAAACTCCCCTGGGCCTCGATCGTCGTCGCCGACTAAGAGCGTGTGCCAGCGGCGGGCTCTCAGCCCGCCGGAAGCGAGTGGGCTGAGAGCCCACCGCTGCACCTGTCTCGCGTTAGGCGCTTCCGCGTCACGCCGGGCTCCGATGATACGATTCGAGGCTCGATTCGGACTGTTTTCATGGCGAACGACGAGCTCCGTTCTCTCATCTGTGACCTGGCGAAGTCGTTCTATGACCTTGGCTGGGTCAGCGGCACCGGAGGGGGCATCTGCATCCGCGACGGCGAGCATGTGGTGATCGCCCCGAGCGGCGTGCAAAAAGAACGGATGCGGCCGGAACAGATGTTTACGATTGCATTGGACGGTGCAATCGTCTCCCGCCCGGCGGACCCGGCTCTTCATCCCTCCGAGTGCAGTTCACTGTTCTTGAAGGCAATCAACCTTCGAAACGCCGGCGCCGTGATTCACAGCCATTCCATCCATGCCGTGGCGGCGACGCTGCTGTTCGAGACGGAGTTCTCGATCTCCCATCTGGAAATGATCAAGGGCATCCAGGGAATGAGCTATCACGATACGCTCGTGGTGCCGATCATCGACAATACCGCTCGCGAATGCGATCTCGCCGGCGCGCTCGAAGACGCGATCCTGCGCTACCCGGCCGCTCACGCCGTGCTGGTGCGGCGGCATGGCGTGTATGTGTGGGGGGATGACTGGGTGCGCGCGAAGACGCATGCCGAGTGTTATGAATATCTGTTCCGCGCCGCCGTCGAGATGCGGCGGATGGGAATCTCGACACGTTTCGAAGGAGCATAGCGAATGCGAGCCTATCCTCTCGAAAACCCGGAGCGCGCGTTGGAGGCAGGGTATCTTGCGGATCGGGGCGTGCTGTCGTGGACCTTGCCGGCCGATGAGACCGAGCGGGCCGCGACGGTCGAGACGATCAAACGCGAGCACCAGTACGTCGATCAGGACGTCGTTGAGCTTTCACTGGACACACCCAACCTCGATGCCGTCTGCGCGAAGTTCGACCGGGAGCACTTCCACACGGAAGATGAGGTCCGCGTCGTTCTCGAGGGCGCCGGGATCTTCGACGTTCGCGACGACGCGGATCAGTGGATTCGCATCGAAGTCACTGAAGGCGACGTGATCGTCATCCCCGCGCGCAAGTATCACCGCTTCTACCTGACGGAACAGAGACACATTCGCTGCATGCGGCTTTTTGCAAACCACGACGGTTGGGCGCCGCTCTATCGGGGCGAGTCCTAATTCATCAAACGTGGAAGGCGCCGAACTCTCCATGCGCCACGTCGCTGTCGGAGTTGAGCCCGCAGATGGATTGCTCGGGACCCTGCTTGATCGCCCATGCGCTGAATTGTGAGTAACCGCTCCATCCCGTCGACTGGGAGAGCCATGCCAATTGCGCCAATCCGGCCTCGGTGATGGCGGCACATACGGCTCCTGATCCGTAGACACCGACCTTATACGTGCCACTCAACGCCGCCGCGATGGCTGCGAAGTAGGCTGTAATGTTCGCCGCGATGTCGCTGGCTGTCGCATTGTAGTCGACGGTGAAATAGATCGCCGACCCATGCGGCTGGCCGATCGCTTGCGCCTGTTCGAGCGCCCCGCCGGCGTCGGCAGTCCCGCGCTCCGCGCTGAAATAGCTGTAGGACGTCGGCCCGTCTTCGTACACCGCAACGACTTGCAGCCCGGCCGCGGACAGAAGGCCCGCCTCGCTCGGAGTCAGCTTTTTCCCTTCGATCTGCGTCGTGCTGCTGTAGTACCGACCGACAAACGAGATCCCTTCGCTTTGCAGACACGGCACCGTCGACGACGTACAAGCGCTGGACGAGTCCACCCCCGTTACGATGTCTCCCATGATTCCTCCCAGGTAGGAGAGCCCCGAAAGCCCATTCCCCTACCCAGTCATACCACGGAACCATGGAGCGGCGGGCTCTCAGCCCGCCGTTCTGCTCCGCTGCGCTCAGTTCGGAATCCACTCAACAAAGTACGCGGAGGCGAGGACGATGACCAGAATGAGAACCATGACCACTCTCCTTTGCTGACAATGTAGGCGTTTCGAATGGCCAGAGGTTACGGTCAGGCAACGAAAGTCGCTCACCTGAGAAACGCCTCACACAAGGAACGGCACGAAGCGCTTGCTCGTTTTCATGTAGGCCAGGTATGGCTCCCCCAGCGTCTGGACCAGTGCTCTTTCTTCCGCGACGACACGGTAGGAGTAAACGAGGACCTACTTGCCGAGAATTTTCCAGCAGTGGCGACGAAGCAGGCTTCCCGCGACTGTCTAAGAGAGCCGTCCCGACATAGAACGCCGGAAGCATCCAACCGGCCGGAAACGACAGGGATGATACGAACGCCAGCGGAGTTAGGCCGCCGTTACGACGATGACGCTACCGTCGAAAGTCTCGGACGCGCGGCGCAGTAGCTCGCCGTTTTTTACGGACGTCCAGCCATTTTCCTGGACTGTCGTAATCTCGAATTGCGGCAGATCATGCCGGAGTTGGCGGGGCACGTCCTCATCGAAGAGGACCCGCCTCACGCAATCTGAGCCAGGGCGACGCGTCCGGCTTCCTCGAGAAACGCGACTGCCTGCTCGCGACTGACGCTCGTAAAGTTTTCTAGAAAAACATCCAGACTATCGCCGCCTTCGATGTAGTCCAATAGCGTACGAACGGGCACGCGGGTCCCCACGAAGACAGGATCGCCGCTATGAATCTCCGGGTCCGAATGAATGATTGACTTGAGATCTGGCATGCGCTTGTTCCAGCGACGGAAGAATACGACAGCAACTCGTGTATCGCAACAGCCGTCAGGTTTCACGACGCATGCCGGAGCTCAGCAACCATTGCAAGCCCGCGTCGCGAATGGCGGGCGGTAGTTCGTGGTCGCCGTCGAACTCTTGATATTCGACCGTGTAGCCGGCGTCGCGCAGTTCTCTTGCGATGCGGCGGCCGCAGCGCTCCACTGGAAGGATGCTGTCGTTTTCGCCGTGGGAGATGAACACTCGCGGACGGCCATTGGGTGGGGACGAGAGCTGAACGAATCCGGGCGAGAACGCGGCGATCGCGGCGAACAGGTCGCCATTGACCAGGCCTAAGGACAATGCAGCCGACGCTCCGTCGGAAAACCCGGCGACGTACATGCGATGAGCGTCGATTGAGTAGAGTCCGAGGATTCGTTCCAGCGCGAGATCGAGGAACGCGATGTCCGCGGCCTCGTCTCCCGACACCACTCCCCACGTGGACGACCGCGAGTCGGGAGCCACGACGATCGTGCCCGTCTGCTCCGCAATCTCGATCCATCGCTGAATTCCGCGTTGACCGGTTCCGGTCGCGCCATGAAGATAGAGGAGCAGCGGCGCCGGCGAAGAGCTCACATAGCGAGACGACACATAAAAGAAACCGTCGCGATCGGAGGCGAGGCCGAGCGGTTTCGGTTCAACCGTCGTTCCGCCGCCGGGCGGGCGATTCACAGAAGGATTTGCGGTGACATGAAGGCGCCCGTCCGAGAAGGCGGCCGGCGAAACAGCGGGCGACTCCGTGCAGCGCCAGAACAACATCGGACTTCCGAGGAGCGACCATTTGAGCACATCGCGCCGTGTGTGGCGGTCCGATCGCATCGGCGGGAATCATAACGCAGGGGGCGGCGCGCTACGCCGCTTCCCAGAACGCCGCGGACACGCTCGCGCCGGCGCGGGGCGTCGCAATGACGCCATAGCGCGACAACTCGGCAAGGACGGCATCGATCACCGCGGGAATCGCCGCGCGCACTTCGGCACTCAATCCGAACTGATCGAGCGACGCGGGAATCACTCCGATGAGTTTTACTTCGCGCGGCGCATTAGGGAGCAGCTCCAGCGTGAGCAAGGTCTCTTTCAGCGACGGATCGTGCGGGCTGATGCGGAGCGACGGCGGGTGTTTCACGATCTCGGCGCGCGTATACGCGCGAATCTCGCCGGGCGCGCCTTTCGCCGACACGGCGTCGACGAAGAGGACGACGTCCGTGCCGGCGAGGCGGCCGGCGAGATCGAGTGACGGGGTGCCGAGGTCCTCGACGACGACGTTGGAGGGAAAGTCGTAGAGGGCCTCGAGATGATGCACGATCGTCGGTCCGACGGCGTCATCGCCGATCAGGACGTTTCCGATGCCGTAGACCGCGATCGATTGCGTCATTAGAGAACTTTCACATTCGCGACTTCGCTGCCGTCGGGATCGAACGTGTGCACCGCGCAGCTCATGCACGGATCGAACGAGTGGACGGTGCGGATCACTTCGAGCGGATGATTCGAGTCGGCCACCGGATTGCGCAACAGCGACGCCTCGTATGGACCGGGATTTCCCTTCGCATCGCGCGGGCTGGCGTTCCACGTCGTCGGCACGACGGCCTGATAGTTCTTGATCTTTTCCGCCTCAATGACCACCCAGTGCGACAGCGTTCCCCGCGGCGCCTCATGGAAGCCCATGCCTTCGACTTCGCCCTTCGGCCAGGTCGGGACATTGAACGTCTTCGTGTCGCCCTTCGTGATGTTGTCGACGAGCAGTTGCCAGTGCTTGAGGGCGAGCTCGGACAACACCGCGCAGCGGATTGCGCGCGCGGCATGGCGGCCGAGCGTCGAGTGCAGCACCTCGGGTCCGACCTTCTTGCCGGAGATCGCGGCCACGGTCTCGAGCGCGCGCACGGCCCACTTCGTCGTCAATGGATCGCCGGCCGCGAATGCGGCAAGCACGTTCGCGAGCGGACCGACCTGCATCGGCTGGCCCTGGAAACGCGGCGCCTTGACCCACGAGTACTTGCCGTTTTCCTGGAAGTCGGTGAACTCCGGCTCGGTCTCCCCTTTCCACGGATGCAGCGGCTCCGAGCCTTTGTAATACGCGTGCGCCGTCTCCTCGGTGACCCCTTTGCGGAAGAATTCGTCGCGCGGTCCGGAGATCGGCTTGTACGTCTTCAGATCGCCATTGAAGATCACGCCGCCCGGAAAATCGAACTTCGTGTTCTTCGTATCGAGCGGCAGGTCGGGGACGGAGAGGTAATTCGTCACGCCCGAGCCGTAGCCGAACCATTCCGGATAGAACGACGCCACCGCGCAGACGTCATTGAAGTAAACCTCTTGCACGAATGGGATCACTTTGTCGAGCAGGGCCTTGACCTGATACAGCTTGTCGAGATTGAGCGTGGCCTCGCTATTGAGATTGATGGCGTTCGCCACGCCGCCGGGAGTGAGGTTCTGGATGTGCGGAGTCTTGCCGCCGAGAATGGCCACGACCTGGTTCGCATAGCGCTGATATTCGAGCGCCTGCAGATAGTGGCTGGTGGCGAGCAGGTTCACATCCGGCGGAAGTTTCATGGCCGGATGTCCCCAATAGCCGTGCGCGAACGGTCCGAGCTGGCCGCTCTGCACGAGGGCCAGGATCTTCGCCTGCACCGCCGCCATCTGCTTCGAGGAGTTGCCGGTCCAATTCGAGAGGCTCTCGCCGAGGGAGGAAGCCTTCTTCGGGTCGGCCTTCGGGATCGTGGTGACGTCGACCCAGTCGAGCGCGCTGAGCTGATAGAAGTGAACGACGTGATCGTGCAGTGCGTGCGCGATCATGATCAGGTTGCGGATGTACTGTGCATTGAGCGGGACCTCGAGGCTCAGTGCATCTTCGACGGCGCGCACGGACGCGAGCGCGTGCACGGTGGTGCAGACGCCGCAGAAACGCTGCGTGAACGCCCAGGCATCGCGCGGGTCACGGCCGAGAAGGATCTTCTCGATGCCGCGCCACATCGTCGACGAGGCCCACGCCTTCTGCACCGCGCCGCCGTCCACTTCGACGTCGATCCGGAGGTGGCCTTCGATTCGGGTGATCGGGTCAATCGTGATCCGCTTAGTCATTTCGTTCTCCGCTCAGAATCGGGAAGTGTTTGACGATCGCCACATAGGCCGCGAGCTCCAGCGCGACGAGGCCGACGGTGATCAGTTGTTCAGTGACCGAGGGGAAGTAATGCCAGCCCGGTCCGGGATCGAATGCGACCAGGAACGTATCGAACCGATACAGGGCGCCGGCGACCGCGACGAGCATGGCCGCGCGCAACAGCGTTCCGAGCGACGCGTTCCCCTTCTTCATCAGCAGCACGATCAGCGGCGCGGTGAAGAGGATGGTCTCGATCCAGAACAGCGACCCGGCGAGATCGAAGCGCGCCAAGAGCCCGAGCCGGCCCCTGAGCGCGAGATCGATGAAGCGCAGCACGACGAACAGCAGCGTGCCGTACGCGGCGAACGTCCCGAGCGAATTGAGGAGCCGAATCTCCGTTTTCCGTCCAAACGCCGTCGCCGAGAACGCCGACTCCACGACCACGATCGCGTAGCCCATGGCCAGGCATGTAATGAGATAGAAGAGCGGCAGGAAGCCGGTGTTCCACAATGGATGCAGCCGCGGGCCGGCCAGTGACATGAGCGAGCCGAGCGACGACTGGTGCATCGTCGGCAGGAGCATGCCCAGGGCGATGATCCAGATCAGCGCCTTATCGAAGAACTTCAGCGCTTTCTTCGAGAACGACTGCAGCCACGGCCGGCCGCTCTCTTTGAATTTCTCGAAGAACGCCGGCGAGAGCTCGATCCAGAGGACGACCGTGTACGCCATGATGCAGAGCGCGACTTCGAGGAGGACGGAGTTGACGTTCCACGTCCAGACTTTGATCGGCAGCTTCCACGCCAGCCACGGACGTCCGACGTCGATCATGACCGACAGGCCGGCGATCGAATATCCGAGGGCGCTGGTCAGGATGGCCGGCCGCACGAGCGGGTGGTATTTGCCCTTGTTGAAGATATAGACGAGCAGCGCCATCGCGTAGCCGCCGCACGCCAGCGCGGTGCCGGTGACGACGTCGAACGCGATCCAGAGGCCCCACGGATATCCGTCCGTCAAAGCCGTGGACGCGCCGAGGCCGGCGTAAAAGCGCCACGCGATCAGGGCGATGCCGAGGGCGGCGAAGAAGAGAAGGACTGTGTAAGGACGCGTGAAGAGACGGTCGCGAGTGCCGAGGAGCGGCGGATGTTGCGCGTAAGTCGTCATTTGTCTTCGCTCCTGCGGTTGCGGAACATGACCGCGCCTAACAGGCCGTAGAGCGCGAGCGGGGCCACGAAGCCTTTGTAGATGCCGTGCTGCACGCTCCGCTGCAGCTCGGGCACGGGCTTGTCGTCACTGAACCGGAATCCGAGTTTCCCGAACTCGACGTGCGAGAGATAGAGGACCTGCGTGCCGCCCAGCTCCGTTTCGCCGTACACCTTCGGCACGTACAGATCGGGATCTTCGTCGATGCGGCGGTGCGCTTCCTGAAGGAGCGCGTCGCGTTTGCCGAAGATGACCGCGCCGCGCGGACAGACTTCCGAGCAGGCCGGCTGTTTGCCTTCGGCGATGCGATCCACGCAGAGATCGCATTTCACGATGCGCGGCGAGGTCTTGCTCCACTGGAATTTGGGAACGCCGAAGGGGCAGGCCACCTGGCAGTAGCGGCAGCCGATGCACTTGTTGTTTTCCCAGGTCACCGCGCCGTACTGGCGCTTGCCGAGCGCGCCCATCATGCAGGCGTTGACGCACGCGGGATCGACGCAGTGCATGCACTGGCGCTTGACGTAGGCCGTCTCCTCGCCGTCTTTGACGAGCTTGATGATGTTGCGCGTGGACTCGTTGAGATCCTCGGGTGCGTCATAGAGGCCGCCGCCGTATCCGTCGACGTCGGCCGGGAGACCGCCCGTTTCCTTGCATTTGACGACGCAGGCCTTGCAGCCGACGCATTTCGTCCCGTCGTACAACAGAGCGACGGCATCGGCCGGCGCCTTGCGCCGCTCGCGCGCGATCGCCGGCGTCGAGACGACCGTCATCGTCGCGGCGGTCGCCAGGCTCTTGAGCAGTGATCGACGATCTGTGTCCATCGCCTACTCCTTCGTCTCGCTGTCACCACCAACGTTGTCGAATTTCTTTGAGGCGAGGATGCCGGCGCCGACAAGCGCGCCGCCCACCACACCGGCGACACCCGTCGCGAGCGGGCTGACACCCTTGTGCTCCGCGTAGACGGCGGGATAGGTGTCCGGCCCGAGCGGACGCTGGATCGGCACGGTCTCGTAGAGCGCAATCGTGTAGCCGACGCCCTGCTCCGTGCAGCCGAAGCAAGGCGCGCCGATGCCGATCGGCCAGGCGTCGACGATGTCATTGAAGTGGCGCGTCGAGCAGGGCGCGTGAGTGACCGGACCCTTGCAGCCGAGCTGGTAGAGGCACCAGCCGTGGCGATGCCCTTCGTCGCCGAAGTTTTTCGCGAAGCGGCCGGCGTCGAAGTGCGGGCGCCGCGGACAATGGTCGTGAATGACGCGGTCGTACGCGAATTTCGGCCGCTTCTGGTCGTCGAGCTCGGGCAGCGTGCCGGTCTTCGCGTACTGCAGGACCGTGCCGAGGAGGACGTAGGGATTCGGAGGGCATCCGGGGATGTTCACCACCGGCTTGCTCTTGATGATCTGATCGACGCCGGTGGCGCCGGTCGGATTCAGACCGCTGGACTGCACGCCGCCCCACGACGCGCAGGAACCGATGGCGATGACGGCCGCGGCATGCGCGGCGACTTCGTTGAGGCGATCGACGCCCCACTTGCCGGCGATCTTGAGGTACTGGCCGTTGTCCTTGAGCGGGATCGAGCCTTCGACGACGAGGACGAACTTGCCGTCGTTCGCTTTCATCGCGTCATTGAGCGCGGCCTCGGCGTCGGAGCCCGAGGCGGCCATCACGGTCTCGTGATAGTCGAGCGAGATCACGTCGAACAGCAGCGTGGCCAGATCGGGAGCGACCGGGCGCAGGAGCGTTTCCGTGCATCCGGTGCATTCCTGCATGTGCAGCCAGATCACCGAGGGTCTCCGCGCGGCACCGACCTCGGCGGCGACGGCTTCGACGTCCAGGACGTTGGTGATCGCCAGACCGAACGGCGCGGCGACCATGAGCTTCCCACAAAAGGCGACAAAGTCGCGGCGACTGACGCCTGATCGTTCGAGATGTGCGGCGATGGTGTTGTCGTAGTCTCTTGTAGCGCTCATGCGCGATCTCCTCGACGGGAGGGTAGAGCGCGAATGAACGTCATTGCGGTCGCGAGCATTACAGGGCAACGTGATGGGAGTCACGCCCTATACTCAGGCGATGGAACGCTTCGAAAACGTGCAGGCGCGGCCGAGCGTGGACAACCTGCTGCGGACCGTCCAGCAACATCACGTGCAACTCAGCACGCTCGCCGACACGAAGGCCAGTCTGATCATCACCATCTCGTCGATCGTCCTGACGATCGCCCTCAGCAGGGCCGCCGATCCGGCGTTGCGCGCGGCGCTGCTCACGCTCGCCGTGGCCTGCCTGCTCGCGCTGCTGCTGGCGATCTTCGCGGTGCTGCCGACGTTCGCGCCGCGAGCGGTGCGGCGGGGACGGGTGTCGCGCAACCTGCTGTTCTTCGGCCATTTCGGGCCGCTCACCGAGGATGAGTTCCTCGACGAGATGGAACGGGTGATGGCATCGGACGCGCTGCTCTACGAGACCGCGCTGCGCGACATCTACAGCCTCGGCACGTACCTCTATCGCAAGAAATTCCGCTACCTGCGCTTCGCGTACGTCGCGCTGCTCACGGGATTCGTGCTCGCCACGATCGTGGAGGTGTACGTGTGGCTGTAGGAGTGCGGTGGCGCTAGCTACCGCTCTGGGCCGGCGAAGCGCAGCTTCGCTGCGTCTCGCAGAGCGGTGGCTTTGCCGCCGCACTCCTAGAACGTATCGCAGTCGGCGAGGCGGCCGGACTCGAAGCCGCGCCGGAACCATTCGACGCGTTGTTGCGACGAACCGTGGGTGAATGAGTCGGGATTGACGCCGCGGCCGGACATCCGCTGCAACCGATCGTCGCCGACCGATGCGGCGGCGGCGATGCCTTCGTCGACGTCGCTCGAGTCGAGAATGTTGCGCTGCGCGGTGGAGTGTCCCCAGATGCCGGCGTAGCAGTCGGCCTGCAGCTCGAGACGGACGGAGTACTCCTTCGCATTGCGTTCGTCGCGCTGCATCGCCGCCTGCACCTTGTCCGACGTGCCGTTGAGGTTCTGAATGTGATGGCCGAGCTCGTGCGCGATCACGTACGCCTGCGCGAAGTCGCCCGGCGCGCCGAAGCGGCGATCGAGCTCGTCGAAGAACGCCAGATCGATGTAGACCTTGCCGTCGCTCGGACAGTAGAACGGTCCCGAGGCCGCCTGACCGGATCCGCAGGAGGTCTGGGTGAGATCGCGGAACAGCACCAGCTTCGCGCGCTGGTAGCGAATGCCCTGCTCCTCGAGGATGCGCGCCCAGGTCTGCTGCGCGTCATCGAGCACAAACGACACGAACTCGACTTCCTTCGCTTCCTCCGGCGTCTGCTGCACCGGCGCGGTCGAAGATGCGGGGGCCGGCTGTTCGCCGCCGCCCTGGAATAGCGTGAAGAAGTTCTTGCCGGTGAGGAGACTGAGGACGAGCAGGATGATCGCGCCGCCGCAGCCGATCGTCGGCCCGCGGCCGAATCCGCCAAACCCGCCGCCCCCGCGGCGATCTTCGATGTCGGAGCTGACTCCACCCGGTGTCCATCGCATGCGCGGCGAGAGAGCAGGAGTCGCGCCAGCTCCGGCCCCTCATCCGCCTTCGGCACCTTCTCCCCGCAGGCGGGGAGAAGGATCTCGGAAGGCACGTCCCCACCGAGATCCTTCTCCCCTCGGCGAGGGGAGAAGGTGCCCGAAGGGCGGATGAGGGGCCAGGCGTACACTGCGCCGCATGCGCTCCCTCCTTCCCCTGCTCCTCTTCGCGGCGACCGCGCTCGCTGATCCGATCGTCATTCGCGCGCCGCGGGTGATCGACGGGCGCGGACATCTGCTCCGCAACGCGGCGGTCGTCGTCGAAGGCTCGAAGATCGTGGCCATCGATGAACATCCGAAG
>Ga0105242_10003405_pt1 | contig 12367 bp, 13 predicted proteins | sample KBSM24metaG_FD_81521 | JGI IMG/M metagenome (GOLD analysis project Ga0105242, IMG submission 81521) | Miscanthus rhizosphere microbial communities from Kellogg Biological Station, Michigan, USA - KBS M2-4 metaG | ecosystem: Host-associated > Plants > Roots > Rhizosphere > Soil | place...
CGACGAGGCGAAGCGGACGCACCGTACGATCTTCGCGTCGCTCGCCTACGCGCCGGCGTGGGCCAACGGCGGTCACCCGTACGCGTACCCGCCACTGAACTATCAGGACTGGTACGACTTCGTCTTCGCCACCGCCTCGCGCTATCGCGACGACATCGTGCTGTGGGGTGTCTGGAACGAACCGAACCTCGACGAATACCTGCAGGGCGCCGATCCGCGGGTCTATCGATCGCTGGTCATCACCGCACGCGCCGCGATTCTCGCCGCCAACCCGCGGGCGACGGTGCTCGGCCCGGACGTCAGCTGGCACGGCGTGAAAGACGGCTGGTTTGCCGCGGTGATGAACGACTTCGGCGATCTGTTCGACATCGTCACCATCCATTGGTACGCGGACGGGCCCGAACTCGCGCTGATGATGGATCAGCTCGTGCGGCCGGTGTCGCTCGGCCGGAACGTGTGGATGACCGAAGTCGGGATGAAGCCGTGCGCGTCGTTCTTCGGCGAGGCGGGGCAGGCGTCGCTGTATCAGCGCGTGCTGAGCGCGTTCCAGGAGCGCCGCAGCTGGTGGACCGGCGTGATCTTTTTCGACCTCTACGAGCTACCGTCTGGGCGCGACTGCGGCACCGCGATCACGCGCGCCGACTGGTCCAACCGGCCGGCGTTCCAGCTGTATCAAGCGTTCATCAAAGCGCATCCGTAGCGAGGCAGGGTCATTCGTAGTGCAGGGCTTTAGCCCTGCCGTTGAAGGCCTAAAGGCCTGCACTACTTCGAAGCCGGCGTTCGCTGTCCCTCGATCCGCTCGTCGACCGCGACCTTCCAGTCCACGTTCGCCGATTCGATCGTGATGTAGTACCACCGCGGGCGTTCGGCGGCGACCTCTTCCGTCCCCTCGCCGGCGCCGCGGGCGTCGATCGCCTCGATGATCTCGCGTCCGCTGTCGCCGCTGCGGAACACCACGCGCAGGCGCCCGCCGCCGGCCGGCGCCTCCCTGGTGGTCTCCCAATGCACGCGAAAGCCGCCGGTGTCGCTCGTGAACGTCTCGGTCTGCTTGTCGCCGCGGCCCGTCCAGCTCCCGATCGGCTTCCAGACGACCACCGCTTCCGGCTGGGGTTGGGGGCGAGCCGTCTCGGATTGGCAGGCGCTCGCGAGGAGAAGCACCGTCAAGCCCGCGACCAGCACGCCCGGGGCACGCATTCCCAATTCCAAATTCCTACTTCCAAATTCCTGTGGATCGGCGCATCATTTCCGCCGAGATGTTACTGCGGAGGCTGCAGATGATGAAAACCCTGGCCATCGCCGTCGGCGTCGTGACCCTTGCGTCCGCGGTCCCTGCCGGCGCGCAGACCTTCACGAAAGACGTAGCCCCGATCCTTCAGAAATCCTGTCAGAGCTGTCATCGCCCCGGGCAGATGGCGCCGATGTCGCTGATGACCTATCAGGACGTCCGGCCGTGGGCGCGCTCGATCAAGCAGCGCGTCACCGAGCGGCAGATGCCGCCCTGGGGCATCGATCCGCACGTGGTCATCCAGAGCTTCAAGAACGATCCCTCGCTGCGAGACGACGAGATCCAGACGATCGCGAAGTGGGTCGACGCCGGCGCGCCGTTGGGCAACGCCGCCGACATGCCGAAGCCGCGCGAGTTCGACGACTCGGACCGCTGGCACATCGGCAAGCCGGATGTGATCGTCACCTCGCCGAAGCACGTCGTGCCGGCCGAAGCGGCCGACTGGTGGGGCAGCTACTACGTCGAGACCGGCCTGACCGAAGACCGCTACATCAAGGCGATCGAGAGCAAGCCGGGCAAGACCGCCGTCGTCCATCACCTGCTGACCTACGCCGTGGACGCCGACATGACGGGCGACAGCAACGGCGACGACAGCAATCCCGAGACGTCAGGCGAGTTCCTGAACGAGTTCGCGGTCGGCAAGAACGGCGACCTGTTTCCAGAAGGCAGCGGCCGCCTCCTGCGCGCCGGGTCGAAGATCAAGTTCGACTTCCACTATCACTCGGTTGGCCAGGAGATCACCGACCAGTCGCAGCTCGGCATCGTGCTCTACCCGAAGGGCTACACGCCGAAGCACGTCGTCTACTCGAAGCAGCTGGGACAGCCGACCGAGCCGCTCGACATCCCCGGCGGCTCGACCTACGTCCGGAGCGACGGCTACACGCGCTTCAACAAGGCGGGAAAGATCACCGCGTTCCAGCCGCACATGCACACGCGCGGCAAGCGGCAGTGCATCGAGCTGATTTACCCGGACAACAAGACCGAGCAGATCAATTGCGCCGACTGGAACTTCAACTGGCACATCGTCTCGGTCTATGCGGATGACGTGGCGCCGATCTATCCGGCAGGGACCGTGCTGCACGTGATCTCGTGGCACGACAATTCGGCGAGCAAGGGCAACCCCGATCCGCGCAACTGGGTCGGCAGCGGGAACCGCACCATCGACGAGATGGGGTTTGCCTGGATCACGTGGCACGACTTCTCGGACGAGGAATATCAGGCGGCGTTCGACGCGCGCAAGGGCGTGAAGAAGACGAGCACGAGCCAGGGTCAGCCTCAGTGAATCGGGGCTGGGAGCTGGGCGCTGGGGGCGTGCTCCTCGCGATGATGGCGGCTCTCGTCAGGGTGGGGCTTGCGCCGGTGCGAGCGTTCGTAGTGCAGGCCTGGAGGCCTGCCTTGTGGCTCGCGCTGGCAACCGCCCCGCTTCTGGCCCAGTCGCAGTCGACCGAGCTCCACACCAAGTTCAAATCGGGACAAGGTGTCGTCCCCGTGTACGAAGGGTGGGAGCGCGTGCCCGACGGCAGCTTCAACATGGTGTTTGGTTATCTGAACCGCAACCATGTGGAGGAGCTCGCCGTCTCCGTCGGCGCGCAGAACGGCTTCGAGCCCGGCCCGGCGGATCGCGGCCAGCCGGCGTACTTCTATCCGCGCGAAAACCATTTCATCTTCAAGGTGAACGTCCCGAAGGACTGGGACCGGAAGAAGGAGCTCGTCTGGACGATCACCGCCAACGGCAGGACCGAGACCGCACGCGCCACGCTGCTCGACGTCTGGGAGATCGATCGGAAGGTCGAGGTCTCCAACAACGGCGGCGGCGTCCAGATCAGCAACGAGCTGATCATGCGCGATCAGCCGCCGGTGGTGACGATCGCGCCGGTCGGCCGCGTGAAGGCGGGGACGCCGCTGACGCTGAGCGCCCGCGTCTCGGATGATGGACTGCCGGCGCCGAGCAAGGCGAGGACGCCGCGTCCGCTGGAGCCGACGCTGCGCGGCGCGCCGCCGTCGCCGGTCAACGTGCCGCTGCCGTCGCGTCCGCGTCCGCCGCAAGGTTTGTCCGTCCTGTGGCTGGTCTATCGTGGTCCGGCCGGCGTCGCCTTCGATCCGGACGGGTATGCGAAGGTCGTGGACGGAACGGTCGGTGTCAAGGCGACGTTCTCACGGCCAGGCACGTACACCCTGCGTGCCTTCGCGTCCGACGGCCTGCTCCGCACGCCCGCGGACGTCGTCGTCACCGTCGAGCGCGGGAATTCCGAGTTCTGACCCGCGCCCCCCTGGTCTCTGAGACGGGGTCTCTGAGACGGGGTCTCTGAGACGGGGTCTCTGAGACCAGACCTCTACTGCTAACGGGACCGGCCGGCGCCGCTGGGCATCAGGCGGATCGCGGCGGCGCGCGGCGGCGCGGCGGACGGCGTGAAGGTGACCTGTTCTCCGAGATGCAGCGCGCCGAACGTCGTGCCGATCAGCGCGCCTCCCTGGAACGCGTACTCGATGCCATCCTCGCCGGCGATGCTCCCGGCCTGCTGGTCGTCGATCAGCCGCGTGATTCGTCCGGTCATCAGAGATTCCACCCATGCGGACCGGTCCAGCCCTGTGCCTCGAGCTCGCGCTGCAGCGCCAGCTGCCGATCCGCGAGCGCCTCCTGATCGGAGAACCGCTCGATCGTTTCCGTGCCGTCCGACCTCAGGATGGTCAGTTCGTACGCGCCCTTGGCAATCTCTCGCGCCTCGTACCGAAGATACTCGTCACCGCGGCGAAACCACGTGAACATCGATGTCAGGCACCCTTGCCGGGCGTGGTCAGCGTCGCCCCCTTCTTCGCGAAGATCATGGCCAGCAGCTTCGCCGGAACGGTCTGGCTCGCGTTCTTCGACACCTCGTGCGTCGCGCCCGGCTGCTCGTAGAACATCTGCCCGACGGTATAGGTCTTCTCCTCGCCCTGACCGGAGATCTTCGCGACCACGCTCCCTTCGAGGACGTAGGCGAGGACGAACCCGGCGTGGTGATGCGGCGCGCCGACCCGGCCCGGCGGGTAGTCGACATGGCTGACCGTCACCTCCCAGCCTTCCAGCGACACGTCGGGCAGATCGTGCACGAAGACCGGCGGTCTCGGCGCGGCGGCCGGCGTTTGCGCCGCGGCATCGCGGCCGGCGGCGATCATCTCGGCGAACAGGGCGAAGGCGGCGACGGCATCGCGTCGGGTCATCATCATGGTGCCTCTTTTCAGGATTGCAGAATCCGGTAAATACGGTACGCCACTTTGCGGGTCAGCGTGAACCTAGAAGATCGCGAGCGCGTTGAGCGGGAACCCCGTGCCGCCGGCCACCGGCATCGGGTTGATCGTCAGCATGAATTCCCAGCGATTGAGACGAGCGGCCGTCTCGCCGAGCGCTTCCAGATCCTGGTTGTCGAGCAGGTTGATCCCGAGCCCGGTGATCATCAGCGTGTGGATCGGCAGCGCCACGCCTTCGACCAGCGACGGCGTGACGTCCTCGGCCGCGTCGCTGCCGAGCAGCGAGACGCCCCGCGCCTTGATCCAGGGCGCGACCGACGCGTGCAGCCCGGCCGCGCTCTGTCCCACATTCCACGGCCCGAGCTTTTCACGCCGGGCCCAGCGTCCGGTGCGGAGCAGCACGGCGTCGCCCGGCGCGATCTTGATACCGGACTTCTTTTCCCACGCCTCGAGATCCTCGGTGTAGATCGCCGTCCCCGGCTCGAGATAGGGCAGATTGCGCAGCCGCGGGATGTCGACCAGGACGCCGCGCGTCACGAGGCCGGCCTTGAGGTTCTGGATGCCGAGCTTGGTGCAGCCCTTGTCGGTGTTGACGTCGGCGCGTGCGTAGCCGTTGTAGGTCTGGTCCTTGTAAAGGATGTGGCACAGCGCGTCGATGTGGCTGTGGGCGTAGCCGTGGTACTGGATCGCGTAGCGGTCCATGTTGTTGCCGCGCAGCATCGTGTGCTCGAACGGGCTCGCGTTGTCGTCGGCCTTCTCGGTCAGCAGCGTGTGCGCGAGCGACACCGACTCGCCGGTCTTCGCGAGCGCGGTCGCCTGCTTGCGTTTGGCCGGCGTGATCAGGTTCACCGATCCGAGCTGGTCGTCCGGTCCCCAGCGTCCCCAGTTCTTGATCTGCTGGAACAGCGTGTCGAACTCGGCCGCGTTCCGCGGCGCGCGGCCGGCCGGCTGGGCGCCGACCGCCACGGCGGAGGCGAGCAGGACACCGGCGAGGAGTCGTGAGGTCATAGGTACTCCTGCGAGTCGGTCGGCAGGTTCAGTTTCAGTCTCAGGCTGAGCGATTGCGACTGCCGACTGCGACTGCGACTGTCGACTGATACTGTGACTGCGACTGACGACTGAGACCGCATACTGATTGGCGTATAGTATGCGGCGAAAGGGGAGACCTGATGAAGAAGGTAATCCTGAGTGTGTTTGCGGTTCCGTTCATCCTCGCGCCGGCCGCCATTCTGGCGCAATCGGGCATGAAGCCCACGGCGGCGACCTATATCACCGACGAGGAAGTCAAAGCGGTCAACGCGCTGCCGGGCGTCGATCGGACCATCAGGGTCGTCGATATCGGGCCCGAGAATTTCGCGGTCGGCATCATTCATCGCGGCGCGACCGGCGGTGCGGCACGCGGTGCCGCGGCTGGAGCAGCGGCGGCGGGCGCGGGGCGGGCGGCCGGTGCCGGGGCCGGAGCCGGCGGCGGCGCCGGCGCGGGTCGCGGGGCGGCCGCTGCCGCCGAGCCGTGTGGCGAGGCGTCGACGGCGCCCACGACGGGCGGCGCGCCGGGGATGATCGCCCACGACCAGCAGACCGAAGGCTATCTGATCGTCTCCGGCGGCGGCACGCTCGTCACCGGAGGGAAGATCGTCAACGGCCGGAAGTCGGGGCCCGAGAACGAAGTGACCACTACATTGAACGGGCCGTCCTGCAGCGGCACTGCGGTCGGCGCGGACATCGTCAAGAAAGTCGTCAAGACCGGCGACATCATCATCATCCCCGCCCAGGTGCCGCACGGGTGGACCGACATCGGCGATCACGTCGACTATCTCAGCTTCCGGCCGTCGGCGCGTGTGCTGCAGGCGGGCTACGTGAACCCGGCGCTCAAGAAGTAAGAATTAGGAATTAAGAATTAAGAAGAATTAAGAATTGAGAATGGCCGGCACAGCGATGTGCCGGTCATTTCCCCCGGACTGGATCGCGTGCAGGCCGGCGAACACCCCGCCTTTCGCGAGCAGCTCGTCGTAGGTGCCCCGCTCCACGATCTCCGCGTCCTTCACCACGAAAATCACGTCGGCGTGGCGGATCGTGTTCAGGTGGTGCGCGATCACGATCGACGTGCGTCCCTTCATCAGCCGCTCGAGCGCCTCGGTCACGTACCGCTCCGACGCCGCATCGAGGCCGGCGGTCGGCTCGTCGAGGATCAGGATCGGCGTGTCACGGACGATTGCCCTGGCGATCGCGATGCGCCGGCGCTGGCCGCCCGACAGCGTCGCCCCCCGTTCCCCGACCATCGTCGCGTAGCTCTCCGGCATCTTGACGATGAACTCGTGGGCGTTGGCTTCTTCGGCGGCGCGGACGGTCTCTTCGATCTCCGCCTCGGGCTTGCCGTAGGCGATGTTTTCCCAGACCGTTCCGCGGAACAGCAGCGTGTCCTGCAGCACGAAGCTCACCTGCTCGCGCAGCGACTTCAGCGTGAACTCGCGGATGTCGTGACCGTCGATCGTGATCCGGCCCGACTGCGGATCGAAGAACCGGGGGATCAGCCCCGCGATGGTGGTCTTGCCGGTGCCGGACGGCCCGACGATCGCCGCGACCTGCCCCGGCTCGATCCGCAGGCTGACGTTCGAGAGAATCGGGCTGATGCCGTCGTAGCTGAAGCTGATTCGATCGAACTCCATCGCGCCGCGGAACCGGGGCGCCGTGCGCGCGCCCGGCAGATCGCGGATGCGGCTCTCCATGTCCAGCAGTTCCTGGATGCGCTCGAAGCTGATCGCGGCCTTGGAGACGGTGTTGGTCATCTTCGAGAGATCGCGCATCGGCTTGTAGGTCTTGCCGAGGTAGAGCAGGAAGATGATCAGCTGTCCGGTGGTGAGCTCGCCGCTCATCACCAGACGCGCGCCGTAGCCGAGCACCAGGCAGGTCCCGACCGCGACCAGCAGATCGACCATCGGCGACAGCCGTGCTTTCACGCTGCGCGCCCGCAGGCCCGCGGCGACGTTCTGCCGGCTTTCCCAGTCGAACCGCTGGTCCTCGTAGTCTTCGCGCGCGAACGCCTGCACGACCTGAATCGAGGTGAGCTTCTCGGCGATGCCGGACAGCAGCTCGCCTTCGCGCTTCTTCACCAGCCGCGAAGCCTTCTTGATCCGCCTGGTGTAGAAGTACACCAGCAGGAACATCGGCGGAGCGACCGACAGTCCGACCAGGGTGAAGCGCCAGTTCATGTAGAACATGACGCCGAGCATCCCCACGAGCGTCAGCACGTTGATGACGATGCCGAGCAGGGCCGAGGTGATGAAGTCCTGGACCGCGTCGATGTCGCTCGTGACCCGCGTCAGGAGATCGCCGGTCCGCGATTCGCCGTGCTCGGCGAGCGACAGCCGCTGGATGCGCTGGTAGACCATCCGCCGCAGATCGTGCGCCACCCACTGCGCCACGCTGGTGGTCAGCACTTTCTCGGTGTACGAGGCGATCGCACCGACCACCGCGATCAGGAGCACCGCGGTGAGCGCGAAGTACAGCGTCGCGAAGGCGTCCTGCGGAAACCACGCGACGACCGAGGCGAGCCGCGGCGGCAGCTTCTTTCCCTGCAGGATGTTGTCGACGACGATCTTGATCGGCCAGGGTTCGAGGACATCAGCGAAGGTCTCGACCACCACCGTCAGCAACGCCAGCGTCAGCGGCTTCCAGTGCGAGCGCGCCAGGTGGCTGACGAGCGGCATCCCCGCGAGCGCGAGCAGCGGCCGGGCGGCCGGCTCCTTCTTGTTCTTCCTGGCCTTCTTCTTGTTCACGTCAGGAACCACTCGAAGCCCTCGCGCACCACCGCCGGCGTCACTCCGTGGCGCCCTTCGTATTCGCGGTAGGTCACGTCGTAGCCCAGGTTCTTCAGCCGCGGCACGAACTTCCGGCTGGTCACGTCGATCGGCATGATCGGATCGCTCAGCCCGTGCGAGATGAAGATCTTCGGCTTGCCGTGCACTTCGGCCGGCTGCATCACGCCGGGCGAGAAAGCCATGATCTTGCCGAAGGTGTCGCCGGTCCCGAGGCCGAGCGACAGCGCGTACGAGGCGCCGTCGGAATGGCCGGCGATGGCCATGCGCTTGCGATCGACGTTGCAGCGCGCGTAGGTGTCGCGCAGCGCGACGCCGATGAACTCGACGTCCTCGCCGTAGCCGTGGACCAGGAAATCCCAGGTCGCTTCGTCGCGAGAGTCCGGCGCCAGCACGATGATGCCCAGGTCGTCGGCGACGTCGAACGTGTAGCTGACCCCGAGGCCGGTGCCGCCGGCGCCGTGGAACATGAGGACGAGCGGCGTGGCGACGTCCGGCTTGTAGCCTTTGGGCACGAAGAGCACGCCGTCGCGATCGGAGCCGAGCTTCAACGGCTGCTGGCCGATCCTGGCGGGGTCGGCGGCCGCAGCTGGAACGCTGAATCCAAGGGCCGCCGCGGCTCCGCTCGCCGCGAGAAATGTCCGCCGGGTCACCTTCGTCATGTCCGGCGCATGTTAGCGCATACTACGCCCATGATTCGCACCTTCCCTGCAGCCCTGGCGCTTGCGCTGACGCTCCTTTCCGTCTCGCCGCGCGCGCAGGCGCCCAACCCGAAGCTGCCCGATGCCTTCGCCGACGTCGATCGCCTCCTCACCCAGTTCATGGCCGACCGCCGCGTGCCCGGCGCGGCCTGGGGTGTGATCGTGGACGGACAGCTCGCGCACGTCGGCGTCGGCGGGCTTCGCGACGTGGCGGCCAAGGCGCCGGTGGATGCGGATTCGGTGTTCCGCATCGCCTCGATGACCAAGAGCTTCACCGCGATCGCGATTCTCAAGCTGCGCGACGAGGGGAAGCTGTCGCTCGACGATCCGGCCGAGCGCTACGTACCGGAAATGGCCGGGATGAAATATCCGGCGAGCGACGCGCCGAAGATCACGATTCGCCATCTGCTCTCGCACGCCGAGGGGTTCCCCGAAGACAACCCGTGGGGCGATCGGCAGCTCGCCGACACCGACGATCAGTTGTCGCAGATGCTGCGTCGCGGGATTCCGTTCTCCAACGCGCCGGGGATCGCCTACGAGTACTCCAACCTCGGCTTCGCGATCCTCGGCCGCATCGTCAGCAACGTGTCCGGGGTGCCGTACCCGGACTACGTCGCCGCGAACATCCTGCGGCCGCTGGGCATGACCTCGACGACGCTCGAGGCGTCGACGGTTCCGGCCAGTCGGCTGGTCCATGGTTATCGCTGGGAGGACGAGCGGTGGAAGGACGAGGTCCTCCTGGCGCACGGGTCTTTCGGATCGATGGGCGGGATGCTGACGTCGGTCCGCGACCTGAGCCGCTATGTCGGCGTGTTCCTCTCGGCATGGCCGTCTCACGACGGTCCCGAGATCGCGCCGATTCGCCGATCGTCGCTGCGGGAGATGCAGCATCTGTGGTCGCCGGCGCCGTCAGGTGTGACCCGCGATCGCGCGACCGGCGCGCTGCAGTTGACGTCGGGCGGCTACGGCTATGGCCTGCGTGTGGCGCAGAACTGCACCTTCCGCACGATCGTGTCTCACACCGGCGGCCTGCCCGGATTCGGATCGGTCATGACCTGGCTGCCCGACTACGGCATCGGCATCGTCGCCTTCGGGAACCTTACCTACACCGGATGGGGCGGCATCGCGACGACGGCGCTCGAGGCGGTGGTGAAGAAGGCGGATCTGCGTCCGCGGCAACCGTTGCCGTCGCCCGCGCTCATCGAGGCGCGCGACAGGGTGTCGCGCCTTGTCACGCGCTGGGACGATCGCCTCGCGGACAGCCTCGCCGCGGAGAATCTGTTCCTGGACCAGAGCAAGGATCGCCGGCGCGCGGAAATCGATCGGCTGCGAGCCACGGTCGGCGCCTGCACCGCGGCGAGCGGCTTCGACACCATCGAGAACGCGCTGCGCGGGTCGTGGACGATGACGTGCGAGAAAGGGAAGCTCGAGGTCGCGATCACCCTGGCGCCGACGATGCCGCCGACCGTGCAGTTCCTGAGCGTCAAACCCGCGCCGGCCACGCCGGTGCGGGCGGAGACGTGCGCGCCCTAAGCACCGACCGTGAACTGATTCCCGCAGCGGCCGCAATCGAACCCACCACCCCTGGACGCCGCCGTGTCGTGCGAGCCGCACTGCGGGCACTGACGCGTCGTGTCCGGGTCCAGCACGTGCCCGTTCGGGCACTGATACGCGGCCGCGCGGTTGTCGCCGTGCGCCCACGCGTTCTGGGTCCACAGCATCATGCCTCCGCATTCGGCGCACGGTTCGCTGCGGAGGAGGACGTTGGGGTCGGGTCTCATGGGCTGAGTATACGGCCGGGCACGCGGCGCCGGCGTCTTAAGGGGCGTGCTGTCCCGCGATTGCCGGGCCCCGGCGTTCAGCGTCTCGCTCGTCATTCATATCGCGTTGTTCGCGGTGCTGCTGCTGGCGATGCGTCGTGGCGCGCAGGCGCCGGTCACCGCACCGGCCTCGCCTGACCGCGCGATTCCGCGCATGGTGTGGCTGAACGCTCCCGGTCCTGGCGGCGGAGGCGGCGGTGGCGGGAACGGCTTGAAGGAGCCGCCACGCCGGGCCGAAATGCCGGGCCGGGACACGCACACGGTTCCGGCCGCAAAGCCCCCCGCGCCCGATTTCTCGAGGCCGGCGACGACCGAACCCGATCCTATTCCGCAACTGATCATTCCGGTCGCGCGCCAGGCGTCGTCGCTCGACGCATTGACGCAGATTGGCGCGATCGATGCGCTGCCCAGCCTGACGCCGTCGCAGGGACCCGGTCAGGGAGACGCGGGAGCAGGCTCAGGCAAGGGCCGAGGCGATGGTCCGGGAATCGGCGACGGTTTGGGAAAGGGACGGGACCGTGGGATGGGCGGCGACGTGTACCGGCCCGGTGGCGACGTGACCATGCCGGTCGAAATCCGGAAGGGCGTGCCGCGCTACACGCAAGAGGCGATGCGCGCGCGAATCCAGGGATCGATCATGGTCGAGTGCGTCGTGGACACCACCGGTGCGTGCACCAACATCCGCGTCCGGCGCTCGTTCGACCCCGCCTTCGGCCTCGACCAAGAGGCGATCAACGCCGCCGCGCAATGGCGATTCCGCCCGGGCATGCGCAAAGGGGAGCCGGTCTCGGTGATGGTGACGATGGAGATTGCATTTGCACTACGGTGAGAGTTGGTGAGTTGGCGAGTTGGTGACTTGGCGAATTCAATCACCAAATCACCAACCCACCAATTCGCCAACTATTTCTTGGTGTATTTCTTGACTGCCTTCGGTCCGACTTCTGCGCCGTAGATGTTGCCGTTCTTGTCGACCGCGACGCCTTCCGCCGCGCTCGTGCCGCCGAAGGGGGGCGTGTCCTTGTTCGTGCCGGTCTCGGGATCCGGGATGAAGCCGACAATCTTGCCGTCCTTGATCGCGCCCCAGCGCAGGCCGCGCTGCCAGCCGTAGTGATTGCGCGACACCGAGCCCGATTCCGAGTCGGCGCTGTACAGGATGTCGTTCTTGATGAAGATGCCGCTCGGCCGGCTCCACTGCTTGTACTCGGTGATGTACTTGCCGCTCTGATCGAAGACCTGCACGCGGTTGTTGTTGCGGTCGCCGACGTAGAGCAGGCCCTTCGAGTCGAACGCCAGCGCGTGCGGCTGATCGAACTCACCGGGGCCGGTGCCCAGCTTGCCCCACTCCTTGAGGAACTTGCCCGCCTTGTCGAACTTCAGCACGCGGTTGTTGCCGGCGCCGTGGCCCTCGGAGACGAAGATGTCGCCGTTGGGCGCCGTGATCACGTCGTTCGGCTGGTAGAAGTAGTCAGGCGACGCGCCGCCGCCCGGCTTGCCGAGGGTCAGCAGCACCTTGCCGTC
>Ga0105242_10003410_pt1 | contig 12359 bp, 14 predicted proteins | sample KBSM24metaG_FD_81521 | JGI IMG/M metagenome (GOLD analysis project Ga0105242, IMG submission 81521) | Miscanthus rhizosphere microbial communities from Kellogg Biological Station, Michigan, USA - KBS M2-4 metaG | ecosystem: Host-associated > Plants > Roots > Rhizosphere > Soil | place...
ATCTGGCCCGGACGCGCCTTCGCGTCGGCGAGCAGGCCCTTCCAGTCGGACCACGGCGTTTTCGGGCTTGCGGTGAGCACCGATGCGGTGGAGGCGATCAGGCAGATCGGGTCGAAATCGGTATACGCCACGTCCGCCACGCCCGCGTAGTAGGTCGAGTGGATGTAATCGTGCACCGCGTACAGCGTGTAGCCGTCCGGTGGGGCGTCCTTCACTTCCTTGGCGCCCTTGGTGCCGGACGCGCCGCCCACGTTGGCGATCACCACCGTCTGCCCGAGGTGCTTCTGAAAGAGCGGCGCAAAGGGACGGAAGATGTTGTCCGTATCGCCGCCGGCGGCCCAGGGCACGACCAGCTTGATCGGACGATCCGGGTAGGCCGCAAACGCACTGGTCGCGGCGATCAATGCAACGGCTGTGGCAACTGCGGTCAATCGATTCATGGCTCCTCCTCCGAGGTTGTCTCCCGCTCTACTATGGCAGAATCAAACCGAAGGGGAAAGCATGTCGGACGGGAAACTCATTCGCATCGGCATCATCGGCGGCGGCGTCATCGCGCGCCTGGTCCTCGAACATTTGCGCCAAGGTGCGCTTGGCGGCGTCGAGGTCGTGGCGATCGCCGGCCGTAGCAATCAATCCAGGGGCAAGGCGCTCGCCGCGGAATTCGGCGTACCCTTTGTCATCGGACTGGAGGCGTTGACGGCCGCGCGGCCCGACGCGGTGGTGGAAGCGGCGTCGCATGGCGCTGTGCGCGAATATGGCGAGCCCTTGCTGGCAAGCGGAATTTCCTTCGTCGCGCTATCCGGCGGCGCGTTGTGCGATGACGCACTGCGGGAAAAGCTGGAACGCACCGCGGCGCAGCATCGTGCGCTGCTTTATGTGCCTTCAGGAGGAATCGGCGGCCTGGACGCGCTGAAGGCGATGTGCCTCGCGGGCACTGATGAAGTGAGCATCACCGTGACCAAGCCGCCCGCGGCATGGAAGGGCATTCCCTACGTGGAAAAGCTGGGCCTCGACATGGATCGCCTGGCCGCCGCGACGGTGCTGTTCGAAGGCAGCGCGCGCGAAGGCGTGCCGCATTTCCCCGCCAACGTGAACATTGCCGCCGTGCTTTCGATGGCCGGCATCGGATTCGACCGGACGCGCCTGAAAGTCGTGGCGGACCCGGCCCTGAAATTCAACACGCACTTCATCGTCATGCGGGGGAAGACCGGACGCATCGACATCAAGTTCGAGTCGGTGGCGATGCCCGAGAACCCGAAGACTTCGATGCTCGCCTGCTTCGCGGCGCTCGCCGCGATCCGCGAACTCGGACGCAGCACCCGCTACGGCACCTAGGGGATCAGAAAGAGGGCTTTCCGGTCCTTGAGCTTGCCGGTGGCTGGATGGGGCGCTTTTCGACCACCACCACGCTGTCGTAGAAGTGCAGCGCATAGGTGCCGCGCGTGAATTCGTCCACATGGACCACCTTTTTTTCGGCCGAATACCAGGCATAGAGCTTGTCGACCAGGTCCTTGCTGAACTCCAGGAAGGTGCCTTGCCGCCGGTAGCCGCCCCCGTACTGCGGATAAAACGAGGTCTGGACGTCTTCGCACAGGTAGATGCCGTTCGGCTGGACGTGCGGGTAGAGCTCTTCGAAGGCCGTGATCTGCTGTTGCATGGTGTGGCCGCCGTCGTCGATCACGATGTCGACGTGCGGCAGTTGCCGCTTCACCTGCGCGAGGAAATCGCGGTCCTGCTGGTCGCCGGTCAGCACGCTGATCTGCGCTTCCTCGAATTGCCGGCAGCGCGGATCGATGTCGATGCCAACGATGCGCGCGCCCGGCCCGAAATAGTCGCGCCACATCTGCAGCGAGCCGCCGTGGTACACGCCTATTTCCAGGACCACCGGCGAGCGGCCGCGAAACGGCGCGAAATGGCGGTGGTAGATCCCGAAGTAGTGGTGCCACTTGTCGATCAACCGGCCCGGGTTGTGCCAGAAGTACGCCTCCAGCGGGTTGGCTGGTTCCTTCCGGGTCAGGACCAGCGAACGCCAGACATCCGAAAGGACGCGCCCGAGCATTCCCGCCGGGTCACGCCCCCTTGGCGCGCGTCATGAATACCAGGCGTTCGAAGAGGTGCACGTCCTGCTCGTTCTTCAGCAGCGCCCCGTGCAGCGGCGGGATGATGGTCTTGCGGTCCTTGGAACGCAGTGCTTCCGGGGGGATGTCTTCGGCCAGCAGCAGCTTGAGCCAGTCGAGCAGTTCCGAGGTGGAGGGCTTCTTCTTCAGCCCCGGCACTTCGCGCACCTCGAAGAACACTTCCATCGCCTCCCGCAGGAGCGATTTCTTGAGGCCGGGGTAGTGCACCGCGACGATCTTCTCCATCGTTTCCTTGTCGGGAAACCGGATGTAGTGGAAGAAGCAGCGCCTGAGGAAGGCGTCGGGCAGCTCCTTTTCATTGTTCGAGGTGATGAACACGATCGGCCGCTGCTTCGCCTTGACGAGCTCGCGCGTCTCGTAGACGTAGAACTCCATGCGGTCCAGCTCGCGCAGCAGGTCGTTGGGGAACTCGATGTCGGCCTTGTCCACCTCGTCGATCAGCAGCACGCTCGGCTGGTCCATCGAGAACGCCTGCCAGAGCATGCCCTTGACGATGTAGTTGTGGATGTCGTGCACCCTCGCGTCGCCGAGCTGCGAATCGCGCAGGCGGCTGACGGCGTCGTATTCGTAGAGGCCCTGCTGCGCCTTGGTGGTGGACTTGATATGCCACTCGAGCAGGGGGACGCCCAGCGACTTGGCGACCTGCACGGCAAGCATGGTCTTGCCGGTGCCGGGCTCGCCCTTGACCAGCAGGGGCCGCTGCAGCGTGATCGCCGCGTTGACCGCCAGCGTGAGGTCTTCGGTGGAGACGTAATCTGCCGAGCCGGCGAAGCGCATCGCATTATCCCTTTGCCAAAATCGCATTATAATCGCCCGGTCTTTTCGGATCCCAACGATAACAATGACCATCCGCCTCCTGCTGCTTGCCGCAAGTCTTGCGATGGCCGCCCCTGCGTTCGCCCAGCAGGCCGCGCCCGCGGGCGACCCCGCGGAAGCGCACAAGAAGATCGCCATGTGCGAGGGCTGCCACGGCATCGCGGGCTACAAGACCGCGTATCCCATGGTCTATCACGTGCCGAAACTCGGCGGGCAGTCGGCGGCCTACATCTCGAACGCGCTCAACGCCTACAAGGTGGGGCAGCGCGTCCACCCGTCGATGCGCGGCATCGCGGCCGGCCTGAGCGATAAGGACATCGCCGATCTCGCCGCCTACTACTCGGCGCCGCCGGGCGCGGGGCACAAATGAACCGCCTCCTCGCGATGATCGCCGCCTGCCTGCTCGCGCTCTCGGCGCACGGCGCCGGCAAGGCCGAGCGCGGCAAGGAAAAGGCCGCGCAGAAGATCAACAACCAGGCCTGCGCCGACTGCCACGGCGCGACCGGCGATGCGCCCAAGGAAAAAGACCAGCCCATCCTCGCCGGGCAATACCCCGACTACATCGCGAAGGCGCTGTCGGATTACAAGTCCGGCAAGCGCAAGAACGCGGTGATGAACGGCGTCGCCAAGGAACTCTCGAAGCAGGACATCGAGGACCTCGCCGCCTGGTTCTCGAGCCAGAAGTCCGAGAAGCTGCACTTCCAGCGCTAGTTTTTCTCCTTTTTCTTAAATTCACAAAGATCTTCGATCAGACAGGCCGGGCACTTCGGCCTGCGCGCGACGCAGGTGTAGCGCCCATGCAGGATGAGCCAGTGGTGGGCGTGCAGGAGAAACTCCCGCGGCACGAACTTCAGCAGCTTTTCCTCGACTTCCAGCGGATCCTTGCCCGGCGCGATCCCGGTACGGTTGGCGACGCGGAAGATATGCGTATCCACCGCCATCGTCGGCTCGCCGAAGGCGACATTCAGCACCACGTTGGCGGTCTTGCGGCCCACGCCGGGCAGGCTCTCCAGTTGCTCGCGGGTCCGCGGAATGTCGCCGTTGAAATTCTCCACCAGCAGGCGTGAAAGCTGGATCACGTTCCTGGCCTTCATGCGGAAAAGGCCGATGGTCTTGATGTAGCCGGTCAGGCCTTCTTCGCCCAGTTCCAGCATCGCGGCCGGCGTGGCGGCGACGGGAAACAGCTTCGCCGTGGCGAGATTCACCGATTTGTCCGTGGCCTGGGCCGAGAGCACCACGGAAACCAGCAGCTCGTAGGGCGTGCGGTAGACGAGTTCCGTCTTCGGGTGCGGATCGGCGGCGCGCAAGCGCTCGAAGATCTCGCGGCGCTTCTGCGGGTTCAAGGCCGCGCCTTGCGCTTCAGGGCTGCTGCTATGACTGCCTTCCTCTCCAATGATGTGGTTATTGGACTTGTCGCTGGAATTTTTTTCCTTCGTGCCGCACGTTGCTTCGCCCCCCTCGCGTCCGAAGAGGTCCACGGACCCGGCGGCGCTACGAGGTCGATGCAATCCACCGGGCAGGGCGGCAGGCAAAGCTCGCAACCGGTGCAATAGGCGGCAATCACGGTGTGCATGAATCCCTGCGCGCCGGCAATCGCGTCGACCGGGCAGGCGTCGATGCAGCGGGTGCAGCCGATGCAGCGCGCTTCGTCGATCAGGGCGACCGCGGTTCGTTTCATAGCGGCCGGCAGGGGCGCCCGGTGTCGCGTGCGAGGTATTCGTGCGTCACCGCACCGCCCTTGACCTGGATTCCGGTCTTGAGCGTGTCCGATATGAAATTCTTGCAGACCTGGTAGGCGAAGGGCAGGACCGCCTTTTCCAGCGCGAGGCTCGCGCTGCGCGCCACGGCCGCGGGCATGTTCGGCACGCAATAGTGGACCACGCCTTCTTCGACGTAGATTGGATCGCTATGGCTGGTCGGGCGGGAGGTCTCGGCGATGCCGCCCTGGTCGATGCCGACGTCCACCAGCGCCGAGCCCGGCCGCATGGCGCGCAGCATGGCGCGCGTGATGAGCTTGGGAGACATCTGGCCGGGGGTAAGGACGCCTCCAATGACGAGATCCGCGGCGGAGACGTCAATGGGGACGTTGCTTCTGAATTTCACATCGGGGAATTCTTTTCGCAACTCGGGAAAGCGCTTCCCGCTCTTCGCGAACACGGTCACGGCCGCGCCCATGCCATGCGCGATCGCCATCGCATTCGAGCCCACATTGCCGGCCCCGAGTATCACGACATTGCCCGGCGGCACGCCGGCGCCGCCTGAAAGGAGCGTGCCGCTCCCGCCGTTGTGCTTTTGCAGGCACCAGGCCCCGACCTGCACCGCGAGCCGTCCCGCGATGGCCGACATGGGCGCGAGGATCGGCAGCTCGCCGCCGACCTGGCCCACCGTCTCGAAGGCGATGAAGGTGGCGCCGCTCGCCAGCGCGGCATCGAGCAGCGCGGGCGCCGGACCGAAGTGCTGGAAGCTGAAGATGGTCTGGCCGGCGCGCGGCAGCCGGTACTCCGGTTCCTGCAGTTCCTTCACCTTGATGATGACGTCGCAATCCCATGGACGGCCGTGCGCCGCTTTCACGGCAAGAAACTCTTCGTCGGAAAACCCGGCGCCTAGCCCCAGGCCGGGCTCCACGATGACCTCGTGGCCCGCCCGCACCAGCCCGCCGACGCCCGTGGGCGTCAGCGCGACGCGGAACTCGCCGTCCTTGATCTCTCGAGGCAGGCCGATACGCATTCGTTCACCAATTGGGGTCCGCGATAGATGAGGCCGCTATAGAGCTGCACCAGGGAGGCGCCGGCATCGAGCTTTTCCACCGCGTCCGCGCCCGAGAGGATGCCGCCCACGCCGATGAGCGGGATCTCGCCTTTCAGTTCCTGCGAAAGAATCCTGATGACGCGGGTCGAGCTTGCGCGCAGCGGCGCGCCCGAAAGGCCACCCTGTTCCTTGCTCACCGGATATTGCGTCACCAGGTCGCGTGAAACAGTCGTGTTCGTCGCCGCAATGCCGTCGATCCGTTCGCGCCGGGCGACTGCCGCGATGGCGCGGATCGCGGGTTCGTCCAGATCCGGTGCGATCTTCAGGACGAGCGCGACGTTGCGGCCGTGCCTGTCGCGCAGCTTTTCTCTTTTGCTTTTCATTCCGGAAAGCAACGCGGCAAGCGCGTCAGCGCTCTGCAAGTCCCGCAACCCAACTGTGTTGGGTGAGGAGACGTTGAGAGTTGCGTAGTCCACGTGCGGATAGAGTCTTTCGAGGCACAACTCATAGTCATCGGCCGCCTTTTCGTTCGGCGTTTCCTTGTTTTTCCCGATATTCACGCCGATCACTGTTTTCGCTTTCGCTCTCTTGAGGTTTTCTACAAAAGCATCGACGCCAACGCTGTTCAATCCATACCGGTTGATGATCGCGTTTGCTTCCGGAATCCGAAACAGGCGCGGACGCGGGTTGCCCGGTTGCGGGCGCGGCGTGACGCCGCCCAGTTCCAGGAAGCCGAAGCCGAGCGCGGCAAGCGCATCCGGATGCTCGGCGTGCTTGTCGAGGCCGGCGGCGAGGCCGACCGGGTTGGGGAAATCCAGCCCCATGACGCGTACCGGGCAGGGCGGCGGCTGTTGCGCGAACAGGCCGGCGATACCGGAGAATTTCAGCGCGGCGTTGTGAGCGGTTTCCGGATCCAGCGCGAAGAGCAGGGGCCGCGCCAGGGAATAGAGCATTGCTATTCGAGATCCTCGGCCGCGAGGCGGCGCCACTCGCCGCCGACAAAGCCTTCGATCGGCACGAAGCGCGACTTGTACGCCATCTTCGGGCTCTCCTTGATCCAGTAGCCCAGGTACAGGTAGGGCAGGCCCAGCGCGCGGCAGGCTTCGATCTGCCAGATCACGTTGTAGGTGCCGAAGCTCGCGTTCTTGCGCTCCGGATCGAAAAACGTGTAGACCGACGACAGGCCGTCGGGCAGGTAGTCGACGATCGACACCATCACCAGCTGCCCGTTGTCGCGGAACTCCATGAGGCGCGTGTCGACCCGGCTCTGCAGCAGGAAATGCGAATACTGGTCGCGGCTGTCGTTGTCCATGCCGCCGCCGGAATGGCGCCGCGACTGGTAGCGCAGGTACAGCGCGTAGTGCTCGAGGCGGAACTTGAGCGGCTGCGCCTGGGCGGTGAGCTCCGAGTGCTGCTGCCAGGCGCGCCGCTGCGAGCGGCTGGCGCTGAACTCGCGCACCGGGATGCGCACCGGCACGCAGGCGCGGCAGCTGTCGCAATGCGGCCGGTAGGTGAAGATGCCGCTGCGGCGGAACCCGGCTTTCACCAGCTCGCCGTAGAGCTCGGTATTGATGAGGTGGCTGGGCGTCGCCACCTGAGAACGCGCCATGCGCTCGGGGAGGTAGCTGCACGGGTAGGGCGCAGTCACGTAGAACTGCAGTACCGCGTGCGGCAGGTCATTCAGCCGGGACATGCCCTAGTTTACCAATGCCGCGAGGCGGCGCAAAAACTGGCGCCGGGGGATCTCCCTGGCGCCCAGCGAGGCCAGCAGGGGCGTGCGCTGCTGGCAGTCGATCATCGGGCAATCACGCCGGCGCAGCTCCTCGACCAATGCCACCAGCGCCACCTTGGAAGCGTCGGTTTTCCGCGAAAACATCGATTCGCCGAAGAAAGCGCGGCCTATGGCGACGCCGTAAAGCCCGCCGACCAGCCGGCCATCGAGCCAGGTTTCGACGGACTGGGCATGGCCGGCGCGGTGCAGCGCGACGTAGGCGGCCTGCATTTCGGCGCTGATCCACGTCCCGCCTTCGTCCTTCCTGGGTTCGGCGCAGGCTTTGACAACTTTTGCAAAGGCAGAGTCGATCCGCGTCTCGAAGCCCTTGTTGCGGAGGTTCTTGGCGAGCGAGCGCGGGATTTTCAGCTCGTCGCAGAAAAGGACCATGCGCGGGTCCGGCGACCACCACAAAATCGGCTCGTCGCCGGAGTACCAGGGAAAGATGCCGTTGCGGTACGCGGCGAGGAGCCTGGGCACGGAGAGGTCGGCCCCAGCGCACAGCAGGCCGTTCGGATTGCGCAGGGCTTTTTCCACTGGCGGAAAGGGATCGTCCCTTTCCAGCCAGGTCAGCATTTAACTTGCTGGCGGCAGTAGTTTTCCATCTCGTACACCACGCTGGTAGCCGCGGTCGCGGCGCGCGGCGTGACGCCTTCCAGCGACAGCTTGACCTCGTACTTGGCGAAGAACTGGTTGAACATTTCGCCGCCGAGCGTGCCAACGGCGCTCAATTCGTCGGTTTTCGCGTCGTGCTCGAGGAGGATGGCGGCCAGGGGCTGCGGCGCGGGCCCCGCCAGCACCCGCGCGCCCTCGGCGGGGTCGTACTGGCTGTGCTCGGCGCAGCAATGGATCACGTTGCCGAGCTTGTTGCGCGGGCTTTTCTCGATGCGGTAGCTGATGAAGCTGATTTCCCTCGTGGGGTAGGCGAGCTGGTGGGCGCAGATCGCCGAGTAGGCCACGATCGAGCGGCGCGGGCCGAGTCCGCCGCGCCATTCATAGGAGCGCTGGTCCGCCGTGAGCAAGCGCGCCGATGCCTTGGCCGGGCGCCCGAGATTGAGCAGGAAACAGGGCGTCGCCGCGAACGGATAATGGAAGATCAGGTTGTGTTCGACCGGCACCGCGGCCGCCTTCAGCGGCGCGCCGTTGCTGCTGACGAGCTTGACCCGGCTGTAGAAGGTCGGCGTGGCGTCCGCGGCGGCAGCGGCCGGCACCCTGGCCGCCGCGGCAGTCGCCGCGCAGAACTTGACGAAATCTCGCCGCTGCATTGCTACAAATTGTAGCCCTTCTCGTTGTGCTCCACGGTGTCCAGGCCCTCGGTTTCCTCGTCGCTGGTCACGCGCATGCCGGTGAGCCGGTCGGTCAGCTTCAGCACCAGCCAGGTAACGATGCCTGACCATGCGCCGACGGCGACGATGCCGGTGAGCTGCACCACCACCTGCTTTTCCATCGTCATGCCTTCGGGATATCCCACGCCGCCGAGGCTCGCGGCGGCGAACACGCCGGTGAGCAGCGTGCCGATGACGCCGCCGACCCCGTGCACCGGCGTGACGTCCAGCGAGTCGTCGATGCGCAGCGAGCGTTTCATCCAGCCGGTCGCGAAGAAGCAGGCGACGCCGGCGGCGGCGCCGATCGCGATCGCGCCCATCGGGCCGACGAAGCCGGAGGCGGGCGTGATGGTGCCGAGGCCGGCGACCATGCCCGTGACGATGCCGAGCACGGAAGGCTTGCCGTAGCGCAGCCACTCGCACAGCAGCCACGCCAATGATCCGGTCGCCGCACCGATGTGCGTTACCAGCATCGCCATGCCCGCCGATCCGTCCGCGGCGAGAGCGCTGCCGGCATTGAAGCCGAACCAGCCTACCCACAGCATGCACGCGCCGGTGACGGTCATCGCCAGGTTGTGCGGCGGCATCGGCGATTCCGGAAAGCCCTTCCTGCGCCCGAGCACTACCGCGCATACCAGCGCCGCCATGCCGGCGTTCAGGTGCACCACCGTGCCGCCCGCGAAATCCATCAGGCCCATTTTCTGCAGCCAGCCGTCGCCCCAGACCCAGTGGGCGATCGGGCAATAGACCAGCAGCAGCCACAGCAGGCTGAACAGCAGCATGCCGGAAAAACGCACGCGCTCGGCGTAGGCGCCGACCACCAGCGCCGGCGTGATGATCGCGAAGGTCAGCTGGAACATCGCGAACACGGTCTCCGGAATGGTTCCCTTGAGCGTCGCGACCGCGATCCCGGCGAGAAAACCCTTGTCGAATCCGCCGTACCAGGCGTTCAGCGTGCCGCCGTCACCGAAAGCGATGCTGTAGCCGGCGACCACCCAGGCCAGGGTCACCATGCAGGTAATCGAAAAACACTGCATCAGGATCGACAACACGTTCTTTGCGCGCACCAGGCCGCCATAGAAAAGGGCCAGGCCGGGCAGCGTCATGAACAGCACCAGCACCGATGCGGTGATCATCCATGCGGTGTTCGCGGGATCCAGTTTCGGCGCGTCGGCGGCCCAAACCAGTGGCGTGTGGAGCAGAAAGAGTACGAAAAGAAATTTTCTTATGGCCACGGGTCCCCTCCCAGTATGGTGCCCAAATTTTACTTGATGTCTTCGGCGTGGAAACCGTACGAGCCGCGCGCGCGGTCGGCGAACCAGTGCTTCAGGGTCAGGCCCACCGTGCGGAAGGCAATGTCCTTCCATGGAACCTTCGCTTCTTCGAACAGCGATACTTCCAGGCTTTCATCGCCCGGCTTGAACTCGAGATCGAGCAGGCGCGCCCGGTAGAACATGTGGACCTGGTTGACGTAAGGGACCGAAATCATGCTGAAGGGCGCCGTGAGCTCGACGCGCGCGCCGGCTTCCTCGAGGGTCTCGCGCGCCGCGCCCTGCGCGGTGGTTTCGCCGTTTTCCATGAAGCCGGCCGGCAGCGTCCAGTAGCCGTAGCGCGGCTCGATGGCGCGCCGGCACAGGAGAATCCTGTCCTCCCACTCCGGCAGGCAGCCGACCACCAGCCTGGGGTTCTCGTAATGGATGCTGCCGCAGGCGTCGCAGAGATAGCGAGGCAGCGAATCGCCCGGCGGCACCCGCTTGGCCAGCGGTGCCGCGCAGCTCGGGCAAAACTTCATCTAAGGTCCCGTATCTTTAGGGGTTTTTTGGTTTCGATGGTAAACTCCCGCGCGACCATGAATACCAAACTCGGCGAATGGATGTGGCGCTTCCTGGCGATTGTGATGATGTTTTCAGTCGGCTGGACGGTGTGGATCATCTATCAGCTTAACCCGCCGCCGCTGGTCATGAACGCGGCGTTCGAAGCCGCCGCGAAAGCCAAGGGCAAGGGTCCGGGCGAAAAGCAGAGCGCACAGGGCGTGATCGCGCCGTCGGCCGCGCCGCAAGCTCCTGCGCCATCGGGCACGGCATCGGCGCCGGCCGAAGCCGTGAAGGAACCGCCGATCAATCCCGAGAAACTGAAGTTCACCGAATCCATCGCGCTTCCGGATCCAGCCGCGAAGAAATGAACCGTTATGCGGAGTTGTACGGCAGCTGGCGCTGGGATGTGCCGGCCCGGTACAACATCGCGCAAGCCTGCTGCGGACGCTGGGCCGCCGACCGGTCGCGCTTTGCGCTGTACTGGGAAGACGAATCGGGCGAAACCGCCAAGTACACCTTCTGGGACATCCAGCGGGAAGCCAACCGCCTGTCGAATGCGCTGGCGGGGCTGGGCGTAAAGCGCGGCGACCGCGTCGCGCTCATCCTGCCGCAGCGGCCCGAAATGGCGATCGCCTACATGGCGATCTTCCAGATGGGCGCCATCGCCTTGCCGCTTTCCCACCTGTTCGGGCCCGATGCGCTCGAGTACCGGATGGCTTTCGCGGGCGCGAGCGTGGCTTTCGTGGAACCGACGACCATCGCGAACCTGTGGGCCGTGAAGGACAAGCTGCCCGACCTGAAGCATGTGATCGGGGTGGGTGGGGCGATGGAAACCGGGGTTCATTCGTATGAGTCTTTGATTCAAAAATCAAAAAGTGAATTCGAAGCGGCAATTACTTCCGCCAACGACCCGGCACTCATCATCTACACCAGCGGCACGACCGGTCCGCCCAAGGGCGCGCTGCAGGGGCACCGGCTGCTGATCGGCAATCTCCCGGGCTTCGTCTATTCGCACGATTTCTTCCCGCAGCCGGGCGACATGTTCTGGTCGCCGGCGGACTGGGCCTGGGCCGGCGGGCTGTTCGACGCGCTGCTGCCCAGCTGGAACTTCGGCATCCCGATCCTCGGCTACCGCGGGAGGTTCGACGCCGAGAAGGCGTACTACCTGCTGGAAAAATACGGCATCCGGAATTCCTTCCTGTTTCCCACCGCGCTGAAACTGATGATGAAGGCGGTGCCGGAGCCGAAGAAGCGCTACCACCTGAACCTGCGCTCCATCATGAGCGCGGGTGAATCGGTGGGGGTGACCGTCATCGAATGGGCGCGCGAGCAGCTCGGCGTGACGATCAACGAGATGTTCGGCCAGACGGAAATCAACTACGTGGTCGGCAACTGCCAGGCCGCGTGGCCGGTGAAGCCGGGCTCGATCGGCCGCCCGTATCCCGGCCACCAGGTGGCGGTCGTCGATGAAAAAGGCAGCGAAGTGCCGCGCGGCGAGCTGGGCGAAATCGCGGTGAAGAAGAACGATGATCCCGTGTTTTTCCTCGAGTACTGGAAGAATCCGGACGCCACGCGCGAGAAATTCATCGGCGACTGGGGCTGCACCGGGGACCAGGGCCGCATGGACGACGACGGCTACCTCTGGTACCAGGGGCGCTCGGACGACGTGATCAAGGCCTCCGGCTACCGCATCGGCCCGGCGGAAATCGAATCCTGCCTCGTGAAGCATCCCGCGGTCGCGAACGCC
>Ga0105242_10003414_pt1 | contig 12348 bp, 6 predicted proteins | sample KBSM24metaG_FD_81521 | JGI IMG/M metagenome (GOLD analysis project Ga0105242, IMG submission 81521) | Miscanthus rhizosphere microbial communities from Kellogg Biological Station, Michigan, USA - KBS M2-4 metaG | ecosystem: Host-associated > Plants > Roots > Rhizosphere > Soil | place: Michigan...
AGATCGCCGTCGGCGGTTTGATGCCGAAGTCGGTCATCTTGATCGGGACGGTTCCCGTCGCCTTGACGGTTCCGTCGGGAAGCCTGGTCGCGACGACGTCCATTGAGATCTTGTTCTCCGTGCCGGCAATGGTCAGCGTTCCGACCGTGTGCAGCGTGAAGCTGTCCTTCGCTTCACCCGGTGCGGCCTCGAATGTCGCGAGGATATAGCTGATATCGGGGCTCTCGTCGGCCTTGAGCGCCTTGTAGAGGTTGCCGTCCATGCCGCCGTGTCCGCATTTGATCGACTTCACCGGCACCTTCACGTGCACCTTCTTCAACGCCTTGGGCGGCGCGACGGTCAGTTGGGCGGCGATCGCGGCGTCAAACTCCACCGCGGCGTCGAGGGTGGTCGCCTTGCAGCTCCACCCGTGGAGATTCGAGGTGCCTTCAATCCACAGCTTGCTCTCGGGAGAAACGGCGACGCGGGCGTTTTCCTGGGCGCCCCCCACGGTCGCCGCTACAGCGAGTGTGACGAGTGCGACACCCGCGAATGACGTTTTCCTCATACTTCCTCCCTCGCATGTCGTTGGCTTCCCGCGCCGGTCGGCGTGCGGTGGTCCATCGAACTGGAGAGAAGATCGGGCTTTTTGTTTGGCCCTTCTGTCGGGAGGAGGAACGAACCTAGGTAGGGAGAGCCGCCCGTCTCCGCCCCGGAATACGAGGCTTTTGCCTCGCGACTTCGTCAGGAGTTCCCTGATGCGTCCCGCGTCGTGAGTGACAGTATGGTCGGCCGGTGGCCTGTACGCTCGAGAAAGCGCTCAATCATCTCACGCTCGAGCACCAGCGTGGCGCTATTGACCATCGGATGGCACCGCCAGCGCGGCGTGCGCCATACGTCGTCGTCGACGAACAGCTCGACCGCGTGCTCGGAGTCCACGAACAACCCGAGCACGGTCACCGAACCCGGCTCGACGCCGAGGTACTTCGCCAGCCGCTCGGGCGACGCGAAGCTGAGATGATCGACGCCGGCTTGTTCGCGGAATGTCTTGAGGTCCACCGCCTTCGCGCAGCTGGTGACGAGCAGGAGATGGCGCCGCCCCCGTTTGTCGCGCAGAAAGAGATTCTTCGTCTGCACGGCGTCCACGTTGGGAACGGCGACCTCCGCCTGTTCGCAAGTGTGCACCGGCGCGTGGTCGTACCGGTCATACGAGATCTCTAGTTCGTCGAGCAAGGCGAGCAGGCGCGACTGAATTGCGGCGGCACCGGCAGCCTCGTCGCTCATGCCGCGCTCGCGGGAGTCTGGTCGGCCCGCGCCGTGAACAGCGCGATGCCGAACGCGATGACGAGCAGACCGGCGACGAACTCCACAACGCCCGTCCAACCGGCCTTGTCCCAGAACAGGCCCCCGGCCGATCCCGCGACGCTCGAACCGAGATAATAGAAAAAGAGGTAGAGCGCCGCCGCCTGCGCCTTTGCCTGATGCGCGCGCAGCCCGACCCAGCTGCTTGCCACGGAATGGCCGCCAAAGAAACCGAACGTGACGACGGCGATCCCGAACACGACGACGAGGAGAGGACGCAGCGCGGTGAGGCCGATCCCCAGGAGCATGATGCCGACCATCATGAGAAGCACACGCGCGCGACCAACGCGATCCGCCAGCGATCCGATCCACGCCGACGCGAAAATGCCGACGAGATACACGACGAAGATGAACCCGACGACCGTATGGCTCAGCTGATACGGCGCCGCCAGCAGGTGATACGTGATGTAGTTGTACGTCGTGACGAACGCGCCCATGAGCAGAAAGCCGAGCGCGTAGAGACCGACCAGCCGCGGATTCCGCAGCTGCGACCAGAACAAGTGGTAGAGCGTCCTCGCCTCGAGGCGGCGCGCCGTGAAATGGCGCGACGGCGGCAGCGTCTTCCACGCGATGATTGCCGCGGAGACGCCCACCAATCCGATCGCACCGATCGCGTATCGCCACGACAGCACGTCGGCGATCAACGCCGTGAGCAGTCGGCCGATCATGCCGCCAAGTCCGTTGCCGCCGATCGCCAATCCCATCGCCAGCCCGATGGACGTGGGATGGACCTCCTCACTGAGATACGCCATCGACACCGCGGGCAGTCCCGCGAACGTGATCCCGGCGAGGGTTCGAAGCACCAACAACACTCCCCACCGCGGGGCGAAGGCCGACAATACCATGAGCACCGACGACGCGAGAAGGGAGCCGACCATCATCTGCGTCCGCCCGCGCGCCTCGGAGAACGTTCCGGCGACGATCATCGCCGGCGCGAGAATCCCCGTCGTCAGCGAGAGCGGCAAACTACTTTCGGCCGCACTCACTCCGAAATCATGCGCGAACACCGGCATGAGCGGCTGCACGCAGTAGAGCAACGCAAACGTCGCGAAGCCGGCCGAGAACATGCCGAGCGTCGTGGCGCGGAATTCGGGCGTGCCTTTGTGGATGTGGGTGTCGGACACGGGCAAAAAGTTAGTGAAATAGAAAAGGGGCGCCTGTCGGCGCCCCCTTTTGCTATTCACCGTTCGCGGTTACGGACCGCCAACCGCCATCCGAATCTGAGCCAGCCTCTCCGGGGTTGCTTCGAAGAGTCCATCCGGATACCTCCGGTACTGCAGCATCTGGCTGTAGATCGGCCCCTGCTCGTAACGATTCAGACCGAGGCCGGCGAGGAACTGCAGGCGAAGGTTGCGATCGTGGTTGATCTGCGCGTCGGCGAGCCATGGACGCAGCATCGGCTCCGTGCCGGCGAAGTTCGCGAACAGCTCGGTCGCGGAGTTGATGCCGATCTCGCGCAGCGACTGCGCGACCTGCGCGTACTGCGGTGACGCCAGACGCGCCTCGATCGAATCCACGTTGATCTTCATCGACGCGCCGCCCTGCTGGCCGACGAGCACGAGGTCGTAGCCGGAACCGTTGTTCGTGTTTCCGAACACCACGCCGTTCGGGAACGCCTGGAAGAACGTCGCGATCTCGCTCTTCACCGCTTCCGGGCTGCTCTCGTAGAGCTGAACGAACAGCGTCACGACGCCACCCGGGTTCAGGTGCTCCTTCACGACGTCGAAGAACTCCTTCGTGTAGAGCGTCGCGGCGCCCTTCACCCACGGATCGAGCGGGTCAGACGTCACCGCGTCGAACTTCTGCTTCGTCGTGAGAATGAAGTGGCGCGCGTCGTCGATCTCGACGTGCACCTTCGGATTCGTCACGACGTTGAAGTTGTGCGCGCCGAAATACTTCGACACGACCTTCGGCACGAGCGGCTCGATCTCGGCGATCGTCTCACTCTGGAGCGCCGGATCGATGCTCACCGCGCCCGCGGTCACGCCCGCACCGCACCCGATGACGAGCACTGAATTCGGCTTCGGCGGCAACAGCGTCGTGAGGTGGCCGAGCATTCGCTGCAGGCGCATGTCCTGCGGCTCGCTCGACGCCTGCACCTTACCGGCGTTGTGATAGTTCAACACGCCGTTCGAGAGCTGCGACACGGCGACCGACGCCGTCATGCCTTCGCCCATGTAAATGAAATCGTTCGCGTTCTCGAGGCGCGTCGCGAACCAGCGGCCGTAGCCAACGAGGAGCGGCGGAACCGGCGGCACAGACTTGATGAGCAATCCGGCGAGTACGATCGCCGCGGCCGCCCATCCAAACTTCTTCGACCCGGCGGTGGCCTCCTCCGCGGCATCCTTCGCCAGCGGCACCAACGCGACGATCGCGCTGATCGCGGCAAGCGCGATGAGAATGCGCTGCGACATCTGCGTGCCGAGCCAGGCGATGATCAGCAAGCTGCCGAACAGCGCGCCGATGATACCGCCAACCGTGTTCGCCGCGTACGTCACGCCGACGAGACGAGCCGGATCCTTGGCGCCGCGACCGACCGCCGCCAGCGCCAGTGGGAAGCTCGCACCCCACAGCACGGCCGCCGGCAGCACGGACCACAAGCAGCGCACGAAATCCATCTGGAAGGTGTAGCTCGGCTTGATCGCCAACCCAGGGCTCACCGGCCAGTAGGGCAGTTGCGCCGTCATCGCGTACGCCGCCCAACCGATCGTCACTGTGAGCAGCAGCTGGCAGACCCCGAGTGCGAAACGCGGGTTCTTCGCGTTGCGCGCCACCGCCGCACCCGCCGTGCTCCCGGCGCCGAGTCCGATGAGGAACGCCGCAAGAATGAGCGAGAACGTGTACGTCGTCGCGCCGAGGAGCAGCGAAAGAAGGCGAGTCCAGACGGCTTCCGCGGCAAGTGCCGTCGCGCCGGAAATTCCGATCGTGACGAGAATCGGCCAAGCGCCCTTCGGGACGAGCGGCTCGGTCGATTGCGACGTCTCCGGTTCTTCAGCGCCGCGATAGAAGGTCGACTTGGCCAGCGCCAAGCCCGCCACCGCAACGACGATGTCGATGACGACCGCGGTGTATGTCGCGAACGCCATGTCGTGATCGCGGAGGAGATAGAAGCCGGCGAGCAAGCAACCGAGGACTGCACCGGCGATGTTGCCGCCGTAGAAGAAGCCGAGCCACGCCACGCCCTCGGGCGTCGTCTCGACCCACCGCGCGATCGCCGGCAGCGTCGCACCCATCAGCAGCGTGGGCGGCAGCAGGCAGATCGCGCAGAAGAGTCCGCGAACGAGGAGGTCCGCCGTGCCGTGCAGTGCGAAGGCGAAATAGAGTCCGCCGACGTATGGGAGACCCCACAATACGAGTAGTCCAAACGCCGCGATCGCCAACTCGAGATAAGCGTAGACGCGCAGCGGATGCTGCTTACTGGAAACGAAGCGCGACAGGTAGAGACTGCCGATGCACATGCCGCCCATGAACGTCCCGAGGAGCACGCCGAGCGAGACCGCTGACGACCCAATGATCAGGCTGAGCAGCTGAAACCACACGATCTCATAAATCAGCGCGGCGCAACCGCTTCCGATGAAAAGCAGGACCAACATCGGCAAGACGCGATTGCTAACCGGCGAACCGGGCGCGGCAGTACCCGGCGTAAACGACGTCGCGCGGGGTTTGGTTGTTTTTGTGGCTGTGGGCACGGCAGGGCGGGAAATGGGGGGAAACGAAGTGCAGACAACTCGCTCGTGGGTTACGCTGAGCCAGAAGCGTATGTTGACGGGTGGGAAGGATTTGCGGTAGTGAGAAACGAAAGGCGTAACGGCGCAACCACAAGAGCGCGCCTACCGAAACGCGCGGCTGCCGAACGGCGCGCCTGCCAAACGTCGCGCCCGCCAAGAGGCGCAAGGTGGCTCCGCCACATCAATGCCAAACGGCGACGCGGAATTGAATCCGCGTCGCCGTTTGAAGTTGCTTCTACCGCCGAAGGCGCATGCGACGCTTGGCAGCCGCGCCTTCTGGCAGCCGCGCCGTTCGGCACCCGCGCTATCTGGCGTGTGCGCGGTTAGGCCGTGCGCCTTTCGTTCTTATCTCTGGACAATGATGAGGAACTTCGACGACGCCCAGAACTTCTCCCCTTCCGCGATCTCCAACGGCCCACGGAACTGATTCCCGTCCCGAAGTGAGACCTTCGCATCATCGAGGCTCTGTCGCGACACGATCTGATACTTCTTCGTCGTGTCCGGCATCGGAATGAGATGCACTTCACGAGTGTCGATCGCGCTGAACGCGTCAGCCGGCAGCTCGCGCGCCGGCACAAGCGTCCGGCCGACCCGCTTGATCAGAAGGTTGGCGCCGCCTTCCTTCACGATCACGCCCTTCTTCAGTAGCTCGTCTTCCGTGCCAATCACATAGTACGCCTTGGCGTACGCGGTACGGACGGTAGCGAGATCCTTACCGAGATCGTCGAGTCGCGTCTGGAGCAGCGCGATCGTCTGCGCCTGCTGCTCGATGCTCGACATCATCGTTGCGATCCGCTGCTCGTCGGCGGCGAGCGAATCCTTCAGCACCTTGTTCTCTCCGCCAAGTTTGGCATTGTCCGCGAGAAGCTCAGCCTGGCGCTTCTTGAGGGCGGTGACTTCGCCCGCCGTCTCACGCGCACGCTCGACGAGCGCGTCGACTCGACGCAGCATGTCCTTACGGGCGCGCAGCTGATCTTCCAGGCCGCTCTCGGATCCCTTCTTGGAATTCGACGCCGCGCTCAGACCCTTCACGCGGGAGATCGACTTGTCGATGTGACCGATGAAGACATTGGCGTCGCCGAGCAGCTGCGACACGGAGTCGCGCTGTGCGGAGAGCTTGTCCATGAGATTACGCTGCTGCGACACGAGGGCCTGCGCGCTGTCGGCGCGAGCTTTGTCTCGCGGCGAGTAGCACGCAACGGCGACTGAGGCTAAACCGAGATAGAGAAAGCGACGCATAGGGGGCTCGGGAAAGAGGGGCAAACGAACGAGTCTAAAGTGGTTAAGCATGCGAGCTGGGCCTATGGCTCCTCGCACACGCCCTTGGTGACTTTCCGCACCAGTCTGTTTAGAGAGCTGTCAAAATCTTTTACAGGTCCCCGCGGTGCTCCGATCTGCGCGGGCGATAGATTCACCGTCGCGCCGCCGCCCACCGCCGATCGCCCGTCGCCCATCGCCCGTCCCCCGCCGACAAAAACGCAGTAAACCCTTTCCAACCTCGCCCGACTCTAAGCCCGTGGATTCACCGCAGTGGCGGTCGGTCGCAGTCTGAGTATCCGTAGGCTCCAAACGTTTTTTGGCGGTCGCACCCCTCCCCACTCCAACTCGGGTTTCTCAGTGCGTTTACGTCGACTTCTTTCGGTCGCGTTCGCGGTTGTTGGCGCCGCGATCGTGCATCCCGATTCGCTCTTCGCGCAAACGGACGTCATTCGTGGCCGGATCACCGGCCCCGATAGCGTCCCGATCGAGCGAGCCACGATCACCGTGACCTCGCTCTCCGGGAACGTCTCGCGCAGCGCTCGGACGGATAAGAGCGGACGCTTCACGGTCACCTTCCCCGGCGACGAAGGCGACTACTTCGTCAACATCGCGGCGCTTGGCTTCGCGACCAAGCGATTCGAGGTCAAACGCACCGGCGATCAAGAGATCCTCGTCGCCGACGCACGACTCCAACGGGTCGCGGCGCAACTCGACGCCGTGAAGGTGAACGCCGACCGCCAGCGCGTTGGCCGAAACGACCTTCCGGACATCAGCGGCAGCGAGCGAAGCGTAGTGGGCAACCCGGTGTCCGCGGATCAAATGGGCGACCTCGCGGCCCTCGCGGCGTCGCTTCCCGGCGTCCAGCTCATTCCCAGCGCCGACGGATCGCCGTCGGGCTTCTCGGTGCTCGGCCTCTCGCCGGACCAGAACGCGACGACGCTCAACGGCATGGCCTTCGGCGGCTCCAATCTGCCGCGAGATGCGAACGTCTCGACGTCGCTCGCCACCAGCCCGTACGACGTGTCGCGCGGCAACTTCAGCGGTGGCCTCCTCAACGTGCGGTCGCGCGGCGGCAATAACTACATCATCCGCTCGACGAGCCTCAACGTCGACGCGCCGCAAATGCAGTGGACGGATGCGGCCGCCCGCTCACTCGGCCAGCAGTACCGCAACCTTTCCGTCGGCGGGCTGGTGTCCGGGCCGATTCAAACCGACAAGGCGTTCTTCTCCGTCGCCTACCAAGCGGGACGACGATCACAGGATCTTCATAGTCTGCTCAACACCGACGCGCTGGGCCTTCAGACCGCCGGCCTCGCGCGCGACTCCGTCAGCCGCCTGCTGAGCATTCTCGACCGCTCGCACGTGCCGGCGACGGTCGCCGGAATTCCGAATGCCCGGCTGCAAGACCAGGCCAGTCTCTTTGGGACGATCGACTTCACACCGCCGTCGTCGACGACCGGTCAGGCGTTCAACTTGACGTTCAATGGTTCGTGGTCGCGGCAGGATCCTTCGGGCATCACGACAACCGAGCTGCCCGCGCACAGCGGCGAACGCAGTAACTACTACGGCGGCGTGCAGGGCCGGCACTCGAGCTACTTCGGCTTCGGTATTCTGACCGAGACCAGCGTCGGCGTGAACCGGATGCATTTCTCCGGCTCGCCGTTCGTCGATCTGCCGAACGGCTCGGTGCGCGTGAACTCCGCACTCGCTGACGGACTCTCCGGCGTCCAGACCGTGGCATTCGGCGGCAATCCGGGGATGAACATCAGCTCGACGACCACGACCGGACAGTTCATGAACTCTCTGTCCTGGTTCAGCGAGAACAACAAGCATCGCCTCAAGTTCACGACCGAGCTGCGTCACGATCAGTACGCGCAGGACCTGACCGCGAATCAGCTCGGGTCGTTCAGCTTCAACTCGCTCGCCGATCTCGATGCCGGGCGTCCGGCCGTATTCACGCGGCAGCTCACGCCGCGCGCGCGCAGCGAGGGCCAATGGATCGGCGGCATGTCGCTCGGCGACTCCTACCGCCCGACCGACGACCTGCAGCTGCAGTACGGTCTGCGCCTCGACGGCAACCGCTTCTCCTCCGAGCCGCTCTACAATTCGTCCGTCGAGCAGCTCTTTGGCTCGCGGAACGATCACGTGCCGAACCACGTCTATCTGAGTCCGCGCATCGGCTTCTCCTGGACGTACGGAACCGCCCCACAGATCGCGGCGTTCCAGGGCGCGGTGCGCGGACCGCGCGCCGTCGTGCGCGGCGGCGTCGGCATCTTCCAGAGCACACCCAACGCGCAGTCGATCGGCTCGGCACTCGACAATACCGGCCTGCCGAGCGCGGTGCAGCAGATCGCGTGCGTGGGCGTCGCGGCGCCGACGCCGGATTGGGCGGCGTACGCGGCGAACGAGGGGTCGATCCCGACGCAGTGCGCGGACGGGACGTCGGGCACGGTGTTCTCCAGTGCCGCCCCGAACGTCACGCTCTTCGCGAAGGACTACACGTCTCCGCGCGCGTTGCGTTCGAACCTTCAGTGGAACGGCATGATCCTCGACAACCGCCTGTCGGCGACGGTCGATGCGACGTATTCGCGCAACATGAACCAGGCGAGCACGTTCGACCTGAACTTCAATCCCGCGCAGCAGTTCTCGCTGAATAACGAGGACGGCCGCCCGGTGTACGCGCGTCCGACGAGCATCGTCCCGGCGACCGGTACGATCGCGCCGGGCGAGGCGCGCGTTTCGTCGGCTTTCTCGCGCGTCAGCGAGCTGCGGTCGGACATGCAGTCCGACGCCAAGCAGCTCACCGTGCAGCTCCGGCCCTTCTCGTTCAGCTCGGGCTTCACGTGGAGCCTGTCGTACGTCTATGCCAATGCGCGCGAGCGGATTCGTGGCTTCAACAACACGGCGGGCAATCCGATCGAGGCGTCGTGGGGCAGGTCGAGCTTCGACTCGCGCCATCAGATCATCTACACCTTCAACTACAACGCTTTCGATTTCATCCGGCTCGGCTGGTACGGCTCGTTCCGCTCCGGCACGCCGTACACCCCGATCGTCGCCGGCGACGTCAATGGCGACGGCTATCAGAACGACCGCGCGTTCATCTTCAACCCCACGGCGACGACGGATACGGCGCTCGCCTCGGGCATGCGCTCGTTGCTCGCCACGGGGTCTGGTTCGGCGCGCGAATGTCTCGAGAGCCAGCTCGGACACATTGCGGCGCGCAACAGCTGTCAGAGTCCGTGGTTCACGACGGCCAACCTCACCTTCTCGTTCAACCCGGTGAAGGTGCGGATGCCGCAGCGCGCCAACATCTCATTCCAGCTCTCGAACCCGCTGGGCGCGGCCGACGCGTTGCTCCATGGCGACGGGCATCTCCATGGTTGGGGACAGCAGTTCATCCCGAACAATCAGCTGCTGTACGTGCGCGGCTTCGATCAGACGACGCAGCGTTACAAGTACGAAGTGAACCAGCGGTTCGGCGCTACGGCGTTGGCGCAGACCGTGACGCGCACGCCGGTGACGCTCACGGCGATGATGCGGGTCGACGTCGGACCGACGCGCGAGCGACAGGACCTCACGCTGCTCCTCGATCGCGGCCGCTCGTCGTCCGGCCAAAAGGCGTCCGAGCCGATGCTCCGCGCGTTCTATGGATCCGGCGGCGTGATGAACCCGATGGCGCAGATCCTTCGCTCGGCCGACACGCTCGAGCTCACGCCGGCGCAGGCGGACAGTGTCGCGGTGCTCAACCGCAACTATACGATCAAGCTCGATTCAATCTGGTCGCCGGTCGTGAAGTATTTCGCCGCGCTGCCCGAGCGCTACGACCAGGGCGACGTCTACGACCGCTACCGCACGTCTCGCGAAGCGTCGGTGGACGCGCTGATCCGCATCGCGCCGGTGATCAAGTCTCTGCTGACCGCTGACCAGTGGCGCAAGCTTCCGACCTTCGTGACGCCGTTCCTCGACACGCGCTACCTCGCGTCGGTGCGCTCCGGCACGTCGGGCGGCGGCCTCGGCATGATGATGATGCCAGGCGGCATGGCGATGCCCGCCGCGGTCGGCGCCGGGGGCGGCGGCAACGTACAGGTCATTCGTATTGGAACTCCGTGATCAACCTTCCCACTACTCACATGCGTAAACTCTTATTGACCATCGCCGCGGCGCTCCCGGCAGGCGCGATCGCCGCGCAGACACCGGCCGTCCGTCTCATCAACGCGCCCGACGCGTCGTCCCAGCACCTCTTCGGCGCCGTCGGCGCCATCCGCCAGCTTCCGGGCGGGAAAGTTCTCGTCAACGACATCGCGAAGCGTCAGCTCACGCTGCTCGATCCGGCCCTCGGCTCGGCCACGATCATCGCCGACTCGGTGAGCGGCACCGCGAATTCCTACGGCGTGCGGCCGGGCGGATTGATCGGATACCTCGCCGACTCGACGCTGTTCGTCGATCCGGCAGGGCTGTCGATGTTCGTCATCGACCCGGCGGGAAAGATCGCGCGCGTTGCCTCCGTCCCGCGGTCGCAAGATGCGATGGCACTTGGAAGCAACCTGCTCGGCAATCCTGGCCTCGACGCGAAAGGCCGACTCGTCTATCGAGGCGGCTTTGGCCGCGTGATGATGGGCCCGGCCCCAGCGGGAGGGAGAGCCGGCGGTGGCAGCGGTGACGCCGCGTCCCGCGCCGCGGCGATGGCCAGCATGTTCGAGCAGCCCGACACCACCGCGTTGGTTCGTGTCGACCTCGCAACTCGCAAGCTCGACACGGCCGCGTTCTTCAAGATTCCCAAGAACAAGATGAACGTGCAGCAGAACGACCGCGGCATGAGCGTCACAACCGAGATCAACCCGTTGCAGACGGTCGACGACTGGGCCGTTCTCGCCGACGGCTCGATCGCGCTGATTCGCGGTCAGGACTATCACGTCGATTTCATTCGGGCGGACGGTTCGACCTCGTCGTCGCCGAAGATCGCCTACGACTGGCAGCGCCTGACCGATGAGGACAAAGTCGCGATCATCGATTCGGCCAAGGCGGCATTCGAGCGCGCGCGGGCCGCGGCGCCGGCCGGCGGTAACACCGTGATCGGCGGACCCGGCGGCGGTGGTCCTCCCGGCGGCGGCGGCATGGTCGTCATGAACTTCAGCACTCGAACTGGCGACGGTGCCGGTGGCGGTGGAATTCGCACCGGCGAAGCGGGTGGACCGCAGATGAGCTTCGTCGGCGCCAGCGAGCTGCCCGACTATCGCCCGGTGTTCTCGCAGGGTTCGTCACGCGGCGACGCTGACGGCAACCTCTGGGTTCGCACGAGCGCAACGCGTGCTGGTTCCGTCGGCGGCGGCCCGATTTACGACCTCATTGGAACGAAAGGCGAGCTGATCGACCGCGTGCAGATCCCGAGTGGTCGCCAGATCGTCGGCTTCGGCAAGGGCGGCGTGGTGTACATGATGGCTCGTGACGATTCCGGAGCGTGGCTCGAGCGGACGCATCGCTAGAGCCGCCGAGGGTACCGGTTTGGCGGTGGGCTGAGCCGGTACCCTCGTTTGTTCTGACGTGGGTAGCGAAGTTTGGGGTGCGTCCGTTGCATGGACGCACCCCAATGACTTTGCTCAGAGCACTCACCACCGTTTCTCTCGCGGCATCGTTCGCCGCGTGCAGCGACCGAAACCCGTCGCCGCAGGCGGCGACGCCGGTTGATTCGGTTCAGGCCTCCGCCGGCACGGTGCCAGACTCCGCCGAGCGTCCTGAATCGACAGCCGCCGCGCGCACCACTGCGGAGCCGGCGCGCACATCCACCGCGCAGTCACGGCGCAAAACACCCTCCCCTCCCGACTCCGCCATCCTGCTTCAGATCGCGACGCAACCGAAGCTTCGCACGATCGCCGACAGCATTTCCCTCGTCGCCGCCATTCGCTCCGGCCTGAAACACGAGGGGTGGCCGGTCAAAGCCGCGGCGCCGCTCGCTGGATCGATTCTCCCGCATAAGCGAATCGTCGCGTACTACGGCAATCCGCTGTCGAAGAAAATGGGA
>Ga0105242_10003415_pt1 | contig 12346 bp, 11 predicted proteins | sample KBSM24metaG_FD_81521 | JGI IMG/M metagenome (GOLD analysis project Ga0105242, IMG submission 81521) | Miscanthus rhizosphere microbial communities from Kellogg Biological Station, Michigan, USA - KBS M2-4 metaG | ecosystem: Host-associated > Plants > Roots > Rhizosphere > Soil | place...
GTCGACCCTGAATCCGACGACCTCGACGCCCTGGGGCGTCGCGCCGAGACAGAGGCTCTCGAACTTCGCGTTCTCGTCCTGCATCTCGGCTTTGATCTTCGTGCGCGTCGGCGCGATGCGCAGACGGTCGAGTAGCTTGCCGTCCGCGTGCGCCCACGGCGGAATGCACGACGACAGGTTGTTCTGGCCGGCGACGTACGGATACTGATCCGTCGCGACGTCCTGCCCAGCGGCACGCGCGGAGTCTATCTTCGCCACCACGACTCTCGCTTTAGGCCAATTCTTCACACCGGCGGCCTTCAGATGATAGATCTCGACAGGAACTCCTCCCTGCCGACCTATGCGAATCGCTTCGTCGACCGCTTCGACGAGCTTGTCGCCCTCCGACCGCATGTGCGTGATGTACAATCCGCCGAGCGGCGCCATCGCTTTCGCTTCTTCGATCAGCTCTTCGGTCGACGCATAGTTCCCCGGCGGATAGATCAGCGCGCTGCCGAGTCCGAACGCGCCGTCGAGCATCGCGTCGCGCACGACGCGTCGCATCGTGTCCAACTCGGCGGCGTTCGCCGGACCGGCCGCCATTCCCTTGGCGTAGGCCCGCACCGTTCCCGCGCCGACGAATGACCCGACGTTGACCGATGCATGGTGTTGTTCCATGGCGCGCAGCCAGGCATCGAACCCGCGCGCGCCGCCGAACCCGCGCATCACGCGGCGCTGCGCCGTGTCGGCGGCGATTCGCTCGGCGACATCGAGTACCTTGTCGTTCGCCGGCGCGGGCGTGTCGCCCTCGCCGAGGATCATCGTCGTGACGCCTTGCGTGATCATGCTGACCATGCGGCTGTCGCCGGTGAGCATCTGGACGTACGACTGGGCCTGGATGTCGATCACACCGGGCGCGACGACGAGTCCGCGCGCGTCTATGTGACGTCGGGCCGACGCCGTCGCAAGCAGACCGCGCGGCGTAATGCGCGAGATCTTGCCGCCGGCGATCGCGACGTCACCGTAGAACCAGGCGTCGCCGGTGCCGTCGACGATCGTGCCGTTCGAGATGACGACGTCGTACTGGCCGCCGGACACCGACGGCGCCGTGGTCGAGGACGGGTGCGTGCAGGCGACGGCGAGTGTTGCCGCGAGGAGCGCGGACCGTGGCACGGAGAAAGTCGGAGTTGTCATGGTGCGATAATGTCGTACTCGAGACTGCCAGGAAAGGGGCCGCGTCTTGTGCGTTTTTCACCGTCTGCGTTAGCATAAGACAGCGCCGCGTGGGCGGCCGACGGTCCGCGTAAAGGGTTCAACCCACCCAGGCTGGTTCAATCACGTCACTTCTATTCCCCGCCCCGAAACGCGGACACCGGGCGACACGACGAGTCATCTCGTCCAGGAATGGAGGTGGGTATGACGGAAGATTCACGGGCTGAAAGGCCCGCCCCTCGGTCGCTCCCCGACGAGCCGAGTCTCGATTGGCTCAAGAAGCAGGCGAAGCGCCAACTTGTAGAGCTCCGCACCACGACTCCCGACGCGCAGCTCTCCGACGCGCAGCTGAACGTCGCGCGCGAGTACGGATTCTCGAGTTGGCGCGCCCTCAAGTCGCACATCGATTCGATGACGATCGACGGTAAGCTTGTCGCGGCAGCACGGGCAGGCAACGTGAAGACCATCCGCGACCTGCTCGACGAGCACCCGGAGAAGGTTCAGTCCCGTTCCGGACAGTACAAATGGACCCCGCTCCACGTTGCCGCGCGGCACGGCCAGCTCGAAGCGGTGAACGAATTGATCGAGCGCGGAGCAGACGTCAATGCACGCGAAGAAGGCGACAACACCTATCCGATGCATTGGGCCGCAGCGGCGGGGCATCTCGACGTCGTTCGCCGGTTGACGGACGCGGGCGGCGACGTCGTCGGGCACGGCGACGATCACGCCTTCGAGGTAATCGGCTGGGCGTCATGTTGGGACGGCGGTGACGACGCCGCGCATCGCGCCGTCGTGGACTTTCTCATCAGTCGCGGCGCAAAGCACCACATTTTCTCGGCGATCGCGCTGGATCTCGACGGCGAAGTGCGTCGCGTCGTCGCCGAAGATTCGTCGGCGCTTGCGTCGCGGTTGAGCCGGAACGAGAACAATCAGACACCACTCCAGTTCGCGGTCAGGAACCGACGCCCGCGCATGGTGGCGCTGCTCGTGGAGCTCGGGGCCGATCCGCTAGCGGTCGACGGCTGGGGTATGCCGGTCGCGGCATACGCGATGTCGCCCGAAATCGACCGACCCGTGATGGAGGCAATTCATGCGCTGACCACCGCCGAAATCGACAGTGCGGATCGGGGACGTCGTCCGGCGCGAGTCAGCATGCTCGATCTCGTGGCGAGCATCGCGCTGCGCGATTGGAAGACCGCCGAGCGGCTGGTGAGAGAAGATCCGCGGTTGGTGAACTCGCCAGGCGCTCTGCACCTCATGGCGAAGCGCGGCGACGTCGAGGGTGCGCGTTGGCTGCTCGATCGTGGCGCGGACCCGAATGCTCGCTGGCCGCACTGGGAGGCCGAGGTCACTCCGCTCCATCTGGCGATTCTCGCCGACCACCCCGACGTGGCGCGCCTGCTCCTGGATCGCGGCGCCGATCCACACATTCGCGACAGCGAGCACGATAGCGACGCGATGGGTTGGGCGCAGTTTTTTCAAAACCGCGAGATCGAAAGCCTCTTACTGGCGCGGTCGGTCGATACGCAGGAATAGCGGCCGCGCAAAAGCGAAACTGCTTTGGACACGGGACACCGCGACGGGATTGAACAGTATTGATACAGGATTGACTGTATTTTGAACGGTTGTGGCGCGAGAGTCCCGCCCTCGAATCCAATCAAATGTGTCATCCTGAGGAGCGAAGCGACGAAGGACCTACCGTCACTAACTCTGGACAGTTGGTCCTTCGCTTCGCTCAGGATGACAACCGCTCGCTACCCCGCGGAATCGCAGTTAATTCTGTAGGTCAGCCGTCAAATCCTGTTGCAGTGTCCCGTATCCAAAGCAGTTTCGCCGTTCTTGTCGTTCAGGTCGAGCGAAGGCGACGGATGTTCCGCGCGCGGGCACGTAACGCGGCGCTGCTCGAGTTTTCGAACTCGTAGAGGTACCGCTCGACAATCGGCGCGAGCCGTTTTCGTCGGGCGGCGAGCATCGCCAGGCTATTGAGCGCCCAGGCTCGCACGAACGTCTGCGGAAAAGCGACGTTCTCGAGGAGAATTGCCTCGACGCGTTTCATCTGCGAGGGCGTCCAACGAAAAAGTGGGAGTGCGCGGACGATCTGCAGGCGCACTTCCCACTTGTCGCTGTCGGCGAGCGGGCCGATGAAGATTCTCTTATGCGGCTCGATCCAATCGGGGTGGTCGTGCGCCAGTTTTTCCAAGAGATCCACGGCGCGCTGCGCGACGAGCCAGTCTTCGTCCTCGGTGAGCGCTGCGAGCTCACGCACGCGCGTCGGGTCCTCCTCCACGATGGCTCTCACGCGCTTCGAGTCGGCGATGCTTCGCCGGTCGCCGCCCGTGAGATACCATCGCAGCGCGCGGTTCACGGCTTGCGGGTACCCTCGATTGGCGGACTGCCGCGCTGCGTGAACTGGGCTTTCGTAATGTTGCCGTTGTCGTCGACAAATGTGATGAAGAGCGTCGGATCGGCCTGCGTCCCGAACCGAAAACCGCCGACGTGAACCAGCGGAAACTTTCCTTGGCCCGCGCCCTCCGCCTGCGCCATCAGACGTCCATTCTCGACCGTCACGCGGATCACGAGCTGGCCGAAGTCGTAGACGCCGGGCATGCGGTCTCTGTCGATGTCACGCAACGGCGCCGCGACGAGCCGCGCGGGAGGCGCGACGAGCGGAAGCCCCATCACGGCTCGCGCGATGTTCGCGGCAAGCGCGTCGGGACCACCCTCCGAGTTCGTGAAGACGGCGATGTTGATCGCGTCTTCAGGAATGAAGACGCCCGCGGTCGTGAATCCGAAAATGCCGCCGCCGTGGGCGATCATCTTTTTGCTCCCCACTTGCCCGACCGTGAGGCCGAAGCCGTAGTTCATCCGTCGGCCGCCGGGGAGCGAATCGGGCGTCGTCATCTGCTCGAACGATTTGGGCGAGACGACTTTGCCGGCGACGAGCGCGCGCTGCCATTTCACGAGATCGCGAACCGTCGAGCACAGTGCGCCGGCCGAGAACGGATGCGTCATGCTGAGGTAGTCGGCAACCCGCATGGTGTCGCCTTTCATCTGGTACCCGACGGCGGCATGCGAGTCAGTGGCACGCGACGGGCAGTAGCTCGTTTGCGTCAATCCCAACGGGCCGAAGAACTCACGGTCGACGAACTTCGCGTAGGGTTGTCCGCTCGCTTTCTCGATCACCATCCCAAGCAAGACGTAGCCGGTGTTGCTGTACGAGTATCGCGTGCCCGACGGGAAATCGAGCGTGTCCTTGTCGACGAAGGCCACGATCTGGCGTGGACTGTAGTCCTGTTTCCAGGTCTTCGCCCACTCGGAGGATGCGGTGTAGTTGTGAACGCCCGACGTGTGATTGAGCAGCTGGCGGATCTTGATGTTCTGTTCGTGCGCCGGCAGGTCGGGGACGTACTTCGAGATTGGATCGTCGAGCGACACTTTGCCGCGTTCGACCAGGCGCATGATACCGGACGAAGTGAACTGCTTGGTGATCGACCCGATCTCGTACACGGTCGACGCATCCGCCTTGTGATTGGCTTCGCGGTTCGCCAGACCGTAGCCGCGCATCAGCACCGTGTCCTGACCATGCAGGACCGCGACCGAAACGGCGGGCGCCTTCTTCGACGTCATATAGTCATTGACCAACGAGTCGATACGCGCGACGAGCGGCGCGCCGGCCGGTTCCTGAGCGTACAAACGCGAACCGGCGATCATGAAAGCGGCGAGAAGGGCGGAACTACGCATGGGTTCTACTCGGGTGGGGAGTGGGTGGGTTGAAATACGACCGTAGCCCGCCGTTACGGGACCGACTCGGCCATCGGCTTGCCTTTCTCTACGAGATACACGGCGAGAATCTTCACCGGCGTCTTACCGGTGTTCTTGGCATTGTGAATCGCCGACTCATTTTTGATGGCGTCGCCCGCCTTCACCGTCACGGTCGGCTGCCCTTCTCGCTCGAGGACCATCGAGCCTGACACCACATACGCCAGTTCGATCCCCGGATGGCGGTGCCGTCCGGACGACGCCCCGGGTGCGATCTCGGCGATCGCCATCACTGCTTCGTAGTTCGGAGCGCCCGGTTCGTCAGCACGCTGGAGGATCGTGCGCTTGATGCCGTTGTTCGGCTGCTGCGCGAAGGCCACGCGATCGACGGCTACGCCGATCCCGGCACCAACGGCCACCAGCGCGGCCGCGAAGACAATCCCACGACGATTGGACGGCACCATTGAACCCAGCATGTACGACTCCGATGAAAGAGTGGTTTCAAGCGGCAAGATGATCGGGACGTCCACTCCGCGCGATGCCGGCCGCGGCGCGCCACGCCGAGAGCTGCCCGACGTGATAGGCGAGATGGCCGCTCATCATGTACGCGACGAACTCGCCGGCGGTGTAGAACGGATGGCGCGCCGGCTCGTACGGATTCACCGCCGCGAGGAGCGACGGGTCCGCCTCGGCGGCGGCGACGCACAGGTCGGTGTACACCGCGTTGAACTTCTCGCGGAGCAGCGCGATCGGCGGATACGTGGAGGCGTCGGTCGACGGCTGCGTTCCCGGCGTGAACAGCGCGCGCCATTCACGCGGACAGATCGCCTTGCGGCCGCACAGATGTCGTCCGAAGTCGGCTGTCGTGGTGAGATGACCCACCAGCCAGCCCGCCGTCTTCAGACCGGGCTGCGGCTCGATCGCGATGTGCGCATCGTCGATTCCCTCGAGCAGCGAATCGGCGAGCAGGATGAGATAGCGGCACTGCTGCATGCATGCGTCCATGAAACTTCGCGACTACTTCGGCCAGAGCCAGGCGAGCGTCGCGCCCGTTATGAGTGCGTAGATCAGTCCATCCACCGTCGACTTGAACGTCGTTACCCACGATCGGCGATACCAGATCGACATCGGCCACAAGCCGACGCCGTACGCGACGAACGCGGTCGCCGCCGCGAGCTGCACTACGTGCATCGATCCCGCGCCCGCACCGACCGCGCGCCCCGTGATGTATGCCGCGAACAGACTGACGGCGAGCAGGAAACCGAACCACTGCGCGAGATTCCCGGCCATGTTCATTCCGCCGGGCATGATGGTCATCACGACCATCGGTCCCTTCTTCACCTTCTCGGCGAATTCCGGCGACGCCATTTCGGCCCGGGTATCGGGACGCGGCATCATGTAGTCGCCCGGTGGAATCGCGAAGCCGCGCAACGCCGCCGCCACGGCGTCTTCATTCGGAACCTTGGAATAGTCGGTCCGGTGCCAAGGCAGCATCATGTGCAGCACGGAGCTCATCACGAACACGAATACGGCTGACAGCAGAATCGGGAGCCACAGCGACGCGAGAGGAGTCATGACAACTCTCCGTTGAGGGGATCCAACGAATGCTTCAGGGGGAAGGAGAGGGTTTGCGGGTTCCATCGAGCGAACTGCCGCGCTGCGTGAACTGCACCTTCGAGATTTTGCCGTTCTCGTTGATGAACGTGATGGAGATCGAACGATCGATGTCCGCGCCGAAACGAAGGTTGCCGAGGTGCACGATCGGGAACTTCGGCTGGCCGGGGCCGTCGGGCTGCGCCATCATGCGGCCGTCTTCGAGCGTTATACGGAGAACGAGCTCGCCGAAGTCGTAAACGCCCGGGATTCGGTCGCGCAGCGAATCGGCGAGCGCCACAGCGACGAGGGGTTTCGGCATCGGCACGACCGGCACGCCGAGCACGGCGCGCGTGGCATTCAACGCCAGCGGACCGGGGCCGCCATCGGAGTTCGACAACACGATCACGTTGAGATTCTCATCGGGCACGTACAGCCCGTATGTCGTGAATCCGTTGATGCCGCCGCTGTGCCCAATCATCCGCTTGCCGTTGAGCTGCCCAGGTATGAGTCCAAACCCGTAGTTGATCTTGGAGCCGTTGTTCAACGTGTCGGCGGTCGTCATGAGAGAGTACGAACGCGCGCCGACGACGCGCCCGTCGAGCAGGGCGCGATGCCACTTCACGAGATCGCGTACCGTCGAGCAGACTGCGCCCGCCGAGAACGGCTGCGTGATGTTCAGATACTCGGCCGGCTTCACCGTTCCAGAGCTCGCGGCATACCCATCGGCAAACTGTGTGTCTTTCGGTTTGTCCGGGCAGTAGCTGGTTTGCGTCAAGCCGAGGGGCGTGAAGAACTGGCGCTGTAGATACGTCGCATACGGCTGGCCGGTCACCTTCTCGAGGATCATTCCGAGCAGCACATAACCCGTGTTGCTGTACGAGTATTTCGTCCCCGGCGCAAAGTCGAGCGTGTCCTTGTCGACGAACGCGACGATCTGCCGCGGCGTCATCTCTTCGCCCCAACGCTTCACCCACTCCGGCTTGTCGGTGTAGTTGTGAACGCCCGACGTATGGTTGAGGAGATTTCGCACAGTGATGCGCTGCCCGTGCGTCGGGACGTCGGGCAGATACTTCGTGATCGGACTATCGAGCAGAATTTTTCCCTGCTCGACCTCGCGCATGATTCCCGCGGCGGTGAACTGCTTGGTGATCGAGCCGATGCGATAGATGGTGGACGCGGTCGCGGCGCGATTCGCTTCTCGGCTCGCCAGACCGTAGCCCTTCATGACGAGGGTATCCTTGCCGCGCACCACCGCGATTGACAGCGCGGGCGCCTTCTTCAACGTCATGTAGTCCTTCGCCAGGGAATCGATGCGCGCGACGATCGCGGCATTGTTCGATTCCTGAGCGCGCATCTCTGCCATCGGCGCGAGCAACGCGACGGCCAACGAGAGCCGGGCAAAACGCATGACAATGTCTCCGAGGTGGGCAAGGACCTCTAGGACAATAGGGCGCGACGCGGCCCCGCGTAAGCGAGGTGCGCGACGAGTCAGCAGATATGGACCGCGGTCGCTTTGAATCCGGCGACGACTTCCTTGCCGATGCCGAGCGACAGCTCACGAACGGAACGCGCGGTCACTGCCGAGACGATCGGCGTGCCGCTCGCGTCGACGGTGATTTTTGTCAGCGCGCCGGCTGGTACGATCTCCGTGATCCGTCCGCGGAATTGGTTCTGCATCGACGACGGAGAGGGCTCCGCCGAGAGCGACACTTCTTCCGCGCGGATCACCGCGTGGGCCGGCCCGGACACCAAATCGCCCAGCGCGTAGAATGTGAGCGCGCCAGTCGTGAACGCGATCGGAAGCTCGGTCACCTGATCGTGGGCAGTGTCGAGCCAGTCGGGCGGCTCGGCCTTGATCGGCCGAGCGCTCCCGGCGAACACGTTCTCCGCGCCGAGGAAATCGGCGATATAGGGCGACGCGGGTTTCCGGAACACGTCCTCCGGCGTTCCCTTCTGCACGACACGACCCTTGTCGAGCATGATCGCGACGTCGCCGAGCAGTCCGGCTTCGGCGAAGTCGTGCGTCACCTGAAGCACGGTGAAGCGACGTTCGTAATAGAGGGCGCGAAGCTGTCGCCGCGCGAATGTGCGCGTTCGCGGATCCAACGCACTGAATGGCTCATCGAGCAAGACGACCTCGGGACGGCGCGCCAGCGCCCGCGCGAGCGCCACGAGCTGACGCTCGCCGCCGCTGAGCGATGCGACCGGGCGCTCGTACAGACCCGTCACTCCAAAACGTTCGGCGACGTCGCCCGCAATCGACTCGCTCAGTGCGCCGTATTCGACGTTTTGCTGAACGGTCAAATGCGGAAACAAGAACGCGTGCTGATAGACGATACCGAGCCGACGCCGTTCAGGCGGCGCGCCCGTGAGGTCCTCGCCGCCGAGCGTGATGCGGCCGGATGTCGCCTTGACGACGCCGGCGATGGTTTCGAGGAGCGTGGTTTTGCCGGAGCCGGCCGGGCCGATCACGACGGCGTACGAGCCCTGGGGGACGTCGAAGGTGATGTCGGACAGGCGGAACGAGCCGGCCTTGGCGGTAACCGATTGGAGCGAGATCATGTTTTGAAACGGCGCAACGTCGCCCCCGGAATCCAATAGCCGCCCATCCCCCGCACCCGCCGACCATTCCCAATCGCGACGTTGCGCCGTTCTCGCGTCATCGCGCCGTCTCCCGTCTGAGCGCCCGAAGCGCGGCGAGCGGTACCAGAGCGAACAGCACCAACACCGCCGCCACCGGCAGCGCCTCTCCCAACCCGAAACTCGTAAAGCGATCGTAGCTCAACACGCTCGCGACCTTCGGGTTGTACGTCAGAATCACGATCGCACCGAACTCGCTCACCGCTCTCGCCCACATCACGACCGCCGCCGCAGTGAGTCCGCGGCCGGCAAGCGGGAGTGTGATTCGCCGAAACGCGCGCCAGACGTCGTCGCCGAGCGTGCGCGCGACCGATTCGTAGCGCGCGTCGACTCGAGCGAATGCTTCACGCGCCGCGCTCACGTACAGCGGCGCCGAGACGAACAACATCGCGCACACGATGCCGGTCGCCGAGCCGGCGACGCGCAAACCAGCCGAATAGAGCGCGCCGCCCACCGGGCTGCCGCGGCCGAGCACGAGCAGCAGGGCGATGCCGGCGACGGGGTGCGGGATGACGAGCGGCAATTCCATCGCGGCCGCGACAATCGACCGTCCGCGGAAGTCGCGCCGCGCGAGCAGGTAGGCGATCGGCGTGCCGCCGACAACGCCGAGGATGGTTGCGATGGTCGCCGTCGTCGCCGTGAGGAGGAGCGAACCCCGCAACTCGGCGTCGCGAGCGAGAGAGGAAAGTCCCCGGCCGCCGCCCGCCGCCACCAGGCCGACGACCGGCGCCAAGACGAACAGCAAGAAGAGCGACGCGAGCAGTCCGACGACGACGGCAATCGCGGCTCGCGAGACCGCGCTGGGCTGCCGCGCGGGTGGCGTGGTCTCGAGGACGCTAGCGTCGAGCTCCACGCGCGAGCTCGGGCGGCGCTCCGGCGCCGACGATGATCGGGTGGTCGAGCATGTCCACGTGGGCCGCGCGGAGCTGTCGCAGCACTTCTGGTTTCATGAGGAAATCCAGAAACCGGCGCGCCGCCGCGGTGTGCGGCGCGGCCGTGGGGATGCTCATACCATATAGTATTGGCTCGCCGCGGACGGTCATCGTCGTTCCCGGCGACGAGCCGCGAATCGTCGTCGTGACCTGCCGGTACGCCGCGGCGCGACTCGGATCGCCGAGATCGATTTCGGCCGGCAGTTGAACGAACCGAAATCCGTTCGACTCGGCGACCGACTGGTACTCGTAGATGTAGTCCAACTCGCCGGCGGCGAGCAGCGCGGCGAGCTCGGCGGCGTTCGCGCGCATGTTGCGCTTTGGTGCGTTCTCCTCGAGCGACTTTGCCAGACCGCCTTTGCGGTAGTGTCGTTCGGCGAGCTGGAGCATCAGCAGCGTCCGATAGCCTGCGGGCGCGGCATCCGGATCGGTGCGTCCGACCTCGACGTCTTTCGCCCGCAGGATGTCGTACCAGTTTGATGGATTTATGTCGCTCGCACGCTTCGACTTAGGTGTGTAGGCGACGACCATTCGGTTGCGCGCGAACTCGGCGAACCAGGTCGTGAAGGGCGGCGGCAGCAGACGCGGAAAGACATCGGCGTCGGCAAGCAACAAGAGGTCGGGAATGCGGTGGAGCTCGGTGATCTTTCGCGCGTGCTCGAGCGAGCCGCCGCTTTCCCGCTGAACGACGATCGCAGTCCTTGCGGTGAAGGTATCCAGCGCGGGCTGCATCGGCTTGGTGAGACTGGCGGCGATGAAGATGACCAGAGTGTCAGCAAGCGCGGCAAGCATGAGGAAAAGAAAGCCGCCAGCGACGCGCGGCGCCACAGTGGAAACTTTCTGTTTTGGGTTCCGTCGTGTTGGACGGCGCCTTGCGCAAGCTGTCGACTTGTACTAGCGTACTAGTACAATCGCGAGGCGATTCCTTCCCAAGGTCCCTCACGGGCCACACCTTCCAATCCATGTCTGATCTCGCCATCGACATTCGCAATGTCGTGAAGCGGTACGACCAGCACGTCGCGGTGCGCGATCTATCGCTGCAGGTTCCGCGCGGCTCGGTCTATGGTCTCCTCGGCCCCAACGGCGCCGGCAAGACGACGACCATCCGCATGATTCTCGACATCATCCTTCCCGACGCCGGATCGATCTCGATTTTCGGGCGTCCAAATACCGAGTCTGGGATTCTGAACTCGGTCGGATACCTCCCGGAAGAGCGGGGGCTATATAAGAAAATGCAGGTCCGTCGCGTTCTGCTTTTTCTCGCCGAGTTGAAGGGGATTCGGCCGACGGACGCCGCGAAGCGCATCGACGAGTGGCTCGCACGATTCAGCCTCGTCGGCGAGCGCAACTGGGGCGACGCACGCGTCGATGAGCTGTCGCGCGGCATGCAGCAGAAGGTGCAGTTCATCGCCACGCTGCTGCACGACCCCGATCTCGTCATTCTCGACGAGCCGTTCAGCGGCCTCGATCCGATCAACGCACAAGCACTGAAGGATGCGGTGCTCGAGCTCAAGCAGCGCGGCAAGACAGTCATCTTCAGCACGCACGTGATGGATAACGCCGAAAAAATGTGCGACTCGGTCTGCATCATCGCGCGCGGCGAGAAGGTGCTCGACGGCGGCGTCGCCGCGGTGAAGAAGTCGGCGGGCTCGCGCAACATCGCGGTCTCGCTGGCGGGCGGGGCGCAGAATGGCGTGTCGGCCGTGCTGCGCGATCCGACGTTCGTTCGCCGGTGCGACGACAACAACAACTACTTCGAGCTGGAGCTGTTTCCGAACGCCGACGCGCAGCTGCTGCTGCGCCGCCTGATCGACGCCGGCGCGAACATCGAACGCTTCGAGCTCATGCAGCCCTCGCTGCACCAGATCTTCCTCCAGCGTGTCGGCGCGAGCGGCGTCGAGATGGGGATGTCGGGCCATGGATAACAAGATTTTCATCGTCGCCAAGCGCGAGTATCTGGAGCGCGTGCGATCCCGCACGTTCCTCGCGTTCACGTTGGTGATTCCGCTGTTCATCGCCGCCGTGACGATGTTTCCGCTCTATATCGCCGCGAAGAGCGGCGCCTCGACGGCCATTCGTCACGTGACGATCATCGACGCCACGGGCTCGGGGCTGGGCGACCGGATCGCGCACGCCCTCATGACTGACAGCACGATCGCGCGAATCCCGAATGACACGGTGACCCCGCGCGTCGAAAACGTCTCGGCCGCCGACGTTCCCGCTCGCGA
>Ga0105242_10003422_pt1 | contig 12339 bp, 7 predicted proteins | sample KBSM24metaG_FD_81521 | JGI IMG/M metagenome (GOLD analysis project Ga0105242, IMG submission 81521) | Miscanthus rhizosphere microbial communities from Kellogg Biological Station, Michigan, USA - KBS M2-4 metaG | ecosystem: Host-associated > Plants > Roots > Rhizosphere > Soil | place: Michigan...
CGGGCAGCGTTGTTCAGCACCCGACTGGCGGCTAGTTTAGGCTCATTGAGGCCGTCTGTCCGACAGCGTGCGGGCCTGCCGGTCCTACACAGCGAATCCGCGCGCTCACGCGCCGGACGATTCAACGAATATGTTCTCCGTCCCCTTTTCTATTCGTTGTGTAGCCGGGAAAGAGAGGCAAATTAAGAGGCGGAAGTGATCAAGCCTCCCTTGATTGCCTCCGCCTCCATCCTCCCCGCTATTTCGCACCCTGTACCAGCGGCATCTTCGTCGAAAGCTGCAAGTCGATCATCATCGTCATGCGCCGATCGATCTGGGCGAAGGTTGCGGCGAGCTTGCCGGTCAGCGCCTGTGCAACGATCGGGATGTATTTCTGCCGCAGCTGGCTCACCTGGGTGTCAAAATCGGTCCACTGCTTGGCAAACGTCAGGGCCTGATCATCGGTGATCGTCGCATACTGGTCGGCGTATTGCTGGATCAGGGCGAACTTCTTGTCGTTGATCTTGATCAGCTCCGCGACGTACCTGTCGTAGATCGGCCAGAACCTCGTCGCTTCCGCATCGGTGAGCGTCAGGCTCTGAGCGACAAGTTGCTTCTTGTGGGAACGGATGTCCTGACGCATCAGTGCGATGTCCTGGTCGCTGATCACATGCTGGTCGTTCGGCGGTGCAAGGGGCTGAGCGTTGGCGCGTTCGCCACAGGCCATCGATGCCAGCGCCAGCGCTACGATCGGGATCAGCTTCTTCACGGCAATTTTCCTTGTGTTGAGGGCAAACGAAGAGTAACAGGGCCGCAGTACAGACTTCACGCAGCTGCGGCGCCGGAAAGTGTACTCGCAAAACAAGAGTCAGAGTGCCCCAAGAAAAGTGGCTCAGATACACTTTTGCGAAAATCCACTGTCCTGATCGCGCAAGAAGTGCTCTAGCTGTCGACAAGATCAAACAGCTCCCTGCGCGCCGCCAGATTCACTCAACTCCAGGTCCCGTTCGAGTACGCGAAACGTCTCGTCGTCAACGCTGACGTCGCGCAGCATGCGCCACAGCGCGTCGCGCTGCGTGCGGATCGTAGCCAGGAGCAGCGCGTCGACCGGAGAACGGGATCAGAGTGCCTTCACGCGCAGGCGTCCTGCAGTAGGGCACTCTGACCCCGTTTCCGTTGTTGCTCTGGAGCCCACTCCGGCCCGTTTCCGGCTTGGACGACCAGTCAGGCGGGGGACAGGGCCCTCGTGCCCCTGGGAGTCAAAACCGCAAGTACCGCTGCCACGATGAAAAGTGCAGGTACATCGCCCATGAGGTGGCCGTGATCCATGGGACTGATAAATGCTTGAACCATCATGACCCCCCCATGTACTACGCTGGACCACACCGTGAACCAAATCAAACTTAGGTGAGCCAGTGGATTGCGTGCCGCCATGATCAAAAATAAACCAAGCGTTGCGTAAACCCCGATAATCATGTCGAGATAGTTGGAATGTCCACCGCTGTGCCACTTCCAGCCGGAAGGCCAAACAATCCCCAATAGATAAATTCCTATGATGAAAGTAATCCCGATTGCTACCAATGCTATCTGCAGATACTTGAACCGAAGCGTCTCGTTCATGGTTTTACCTTTTTTGGTGATGAGCTTTGGCCTGTGAATTGGTTGATTCCATTGGGAACTGAAGCCACGCGGCCTGTCGCTTGGATCAATAGTCAAACTTCAGCGATTACCGCCAATGGAGATCTTCATTCGCCGACAGTCAAGGAATCCGGGAGGACTTCGCCCAGGCCCGCATGAAATACGCGCGCCGCGCACGATCCCATCGCAGTTGAACGAGACTGCTGTCCAGGGGTGGTGCGCACGCAAGCCTCACGAGTTGTAGAAGACTTATGCGTAATACGAAGTTCGGCAGTGGGATACGACAATTCCATGTAAACATACATAGCATGGTCGCGCGGCCAGGCGACTATTCCTGGTCAAGCTCGGCTGCAACGGATGTGGCGCCATGGGCGATCCGCTGGTTCAGCCCCACGCGGCGTACCTCGCACACGGCATCAATGCCGAGCGCCGCTGCACCACTTACCACGTTCGTCGCGGAGGTCTGAGCCGAGTCGGAGCCCGACGAAATCCGCTCCACCTGCAGGGCCAGTACACATCTGCACCAAACGATTCCGCGATGCCAACAACTAGAAACCAACCGGTCCGGTCCCTTTCTCCCGCCTTTCTCCTCTGACTCCAGTTTTCTTGTAATCGCTTTCCTCCCTTACTGAGATATCTCTCGACAAGGCTAAATTCGAGAGAGCTCATGGGACTACAGACACCCTACGGCGTCGTTTCGGGAAGCGTCAATCACGCTGATCTAGTCAATCCCTTCTGGCGGGCAATGGCCGCATTACCACGTTTGGCTGAATACGCCGGGTGACGTCTCGGCGATCAACCTAGGCAACGACGGCGGTGTGCTCGGCGTCGAAATGGCTAAGGGACGGTGGGCTTGGCCCCACCCTTAATTGCCTCCGACCCCTTTCGTTGTGGTTATCGATGGCGTCAAGTTGGCCGAGAGGTTTTGGCGCATTATCATGGCCGGTAAGTAATTCCGGAATGGGGGATCCACCATGAACAGCCGGATTGGGGTCTCGGTGTTCTTTTGGGCGTTGGTTGCCTGCGGGCCGTGCGCTCGAGCAAGTATCTGTCGGGTTGCCTCCGACGGTCTCGGCGCGAGGGACGGCAGCAGTTGGGCGCTTTCGACCACGTTGCACTCCGCCCTCGCGAACGCCAACGGCAAGTCATGCGATGAGATCTGGGTCAAGCGCGGGGTATACCGCCCCTATGAGGGCGCGATCGACGCCGCCGCGAGGCAGATCTCGTTCGAGATCGCGCGGCCGCTGAAACTCTACGGTGGTTTCGCAGGCACGGAAACGCTATTGAGCCAGCGTACGGTCGCCACGATCGCCGCCAATCCGACCGTGTTGTACGGCGACATCGACGGCAACGATATCGACAACGATGGCAACCAGATCGACGAGACCGCAGCGGATATCCAGGGCAGCAACAGCTTCCACGTGCTCGTGATCGGCGGCGGCACCGGTGCCGACGGCAATGGTTCGTATACGGAAACGAACACAGCGATGGACGGTTTCATCGTCACCGGGGGCGACGCGACGATCGCTCCAGCGCCTGCTGGCGGCGCCCTGTTCTGCAATGGCCGCGGGACGGGGAAGCAATGCAGCCCGACAGTCACGAATTGCGCGTTCCAGGGCAACCGGGCGGGTTATGGCGGCGCTCTTTATGCGTTGGGCTACACGGGAACGAGCAGTCCCGTTCTCGCCGACGTGACCTTCAGCGGAAATCACGCCGCTGTCGATGGCGGCGCCATCTTCAGCGAGGGCAACTCCGGCGTCAGCAGCCCGCGGCTCGAGCGCGTGACGTTGCACACCAACACGGCGGGCGACGGCTTGAATGGCCAGGGCGGAGCGATGTTCAACAATGGCTACAACGCGGGTCAAAGCAGTCCGTCTCTGCGTCGCGTCACGTTTTCCGGCAATTCCGCAACATCGTCGGGCGGCGCCATGTTCAACAACGCTGACATCGGCACCGCCAGTCCCGGGCTGGTCGATGTCACTTTCCACGGCAATGCCGCGCCACGCGGAGGCGCGTTCTTCAACAACAGCAATGGCGGCGACGCAAATCCCACGCTGCACCGTGTCACGTTCAGCAGCAACACGGCGACCGAGAAGGGCGGCGCCTTGTACGTCCGATATACCGTCGGCAATAGCCAGCCCTACCTGACAAACGTGACGTTCTTCGGCAATCACGCCGTTGACGGTGGCGCGATTTACACGCTCAGCGAAAATGGTGACGGGAACATGTTGGTGCGATACGCGACCTTCAGCAACAACAGCGCCAGCGGGAAGGGTGGCGCGTGGTACATGGAATGCAGCTCGATGATACCAAGCTGTTTCAGTGCCACGGCCAGTGTCGGGGATACGATTTTTGTCGACGACTCCGCGCCGCAGAATCCGGAAATTTTCGTGGCACAAAAGACAGCTGGCGTCGTGCTGCACTATAGCCTCGTGTACGACACGACTGCAGGCTCGGGCTCATGTCCGTCAGTGAGCTGCTCCCTGATGCAGTACGGCGATCCGAAACTTGGCGACTTGGCGGACAACGGCGGCTTCACGTTGACCATGTTGCCCGGCGCCGGGAGCGCCGCGATCGACACCGGCAGCCCGACCATTTTTGTCGTCGACCAGAGAGGCGTCACCCGTCCCCAGGGCGCGGGCATGGATATCGGCTCAGTCGAGGTCGCAAATATTTTCGCGGATGACTTCGAAGAGCGTTGCTTCCCGAACTATTGCTGAAGATGCCACTGCTGTTTTCCGAAGACGTCAGTCGAACCCCGAGCACGCCTCGAATCCCGAGTGCAGAATCAGATCGGCAATGCCGAAGCACTCGGAAAACTCGGAAGTATTGCCGTCCGGATCGGTCGCCGTCGCAGTAAACAGCGTGTGTCCTGCCGGAACGGCGTACGACGCGGCTCCGCTGCCGAAGCTCGCGTTGCCGTTGCCGTCCGTGATCACGTCGAGCGAACCGAGGAAGTGCCGGCCCTCGCCGTTTCCCGCCGTGTGGCAGCCGATGCCCGAGAAGAATTCGAGGCGGTAGGTCTTGCTGGCGACGCTGTTCAGCGTTCCGGCGAGGTCGACGAAGCCGGCCGTGATCGGCGCCGCGGTGATCTCGGGAAAATTCTGCAGATTGTTGGAGCCGGCATCACCATCACCCACGTCGTTCGGGACAGGCGTGCCGTCGACGTCTTGCAACGAGATCCCGAGACCGACGTTCGAGTAGATCGAATTGCCCAGCATGGCCCAGCCGGTGGAGGCGGCTACCGCGATGCCGTTGCTGCAGTTGTACGCGATCGTGTTGCCCTCGCCCGGCGCGGCGCCACCGATGATGCTGAGGTTGCTCGGCGTGAGGACGTGAATGCCGTCGCCGTAGTTCGGGACCGGCTTGGTGCCGCTGGCATCGGTGCCGATCCGATTGCCCTGGACGATTGTCCCGGAGGCGCCATCGGTGAGCAGAATGCCGACGCTGTTTCCCGAAATGACGTTGCCTTCGCCAACCAGCGCCCCGCCGATGATCGTCCCGGCCGGATGGTTGTCCGTGTAGATCCCGTATGTCGCGCCGAAACCGACCGTGCCGGTCGCATCGGTACCGATGTAGTTGCCCTTGATCACTGCATTATGCGCAAGGGAGCCGAGATGGATCGCGGCGTAGGTCCCGAACAACACGTTCCCTGCTCCCGGAACGGATCCGCCGATCAGCGTGGCGTCCGTGGCGCCGCTCCCGGAGAAGTCGATCGCGATCGTGGCAAACCCGTCGCCGTTCTGGTGCAGACCTTGAGCACCGTCGGCGCTGACGCCGATGTAATTGCCCTGAATGACGTTGCCGGTCCCGCCGACCGAGACTATGGTGTTGCCGCCGCCGCCGATGACGTTGCGCTCGGCCGCAGTCGTGCCACCCAGCCGATTGGTGTTGCCGATGATCTTGACCGGCGCCTGGTTGGTACTGGCCGCCACGTTCATGCCGGTGGCGTCGACGCCGATGAAATTCCCCTCCACCACGACGTCGCTGGTCGTACCGGAAATTGCCTGGACGTAGATGCCGCTGCTGGACGTGTGATCGATGACGAGTCCGCGCACCTTGCTGCCGCTCGCGGCGATGCGCAGCATCGGCACGCAGGAGCACAAGCCGACGCCGCTGACTTCGATCATCAACTTCGCGTCGTCGCCGACTTGCAGCGTATTTACGCTACTGCCGGCCTGGCTGTAGCCGTCGATCGTAACGATATCGGTTATGTCCGGCAGTGTGCTGCCGAGCGTGATCGTGTGCAGGCCGGCGCCGGGAATGGCGAAGTGGATCGCGTCGACCGTCGGCCCGGCCTGGCCGGCCGCGCAACCTCCACTCGCGCTGTTCATGCTGGCGGCGGTGATTGCCTCACGCAGCGTGCACTTGCCCGGAGTCGGCGTATCGCCGGCATCGTCGACAAGGATCGTCGTTGCGTGGACGGTCGCCGAGGCGGCGACTGCGAACGCAAGCGCAGTCCGCCGGGCCAGGCTTTCAAGAGCCGATGTATTCATTGTCTTCTCCCAATCGCGAACGGTCGAGCCATTCGCCACTCGGAATAAGAACAGGGTCAGAGTACAGTTTCGCTGCGGCACGGACTATGAAAAGTGTACTCTGCCCCCCGTTTTGCTTGCGGCGACGCAAGAGGCTACGCCCGTCCCCAGACATCGGCAAGCGGTGCCGGACACGCCAATGGGCGCGCAGCCCGTCGAGCCGTCGTCAAGTGCCTGCGAGGGGAGGCAGAGTGCCTTTGGGTTGATTTCCTACGGAAAAGGGTCGGAGCCAATTAATTCGCCTTAAATAGCTACGTCCGCTTTTCGCAGGTTTTTTTCGGATGATCAGCAGAATCTGCAGCGTGGACTACTCGAAGCCGTTGCCAAACAAGGCGTCAGTCGCCCGCAGCACAAGCCGAGACACGCTCGGCACGCCATTGACGAACACGGTCACCAGAAAATATCCGGCCGGGAAGCCGTCCATGTCGTCCGCGGTGAAAGCAAGATAGTTGTCGCTGTTGAGCGTCCAGTCCACCGGCTTGCTCAGCCAACGCAATTGTTCGTTTCCCAGCGACATTATCCGCACCAGCGCGAAGTTGCTCGCCGAGCCCATATTGTTGCCGCCATTGGCTTCCTGCGGCGGGCGGAAACCGGTCCCGGTAAGGACCAGCGGATTGGAATTGTTGGGTAGCACCGAATCGGTAATCGTGTTGATGATCGGGCGTCGGCTCGGGTCGGGCGCAAGGCCCGCATCAAACAGATCGGCATTGCTGAGCTCCAGGCCCAAGGCGAATCCGCCGGTGACCAGCACCTTGCCGTTGGCCAGCAAGGTGGCCTCGGCACCAGTGCGCGCTTTTGCCGGATGGCCGGTCGCGTAGCTCCAGGTGTCGAGTCCCGGATGGAACACGGCCGTGGTATTGGCGCCAAGGAATGCGGCGTTGCCGTTCGACAGCACGACTGCTTTCTGATTCGTTGCAACGGTGCCGATCACTGCCGACCAACTGTTGGTGGCAGGGTTGTACAGGTTCTCTTCGCTCGTACCGAGGCATGAACCGACCAGCACCTTGCCGTCGGCCAGCAGCGCGGCATCGTGCGCGTAACAGGTCCCGGTCAGGGTCCCTGCCCCCGACCAAGTGTTGGTCGCCGGGTCGTAGATCTCGGCACTGTTCAAGGCCTGGTCGGTCGCATTGAAGCCAGCGGCCACCAGTACCCGCCCATCGGCCAGCAGGGTCGCGCTGTGCTGCCCACGCGCAGTGGCCATCGGTGCGGCGGCGGTCCAGCGGCGGGTAGCGGGGTCGAACAATTCCACGCTTGACGAGAAGCCGCCCGCGACCAGGACGCGCCCGTCCTGGAGCACCGTCGACGTGTTGTTGCTCCGCGGGGTGAGCATCGGTGTCGTGGTCCAGGCATCGGCGTCAGGATCGTAGAGTTCAGCCGTCGGCGCGGCGAAGGCCTGGCCGCCGGTAACCAAAACCTGGCCCGTGGTTAGCAGCGAAGCCGCAAAATGCTGGCGCGCAGTCAACATCGGCGCGGCTGCTCGCCAGCTGGCGAGCGTGGGGTCGTAGATCTCGGCTGTGGCCTGCGCGACGCCGGCGGAGTTGGCGCCGCCGGCGACCAGCACTTCGCCGCTGGACAACAAAGTGGAGATGTGGAATCTGCGCGGCACCGCCATCGATGCGGTCGCGGCCCAGGCGCCATCGGTCGCGTCATAGATCTCGACCCCGGGCAGGTAACTGCCGTCATAGCCACCAACCATCAGGACGCGGCCATCGGGCAGCAACGTGGCTCCGTGAAAGACTCGGTAGTCCGCCATGTCAGGACCGTCAACCCAGGTGTTCGTGGCCGGATCGTAGATCTCCGTGCTCGCGAAGTAGAAGTCCGAGTTGTCGCCACCGGCGATCATGACCTTACTGCTCGGAAGCAGGAGAGCCGAGTGCTGGGCGCGTGAGGTCGACAGCGCAGGCGTGGCGGTCCAGGCGTTGCTGATCGGGTTGTAAATCTCGGCGCTCGCCAAATAGGCAACGTCATTGATACCGCCGGCGGCCAGCACATTGCCACTGGCCAGCAGAGTTGCCGTGTGCGCGGCGCGCGGCGAGATCGGAGTCGCGACCGTGGCCCAGCTATTCGTGGCCGGATCGTACAGCTCGCTGCTCGGAACCACGACGTTGCCGGTAGTCCCTCCACCGACCACCAGCACCTTGCCGTTGGCGAGCAAGGTTGCAGTATGCAGATAGCGTGCGACCGCCATCGGCGCGGCCAGCGACCAGCTGCTGGAGACAGGATCGAACAGTTCGGCACTGCTGAGCGGGCTGGCGCTGCAACTCTTGTTGGGCACGGCGATGGCGCCGCCCACCACCAGCACCCTGCCATCCGGAAGCAAGGTCGCGGTGTGATGGCAGCGTTTCACAAGCAAGTACGCGCCAGGGCCATTGCCTTCGTAGTTCAGATCGGCCCGGATCCGCTCAACGTTCCACTTTTCATATCCGTCATAGCCACCGGCGACCAGCAGGTCGCCATTGTTCAGCACCGTGGCCGTCTGAAAAATGCGCGGGGTTGAGCTCATCCCCGTCGTCGTATGCCAGCTGTTGGTCACCGGGTCATAGATACGTCGCGTGCGATCGTAGTCGCTGGCGCCAACCTCGTCGCCGCCGGTAATGATCACCGTGCCATTGGGCAGCAGGGTGGCGCTGTGGTCGACATGACCCAGGCCCAAGCCTGCGGCCGGTTTCCAGCTGTCGGCCTGGGCGCTGGTCGCGGCCAGGCACAGGGTGAAAAGAATCAGCAGCGCGGGACGCGCCGAAGTGACTACTCGATGGCCGTCCATATTGGGTCCTGGTGCATTGGGAAGAAGACGGCCACGGGTTCGACGTCGGACACGCACATCGTCAAGACGGCATCGCCCAGGTAGGCCTCGCCGAAATCGGTGTTGATGCGCGCCACCCTAACTGCCGAATCCGTCAGCGAACACGACGTCAGTTGCGATCGTTTCCAGTGGCGTCCTGAGGAGAAGCCTCAGGTCGATCTTGCGCAGGAACGAAGCGCGAATGTCGGAATTTGCGTTCGCTGTTGCGAACCGGGTGCGAGGCGGGCTGATTGCTCATGTGGAAGTAGAACACAGCCTGCCACAAACGACGCATAGCAATTCCCCTGTTGCCGATCGCTGGTCGAGCGTATCGTATCCCTCCCTCAAAAGATATCTGGACGTTTCGCTTCTTCCGTACATCAAGACGCGTAACGCTACGAATGGGGTTAGGTACTTTTTTCGAATAGTCCTAGCGTAAGCTTCCCCGTCAACCTGGAAAAAGAGACGTATCCAATTAATCGTATTAATTAGCTATGTCCCCTTTTTCCGACATGATCGCCTCTGCCCCTCAACTCAAAAAACAAACTCGTTTTCTCGACGGCTGCTGAAGCTCGTCGACGCGGTGTATCCCACGTCTCGCCATTCAGTTTGTCTAGAACCTGTCTCGAATCCCGTTCGGCCTCAACATGAACGGTTTCTAATTCTGAGATGGGTTCCATTGACTTTCACCACGGCATCGCCGAGTCTCGTGGCGTTCTCGTCCGGGGAACGATGCCGGGGAGCATCAATGCGAGCGCTTACAGTCCCGTCACGTGTTCTGAAACCATCACCGCTGGCAACTGCGTTGCGCCTTGCGATCGCATTGCCGTCACTCGTGTTGCTCGGCCGCGCCGAGGCCGGCACGATCACGGTCGCCGATACCGGAACGTCGACTGCGTCGACCTGCACGCTGGCGCAAGCGATCAATGCCGCGAATGCGGTGAACGGCGTTTCTGCGGCATCGGTTGGTTCGTCGACACCAGCGGGCAACTGCACCGGCGCGGCGCCAGGGCTGAACTACATTACGTTCAGCGGCTGGCCGACGATCACGCTGACCAGCATCGATAACTATTGGTACGGTCCGAATGCGTTGCCGCCGATCGCGAGCACGATCTGGATCGGCGCATTTCCCGGAACCGGCGCGAGGCTGGTTGCATCGCACACCGGCGATCCGAATCCGGCGACAGCCGATGCGTTCCGCTTCTTCTATGTTTCGGGCGGTTTGACGGGAGAACTGCCCGCCGGTTATCTCGTGATGATCGGCATGGCGCTCGAAGGCGGTTACGCAAAAGGCGGCGACGCCGGGTCCGGCGGTGGCGGTGCGGGAATGGGCGGGGCGATCTTCAATCAAGGTGGACTCGAACTCACCGCGGTCAGTCTGATCGGCAACGTCGCGAAGGGCGGCGGCACTGGCGTGAACGGTTCGACCGGTGGCGGTGGCATGGGTCAGGAGGGCGGCACGTTCGGGGGCGGCTTCGGCGGCGGGCTAGGTGGGAATTTCGGCGGTGCCGGCAAGTTTGTTGGCAGCGGATCCATCGGCGGCGGCGGCGGCGGGTTCACCACAACTGCCAGTGGCGATCTCCCGAACGGTGGCGGCGTTGGGCGGCTCGGCGGTGCCGGCGGTGGCTATGGCGGTATCGGCGGGGATGGCGGCGGCGGTGGCGGTCAGATCGGTGGCAACAACGGCGGCGCCTCAGGCGGCCGCTTCGGCTCGGGTGGTGCTCCGGGCGGCTACGACTTCGGCCAGACTTCAGGCGGTGGTGGTGCAGGCGGCGGCGGTGTCGGCGGCGGTGGCGGCGGAGTCGACCCGGACGGCATCGGCGGCGGCGGCGGTTTCGGTGGCGGTGCCGGCACTAGAGGCACCGGTGGAATCGGTGGCGGCGGCGGCGAAGCGACCGCGTTCGGAGGCGGGTTCGGTGGCGGCAGCGGTACCCCCGGCAGCTACGGCGCCGGTGGTGGTGGAGCCGGCATGGGCGGTGCGGTCTTCAATCATCGCGGCAGTGTCTATCTGCTCGACGTTACCGCAACCGGCAACGCCGCGCGTGGCGGCGCAGGGAACGGCAGCGGCCTTGGCGCCGTGCTGTTCAACCTCAACGGCATGGCGACGATCGACTTCTCGACGCTGGCCGGTAATACCCTCGCGGGCAGCAACGCAGCGGGCGACGCCAGCGGCGCTTCGGATGGCACGGTGTATTCGCTGGCCTACGGCGACAAGATCGAAGACGGCTCGGCCAGTTCGGCATCGTTGAAAATCAACAAGAGCATCATCCGCGCCACGCACGTCGACGGCGGCAATGCAAACGACGATGTCGCCGTCAATGTCGTGAACGGCACTCAGGCGAACGCGTCGAGCCTGGCTTATGTCGGCCAGAGCCTGATCCCGCATTCGTACACGACCGCCGGCGTCAATCAAAGTGGCAGCTCGCCGAACACGGCCGATCCGCACCTCGGCGCATTGACGCTTTCCGCAACCTGGTCGTTGAAATTGCCGGTGCTGCCGATCGGACCGGACAGCCCCGCGCATGACGCCGTCAATTGCCTCGAAGCCAACGGATCAGGAACGATTCTCGGCGACGAGCGCAACGCGCCGCGTCCGGAAGCTGGCGGCACGCTGTGCGATATCGGAGCGTACGAGTTCGACGGCGATTACATTTTCGCGGATGGGTACAACAACGGATTGTGAAAAGTGCTCAGCGTTTTTCCGCCGTGGCGAATGCACGCGGAGAATGGGGTCAGAGTGCCTTGTCCGACTCCGCCGCAGTGGAAAGGCACTTCGACCCCGTTATCCAGGTTCCTTTTTCCCCAGTGGCGAGTCGAAAAGCATTTCTACCTGCCGCCTTCGCCGCGTAAAGGGCCTTGTCGGCGGCCAGCATCAATGATTCCGCGGTTGCTGCCGAGCCACAGACCGCAATACCAGCGCTGGCGGTAACCTGGATCGTGATCCTGTCCACGACAATGCTTTGCTGCATCACAGCTATGAGTCTTCTCACGACAACATCGAGTGCATCGGCATATTCGATATCCTCGATGATCACGGCGAATTCATCCCCGCCCAGGCGCACCGCGAGATCGGTTTCGCGCATGTTGGTCTGCAGACGCTTGGCGAACTCGCGTACAGTGCCTCCTCGTCGGTGGCGTGAATCACCGCGGTACCGCAGGCGCTCAGCGTCTTCAACGCGCGGTTGGCTCGCTGCAGCTTGATTTCCGCGCGCTTGCGGTCAGTGATGTCGCGGAAAAACCAGATGCGCCCGATGTAGCTCCCGTCAGCACTCCACATCAGTGCCGAATGACGATCGAATACGCGACCGTCTTTCAGCTCCAGGTCTTCGCGGCTGCTTTCTTGCGGGTGCGCGTACTGATACTTGACGCGCGCTTGAAAAGCCTGAGGATCGACGACCTCCGTGA
>Ga0105242_10003424_pt1 | contig 12335 bp, 10 predicted proteins | sample KBSM24metaG_FD_81521 | JGI IMG/M metagenome (GOLD analysis project Ga0105242, IMG submission 81521) | Miscanthus rhizosphere microbial communities from Kellogg Biological Station, Michigan, USA - KBS M2-4 metaG | ecosystem: Host-associated > Plants > Roots > Rhizosphere > Soil | place...
AGCCGTCGCCGCCGTCGCAAACGCGAATCTCGAGCCAGCCGCTGCTCACCTCGGCGTGCAGTTCGACCTTGTCTCCGGCCTTCCCCTGGCCGGGGCCATAGGCGTACTTGACAACGTTGGTGACCGCCTCGGAGACGGCCAGGGCGACATCGTCGACCAGCTTCGCGTCGGCGCCGTGGGAGCTGGCGAAATCGGCGGCACCGTGACGCAGCTGGGCGATCGCCGCGGGCGTCGCGGCGGCGGAGAGGGCGGTCGTGCGTGGTGCCAGTGGTTTTTCCTCACCGGACCGTTTCGCCTCCGCGTCGATCACCCGGGCCTCTCGCTCGAGGCCGCAGCCATCTCGGACGCCTGGCCCTCGCGCTTGACGACGACCACGTGGCCGGAATGGCGCTCGGCGACGTGCTCGACTCGGTCGATCTCGTGGCCAGGGGCAACGAGGAAGCGGTCGAAGTTGGTGCGCACCGCCTCGTAATCGGCGAGCGAGAGCCAAATCGTAGTGCTGCAACCGAGATGCCCGCACTCGCAGACGAAGACCGCGCCCTCCTCTCCGGTGCCGCGCTCGATCGCCTCGTTGACCCGCCGTCCGTTCACCTCGGCCGCGACCGCGCAGCGTTCCCAGCTCGACGAGCCGCGCTTTTCGGCGTTGGCCTCGTCGCCCATGCGAATGCATGTTCCCGCATTGGGAACCCGTCAAACCCGGCTGTCAGGCCGCGGCGACCCTTTCGATCAGCTCGGCGGCGCGCTCGCTGCCGCGGGCGGCCCGCAAGCCAGCGGCGAGCGCGCCCAGACGGGTGGCCAGGGCGTCGTCGGCAAGCAGGCGGTCGATTGCCCCGGTTAGCTCGGCCGCTTCGTGGCCGTAGGTGTCGAGGCGGACGCCGAGCCCGGTCTCGTCCAGGCGCTGGGCGTTGTCGTACTGGTCCCAGAAGAGCGGCAGCGCCACCATCGGCTTGCCGAAGAAGAGTGACTCGGTGACGGTGTTGTTGCCGCCGTGGGTGATCACCAGGTCGACCTGGGGCAGGATCGAAGTCTGGGGCAGGAACTCGGCTCCGATCATGTTGTCGGCCAGCTCGTATTCGTCAGCCTGCGGGCCCTTGGAGACGATCACTCGATAGCGCTCGTCGGCCAGGCTGGCGACCAGGCGTTTCATCAGCTCGACGTCGGCGGAGCCGAGCGAACCGAGGCTGAGATAGAGCAGCGGCCCCGAGCCGTCGGCTAGTGGCTTCGGCAGACCCCAGGCGGGGTCGGTGGCGCGGACGCTCGCCTCCAGGTTCTGCCAGCGCGGGTCGAGCGGCCGCTCGCGCCGGTAGTCGATCTGGTCCGGATAGAGGTAGAGGTTGAGCCACTCGCTTTCGTGGATGAAGTCGTCGGCGGGAAGCGGCGGCGCCCCACGCTCGCGGCAGAACTGGTCGAACTCAGCGTGCAGCGGGCCGAGGGCCTCGCGATAGGCCGACCAATACTCGTCCCAGCCGCCGCGGTCGCCCGCTGGCAGGCCCGAGAAGGGCGGCGGCACCGCCGGGTCCTTCACCTCGGCCGGGTTGCAGGAGGCGATCCGCACCCAGGGTCGCCCGTTCGCCAGCAAGGCGGGGAAGCTGACCACGTTGTCCTCGACGACGACGTCGGGATCGACCTCCTCGATGATCTCCAGCAGCCGTCCCTCGACGTAACGGGCGCCGTCGACCAGTGCCCGCATCGTCGGCTCGATGAAGCCGGCGAGCTGCTCGATCGTCGGCTGCCGGAAGACCGGCGCCGTGTCGCGGATGAACTCCTTCCAGAATTGGCCGGGGACTTCCTCCTGCTCCGGCGGCGGCGTCAGCCGCATCAGCCGCTCCTCGAAGCCCTGCGCCTTCAGCGTCCCCGCGAACGACTCCTCGATCACGAAGACGACCCGGTGCCCCCGCCGTCGCAGCACGTCGCCGATGCCGACGCAGTTGTTGGTCGGCCCGAACGCCCCCTCTGGGAAGAAGACGATCGTCTTCGGCGAGCCCGGCATGTTGGCTGATGATCGCAGAGGGGAAGCCCTAGGCCAGTGGAATTCCTGACTACCCAGCACTTCTTATTGAAAAGTCGGAACTTGGTGATAGGTTCATTTAGTAATCACGTTCACTAAACGAGCGCCCGTAGCTCAACTGGATCAAGGTCAACTTTCGGACTCGAGGCATGGAGCTAGCAGCCGTACAGCCAAGGCGGCCGAGCGATCGGACGATTCCTGCGGCGGTTGATTGCCGGAGACGGTCGGGTTCATTCTTTTCGGGTCCACTCTTATCGACTGAAGAGCAGCGGCCTTCTAAGCCGCAAGGTGCGGGTTCGAATCCCGTCGGGCGTATTCCGGTGACCAGATGAGCGCCGTCCGCGTCCATGCCGACGACGCCCGGCCGGCGCGGGAGCCGAACCTCGATCTCGTTCGTCGCTACCTGTGCGCAGACGCCCAGGCGCGTTTCCGCCGCGCCCGCGGTGAGGCGGTCGAGTTCACGCTCGGGATCCAGGCTGCCTCTCGCGAGGTGGAAGCAGCCGCGCAGCAGGGCGCGCCGGCGGAGCAACTGATCGAGCGCTATCGGGAGCGCCTCCGCGCCCGGCTCGGGTCGCTCGGAGTTTCTTGCGACTGGGAGGCGACCCGGGTCTCCTCGGCGCCGGACCGGGCCCGGGACCTGCAGGCGATCTTCGCGACTCTGGTCGAGCGCGACCTCGTCTACCGGGACGGCGCCGTCTGGCGCTTCCGCAGCAGCTGCTTTGCCGAGCGCTGCGAGCGCGACCTCGATGCCCTGCCCGGCCGGGCGTCGGCGGCGATTGAGGCGCAGCATCGCGCCCTGCGCCGGGTCGATGGGTTCGAGGTCAAGGCGACGGTGCTCGGCGGCGGCGAGCTCCCGGTCTTCGCCGTCACGGCCGAGGCGATCCCACGGGCCGAGTTCGTCGCCATCTCGCCGCGGCATCCCGGCGTCGAGTCGGTGGTCGGCGCCGATGCCCTGGCGGCGCTGCGCCGCGCCGACGTCGCTGCGCCGGCGGTGCAGAGCGAGCGGCAGGCGGCGGTGGCCGGGATCGAGGCGCTGCTGCCGGTCGTGCTGACGGCGCTGCTCGAGGAGCACAGCGGCGCTACCGCATCGCTGGGCATTCCCGCCGATGACGAGGCGGCGCGGCAGATCGCCGGCCGCCTCCGCAAAGGCGGCAGCCTCCCCTTCCGGACCCACGAGCGCGGTGGCAAGCCGCGGCCGGCCAGCCGTTACGGGCTGGCGGACCTAGCGGTCTCGCGGCGAGGTATCTGGGGGACCCCGGTGCCGGTCCTTCACTGCGGCGCCTGTGGTGTCGTGCCGCTCGCCGGTGGGCTGCCGGCGGGAGAGGGAAGGGGTGTCCCGGCCTGCCCCCGTTGCGGCGCCGTCGCCAAGCCCGACCCGTGGGTGCTCTCAGCGGAGTTCGAGGCGATGTGGTCGTGGCTGCCGCCGGGCGGACTGGGCGGCGGCCAGCGCGGCGCTGCCGCCGAGACGGTCTTGCTTGGAGATGGCGACAGCAGCCGCCTGCTGCACCAGCGGATCGCCGCCGCGGTCGCCAGCGGCGCCGAGCCTGGATCGGAGCCCGTCCCCGGGGAGGAGTTTACGGCGGCGACGATCGTCGCCGCGGTCGAGACCGGCGGCCTCGACTGTGTCGCCAACATCGACGCGCTTGACGAGCTCGCCGCCAACGCCGGTGCCGACGTGGTCCGCTTCGCCCTCTTTGACGCGGCCTCAGCGGGCACCGCGACGGGCCTCTACCCGCACTCGCTGAAGCGGGCCCAGCGTTTCCTCGCTGAGCTACGCGCCTACGCCGAGCCGCGCCTCGCCGCCGCCGCGCCAGTCGCCGCGATCGACCCTTCGTCACGCCTGCGCCGCCGCCTCCGTGCCTGGTGTGGGGTCGCCGCCGAGCGAGTTGCCTCTTCTCTGGAGGCCCTTGACGCCAAGCGCGCCATCCACAACCTCGCCCTCTTCCTACGGCGCATCGAGGACTTCGAGGAGCGGGCGGGGGCCGGGGGAAAGCTCGACGCCGCCGACTGCGAGGCGGTCGCCTTCGCGCTCGCCCGCTGGGCCGAGCTCGCCGGTCCCTGTGTCCCGGGGATCGCGGCCGAGCTGTCGGCGCTCGCCACCGCTCCCCCGGCGGCCGAGGAGGTCGCGGCGTGAGGGTCTCCGAAACTGAACGGCGGGCGAAGCTGGAACGCTTGCGCGGCGACGGCATCGACCCCTACCCGAGATCGTTCAACGACAGAACCGGCATTCGCGAGATCCGCGGGCGCCACGACCCCGAGGTGTTGGAGGAGGGCGAGTACGAGGAGATCGGCTACCGGATCGGCGGCCGTATCACCACCCGTCGCAACCACGGCAAGACGGTCTTCCTCGACCTCACCGACGTCGGCGGCAGCATCGAGATTTACGCCCGCCGGGACGACCTCGGCGAGGATCACTTTCGCCGCTTCAAGGAACTCAACATCGGCGACTTCGTCGGTATCGACGGGATCCTCGCCGTCACCCGCCGCCGCCTCCTCGCGATCAACGTGAAGAGCTCTGTGCTGCTCGCCAAGGCGCTGCGCGACCCACCGGACTTCGTGCACGGCCTCGGCGACCCGGAGACCCGCTACCGGCGCCGCGAACTGGACATGATGGTCAGCGAGAAGTCGCGGCACGTCTTCCTGACCCGCTCGAAGCTGCTCAGCACGATCCGGGCCGAGATGAGCCGGCGCGGCTTCGTCGAGCTGGAAACGCCGATCCTGCAGGCGCTCTTCGGCGGCGCCACGGCGCGCCCTTTCGAAACTCACCACAACGCCCTCGACCGCCGGCTCTACCTGCGCACGGCGACCGAGCTGTACCTGAAGCGGGCGGTGATCGGCGGCTTCGAGAACGTTTTCGAGCTGGGCCGGATCTTCCGCAACGAGGGGATCTCGACCGAACACAACCCCGAGTTCACGATGCTGGAGCTGATGGTCAGCGGCGCCGACTACCAAGGCGCGATGGAATTCAGCGAGCAACTGGTCAGCGACCTGGTTCGCGGCGTCACCGGCTCGACCGTGGTCGAGTACCGCGGCAAGACGATCGACTTCGCACCGCCCTGGCGGCGGCTGCCGTTACGCGAGGCGCTGCTCGACGCGGTCGGGCTCGACATCGTCGAGTGCGGTCGCGAGGAGATGGCGGCGCGGCTGGGCGGCGACTTCGACGGCGAGACCGACTGGACCGTCCTCGTCGACAAGCTGCAGCAGCGCTTCGTTGAGCCGAAGCTGGTCCAGCCGACCTTCTTGCTGGAGCTGCCGATCCGCCACTGGCCGGCCAACCGCGCTACCCGCGAGCACCCGCAGCTGGGCGAGGTTTTCGACGTGATCGTCGCCGGTATGGAGATCTACAGCGGCGGCACCGAGATCAACGACCCGGCCGAACAGCGCGACCGCTTCGTCGATCAGAAGAACCTCTCCGACCCCGACGGCGACATGGAACCGCATCCCTACGATGAGGAGTTCGTGCGGGCGCTTGAATACGGGCTGCCGCCGGTGGCCGGCTGCGGCCTCGGCGTCGACCGGCTGATGACGATCCTCACCGACTCCAGCTCGCTGCGCGACGTGGTGCTGTTCCCGACGATGCGCAAGCAGTGAGGCGGGGCCAGCTCAGCGACGAAAGCCGCCCTCGGCGTCGAGCGTCTGGCCGGTGATCCAGGCGGCGTCGTCGCCGACCAGCCAGGCGACGGTGCGGGCGGCGTCCTCGGGCGTTCCCCAGCGGCCAGCTGGGAAGCGGGCGCGGATCTCCTCGTAGGCGTCGCCGTTGAGCAGGTCGGTGTCGGTCGGGCCGGGATTGAGGGCGTTGACGGCGATTTCAGCCGGCGCCAGCTCGGCGGCGAGGGAGATGACGAGCGCCTCGAGGGCGCCTTTGCTGGCCGCGTAGGCAAGCTCCGCCGGCATCGGACCGAGCCGCTGGCCGCTGCTGAAGAGGACGACCCGGCCCTGGCCGCGAGCCCGGTCGTGGGCGGCGGCGAAAGCCTCGACCAGCAGCAGCGTCGCCCGCACGTTGACGGTGAGGTGACGGTCGATCTCGGCGGCGTCGAGCGTGCCGAGCGGGGTCGGTCCCGAGTGGGCGTGAGCGGCGACTAGGGTGTCGAGGGCGCCGAGTGACTCGCCCGCTGCCACGACCAGCTGCCGCGGCGCTGCCGGCTCGGCGAGGTCGGCGGCGAGGTAGGAGGCCTGGGCGCCACTGTTGCGCAGCTCCTCGACCAGGGCCAGCGCCTCGTCTTCGCCCTCGGCGCCTGTCCCGCCGTCGTAGGCTGGGTGGCCGCTGAGCACCAGGTCGTGGGAGTCGGCGAGGCGGCGCGCCACTGCGGCGGCGATCCCGGCATCGCGGCCGACGCCAGTGATCAGGGCGGTCCTCCTCTGTGCCATCGCGGTCACTCTCGCGCATTAACTTGGGACGCGTGATCAGTGCTCGGCAGGAGCGGGGGTGAAGAGGCCGATCGGCGCCGGGCCGCGCGGTGGCGCGGCGATGGCGGTCAGCTCGATCGTCGCGGTCCAGCTCGGCTCGGCGTTGGCGACGACGCTGTTCGACTCGCTCGGCGCCGCTGGGGCGGTCTTCCTGCGCAGCGTCTTCGGGGCGCTGCTGCTGTTCGCCTTCGCGCGGGGGAGCTTCGCGCCGGTCCGCGGCTGGCCGCGCGACGTCGTCCTCTTCGGCGTCACCGTGGCCGGCTTCACGCTCTGCTTCTACGCGGCGATCGCGCGGCTGCCGCTGGGGATCGCGGTGGCGCTGGAGTTCACCGGGCCGCTCGGGGTCGCGATCGCCGGCTCTCGCAGGCGGCTCGACTTGTTGTGGGTGCTGCTTGCTGCGACCGGGATCGTGCTGCTCTCCGGTGCCCTCGGCGGCGGTGGAATCGACGCCTTCGGCGCCCTGATGGCGCTTGTCGCCGGTGCTTTCTGGGCCGCTTACATACTCCTCAGCGCCCGGGTCGGGGCGCGCTACCCGGGTCTCGGTGCGGTTGCCGCGGCGAGCCTGATCTCGGCGCTGTTACTGGCCCCGGCGGGGATCGCCGTCGCCGGCGCCGAACTGTTGGCGCCGGCCAACCTGGCGATCGCCCTCGCGGTCGGCCTGCTCAGCTCCGCCGCCCCCTACGCGCTGGAGCTGGAAGCGCTGCGGCGGCTGCCGACCCAGGTCTTCGGGGTGCTGATGAGCCTCGAGCCGGCGGTCGCCGCCGCGGTCGGCTTCGTCGCCCTCTCCCAGAACCTCGGCGTCGCCGAGATCTCCGGCATCGCCCTCGTGGTGATCGCCTCGGCGGGCGCTCTGCGCTCGACCGGTGCGCCGCCGCCGCGGGACGGCTGAGGCGCAAACGAAGCGCTTGGGACTTTTCCCACACCAGGGGGTGGGGAATGTCCAATGGGGACGAGGCCGCCTACAGCGAGATCACCTGAGCGGTGCTTGGCGGCATGCCGCCGCCGAGCACCTCCAGGTAGGCGCGTTCGAGGCTGTCGAAGCCGTCGCCGCGCTCGATCCGCAGCCAGCCGCCGATCCACTCGCAGAAGGGCTGCCAGGCGTTGGCGACCCGTCGCTCCAGCTCAGCCGGTCCCCAATCCTTGGAGCGCTTGACGACGCGGTCGGGGGCGAAGAAGAAGACCGGGGCGGGGCCGGCCAGCTCGCCACCGCCGGCGCCGAGCTGGTCCCAGTGGGAGGCGCCGACGGCCATGCTGTGGACGAGCCGGTCGCCGAAGTGGGAGTGGACCGCCTGGCGGACCGCGCCGTCGCCGGCGACGTCGACGTAGGTGGCGGGGCCTGGCTCGATGCCGTCGATCTCCTCATAAGGCACGACCTGGCCGTAGATCCCAAGACCGGCGACGAAGTCGGCGTTGGCGGCCGAGGTGAGGCCGATCAGCTCGACCCCCTGACGGCGCGCGAGCAGGAAGGCGGCGGCGATCGCGGTCTTGCTGGAGGCGCTGGAGATGAGGATCGGACCGCGCTCGACCAAGTCGTCGTCGGCGAGCTGATCGTCGATCAGGAAGGAGGTGAAGAAGAGCGGCCGCAGCAACATCTGCACGTCCTCGGTCTCGGGCCCGTAAAAGGGGTCCGCGTCGCTGGCCAGGTAGCGGTGGTAGGCGGAGGGCAGGGCGGCCCGGTGCGGCGCCGCGTCGACGAAGCCGCTCGGGTTGGCGCTGCCCGGCACGACCAGCAACTGCGAGGAGGGCGGCAGGTAGCCGTAGACGCGGGTGCCCTCGATGACCCCCTCGGCCTTGCTGCTCTCAACCGTGGCGAAGCCCCAGACCGGCATTCGCCCCCAGCCGTCGGCGGCCGGGAAGAAGTCCCAGTACGACATCGCCTCGCCCATCACCGCATAGGTGATGTTGTTGGCGGTCAGCCCGAAGGTCTCGACTCGTAGCACCGCCTCGCCGGGGCCCGGCGCCAGCGGCTCGGAGTCGGCGATGCGGCAGCTATTCAGGTCGTCGCGCTTGATGAGGAAGTCGCTCATTCGCCCATGCTCTCACGCGGGGGCAAGTTCGTCTCACGGTTCAAGGAACACCCTGGCGCCGTCGATAGCGGCCAAATGCCGACCTATGCCGTTTTCCGAGACCTGAAGACCCGAGTTCTGCTGGCCCTGGGAGTGGCCGCGCTTGCCGCCCTGGCGTTGCCGGCGCTCGCCGCCGCGAGGCCGCAGCCGAAGCCCGCGGTGTTGAGCTTCCGCACCGCCGCCGTCGGCGCGCCCGGCAACCCCTCCGCCGCGATTGTCCCCTTCGAAGACGGGATCTACGGCAGCTGCGCAGAAGCGCCGGTGGTGGAAAAGAAACCGTGCCAGGAAGTCGGCTCGGTCGCCTACCCGTTCGGGATCGGCCAGTTCGAGGTGACGATCTCGCAGTGGGTCGCCTTCCTCAACACCGTCGACCCCGAAGGCCGCAACCACCACCATCTCTACAGCCACACCGAGAGCGGCGACGCCTGGCCCCGCTTCGGTCAGATCGACTACTCGCGCCGCGCCGTGGACGGCCACCATTACTCGCTGGCGGCGAAGGAATGGGCCGACAAGCCCTACGGCTTCGCCAACTTCCTGCGCGCCGCGCGTTTCATCAACTCGCTCGACAACGGCAAGGTCCTCAGCCACGCCACCAGCAGCGAAAACGGCTTCGCCTACACCACTTACCGGGTCCAGCTCTCGCCTCACACTGAGACGGGGATGTACGACATGGCGAAGCCGGCGACCAAGCGCACCGGCAAGAACGGCTTCGTCCTTCCGAGCCAGAACGAGTGGATCAAGGCCGCCTACTACGACCCCAAGGGCGGCGGCACCCACTCCTACTGGAAGTATCCGACCAACCCCGGCACCGTCGGCGCCGGCGAAGCTGACGCCCCGACTGAATCCGTCCTCGATCCGACCAATGGCGACGTCACCAACTCGGCAACCCAGCCGCTGGCGACCTTCCACAACCCGAAGAGCGCCTCGGCCCCGGCCTGGTGCCCGTCAAACCGGACCGCCGCCGAATGCGCCAGCGTCAATCCCTTCGGCTTCCCACAGGAAAAATACGAAAAGGCCTTTGCGGGCAGCCTCGGAACCGTCGGTCAGGCGCGCACGCTTGGGCTCTGGGGCACGCTGGACATGGGCGGGAACGCGGTCGAGTGGACCGACACGATCACCCCGCCCCCGTTTGGGGTGAAGGGACACCGGGTCTGGCGGCGCCTGCATGGCGGCATCGCCAATGCCCCCGCCTACCAACTCTGGCTCTCGGCGATTGGCCTGCAGCCGCAGGACAACAGCGCCTTCACCGCTACCTATCCGTGGCTCGGCTTCCGTATCGGTACTGTCGGGTCAGTAGGTGGAGGGCACTGAGGGAAATTCGCGGACGGTTCTGGTCACCGGGGGCTCCGGCTTCCTCGGCGGCTGGTGCGTGGCGAGCCTGCTCAACGCCGGCCACCGAGTGCGCACCACCGTCCGTGATCCCGGCCGCGAGGCCGAGCTGCGGGCGCGCCTGGCGCCCGTGGCCGAGGCCGGCGATCGGCTCAGCTTCCACGTCGCTGACCTGCTCGCCGACGACGGCTGGGCCGAGGCGGTCGCCGGCTGCGACTTCGTCCTTCACGTCGCCTCACCCTTCCCCCCGGCGCAGCCGCAGGACCCCGACGAGCTGATCGTCCCCGCCCGTGACGGCGCCCTGCGGGTGCTGGGGGCGGCGCTCGACGCCGGCGTCGAGCGGGTCGTCCTCACCTCCTCGGTGGCGGCGGTGCGCGGCGGCGTCAGCGAGGCGGCGGCGCCGCTCGACGAGTCGAGCTGGACCGACGGCGCCGACGAACGGCTGGAACCGTACACGCGCTCCAAGGCGATCGCCGAGCGCGCCGCCTGGGACCTGGTCGAGGACCGCGGCGAGCGGCAGCGGCTGGCGGTCGTCAACCCCGGCGCGATTCTCGGGCCGGCGCTGGGCGAGGAGGACTCGACCTCGCTGCAGATCGTCGGGCGGCTACTGAAAGGGACGCCCGGGATCCCCCGGATCGGCTTCAGCGTCGTCGACGTCCGCGACGTCGCCGCCCTCCACCTGCTGGCAATGACTGCGCCGGCAGCTGGCGGCGAGCGTTTCATCGCCGTCGATCGCTTCATGTGGATGGGCGACGTAGCCGCGATCCTCCGCGAGCGGCTCGGTTCGGCGGCGCCGAAGGTGCCGAAGCGCGAACTGCCCGACTTCCTGGTCCGCCTGATCGGCCGCTTCGACTCCAGTGTTCGCGGCATCGCCAAGCAGCTCGGACAGCGGGTCGAGCTGAGCAGCGAGAAGGCCCGCAGCCGGCTCGGCTGGCAGACGCGGCCGGTCGAGGAGACCGTCGAGGAATGCGCCCGAAGCCTGCTCGTCGAGGGAGAAGCCTAGGGATGCTCTCCTGGCTCGCCGGCAAGATGATCGCCCGCAACATGGCGGCGATCCGGGCCGGCGACCTGGAGCCGACGCTGGCGATGGACGCCGAGGACGTGGAGTTCCACTTCCCCGGCGAGAGCTCCTTCGCGCCCGGTGCCAAGGGCAAAGAGGAGTTGCGGGCCTGGCTGCAACGGTTTGTCGCGATCGGGCTGCAGATTCACCCCGACGAGACGATCCTCACGGGCTTCCCTTGGCGCCAGACGATCTGCGTGCGCGGCCACATCCACCTCGACCGCCCTGGCGACGGCCGCGTCTATGACAACCGCTACGTGATCTGGGGCCAGATCCGCTGGGGCAAGCTGCGCGAGTACGAGGTCTACGAGGACACTGAAGAGACGCGCCGGCTCGACGAGTACCTGGCGCGGAAGGGGGAGGGATGAGGATCCGCGCCGCGGTGCTCGAGGAGTTCGGCGAGCCACTCGCCGTCCAGGAGGTCGAGCTCGCCGAGCCAGGCGCCGGCGAGGTGCTGGTGCGGCTGGCGGCCTGCGGCGTCTGCCACACCGACCTCTACACCGCCTCTGGCGCCGACCCCTCCGGGTACGCGCCGACTGTGCTCGGCCACGAGGGGGCGGGGGTGGTCGAGCGGGTCGGCCCCGACGTCGTCTCGCTGGCGCCCGGCGACCACGTCGTCACCCTCTTCTCGCCGCAGTGCCGCGAGTGCGTCCACTGCCTCGATCCGCGCACCAACCTCTGCCTGGCGATCCGCGAGAAGCAGAATGCCGGCTACCTGCCGGACGGCAGCGCCCGGCTCTCCCGCGACGACGAAGAGATCCGCCACTTCATGGGCTGCTCGACCTTCGCCGAGTACACGGTGATGCCGGAGATTGCCCTCGCCAAGGTCAACCCGGAGGCGCCCTTCGAGCACGCCTGCCTGTTCGCCTGCGGGCTCTCGACCGGGCTCGGGGCGGCGCTCAACACCGCCAAGGTGGAGCCGGGCACGACCTGCGCCGTCTTCGGGGCCGGGATGGTCGGCCTCGGCGCCGTCGCTGGCTGCCGGCTGGCCGGGGCGGAGCGGATCGTCTGCGTCGACCTCTCGCCGCAGCGGCTGGAGTTGGCGCGCGGCCAGGGCGCCACCGACCTGCTCGAAGGTGGGGAGGGGACGGTCGAGGCGATCCTCGAGATGACCGGCGGCTTCGGCGCCGACTACACGTTCGAGGCGACCGGCAATGTCGCGGTGATGCGCCAGGCGGTCGAGGCGGCGCGGATGGCCTGGGGCCTTTGCACCGTCGCTGGCGTCGCCGGCAAGGGGGAGACCCTTGATGTTGTTCCGCGGCTGCTGATCACGGGCCGCCGTGTCGCCGGCTCCTCTTTCGGCGGCGTTAAGGGCCGCGACCAGGTGCCGCAGCTGATCGACCGCTACCTTGCCGGCGAGATCGACGTCGAGCCTTTCCTCTCGCACCGGATAACGCTCGATGAGGTCAACCGCGGCTTCGAGCTGATGGAGGCCCAGGACGGGATCCGCAGCGTGATCGAGTTC
>Ga0105242_10003425_pt1 | contig 12333 bp, 10 predicted proteins | sample KBSM24metaG_FD_81521 | JGI IMG/M metagenome (GOLD analysis project Ga0105242, IMG submission 81521) | Miscanthus rhizosphere microbial communities from Kellogg Biological Station, Michigan, USA - KBS M2-4 metaG | ecosystem: Host-associated > Plants > Roots > Rhizosphere > Soil | place...
AAACGAAACCAGCTGGCGCCGAATTGCAGCAGATCTAGGTCATTCACACGGTACGATCCACCCCGCGCTACCACCAAGATAGCCTCGAGCAGGTTAGTTTTACCACTACCGTTCGGCCCAACGATTATATTGACACCACTACCGAACTCAAAGGAGGCGTCGGCGTACGAACGGAACTGCTGTAACCGTAAATCGGCAATCATAAACCTAGTATACCGTTAGCCCGTTCCCGCACACGTATGCCATTACGATTTCAGTGGCATAATGATATGCAGGTAGTCATCAGTATCGTCACCAGTCAACATCACCGCTTCCAGCTTGCCATTAAAGCCCATTTTAACCGTCTTGGCGTCCATAGCCTGCAGACCGTCAAGCAAGAACCGCGAGTTAAGCGTAATGGAACCCGAACCGGTCGCCTGGACTTTTAATGTAGCGTTATTTTCACCCAACTGCGAAGCTACAGCATGAATCCAAATACTCTCGCTTGGCTCGTCCACGCTCACCACTATGCTGCCGGCACTTTCGCGGGCAAACAGACTAGAAACCTTGGTAATGTTCACAAGTTCCGTCCGTGTAACCATAGCCGTTGTGACAAAGCTAGCCGGGATGAGTTTACGGTAGTCGGGATAGTTGCCTTCGATGAGCCGGGCCACTAGCTCCACGTCACCAGCTCTAAACTGCACCTGCTGGTCATCGTGCACCACCTGCATGTCGCCTTCAAAATCGTTGATGATACGTAGTACATCGTGCAGAGCGCTAGCCGGGATAAGCAATTTTACTTCTTCTTTCAGTTCCACGAGACGCTTTTCGGCCAAACGATAGCTGTCGGTCGCGGCCGCATACAACACACCGTCTACCGTGTGAAACAGTACGCCAGTCAGTACGGGACGACTTTCGTCACTAGAGGCTGCAATTAAAACCTGCTGCAGAGCCCGCTTCAGCAGCGGGGCAGACACTTTCCAGCTCGTACCACCTTCTATGGCTGGCATTACCGGAAATTCTTCAGCTGACACACCGTTTATAACCGACTTGTAGCTGTCGGTAGTGATTTTAAGACGCTGGTCGTCTTGCTCTAGTTCAATCACACCACTGGGCAAACCATTTACAAAATCTTGGAGCAGGCGAGCAGGGACAGTTAAAGAACCTTCGGTTTGCACCTGTGCACCGAGCTGGCACGAGATGGCAATATCTAAGTTGGTAGCCGCTACGCTTAAACGATTACCCTCTATTTTTAGTAGCACGTTACTTAGGATGGGTAGGGTACCACGTGTGTTGGCAACTCGAGCCACCAAACCCAATGCCTTATTAAGATTTTCCTGTGTGACCTTTAGTTTCATGTCCGGTTATCCTCCTGTTCTATAAAGTAAAGTTTCTTTTGTTATCAGCATGGACCTTATTATTAGGGGTGTGGACAGTGGGGATATCTGGGTAACTACATCTGTTATTTTGAGTACATTGCTTGCGTATAACTGCATAAGTAACTTGTGCAGTCGAGGGGGAGAAAGCGAGTCCTTTCTCCACCTGCCGGTGTTGTACGTGTAGATGCCTGTTGATAGTTTGCTGGCACTGCGACTAGAAACCAGGTGTAGCCCCACAGGTTGTACACAGCTTTTACGCATACAAACGTTCCTTGATTTCAGCTAGGGCGTTACGGATGTCGGCATCGAGCCGAGATTCTTTCTCGATCTTTTCTACCGAGTGAATCGCGGTGGTGTGATCTTTGCGGCCCAGTTCGCGAGCGATTTTAGGAAAACTGAGGTGTAATTCGCTCCGCAGCATATACATAGCCACTTGGCGGGGGACCACGATGTCTTTGTCGCGCTTGGGTCCGGTGATGTCTTCAAAACTGACCTGGTAATGCCGGGCACAGCGTTCAATGATTTGCCGAGCGCTTAGGTGTTTTGGTCGGGTTTGGCTACTACCTAACAAACCGGTGGCAATTGCAAGATTTGGTTCTAATGCGCGCATTTCACAAAAGGCTAGCAGTTGGTTTAGTGCACCTTCTAGTTCACGAATGTTTGTTTGCACGTTTGTTGCCAGGTAGTCAACTACATCGTTTGGTAGTTCTACATGGTGCTGATCGGCTTTGATTTGCAAAATGGCGCATCTTGTTTCAAAGTCTGGATTTTGCATATCTATGCTCATACCCCAAACAAATCGGCTGCGCAAACGTTCTTCCAGGGTAGGAATTTCGCGCGGTGGTTTATCGCTGCTGATGATGATTTGCTTGTTGGCTTGGTGCAGGGCGTTAAAGGTGTGAAAAAATTCTTCCTGAATCTTTTCCTTGCCGGCTAAAAACTGTACATCGTCTACGATGAGCACGTCGGCACCACGGTAGTGGTCGGCAAAGTCGGTGTTTTTCTTGTAGCGCAGGGCGTCTACAAATTCCTGCACAAACTGCTCGGTAGAAACATACACTACACGGCCACCGGGTTTGTTAGCCAGTACAGCGTTACCGACTGCTTGAATCAGATGGGTTTTGCCAATCCCTACACCGCCGTATAAGAAGAGTGGGTTATATTTGGTACCGGGGTTGGCGGCGATGGCTTGGCAGGCGGCGTAGGCAAGTTCGTTACCAGACCCAACCACGAAGGTGTCAAAGGTGTAGCGTTCGTTGAGGCCTTGGCGGTAAGTACGGGTAAGGCTAGGGGAGTCTGTCTTGGCTGGCGCGATAGTGGTGGCCGGGGAAGTGGTCTGGCGAGGGGAGGGGAGGAGCGGTTCTTCGGTGTCAAGGCGTCGCACGATGCTCTGGATCTTGTATTCAATAACGGGAGACGTAATGCCATTTTTGCGCACTGTATCGGTAACGAGCTCATTATATTTGCGTTCTAGCTGCTGTTTTATAAATACATTGGGCACGCCAATGACAAGCTTTTCGTCATCTTGTTTTAGTAGTTGCGTATTCTTAAACCAGGTCAGGTAATTGCCCCGAGACAGCGAGATTTCGATGTCGCCGAGTACTGCCTGCCAGAGCTTGTCTTGTTGCACGTTATAACCCCTTGTTACCCTTGAAGCTGTTTAGAGCGCTCCAGTGCTTACGTCACGGTACTTGGTCAAGGGGTGAGCAAACTCCCTCCTGACTCCGTGCCTTGTGTATAACTATACCGCACCTCTGGAGAAGTTTTCCACAATAATTTATACAACTATTTTCTAGCATAGGTGACAGGGAAAGAGGTAGAGTTGTCCACAGGCACAGACTCAATCTGTTAAACTGTGGAAAAGACTTGGATAAAAGGGGAAAACTTGGTATAGTAACCGGTAGTACAAAACAGGGAAGTGTGCTAAGCGCGAACAGAGGTTCGCCGTGCTATACTACCTAAAGAATAAACTATACGAGAGAGTTTTTACGATGCCAAAACGAACGTTCCAACCGAAAAAAGGTCACCGCTCTAAGGTCCATGGCTTTATGAAGCGCATGGCGAGCCACGCCGGCCGTCTAGTACTGCAACGCCGCCGCCAAAAAGGCCGCGCCCGCTTGACTCACTAAAAATACTTTAGAACCTAAACTAATTAACGGATATCCGGAAGGAAGCCAGCCGGTGATTGGTCGAAAAAATCGATTTCATGGACGGAGTAGCTTGCAGCGACACTACACCCGCAGTAAATCGGTTCGCGGTAGTGTGCTGGCGCTCCGGTATGTGGCTAGTTCGGTGCCGAATTATCGTGCGGCGGTCGTCGTCAGTCGTAAAGTTAGTAAATCTGCCGTGGTGCGTAACCGCATTCGGCGGCGGATCTATGAGCGTGTTCGTATTTTGTCTAGTACCTTCATGTCTCCGTGTGATGTAGTATTTTTTGCCTACGACAAAAGTCTGGCTTACCTGCCGGCTATCGAATTGGATATGGAAGTGGCAAAACTGTGCCAAAAAGCCGGTCTAACTGCGGCGAAACCGGCTCAGCATGCTATAGTGGAATCTAAGGAATAAATATGTTTACACATCTGATAGTTCAACCAATCTTTAACCTACTGGTCTTCGTTTACGCCATTGTTCCCGGTCACAATTTTGGCCTGAGCCTTATTCTGTTTACCATCATCATTCGTCTGCTGATGTGGCCACTGGTAAAACGTCAGTTGCGCCAAACCAAACTGATGCGCAAAATGCAGCCCGACCTAAAGCGCATTAAAAAAGAAGCTAAGGGTGACAAACAAAAAGAATCACTGATGATGATGGAACTCTATAAAGAGCGCGGCGTTAACCCGCTCAGTACCATCCCTATCCTAATTGTGCAGTTGGTGATTCTGATTGGTTTGTATAGCGGTCTTCGCCGGGTTATCGACGACCCAAAAAACATCGTGAGCTTCGCCTACCCTGCCTTACAACATCTGGGCTGGATTCAGCACCTGGCACATCACGCTAAGGACTTCGACAATACTCTTTTCGGTTGGATCCACCTGGATCGCAGTGCACTAGGGCCAAAGGGTATGTATCTGCCCGCCCTACTATTGGTAATTGGTAGCGCCGGCGTACAGTTCCTAACTAGTAAGCAGTTGATGGCGACCGATAAAAACGCCCGCAAGCTGCGCGAGATTCTGAAGTCTGCCGGTGGCGGCAAGCAGGCCGATCAAGCCGAAGTGAACGCCGCCGTTGGTCGCAGTACGCAGTACCTTATTCCCTTCATGGTGTTCGTGTTTACGGTCAACCTGGCTGCGGCACTGAGCTTATACTGGCTGGCCGGTGGCATTGTGGCTTACATTCAGCAAAGCATTGCCCTGCGTGAAGACGAAACTGATATGGAAAAACTGGCTAGCGAGCCAAGTATTACCAAAGACGTGTCCGCAATTCCCGAGGCCGAAGTAGTTTCAGTTTCCGAACCAAAAGCCGTTAAGCCCAAACAGCAGGGCCGAAAGAAGTCAAATAAGCGGAGGAAGAAGTAGATGGAAGCGTCAATTCAGTTTGCCAAGAAGTATCTAGAAGACTTACTCTCCTTTTTTGGTCTGAATACCGACGTCCATGCTTCCAGTGAAGATGACGAGGTCATTGAACTGAATATCCCCAGCACGCACCTGAACGGCTTCCTAATTGGTCAGCGGGGTGAAACGGTGCGGGCCATCCAGTTTTTAGTTAGTAATGCTCTAAAGAGCCAGGGCCATGAACACACGCGAGTAAATGTAGACGTGGCTGAATATAAAAAACAGCGGGCTGATCGCTTGGCTGTAACCGCTACTGAATGGGTAAGGCAGGTTCAGGAAAGCGGCAAACCTTACGAGGTTCGACCTATGAATGCTGCCGACCGGCGCGTAGTTCACAAAGTAGCTGCCGACGCAGGGTTGGTCAGCGAATCGGTAGGTGAAGGCCGGGATCGGCACATTGTCCTAAAACCAGCTGAGTAGCCCGTTGGGCTAAAGGGGTCGTCTTAAACTATTCCTCGAGGATCTTTTCGTAGACGGCTAGCGTTTGCTCGGCCATGCGAGCCCAGGAATATTTGGCGGCTTGCTGTTTGCCTTTGTCGATCAGATCTGCCCGGAGTACTGGATCGTCTATCACTTCCCCGATCTTGGTGGCTATGTCGGCTATATCTAATGGGTTAAAATAGTGGGCGGCGTTGCCGTGGACCTCAGGCAGACAAGTGGCGTTGCTGCTAGCAACTGGTGCGCCGTGCATCATGGCTTCTACACCAGTTAAGCTAAAGCCTTCGCTCAAGGATGGCATGGTGTAGGCGTTGCAGTGTTCAAGCAGCCAGCGCAGCTGTCCGTCACTTACAAAGTCGGTAAAAATAACGTTCGGAATTCCCCGTTTAGCCACATAGGCAGCGTGTCGATCGTAATTGGCGTCGCGCTTACCTACTAGTACCAACTGGAGATCGGGGTGGCTTGCCAGCAAAAGCTGAAAGGCGTCGATGAGTCGCTGTAGGTTTTTGTGAGGCGTGGGGCGTCCGGTGTGCATAATAAACTGTTTCCCCTGCAGGTCTTCGACGGGCTCTGGTTCGTCGCGAATAAAATCTGCACATTCAAGTGTAACGGTAACTTTGGCGGGGTCGATATGCGTATACGCCACTACATCGTCTTTTACAAACTGCGAAGGGGTAATGATAGCAGCCGATTTGTGTGCGACGCGTTTATTAAGCCATTTATACACCTGCAGCTTTGCCCAGAACACCGCGGGGTTTTTTGCGGGATTGCGAAACCTAAGGGTCGTAAGGTCTTGCATGGTGGTGACGACCTTGCCGTGGTACCACACGGGCTGCTGCACCATGGGGAAGTGCACCAGATCTGGTTCTAGATCTTCAATCTGTTTCTTGAAGCCAATCTGTTCGTTGAAGGTGAATTCCTTGAACGTGGTCTCGGTAAGCGTAAAACCGGGTGCGACCTTTGTTAGATACTCAAAGCGATGTTTCTTAGCAAGCAAAATTACCTCGTACTTAGGCTTGAGCTGATAGAGATATTCGACTAGTTTGTCGAGGTATCGGCCGGTGCTGGTGCCGGATTCGCGGGCATCTATAACGATTCGTTTTGGCATGCTCTTATCATACAGGGTGGCATGCTCAGGGGAAATAGATACAGCTCAGAAGTGTCGAGTGGTTACCTAGCTGGATCGTTTTGTATTGTGCTGCGCTATGGTGGCGACAATCCGTTCATACAGGCTCTTCGCCACGGTGTCCCACTGATAGGTATCGGCTCGTTTTTTGCCGGCTACGGCATATTTTTGATGCGCTTTCGGATCGGTCAGCAAAGTTTGCCAGGCGGAGGCAATGGCGATGGGATTTTCTTGGTCAAAGTAGAGCGCGTTGTCCTGGGCAACCTCGCGGAATACGGCTATGTCGCTAATAGCGCACGGTGCGCTGTAGCTCATAGCCTCCAAAATAGGCATACCGAAACCTTCATAGTAACTGGCCCACGTAAAGAGTTCGGCATGTCGAAATAAGGCAGCTCGCTGATCTTCGCTAACGTAACCCAAGTGCATGATGTTCTTACCTGCTGCCTTCACTTCTGCCAGACGTGCGACCTCTGTTTCGCATTTCCAGCCAATCTTGCCGGTTACCACAAAGGTATATTCCTTTTGCAGTTTTTCGGGTAGCTGCAGATAGGCGTCAATCATGTTAGGTAGGTTTTTGCGCGGTTCTATAGTGCCTAGCGTTAAGATGTACTTACCCGGAATGCCCAATTGCTTTAGAAGTCTTTGCTCCGCTTCACTGTTGGGCGGATACGGCGCAGCGGGAGGGATGGGTGTCACTAAGATTTTGTCGAGCGGTACGCCGAATGCGTCGTGGAGTCGTTGTTTGCCAAATTCAGAAACGATGATAACAAAGTTAGCACGCTGGATGTGTGATGGCACAAAACGAGTCAGGTCCTTCAGGTTTTTTGGCGCAACATACTCAGGTAGATCTACGAATGTTAAATCATGTACGGTTGTGGCATTTGGCGTAGGAAATAGGCTCGGCTGGCTTAGAAAGTTTGGGTACAGTACGAAATCGGCCCGTATGAACGTCAGGAGCTCGATGGGAACTTCTATACGGAAGCGCCGCAGCAAGTTGATGATAGGCCCCGGAAAATGATAAATGGGGCGATAACGGATGTTGGGTCCTACTGGTGTTGAAGGCCTAGGCTTGCGACCCAGAAAGTTATAATAATAGCCTACAAACTGGGTGTCTGGATGGTGGCGTGCTAAATGTTCGACCAACTGGGCGGTATAGTAACCGACGCCGGTTCGGCTTACCATTAGGGAGTTAGCGTCAAACAGGATCCTAGGCTGATCGGGCTTGCTCATAGGTAGGTATCAATACGTCCTTAACGATGTTGGCAAAGTTATAGTGAGCCGTGTAGTCCCTGCGAGCCTGTGCGCCTAGGCGTTCGCGTAGTTGCCTGTCTTGGCCTAGGGTTTGCATGGCCTTGCACAAAGCATCACTGTCTTTCAAGGGTACCAATATGCCATTGTCTTTGGTGACGAGTTCGGGGTTGCCGCCGACGTTGGTGGCGATCATAGGCTTCCCGAGCATGGCAGATTCGGCTAGTGCCAGACTGAAGCCTTCGTGATGAGTGGGGTGTACAAATACATCGGCAGCTGCCACATAGGTGAGTGGTTTGTCGGAATGTCCGACAAACGTTATGTAGTTGTTGCCCTTTGCTTCTGCGTGAAACCGTTCTTCATCTGGACCGTTTCCTACTAGCCACAGGCGATAATTGTCAGAATCTTTGACAAGTTTATTAAATGCCTGCACTAGGTCGGATATGCCTTTGGCTTCAACTAATCGAGAGGTGGCGCAAAATATTACAGCGTTCTTATCTGCGGCATTGCGCGCTTGAGGGTGTTCTACCACCTCGTCCTTACCGGTGCTGTACATAACCACAAAGTTCTTTGGTAGCGCATGGCCAACCGATTCGCTGGTGAGTTGTATCTCACTTTTGCTGACGAGCATTATAGCGTGGGCCAGGTGGCTTACTAGGTATACGAGTTTGCCGACAGGGTTTTTGTACCAAATAGCGTGGTTAAGGAAGATGTGTTTTAGATCGGCGGGATCAGTCCAGACCACACCCTTGCCCAATAATCTTCCGGCAACTGTTCCCGCTATAAAGTCGTCTTTGCCCATTAGGTGTACTACATCTGGCCGTAAACGCACAATGAGCTGGATATACCAAAGTACTAGTACGCATTGCCACGCAACGTACACTGGAAAGCCAAGTGCTCGTATACCGCTCCAGTTTTGCCTGCTCCACCACCAACCTTTCCTTGCGGGTACGCCAACGTCTTTGGCGTATTGCAGCAGTCGCACCTGACGGGAAATGACTAGAGTATCGACGTCGTTGAGTTCAAGCTCTTTTGCAATGTGTACGGCAAGGCGTTCAGCTCCACCAAAGTCATAGCTTGAGGCATTTCGAACTACAAGTACTTTCATTACGTTTAAGTGTAACTCAAGTAGGCAAGGCCCGGCAATCGTTATATAATTGGGACGATGCGTTACTTGAACAAGAGAAATCGAGCAATACTGCGCGAAATGGTCTCGACTGATTTTAAAGTACGCTACCAGGGCTCGGCATTGGGGTATTTATGGTCGGTGCTGAAGCCGCTGTTCCTCTTTGCTATCCTCTACTTTGTGCTTACTGCAGTGTTTGGCATAGGCAAGAGTATTCCACATTATCCGGTGTATCTGCTACTTGGTGTTGTAGCGTGGAATTTCTTCACGGAAGCAACCGTAGTCGGTGCGTCTTCCGTGGTGTCGCATGGTGATCTCATTCGTAAAATCAGCATTCCTCGGTATCTGGTTGTGATTGCAAGCTCCGTGTCGGCGCTTATAAACCTGGCGTTGAGCCTGCTGGTTGTAGTTATTCTGGCACTCTTCAATGGCCTACGTCCAGAGGTTGGTTGGTTGATGGTGCCGGTTATTTTCCTTGAACTATTTGTCTTCGCGGTAGCAATCGCGTTTATATTATCGGCTGCCTATGTAAAGTATCGGGATGTCTCGTATATATGGGAAATAATCTTGCAGGCTGGTTTTTATGCCAGTGCCATATTGTTCCCCTTGCAAAAGGTGTCTCCCGAAGGTCAAAAGTGGTTCTTTTTAAATCCAATCGTTCAAATGATTCAGGATATACGCTACTTTGGCGCTACGCATGAGAGTGTTACTCTGTGGTCCAAATTTCACGGGCTATATATGCTCTACCCGTTTGTCGTTATTTTGATGGTTTCCTGTATTGCCTGGGTCTACTTTAAGAAACAGTCCAAGTTTTTCGCGGAGAATATATAAGTATGAGTAATATACAACCTGCAGTGGTAGTCCATGACCTTCACAAGGACTTTATATTGCCGCAGCACAAAGACACTTCGCTAAAGCAGACCGTGGTTAATATAACCCGTAAGAACGGTAAAACTACTCAGCGGGTGCTAGACGGCATCAACTTCGAAGTTGGCAAGGGCGATTTCTTTGGGATTGTGGGGCGCAATGGTAGCGGTAAAAGTACGCTCCTGAAGATTCTGGCGGGTGTATATTCGCCCAGCGCGGGCACAGTGCATCTAAATGGCACATTGACTCCCTTTATTGAACTTGGCGTTGGTTTTAATCCGGAACTATCTGGTCGAGACAATGTTTTCCTAAATGGCGCTCTGCTAGGTTTTAACCGCAAAGAAATGCAAGCCATGTATCAAGAGGTGGTCGATTTTGCTGAACTAGGGCCATTTATGGACCAAAAGCTCAAGAATTACAGTAGTGGTATGCAGGTGCGTCTGGCGTTTTCCATTGCCATAAAAGCGCGTAACGAGATACTAATTTTCGATGAAGTGTTAGCAGTTGGCGACGAAGCTTTCCAGCGTAAATGCCTAGATGTATTTGAGCGCTACAAGGCGGAGGGCCAGACGGTTATTTTGGTCACGCACGACATGGAAACGGTCCGCAAGTTTTGTAACCGTGCCATGTTGGTAAGTGAGGGAAAGATTGTTGAAATTGGTGACCCCCGTTCGGTGGCTAACAAATACAGCCAGCTCAATCAAGATGCCATAGACGTGGAAGTTGCCGGCAATACTCAAACTCACGATACTTATCTGAGTGCAAAAACCTTCAATCAAGATCTAAAAGCCAAAAATAGTTTTGCTGTTGGTGAGAAAATGATTGTAGATATTGGCTGGAAGGGTCTGACAGCTGACCGTATAGAGAGCATAGGGGTTAACATATTCAAACAAAGTGGCGAGCACATAACAGGTATTAACACGCGTTTTAGTCGGCATGCGTCCGGCTGGAAAGAGAAAGGGCAGATTGCTATAGAATTTCAACTCGATATCACACCAGGCACGTATCGCCTACTGGTTGAGGCCTTTCAGAAAGAAGGGCAAGTAGTGGATGCATTGCTCAAGGGTCCGCAGTTTAGTGTGATCAAAAGTGATATACAATGGAGTGGACTAGTTAATCTTCCGCACAGCTGGCATGAAAAATAACGACGCAACAACACCAAAACCAATGAGGAGTTTATCGGAACAAGAAACCGTGGCCGATTTTGAGTCACGCATAGCTGAGCTCCACGAGGAAGTGGTGAATCTACGGGCCCAACTGTTTAAGACCAGAGATGAACTACATGGGCTTAAGAACGCCCGACTGCTTGGGAAGATCATAAAGGCCAGGGATTTAGTGGGGGCTACCAGGCGAGGTATTGTTAGCCTACCGCGTCGTGTTGTGCATGGCACTCGGGTGGTGGTGGCACCGCTAGTTCCTCGACCGGTTCGCAAAGGTCTAAAAAAGGTCTACCGGAGCGCCAGAACACGTCTAAATACCAGTTATGTAGAGCGTCTTACTAGTACCGCCATAGTCCAGAATATGGCCTGGGGGAGCGACAGGCCACTGGTTAGTGTAATCATCCCCTACTACAACCGGGCCGATACTATAGACGACACATTAGCCTCGTTACAAACGCAGACATTTACCAGGTTTGAAGTTATTGTTGTTAATGACGGCTCGTCCGACTCGGCTAGCGTCCAGAAGCTTGCTGATATACAAGGTGCCCTGCCCAATTTTCAGATTATCAATCAGAAGAATCAGGGTGTCGCAACGGCTCGCAATAATGGTATACAGGCAGCCAAGGGTAAGTACATCATTTGCCTGGATTCTGACGATCTATTAACGCCAACCTTCATAGAGAAGGCCACCGTGTTACTGGAGGCCGACCCGGATGTTGCTCTGGTAACAACGCACCAGCAAATGTTCGGAGTTATGCAAGAAGTCCATAAAAACAGCGAATATGATGCACTAAAGCTGTATCGGGACAACATGGTGATTACGGCTGCGGAGTTTAGGAAAGAGGCCTGGAGTGCCGTTGGTGGCTACCGTTCGGGTATCGGGTACGAAGACTGGGAATATTGGCTAACACTGAGTGAGCATGGGTTCTGGGGTAAACTTATATCGGAAGAGCTGTTTCTGTATAGAACTTCGCTGCAGTCGCGCTACATAGAAGACAAAGACGTACATTGGACTAATCTCAAGACCATACACACGCTGCATGCAAACTATAAGCAGACCGTTAAAAAGTTCCTGGCAAAGCGCCGAGCCGTTAAACACGTTACTAGCCCACAAACGGCACTCATGAATATGAGTGATAACACAGACTATAAACGGCCTGAAAACAGTAAGCCAAACATTCTCATCACCGTACCATGGATGACGTTCGGCGGCGCCGAAACGCTCATTTACAACTATTGTCGAGAAATAAAGGACGATTTCAACATCACGTTCTTTACTGGACTCAAGTCCGACCATCAATGGGAGTATAAGTTCAAGGAAGTCACGCCCTATGTCTACCACTTGGCCAATCTTTTTGAAGGTTCAGATTTGTATCTGGAATTTGTGTCAAACTACATAAAAACCCGCAATATTGACGTTCTACACATAATTCACAATGGCTTTACGTTTGATATGCTG
>Ga0105242_10003427_pt1 | contig 12327 bp, 9 predicted proteins | sample KBSM24metaG_FD_81521 | JGI IMG/M metagenome (GOLD analysis project Ga0105242, IMG submission 81521) | Miscanthus rhizosphere microbial communities from Kellogg Biological Station, Michigan, USA - KBS M2-4 metaG | ecosystem: Host-associated > Plants > Roots > Rhizosphere > Soil | place: Michigan...
CCGAGAATTTCGCGGAGACGCCGATCGTCACCTGGGAGGCGTACGACTATCAGTCGCCGGTGGAACATCATGTCGCGTGATACCGCCGCCCTGCACGAGGGGCATCATCCGGCGCTGGCGCACCACTTCGACAGCATGGCGCAGCAGAGCGAGGCGACCACCCTCGGCATGTGGGTGTTCCTGGTCACCGAAGTGCTGTTCTTCGGCGGGCTGTTCGCGACCTACATGGTCTACCGCAGCCAGTTCCCGGAAGCGTTCGCCGCCGCGAGTCACGAGCTCGACGTCACGCTCGGGACGATCAACACCGTGGTGCTCATCACCAGCAGCTTGACGATGGCGCTGGCTGTCCATGCGGCGCAGATGGGGCAGCGCAAGCTGCTGATGACGTTCCTCATCCTCACGATGATTCTCGGCGGCGTCTTTCTCGGGATCAAGAGCCTGGAGTACTACCACAAGTTCGCCGAGCATCACGTCCCCGGGGCGGATTTCCATTTCGTCGAGCAGAAGTACGCCCAGCACGCGCAGATCTTCTTCTCGCTCTATTTCGTCATGACCGGGCTGCACGCGATCCACATGATCATCGGCATCGGCATCATGCTCGTGATGCTGTGGTGGTCGTGGAACGGCACCATCACCGAGGAGTATTCGAGCCCGATCGAAATCAGCGGGCTCTACTGGCACTTCGTCGACATCGTCTGGATCTTCCTGTTCCCGCTCCTGTACCTGATAGGGCGGCACGCACACTGATGTCTTCACACATTCTTCCCAAGCGCGTCTACTACACGATCTTCGCGATCCTGCTGTTCTGCACCTACCTGACGGTGCAGATCGCGTTCCTCGATCTGGGCGCCTGGAATACCGTCGCCGCGCTGGCCATCGCCACGTTCAAGGCGACCATCGTCGTGCTGTTTTTCATGCACGTGAAGTACAGCACGCGTCTCACGTGGGCGGTCGTGCTCGGCAGCGTCTTCTGGCTCGGCATTCTGCTGGCGCTGACGATGACCGACTACGTGACGCGCGTGTGGCGGCACTACGGCTAGCCGCAGACCGCGGCAACTATCGAGGACACCCGACACAACGTCCCTCGCCGTCGAAGCTAAGGGTGACGTCGCTGACAGGCAGGACAACCTCCGCGAACGGCCTCGCATATCTCACGAACCATTCGGTCCGGGTGTTGCTGCGCACGACGCCGCCTGACGTGGCCTGCTCGCCGACGTGAGAGGGTAGAACCGTCGCGGGTCTGACCAGCTGCTGGATGATGTTGACCGCATCGTCTGGCCCGAGCGCGGTTGGACCGTTTCCTCCAGGACCAATGTTTATCACCATGAGGTTCGGGTGGTAGAACTTGGATATGACCTGACCCATGTCGCCGAAAATGCCCGTGTCCCCGGTGAGGTAGGCCGTGAGGCCGTTGGTGAACCGGATCACGAAGCCCTGGGCGAGCCCGGCGTATGCGGTGGTTCCCGAGGTCAGACCCGGCGCGTCAAAAAGATCCGCCGGGATGTTGCTGGGATGCGTCGCCTGCACGCCGGTGATTCGGACCGAGGCCGCCGCGCCGGCGCGCCTGACCGTCCGAACACCGCCAACCCCGAGCGCAGCCGTGCACGGAGACGAGTTGGGGACCGTGGTCTCGTCGTCCAGACCAGCGGTGGCACACACCGGTGTCGCCGCGCCGCGAATCGCCTGAACTTTCAGGGCCAGAAACGTCGTCGCTTCGGTCGCCGTCATCAGCACCGCATTCTTGAGGGCGGCAATCGACGCGACGTTGGAATTCGGGTTGGCTGGGCCCATCGTGGGAGCCGCGCACGTGCCGCCGCGATCTCGCCTCGTCCCGATGTGATCGCTATGCGCATGGGACAGCAGGATCACATGGACATCGCCGAGCCGCGCGTCCGACTCGTCGAGCATGAAGCCCGGGTCGTAGAGGATTCGGAGGCCGGTCGGATCTTCGAACAGGAATGCCCGGTCCCGGGCGCACAGTTCGCCTGGATGGCTGCCGAGTGGCGTCACCTTCACGAGCGCCTGGGCGCGGGCGGTGCCGCTCAGCAGCGGTATCAATCCGAGCAGCAGCAGTGTGGCGGTGGCGCAAACGGGCGTGTGCGGTATCTCTTCTGTTGGCTCGGCGTTTCGCGGGCGATTCCACATGTGGTGATGTCCCTTCTATTGTCTAGATGCGAAAAACGGCGGCGAGAACTGCAATCGGATGAAAAAAGACTAAGATCGCGAAATTCCTGAGAATCCCGCGAAAGTCACCGAGCTCCTTCTCGAGTGGGGGAGAGGCGACGAGGGCGCCCTCGAGCGATTGATTCCCGTCGTTCATCGCGAACTGCACCAGATCGCGAAGCGCTGCCTGGCACGAGAGCGCGCGGACCACAGCTTCCAGGCCACCGTGCTCGTCAACGAGGCCTACCTCCGGCTGGTGGATGCCCAGGACGTGGCGTGGCAGGACCGGGCGCATTTCCTCGCGGTGGCGGCTCGCGTCATGCGCCGCATCCTCGTGGATCACGCGCGGGCGCGTCGCGCCCTGAAACGCGGCAGCCCGGCGGTCAGAGTGACCTTCGACGAAGCGCTCCTCGTCACCAACGAGCCGCGCGAGGATTTCGTCGTGCTCGACGACGCGCTCCAGGCGCTGGCGACATTCGATGAGCGAAAGAGCCGCGTCATCGAGCTGCGTTTCTTCGGCGGGTTGAGCGTGGAGGAGACGGCGTCCGTGTTGAGCGTGTCACCTGAGACGGTGATGCGCGACTGGCGGCTCGCGAAGGCCTGGCTGCAGCGAGAGATGCGCGGCGCGACGCCTCTTTGACAGAGTAATGAGCAATGACGCCTGAACGGTGGAAGCGAGTCGAGGAGCTGTATCACGCGGCGCTCGCCCTGCCCCTGGGCGAACGATCGGCGTTTCTCGTGGACGGCTGTCAAGAAGATGAGGCGCTGCAGCGCGACGTCGAGTCTCTGCTGAACGAAGCCGCCTCTTCCGGCGGGCTCCTCGACACGCCGGCGCGCGGGCCGGGCGCCATCGCCTCAGAGGTGACGCCCGTCCCCCTGAGCGGCCGCACCCTCGGCGGATATCACCTGTCGGCCCTGCTCGGGGCGGGCAGCATGGGGGAGGTGTACCGCGCTCGCGACGAGAAGCTCGAGCGGGACGTCGCCATCAAGGTTCTGCCGTCCGATGTGACGAGCAATCCAGATCGTCTCGCGCGCTTCGAGCGCGAGGCCAGGGTGCTCGCCGCGCTGAACCATCCGAACATCTGCGCGATCTATGGGTTCGAACAGGCGGACGGCCACCGCTATCTGATTCTCGAGCTCGTGGACGGCGAGACGTTGAGCCATAGAATCGCCTCCGGATTGCCGATCGAAGAGGCGCTGCGCGTGGCGCGGCAACTCGCCGAAGCCCTCGAGTTCGCGCACGAAAAAGGGATCGTCCACCGCGACCTGAAGCCGGCCAATATCACGATCACCCGGGACGGAGTGGTGAAGGTGCTCGATTTCGGGCTGGCGAAGCTGGCGGCCAGCGACGCTCCAGGCGCCGACCCGATCGGCGGCACCCAGGAAGGAATGATTCTCGGCACCGCGGCCTACATGAGCCCACAACAGGCGCGCGGCCAGCCCGTCGACAAGCGCGCCGACATCTGGGCGTTTGGCTGCGTCGTCTACGAGATGTTGACCGGGCGCGTGGCGTTTGCGGGTGAGACGGTGTCGGACACCATCGGAAAGATTCTCGAACGCGAGCCCGACTGGTCGGCCATCCCTCCGGACACGCCTTCAGTCGTCAAACGCCTGCTGCGCCGATGCCTTGCCAAGGACCCGAAGCAGCGCCTGAGAGATATCGGTGACGTCAGGATCGAGATCGACGCGATCGACGATCGGCCGGAGGCCTCTGTGGTGTCGATGGCGCCTCTTCCTCCCGCGAAGGCGCGTGCGAGCTGGCTACCGTGGGTCGCGCTCGTCGCGATCGGCGCCGGCGTCGGTCTTTGGGAAGCCCGAAGAGCGGCGATCATGCCGGCGGACCCGCTCGCCGACGCCCGCTTCACGCGCATCACGGATTGGGAAGGCACCGAGGGCGGCGCGGAAATTTCGCCGGATGGAAAGTTCGTCGCCTTTCTCGCTGACCGCGATGGCCAGTTCGATATCTGGCTGAGCCAGGTTGGCACCGGGGTCTTTCGCAATCTGACGGCGGACATTCCTGCCCTGCAACCGATCGGGCCCACCTTTCGCAAATTCGGTTTTTCCGGCGACGGCTCTGAAATCTGGTTCAGCCCTGATACCGGGCCGTCGATGGCGCAGATGATCATGCCGCTGATGGGCGGCACGCCGCGGACCTTCCTGCAGAAGGGCGCCACGGCTCCCTCCTGGTCTCCTGACGGCAGCCGCATCGCCTACTTCAAGAACAACGAAAGCGATCCTTTGTTTGTTGCCGATCGTTCCGGCGAAAACGCCCGCCAGATCATGGCGGAGGAAGGGGTGCACCACCACAATCCTGTCTGGTCGTCGGACAGCCAGTGGATCTACTTCGCCCGCGGTCCCGAGCCGACCGATCCGATGGACGTGTGGCGCATTCGACCGTCTGGCGGATCGCCGGAGCCTTTGACCGAGCACCGCACGGCTGTGAATTTCCTGGCCGCGCTCGATTCACGAACCCTGCTCTACGTGGCGCGCGAGGAAGACCGCTCGGGTCCCTGGCTCTGGGCGCTCGATGTGGAGCGCAAGGTGACTCGACGTGTAGCCTCCGGGCTGGGACAGTACACGTCGGTGTCGGCAAGTCGCGACGGCCAGCGCGTCGTCGCGACTGTGGCGAACCCGACCTCGAGCCTATGGAGCGTCCCGTTGCTCGATCGGCCGGCCCAGGATCGAGACGTGCAATCGTACCCGCTGCCGACGGCGCGCGCACTGGCCCCGCGGTTTGCCGGGAACTCCTTGTTCTATCTATCCAACCGCGGGATGGCCGACGGCATGTGGCGCATGCAGGACGGGCACGCGTCTGAAGTCTGGAAGGGCGTGGACGGTCGGCTATCGGAGCCGCCTGCCGTGTCGGCCGATGGGAGCAGAACGGCCATCATCGTCAGACGGGAGGGAATGCGGCGGCTGATCGTCGTATCGGCGGACGGGAGGAGCTCGCAAGCGCTGGCGCCGTCGCTCGACATTCAAGTCACGGCCGGTCAAAGCGCCGCGGACTGGTCGCCTGATGGCCGGTGGATCGTCGCTGCTGGCCGCGACTCTCAGGGTAGCGGTCTGTTCAAAATTCCCTCCGACGGCGGAGCGCCCGTTCGCCTCCTCACCGGTCAGGCGGGCAATCCCGTTTGGTCTCCGGACGGGAACCTGATTCTCTATTCCGGGAAGTTCTTCACCGGGCAGGCGGAGCTCCTTGGTGTGCGACCGGATGGCACTCCAGTCGATCTATCGCTGCCCCGAGCCCGCCCGGGAGGCTACCGGTTCCTGCCCAACGGAACGGGCCTGGTGTACCTGCAGTTCCTTCCGTCGGTCGACTTCTGGCTGGTCGATTTCGCCACCAAAACGTCCCGTCCGCTCACGCGCCTCAGTAATCAGGGCTCTCTAACAACCTTTGACATCACACCGGACGGGAAGGCCATCGTGTTCGACCGCTCACGGGAGAACTCGGACATCGTCCTGATCGAACGACCGAAATAGCAGCGGTCGCCAATTGAGTGAACGTGCCTGGACACCCCACGATACGCGAACTGAGCATTCTCATCGGCGGCCTCCTGTTTTCGGCGATGGTGCAGCAGCCGTCCGGCGGTGTCCCGTGGGGACTTGATCGCATCGGCCAACGCGCCCTGCCCCTCGATCGCCGCTTCGCGCCGCCCGGTGATGGCGCGGGCGTTCATGCCTACGTGATCGACACCGGCGTGCGCCGGAGTCATCGCGAGTTCGACGGCAGGGCCGACTGGATCGGTGATTTCACGACCGGAACGGGCGGCTCACCGTCCGTGCTCGACGCCGATGACTGCGATCCGCCGCCGTCGCCCGATCGCGGACACGGCACCCATGTCGCGAGCATCCTGGCGGGCAAAACATTCGGCGTCGCACGCGCCGCGCGCGTTCACGCTCTTCGCATCCTGCCGTGCACCGGCACCACGCGCACCGACTTCACGGCCGCGGTCCGCGCCGTCGAGTGGATCACGGCACACGGATTGAAGCCCGCCGTCGTCAACATCAGCCCGGCGCGATTCGAGACCGCCGATCGATCGCTCGACGAGGCGATCGCCCGGTCGATCCGGGCCGGCTTCGTGTACGTGCTCTCCGCCGGTGGAATGGCGAATCTCGAGGGGTACTCACCGCAGCGCGTCGCGGAGGCCATCGTCGTCGGATCCACCGACGCATCCGATGTCGCGACGCAGCAAGGGTACGGCCCGCACCTGACGATGTTCGCGCCTGGCGTCAGGATCCAGGGGGCAGGAAGCGCGAGCGACACGGCGGAGTTCTCTGGCGACGGCGATTCGTACGCGGCGCCGTTCGTCGCGGGAGTCGCCGCGCTCTACCTGCAGAAACATCCGCAGGCGGCGCCCGCCGAGGTCAAGGCGGCGATCGTCTCGGCAGCGACGCGAGACGTCGTCAAGAACGCCGGCGCGGCGCCGGCGTTGCTGCTCCACGTGATCGGTGATCGCTGAAGTGCCGGCCCCAGGGCGGACACACGGGTCCGCCCCTACCTGAAGTCTGACTCGCTCTAGCGAGCGCTACAGGCCGGGCCTGGCCCGAGCCCCTACTGCGCTGCAACGGCCGGCCCTAGCGCGTACACACGAATCCTGCGCTGTAGGGGCCGGCCCATGTGCCGGCCCTGCGGACACACGGGTCCACCCTACCTGAAGTCCGACTCGCCCTAGCGAGCGCTACAAGCCGGGCCTGGCCCGAGTAGCTCCGCCTGCGGGTTCGCGGTGCCCATCTGCGACAGCCTGATGCGCACGGCGCCGCAGTTGTTCGTCCTGTCGCTCTCGATCAGGCGATTGGTCGGATCGACGGTCGTGTCCAGGATGTAGTCGCCGTCGGGAACGCCGGTCACTTCCACGTACTGGCCCGGCAGGAACCAGTTGTACTCGTCCGTCCAACCGACGGACATGCCCTGCTTGAAGTGATCGAGTCCGCCGCTGGTCGAGTCCGGCTCGAGGCAGTTGGGCGCCGGGTACGCATCGGCGCCGAACGCGCGCTGACCCCAATAGTCGGGATCGATGTTGGTCGTGGCGATGCAGAACGAGACCTTGTTGCCGGTCGCGATCGGCGCGTCGCCGGCGCGACGGCCGCGCGAGTTGGTCCTCCAGAGATTCGACTGGGCGAATCCATCGAGGTGATAGTGCTGGTGGATGGCGTGCCAGTGGACGTTGCCCGCCGGAACGTCAGAGAACGTGCCGTTCGAGCGATAGATGCGCTGAGTCGTCGGCACCTCCTGGTCGTCCACAGGAGGCACCCCGGCGGGCTGGCTGAAGCGGATGTCGAGCGCGCCCTTGCCGATGTTTCCGAGCACCTGATCGAAGCGAAGGCAGGTGTGCGCGTGATCCTCGTCGATCTCACTCTGATGGCACGTCGATCCCGGCGGCACCGGATCGTTGAAGATGTCGAACGGCGGGCCAAACGTCACGTTCTGCTGCGGCAGCGCCACCAGATCGGGCAGCAGATCGCGCACCGGATGCTTCAGCGGATCGTAAACGACCTGCGCAAGGCCTTCATAGGTGATTGACGGCGACGGCTCGGGGTTGCCGAACGCAAGGCCGTCGACGACGTAGACCTGGTACACCCCGTTGGGCGCTTCCGGGATGACGACCGACTGTGCGGTACCTACCTGCGCCGTCGACGCGCCGATGCGGTGACCGTCGCGATACACCGCCAGCGCGAGGTTGTCGTCCGGCGTGCCGTTGATGAACCTGATCGCGATCTGCACACCGCCGGAGCGGAGCCGCCAGAGGAACTGCGGCAAGTCGACCTTGACCTGGATGCGATCGCAGCTGACCGCCTCGCACTCGGGGACTTCAGGCGCGCGCGGGCCGTCGCGCCGCACGGTTCCGGTCCATAGTTCGGGCTTGCCGGCGAGCGGCTGGCCGCCGATGGAGTCGACGACGAGCCGGGTGCGGGCCGGAGCGGCGGATGCGGGCCGAGCCGAAACAAATGCGAGCGTCAGTAACGTTGCGGTCAACAGAGCGTATCGTGCGGCCATCGACGCCTCCTGATGGAACCGCAATATAATTTGGCGGCGTGCGCACCGCAACTGCCATCGTTGCACTCCTGGCGCTCGTGGCCCCGGGTTCCCAATCGCCGAACGTTCGCGTGTTCACTGCTCATTTCGCGCCCGGCGGTCCACGATATGAGTACGTTGCGTTTACTGTGCTGCCCGGCGCCGAGACGGTGACCGTCAGCTACAGCTATAGCGGCGACAATGGCTCGTCGGTCATCGACCTGGGGTTGTTCGAGCCGGGGCCGCTGACGATCGGGACACCGGCATTCCGCGGATACAGCGGCGGCTCGCAGCGCACCATCACGGTAGGCCGCAACACCGCGTCGCCCGGATATCGGACCGGACCGCTGCCTGCCGGCCTGTGGCACGTGATGCTCGGCATGTACAAGGTCGCGCCAGGCGGCGTCGATGTGGAGATCCGGATCAACGAGACGAACGAACCGGCCGCGACTGAGACTGCGGCGGCTCCGAAAGGAGCCGCCGTCCCGACGACTGCACCGCCAGCACCGAAATGGTACAGCGGCGCCCTTCACCTCCACACTACCCACAGCGACGGCGCACTGACGCCGGCCGCGCTCGCCGACGCCGCGCGTGACGCCGGCTACGACTTCATCGCCATCACCGATCACAACACCACGACGCACACGCGCGAGCCTTTACCCGCCTCGCCGGTGCACATCGTCGGCGAAGAAGTCACGACGCCGGGCGGGCACGCGAACGTGTGGGGGCTGCCGAAGGGCGCGTGGATCGACTTCCGCGTGTCGCCCGCAGAACCCGGCGCCGCCGAGACGATCGACGGCCTGGTTGACGCCGCGCACCAGGCGGGAGCGCTGTTCGCAATCAGCCATCCGTTCGACAACTGCAGCGGCTGCTCGTGGGAGCAGGCGGTTCCCTCGAAACTCGACGGCCTCGAGATTTGGAACGGCCCGAAGGGACCTCAGGGACCAGCGATCGCGATGTGGGATCGTCTGCTGCGGGCGGGGCGGCGGGTGACGGCGATCGGCGCCAGCGACTGGCATCGGCCACCCGTGCCGATCGGCGCCGCCGCGGTGCGCGTGCTCGCGACGCAGTTGACCGACGTGGCGATCCTCGACGGCATCCGGCAGCATCGCGTGATCGTGATGCGCGACGTGCGGACGGCGCCGCCGGCGGTGGAGGCCCGTTGCGGATCGGCCGAGGCCGGCGTCGGCGACTCGCTGACGTGTCGCGCGGGCGAAGAGCTCAGCGTCCACGTCTCGATGCCGGAGCTCGCCGACGGCAACGCGGAGTTCATCTGGAATGCGGCCCGCATGACGACGCGGGCGATCGGCCGCGGCACGACTTTCACCATGCCGGCCACCGCCGGCTATGTCCGCGTCCGCTTCTACACCCCCGACGGCAGGACCGTGGCGATCACGAACCCGGTGTATGTCGAGACGCACTGAAACGGCCGGCGCACTGGCGCTCGTGATGCTGTTGGCGCTCGCGACCGGCGCCAGCGCCCAAGACGACGGCCTCGTGACGCCGGTGCGCGTCGGCCGCGCCGACGCGCCGATGACGCTGAACATCTGGGCGCAGCCGGACTACTTTCATCTCGCGGCCCGGCCGGCGATCGCCGACGCGTTCACCATCGTGCTCGACGACTGGGCGCGCGCGCATCCGGCCGTCCAGCTTCGCGTGTCGGTGATGCCCGGCCTCGAGCTGCACAAGACCAAGCTGCAGCTCGCGGCCGCGGCGGATCGGTTGCCTGACGTCGCGTCGATCGACAGCTACTGGCTGCCGCTGTTCGCGCACGACGTGCAGCCGCTCGAGCCGTACTGGCCCGCCGAGGATCGGGCTGATTTCCTGCCGTTCACCATTCAGACGCTGTCCGATCCCTCGGGCCACGTCCTCGGCTTGTGGCATGAGACCGACTGCCGCGTGCTGTTCTACCGCAAGGATCTCGTCCCGGCGCCGCCGCGGACCTGGAGCGAGCTGCTCGACACGGCGAGCCGCGTCGCACGCGAGCAGAAAATGTCGGGCTATCTCTACAACGCCGGCCGGTGGGAAGCGACGGTCTTCGATCACCTGGCGATGTTCTGGGCGCAAGGGGGCGAGCTGGTCAACGCCGAGGGCCGGCCGATCCTCGGCGAGGAGCCGAACCGCGGCGCGATGCTCCGTGTCTTCGGGTTCCTGCGCGACACCATCCAGCGCGGCGCGTCGCCGCGATCGGTGCTCGGCCACACCGACTACCAGCAGATGACCGGCGCGGCGGTCGCCGGCGATGCCGCGATGTTCCTCGGCGGCAACTGGCAGCTGAAAGATCTGCAGACCGGGCTGTCGCCCGCCGAGTTCGCGAAGTGGGACATCGCGCCGATTCCGCAGGCCGACGCCGGCACCCGATCGACCGGCACCGGCGGCTGGGTCTGGGTCGTCTTCGCGAAAGATCCGGCGCGGCAGAAAGCGGCGGTGGAGTTCATCCGCGACGTCGAGGCGCCCGCCCACGCCGCGCGGATCAGCCAGGCGACCGGGCACCTGCCGGTGCGCCGCAGCGTCTACCGCGACTTCCCCGTCTTCAGTCAGGATGTCTGGTTCCGCCGCTTCGGCGAGATGCTCGTCGACGGCCACGCGCGGCCGGCCGCGGTGATCTATCCCGAGATGTCGCAGCAGCTTCAGCTCGCGATCGGCGCGGTCGTGTCGGGGGAAAAGTCGCCCGAGCAGGCGCTCGACGCCGCGGTGCAGGCGATCGACGCGGAGTACGCGCGACAGACCGCGTCGAGCAGCGCGAGCCGCACAGGGCTCGACCCGATTGCCTGGATACCGATGATCGCGGCCGGCGTCTTTCCGCTCGCGATGTTCTGGCGCGGCCGCCGCGACAGCGCCGGCGCCGCGTGGTGGGCCCTGCCCGCCACGGCGCTGGTGACGATCATCCTCTTCTACCCGATGCTCGACCTGCTTCGGCTGTCGCTGACCGACGCGACGGTCGCCGGCACGCGCTACGCCTACACGCTGGCCAGTTACCGGGCGCTGCTGACCGATGCGTCGTTCTACGGCATGGTCGGGGTGACGGTCGTCTTCGTCTCCGCGTCGGTGATCCTGCAGCTGGTGATCGGCTTCGCGATCGCCTGGCTGATCGACGCGGCGCGCCGGCGCCGCGCGCCGGGCACGCTCGTGGCGCGCGTCGCGGTCGTGAGCGCCTGGGTGATCCCGGGCGTCCTGGCGGGCGTGCTCTGGAAGATCCTGCTGATCGAAAACCGCTCGGGGATCGTGAACTACTACCTCGGGCAGGTCGGCCTCGGGCCGTTGCCGTTGATCTCCTCGCCGATCCTCGCGCTCGTCTCCGTCGTCGTCGCCAATGTCTGGCGCGGCTGCGCCTTCAGCATGATCCTGTTGTACGCGGGGCTCCAGCGCGTGCCTCGAGAGCTGCACGAAGCGGCGGACCTCGAGGGCGTGTCGGCGTGGCAGCGGCTCCGCTGGCTGCTGATTCCACAGCTCGCCCCGGTGATCGCGCTGAACCTGGTGCTGATCACGATCGCGTCGTTCAACACCTTCGATCTGATCATCCCCCTCACCGGCGGCGGGCCGGCGAGGCGCACCGAGGTGATTTCCCTGTTCATGTACCGCCTCGGGTTCTTCGACCTCCAGGCGGGGCGTGCGGCCGCGGTCGCGGTGGTGATGCTGATCGTGAACCTGATGCTCGCGTGGGTGGCGGGACGGCTGATCATGCGCGACGATCCCGCGCCGCGCGAAGTGGCGGCGTCATGATCGCCTCACTGCGGCGGCGCGGGCTGTTCGTCGCCGGCCTGATCGCCACGGCGGCGGCCTTCCTCCTGCCCCAGTTGTGGCTGTTCTCGCTCTCGCTCAAGAACAAGGCCGGCCTGTTCGAATATCCGCCGACCTGGATTCCGCGCGGCGGGTCGCTGGCGAACTACCGCTTCGTGCTGACGCACTCCCAGGTGCCGTGGTACTTGTGGAACAGCCTGGTGGTTGCGGCGTGTGCGTCGGCAGCGACGCTCGCGGTCGCGGTGCCGGCGGCCTACGTGCTCTCGCGCGATCGCTTCCGGGGGCGTCGGCCGCTCCTCGCGGCGCTGCTCGTGGTGCAGATGGTGTCGCCGGTGATCCTGCTGGTGCCGATCTACGGCGTCATCGAGCGGCTGGGCCTGATCGACACCCGCGCCGGGCTGATCCTGGTC
>Ga0105242_10003428_pt1 | contig 12326 bp, 10 predicted proteins | sample KBSM24metaG_FD_81521 | JGI IMG/M metagenome (GOLD analysis project Ga0105242, IMG submission 81521) | Miscanthus rhizosphere microbial communities from Kellogg Biological Station, Michigan, USA - KBS M2-4 metaG | ecosystem: Host-associated > Plants > Roots > Rhizosphere > Soil | place...
ACGTACTCGGGCATCGCGCCGTTGACGTGGCCGGCCAGCTCGATGAACCGGCACTCGAACCCGCTCTGGCGCGCCTTCCACGAGAGGTAGAACGGATCGATCGGGATGCAGTGGCCGCCGAGGCCCGGCCCCGGGTAAAACGGCATGAAGCCGAACGGCTTGGTCTTGGCCGCGTCGATCACTTCCCACACGTCGATGTTCATCTTGTGGCACATCAACGCGATTTCGTTGACCAGGCCGATGTTCACCGCGCGGAAGGTGTTCTCGAGCAGCTTCACCATCTCGGCGACGCGCGTCGAGCTGACCTGGATGACGTGCTGCACCGTCGCGCCGTAGAGCGCCGCGGCCACTTCCGTGCTGGCCGGCCCGACGCCGCCGACGATCTTCGGGATGTTCTTGGTGTTGAACTGGGGATTGCCCGGATCGACCCGCTCAGGTGAAAACGCGAGGAAGTAGTCGACGTCGGCCTTGAAGCCCTTCGCCGTCAGCATCGGCTGGACCACTTCGTCGGTGGTGCCCGGATAGGTCGTCGACTCGAGAATGACGAGCTGCCCCTTCCGCAGCGTCGCCGCCACTGCTTCGACGGCGTGCACCACGTACGAGAGGTCGGGATCCTTGGTCTTGCGCAGCGGCGTCGGGACGCAGATGTCGATCGCGTCCATCGTCCCGAGCTGGCTCATGTCGGTCGTGGCTCTGAGCGTGCCCGCTTTCACGCAGGCAGCGAGATCCGCTTCGGCCACGTCCGGGATGTAGCTCTTGCCGGCGTTGATCTGCTCGATCTTCGAGGCGTCAACGTCGAAGCCGGTGACATCGAATCCCGCGCGCGCGAATTCGACGACGAGCGGCAGCCCGACGTAGCCGAGACCGATGACGCCCACGCGGGCCTGGCGGGCGCGGATGCGCTCGAGGGTCGATGACGTATTGGGTGGATTCATGTGGACAGTTCAGAACGCGGACAGGCGTTGCGTCGGCTGCGGCTCGTTTGCCACGCGGGCGAGATCGGCGTCGACCATCATCTTGACGAGGCTGGTGAAGTCCACCGACGGGGTCCACCCGAGCGCTGTGCGCGCCTTGGTGTTCTGCCCGATCAGGTGCTCCACTTCGGCCGGCCGGATCAAGCGCGGATCCAGCTTCACGTACGCGTTCCAGTCGAGGCCGACGTGGCCGAAGGCGGTCTCCACCAGTTCGCGGACCGAATGGCTGATGCCGGTGGCAATCACGTAATCGTCGGCGCGATCCTGCTGGAGCATCAGCCACATCGCGGTGACGTAGTCACCGGCGAAGCCCCAGTCGCGCTGCGCGTCGAGGTTGCCGAGCGACAGCTTGTCGATGAGCCCGAGCTTCACTCGCGCCACACCGTCGGTCACCTTGCGGGTGACGAACTCGAGGCCGCGGCGCGGCGACTCGTGGTTGAACAGAATCCCCGAGACCGCGAACAGGTCGTAGCTCTCGCGATAGTTGACGGTGATGTAGTGTCCGAAGACCTTGGAGACGCCGTACGGGCTGCGCGGGTAGAACGGCGTCAGCTCGCTCTGCGGAATCTCCCGCACCTTGCCGAACATCTCGCTCGACGAGGCCTGATAGAGCTTGATCGAGGGATCGACCTGGCGCACCGCCTCGAGGACGCGGGTGACGCCCTGCGCGTTGAACTCGCCGGTCAGCATCGGCTGATCCCACGACGCCGGCACGAACGACATCGCCGCGAGGTTGTACAGCTCGTGCGGGCGGACTTCGTCGACCAGGCGGATGAGCGACAGCTGATCGAGGAGGTCGGCCGGCTTGATCGTGATCCGATCCAGCAGGTGCTGAATCCGCCAGTAGTTCGGCGCGCTCGATCGCCGCACCGTGCCGACGACTTCGTACCCTTTGGCGAGCAGCAACTCGGCGAGGTACGATCCGTCCTGCCCGGTGATCCCGGTAATAATGGCGCGCTTGGACATGGTGAACCATAGAATATTAGCATGACATCGGACGAACTGGACGCGCTCGGCCGTCAGCGGCGCGATGCCGACGTCCGCTACAACGCGGCGCTGACGGCGCTCGATCAGGCCGTCGTCGCCGCGAGCCGCCTGCCGTCCGTCGATCGCGATCACCGCGAGCTCGTCGCGACGGCGCTGATGGAGTTCCTGCAGCAGATCACCGGCTTCGTCGAGACCAAGGATCGCGAGCTCACCGCCGCGGCGGCGGCGCGCATCGACCAGATCGCGCGCGAGATCCACTCGCTCGGCGAGCTGCGCACGCAGGTCGGCGTGCTGCAGCGCGCGACCGAGATGTTGAAGCGCTCAGCCGCACCCGCGGCCGTGCTCACGCCGTCGCCGATCGGCGGCGCTCCGGCTCAGACCACCAGCCCGCAGATCGACGACTACAAGTACGTCGGCTTCGAAGACGCGTTTCGCGGCGCCGATGCGGTGATCGAGGAGCGGCTGCGCGCCTACGTGCCGGTGTTCGCCGGCCGGTCGGGCGTCCTCGACATCGGCTGCGGCCGCGGCGAGATGCTGGCCGCGCTCACGGACGCCGGCGTCACCGCGCGCGGCATCGACATGAACGTGGAAATGGTCGCGGTCGCACGCGAGCGCGGTCTCGATGCGACGACCGCCGATGCGCTGGGGTACGTCTCGTCGCTGCCCGACGAGTCGCTCGGCGGCATCATCGCCACCCAGGTGATCGAGCATCTCGAGCCGCCGTACCTGATGCGGCTCCTCGACGCCGCCGCACAGAAGCTGCAGGCGGGCGCGCCGATCGTGCTCGAAACGATCAACCCGGCGTGCTGGCTCGCGTTCTTCAGCAGCTACATCCGCGACTTCACCCACGTCCGTCCCGTTCATCCCGAAACCCTGCAATACCTCCTTCGGGCGAGCGGCTTTGCGCGCGTGGAGATTCGCTTCAGCGCGCCGGTGCCGGATCACATGAAGATGAAGACCGTGGATCTTCCGGCGGAGGTGCTCACGTCGCCCGAGCCGCGCTCGCAGGCGATGACCCAGATCGCCCATACCGTCAACGCGAACGCCGTGATCCTCAACAACCTGCTGTTCACCCATCTCGACTACGCCGCCATCGGCTACAGGAGCTGACCCGTTGGAACAGATCGACGTTGCAGTCATTGGAGGAGGCGTCACCGGGCTGGCGTCCGCGCGCGCGATCGCCGGCACCGGGGTGTCGGTCTGCCTGCTCGAGCGCCATCCCCGCCCCGGCATGGACACCAGCACCCATAACAGCGGCGTGATCCACGCGGGCCTCTACTATCCCGCCGGCTCGCTGAAGGCGCGGCTGTGCGTCGAAGGCCGCCGGTTGATGTACGAGTTCTGCGCCCGCTACGACGTGCCGCACGTGAAGTCGGGCAAGCTGATCGTGGCGCACGACGAGCACGAGATCCGCGCGCTCGAGGCGCTCCAGCGCCGCGGCACGGAGAACGGCGTCACCGGCCTCGAGATCGTCGACCGTGCCTTCATCGTGGCGCGCGAGCCGGCGGTCAACACGCGGTTCGCGCTGTGGTCGCCCGACACCGGCATCATGAACGCCGAAGAGTACGTGAAGGCGCTCCTGCGCGCCGGGACCGACGCCGGTGTCGTGTTCCTGCCCGGCACCAAGCTGGTCGGCGCCGACCGCCACGCCGACGGCATGGTGCTCACGACCGAGCGCGAGGCGATTCTCGCCAGGGTCGTGGTCAACGCGGCGGGGCTCTACGCCGACGAGGTCTCGCGGATGCTCGGCGGCGAGACGTTCACCATCTACCCGGTCCGCGGCGAATACGCGGAATTCGCGCCGGCAAAGCGTTCGCTCGTCAACGGCCTCGTCTACCCCCTGCCTCACGGATCGGGCCATGGCCTCGGCGTCCATCTCGTCCGCACGACCGGCGGACAGGTCTGGCTCGGGCCGACGGTCAAGTATCAGGAACGGAAGGACGACTACGAAAGCGATCGGCTGCCGCTCGAGGACTTTGCCGAGGCGGCGCGCCGGCTGATCGACGGCGTGACGATCGACGATCTGCGTCTCTCGGGAAGCGGCATCCGCGCCAAGCTGCACCCGCCGTCGGAATCGTTCGCGGACTTCATGATCAGGCGGGATCGGGAGAACCCGTCGGTGGTGCAGGCGTCCGGCATCGAGTCGCCGGGGCTGACTTCGTCGCTGGCCATCGGCAACATGGTGCGCGATCTCGTCGGCGAAACACTCGGCCAGCGCCCGTCCACATCCTGATTCACGAAGCGCTCCTCCACCGGATTGAATGAGGCGGCGACCCGCCGCCCGTTCACTCGGCGATTTGTCCCATTCACCCCGCAATCGGCACACGCACCCCACGGCATTCCGCTTGCTCCTGTCGCGTCCACGCGACGACACCAGACCAGATGTCGTCACGCGGTGTCCTACTCAGTAACCGCCGCCTGCTTTCAGGAGGACCTATGAGACGCCACAGGATTGCTGCGCTCGTCGTGTCGGTCGTCGTCATCGCGCTCGCCGTTGCGTCCGCGCAGTCCAGTCTCGGCCACATCCGTGGCGTCGTGAAAGATTCGCAGGGTGCGGTGTTGCCGGGCGTCCAGGTCAAGGCCGCGCGCGACGGCGCGCCGGATCGGACGACGGTCACGGACGCAAAGGGTGAGTTCGCCTTTCTCGGGATCGCGTCCGGTCACTACGCGATAACCGCCGTCCTTGCCGGCTTCACCTCCCTCAACACCACGGCGGATGTGCATGTCGGAGCCACGACCACGCTCGCGCTCACGCTCCAGATCGGCAGCCTCGCCGAAACGGTGACGGTCGCCGCGGCGGCGCCCACGATCAACGCGATGACGTCGTCACAGATGTACATGCGTGTTCCGGGGCAGCGCCTCCGATTCAACACGGAAGCGTACGATCGCCTCACCGACAACGACTGGACCGAGGTCGCGCGCCATCCGCTGTCGACGTTTTCGAGCGACGTGGACACCGCGTCGTACTCGAACGTGCGACGCTTCCTGAATCAGGGACAGGCGCCGCCGAAGGACGCGGTCCGCGTCGAGGAGCTGATCAACTATTTCACGTTCAACTACCCTGAGCCTCGCGACGGCCGGCCGATTGCCGTCACGTCAGCGATGGGCGATTGTCCGTGGAACCCGAAACATCGCCTCGCGCTCGTCGGCCTCCAGGCCCGGCGCATCGACGCGAGTCATATCCCGCCGCGCAACCTCGTCTTCCTGATCGACGTGTCGGGATCGATGGACGAGCCACACAAGCTCCCGCTGGTGAAGGCGTCGCTGGCCATGCTGGCGCCGAACCTGACCGACAAGGATCGCGTCGCCATCGTCGTCTACGCCGGCAACACCGGCCTGGTGCTGCCGTCGACGTCCGGTGGAGACACGACGACGATCCTCGACGCGCTGCACAAGCTCGAAGCCGGCGGCTCGACCAACGGCGGACAGGGGCTGATGCTCGCCTACAAGGTGGCGCAGGAACATTTCATCGCCGGCGGCGTGAACCGCGTGATTCTCGCCACCGACGGCGACTTCAACGTCGGCATCACCGATCAGGGATCGCTGCTGCGCCTCATCGAGGAGAAGCGTGAGGCCGGCGTCGCGCTGTCCGTGCTCGGGTTCGGCATGGGCAACGTCAAGGACTCGACGATGGAGAAGCTCGCCGACGCCGGGAACGGCAACTACTCATACATCGACTCGCTCAACGAGGCGCAAAAGGTGCTCGTCGAACAGGCCGGCGGCACGCTGGTGACGGTGGCCAAGGACGTCAAGATCCAGGTGGAGTTCAACCCGCGCTCGGTCGCGGCGTACCGGTTGATCGGCTACGAGAACCGGCTGTTGAAGGACCAGGATTTCAACGACGACAAGAAAGACGCGGGCGACATGGGCGCCGGGCACTCGGTGACCGCCCTCTACGAGCTGATTCCGGCCGGCCAGCCGATCGAGACGACGTCAATCGATCCGCTGAAGTACCAACAGGCCGGCACGCCCTCTCGCGCGGCGGCGAGCGACGAGGTGATGACGGTGAAGATCCGCTACAAGGCGCCGGATGCCAGGCAGAGCGCGCTGATCACGGTCGCCGTCAGGGCAACCGCGACGCCGTCGCCTGAAATGGGCTTCGCGGCCGCGGTCGCCGAGTTCGGCATGCTGCTCAGGGACAGCGCGTTCAAAGGATCCTCGTCGTTCAAGGACGCGGTCGCGCTGGCGAGGCAGTTCAAGGGGGAAGACGCGCACGGGCACCGCGCCGAGTTCATCCGCCTCGTCGGCGCGGCGGAAGGCGTTACGCGCCTGCAGGCCGCGCGGTGAGATAGCGCGCCAGGGCATCCTGCCACGACGGCATCTCGATGCCGAGCGCGCGCAGTTTCGCGTTCGATAGCGCGCAGTAGACCGGACGCGCGGCCCGCAGGTTCATGTCGGCAAGGTGAACCGGCGTCAGCCGCGCGTCAATTCCCAGCAGGCGGGCCATCTCCTCCGCAAACTCCATCCAGGTGGTGACGCCGGAGTTCACGCAGTGGTACAAGCCGCCCGGCGCCGGCATTTCCAGCAACTGACGCGTCGCCCGCGCCACATCCGCTACATACGACGGCGTAATCGTGCGGTCCACGAACACCTTCGCGGTGCCGCCGGCTCTCAGGGCGTTCAGGATTCCGGCGGCGCTGCCCTTGGCCGGACCGCCTCCGGGCGTCGTGCCGAAGATGCCTTCGACACGCAGCACGTAGGCGCGGGGCGCATCGCCCGCGAACCATTCACCGAGGAGCTTCGATGCGGCGTAGACGCTTTGCGGATTCGGGCCGTCCGTCTCGACATACGGGACGGCCGCCTTCCCGTCGAACACGAAGTCGGTGCTGTAGTGGACGAGCGTGGCGTCGTGCACCGATGCCGCCCGCGCCAGCGCCCGGACGCCGAAGGCGTTGCTGTTCAGCGCCTCGATCGGACGATCCTCGGCGGCGTCCACCGCCGTCAATGCCGCCGCGTTGAGGATCACGCCGGGTTTCACGCTGGCCATCGCCGCATCGACGGCGTCGACATCGCTGATGTCGAGCTGCGCCCGGGTGAATCCGACAATCTCGTGGTGGCTGGCGAATTCGTGGATGAGGGCGGCGCCGAGCTGGCCTCCGGCGCCAACGACCGCGACGCGCATCAGGCGGCCCTGGATTCGACGCCGTCCGCAAACGCCCGCATCCGCTCGTCGTCGAACACGCCTTCCCAGCGCGCCACGACGGCGGTGGCGATGCAGTTGCCCATGACGTTCACGGCGGTGCGGCCCATGTCCATGATCTGGTCGATCGCGAGGAGGATGGCGGCGCCTTCGAGCGGCAGGTTGAACGTGGCGAGGGTGGCGGCGAGCACCACGAGCGCCGCGCGCGGCACGCCCGCCACGCCCTTGCTGGTCAGCATCAGCGTCAGCATCATGATCAGCTGCTGGCCCAGCGTCATCTCGACGCCCGCCATCTGCGCCACAAACACGCTGCAGAGCGACAGGTAGAGCGTCGATCCATCGAGGTTGAAGCTGTAGCCGGTCGGCAGCACGAAGCCGACGATGTTCTTGGGGACGCCGAAGCGCTCCATGATCTCGAGCGCCTTGGGCAGCGCCGCTTCGGAGCTGGCGGTGGTGAACGCGATCAGCATCGGCTCGCGGATCGCCTTGACGAACGTCAGGAACGGCACGCGAATCAGGTATGAGACGGTGCCGAGGACAATCAGCGCGAAGATCGCGAGGCCCAGGTACATCAGGCCCACCAGCTTGCCCAGCGTCAGCAGGATGCCGAGCCCCTTGCTGCCGACCGTGGCGGCGATCGCCGCGAAGACGCCGACCGGCGCAAACGCCATCACGTAACCGGTGAACTTGAACATCGCCTGCGCCGTGCTCTCCATCAGGTCGAGCACGGGCTGACCCTTGGCGCCGATCGCGGCGACGGCAATGCCGAAGAACATCGAGAAGATCACGACCTGCAGGATGTCGCCGCGGGCCATCGAATCGATGACCGAGGTCGGGAACATGTGCAGCAGGATGTCCCAGGCGTGCTGCTGGTTCTGCACCATCGCCGCCGCGGTCCTGGTGTCCGCGCCGATCGGCAGCGCGACGCCGACGCCGGGCTTGAAGAGGTTGACGAGCCCGAGCCCGAGGAACAGCGCGATCGTGGTGGCGATCTCGAAGTAGAGAATCGCCTTCAAGCCGATCCGCCCCATCGTCTTCATGTCGCCGGTGCCGGCGATGCCGACCACCAGCGTGGAAAACAGCAGCGGCGCGATGATCATCTTGATCATGCGCAGGAACACGTCGGCGAGCGGCTTCACCTGCTCGGCGAAGCCCGCCACGTGCACACCGTTGGCGTCGGACGAAGGAAACAGATAGCCGACGCCGATGCCCAGCACCAACCCGATCAGAATCTGGGTGGTGTTGGAGACGGACGGTCCGGGGCGGGTCGTCATTGTCCCGAGCCCGCCGGCACGCCGCGCTGGACGAACTGACCGATCGCGGAGACGACCGCTTCCTGCTGATCGACCGTCAGCTCGCCGTAGACCGGAATCGCGAGGCTCTCCTGCGCCGCCCGCTCGGCGTGCGGGAACGCGCCCTGGCGGTACCCGAGATCGGCGAAGCAGGGTTGCAGGTGGAACGGCACCGGGTAGTAAATCTCGTTGCCGATGCCCTGCTCGTCGAGGTGGCGCTTCAAGCCGTCGCGGTCGGGCGTCCGGATCACGAACTGGTTGAAGATGTGCAGGCGATCGGCCGGCGCATGGGGGAGCGTCACCGACCCGAGGCCCGCGGCCTGGAACAGGCTGCGATAACGCGCGGCATTGGCGCGCCGCCCGTCGGTCCATCCGGCGAGGTGCGGCGCCTTGACGCGCAGCACCGCGGCCTGGAGCGCGTCCATCCGGAAGTTCGCGCCGACCAGGTGATGGTAGTACTTCGGCCGCATCCCGTGCGTGCGCAGCAGCCTGGCGCGCGCCGCGAGCTCGTCGTCTTCCGAGGTCAGCAGGCCCGCGTCGCCGAAGGCGCCGAGGTTCTTGCTTGGGAAGAACGAGAAGCAGCCAAAGGCGCCGATGGTGCCGAGCGGCCGCGAGTGATAGGTCGAGCCAATCGCCTGCGCCGCGTCCTCGATCACCGGAATCCCCGCGCGATTCGCCGCGTCCATGATCGGGTCCATGTCCGCGCCGAGGCCGAACAGGTGCACCGGCATGATCGCCCTGGTGCGCGGCGTGATCGCCGCCGCGGCCTGCGCCGGATCGATGTTGAAGGTCTCCGGATCGATGTCCACCAGCACCGGCCTCGCGCCCACCCGGACGATCGCGCCGGCGGTCGCGAAGAACGAGTAGGTCGTGGTCACCACCTCGTCGCCGGCCTTGATGCCGAGCGCCATCAACGCAAGCAGGAGCGCGTCGGTGCCCGACGACACCGCGATGGCGTGCTTGACGCCGAGCAGGCCGCAGAGCTCGCGCTCGAGGCCGTCGATCTCCGGTCCCATGATGAAGCGCTGGCTGTCGCACACGCGGGTGATCGCGGCGAGGATGTCCTCGCGCAGCGGGCGGTACTGCGCATCGAGATCGAGGAGAGGCACGCTCATCGGGTTATTCTACCTGCCGCGTGATTTCACCGCCGCGCGGGTCTCGCGATCGGTCTCGCGCTTCTTGATCGTCTCGCGCTTGTCGTAGTCCTTCTTGCCCTTGGCGATGCTGACGGCGACCTTGACGCGGCCGTCCTTGAAGTACAGCTTCGTCGGCACCAGCGTCATCCCCTTCTCGACCGTCTTGCCGATCAGCTTCCGGATCTCGGAGCGGTGCAGCAGCAGCTTGCGCCGGCGCAGCGGCTCGTGATCCGCGTAGCCGCGATGGCTGTAGGGGCTGATGTGGACATTGTAGATGAAGACTTCGCCGTCCTCGACGCGCGCAAAGCTGTCGCGCAGGTTCACCCGTCCCTCCCGGATGGCCTTCACTTCGGTGCCCAGCAGCACCAGCCCCGCCTCGAAGGTGTCCAGCAGGTGAAAATCGTGGAACGCCTTCCGGTTCTCGGCGATGCTGCTCTGCGCTTTTTCGCGTTCTGTCTGTTCAGCCACAACAAGTAACAAAGAATGAGATTTAAGAGTTCAGATTTCAGAATTCAGATTGCCGAATGCTGCGCCAGGCGCGCGGCCAACAGCACCGCGGTAATCATGCTCTCGGGATCGGCCACGCCCTTGCCCGCGATGTCGAACGCGGTGCCGTGATCGACCGACGTCCTGATGATCGGCAGCCCGAGCGTGACGTTCACCGCCTGGCCGAACGCCACCAGCTTCACCGGAATCAGCCCCTGATCGTGATAGCAGGCGACCACCACGTCGAAGTCTCCCCGCCTGGCGCGCACGAAGACGGTATCGCCCGGATACGGCCCCGACACCTCGATGCCGCGCGCGCGGCACGCCTCGATCGCGGGACCGATCGCGGTGTCCTCTTCGTGGCCGAAGAGACCGTGCTCGCCGGCATGAGGGTTGAGCCCGGCAACCGCGATCCGCGGCCGCGCGAGCCCGAACCGCGGCAGCTCGCGCGCCGTGAGCGCGATCGTCGCCTCGAGCGACGCCTGGGTCAGCGCCCGAGGCACCTCCGACAGCGCGATGTGCACGGTCGCCAGCACGACCCGCAGCGCCTCGGAATAAAACATCATGGCGACGTGACTCGACGCGGTCAAGTGCGCCAGCAGATCGGTGTGGCCGCTCCACTCGAGGCCGGCCAGCCGGAACGCCTCCTTGTTCACCGGCGCCGTCGCGATCGCCTGCACCACGCCCTGCTGCGCGTCGGCGACCGCGCGCACGATGACGTCGTACGCCGCGCGCCCGGCGGCCGCGCTCAGCGTTCCCGCCGCGAAGGTCGCGCCCGGCGGCGGGCCGTACAACACCGGCTCACATGCGGCGAGCACGCGCGGATCCGCGGCCGCGCGCGCAGCCACCTCCGGCCCAATCCCCGCCGGATCGCCGGACGTAATCGCCACGCGTGGTTTGCTCACGGGATCAATGGCTGCAGGAGCCGCAGCCGCCGGAACCACAGCTCTCCGAACCGCATCCGCCGCCCGATCCGCAGCCCGAGGGATTGTCGCAGCCGCCCTCACTGCCGCAGCCGCCATGCTGCACACCCTTGGCGTTCGGCAGCTCGTAGCGCAGGCAGCACTTCAACCGTCCGCACAGGCCGGACAGCTTCGAGGGGTTGAGGCTCAAGTCCTGCTGCTTGGCCATCTTGATCGAGACCGGCTCGAACGTCTGCAGGAACGTCGTGCAGCACAGCGGCCGGCCGCAGGTGCCGTAGCCGCCGTACATCTTCGCTTCGTCTCGGACGCCGATCTGCCGCATCTCGATCCGCGTCCGGAACTCCGACGCCAGCTCGCGAACCAGCTCGCGGAAATCGACGCGGCCGTCCGCGGTGAAGTAGAAGATCAGCTTCGATCCGTCGAACGCCTGCTCGACCCTCGCCAGCTTCATCCCGAGACCGCGCTCGCGGATCTTCAGCAGCGCGATCCGGTACGCCTCCTGCTCGCGGTGCTGGTGCTGCAGCCGCGCGACGATGTCCTCTTTCGTGGCGACGCGGACGACGCGCTGCGGCGAATCCTCGGCAGGACGGCGCTTCGCCTCGAGCTGCGGGATGGCGCGCACCACGGTGCCGACCGCCGGACCGCCGTCGGTCTGCACGACGACGCGATCGCCGGGGCGCGGCTCCGGCTGCGCGGGTCCGTTGCCGCGCAGGTAGGTCTGGACGCGGCCCACCGGCGTCAGCTTCACGGCGACGAGCGGCAGGCGCGGGACGGTGCTCACAGCTGGAGCACCAGCCAGTCGGCGACCAGCTTGACCCCGGCATTGCGCTGCAGCGCAAACAGCGCGCGGTCCACGGCGGCAAACGCCCGCGTGCCGCGTTCGCCGCGATAGGCGATCGACAGCCGTTCCAGCGCCGGGCGCACGTCGGCATTGGCGAGCGTGCGCTCGTCGGCGCCGGTCGCCAGCACTTCGACGTCGCGCAGCAGCACCGCCATCGCGCGCAGATGGGTCGCGAGCTGATCGCGCTCGGTGACGCCCGACGGAGGCTTCGTAATCAGCTGCTGCGCGCTCTCGACCCGTCTGGCAGGATCGTGCTGCGTCGCCGCCTGCTCCAGCACCCGTTGCGCGAGCCCACGGGATTCGACCAGTTCGCCGGCGCTCGCCTGCAGCGCCTGACCGAGGCTGCAGTCAGCGGTGGCGGCGACGGCGCGCGCTTCGGCCTCGCTGCGGCCGCTCGCCATCAGCACGGTCGCGATGTCTTCGGCCGAAAGCGGCCGGAACCGCAGCTGCGGGCAGCGCGACAGCACAGTCGGCAGCAGCAGGTCGGGCAGCGACGTGACCAGAATGAAGACCGACAACGGGGTCGGCTCTTCGAGCGTCTTGAGCA
>Ga0105242_10003430_pt1 | contig 12322 bp, 14 predicted proteins | sample KBSM24metaG_FD_81521 | JGI IMG/M metagenome (GOLD analysis project Ga0105242, IMG submission 81521) | Miscanthus rhizosphere microbial communities from Kellogg Biological Station, Michigan, USA - KBS M2-4 metaG | ecosystem: Host-associated > Plants > Roots > Rhizosphere > Soil | place...
GTCGATTTCGTGCTCTGCGGCTCAGTCGCGGTCAACCTCAGCGGCGCCCGGATCGGCAAGGGCGGCGGCTACCACGACCTCGAGTACGGGATCCTCATCGACGCCGGCAAGATCGACGACCACACCACTGTCGCCACCACCGTGCACCCGATCCAGATCCTCCGCAAGCACCTGATGGTTACCGATCACGACCTGCCGGTCGACATGATCGCCACCCCCCGCGCCGTGATCGAACTCGACCGTCAGCACGGGCGGCCCCGTGGAATCCTCTGGGACCACCTGCAGCCGCCGCAGATCCGCGAGATCCCCGTGCTGGAACGCATGGGGTACGCCTAGCCCCCAGGCTCAACCGAGCCCCCGGCCGCGGCTACGTCGCGGGCATCTCGAATACTGCGGCGGTAACGCGGGCGTCGATGCCGGGCCGGCTTGGGTCGCGGCTGATTCGCTCGGCGCTCTCCGCCGCCACGTTCATCGCCTCCTCGAAAGCACGGTTGTAGATGTTGGTGATCTGGCGCCAGCCCTCCTCGTCGACCCGGGCCGGGAAGCGGCTGATGTGGTGGTCGTGGCGGTGGGCGAAGCTGCCAGCATCGAGGGCTACCGTGGCCTCGGCGAGCGAGAGCTCGAGGATCCAGCTGCTGAACTGGAGCCTCTCGGCGGCGGGCGACCGCGCGTAGTCCTCGTCGGAGAACATCGGCCGCTCGACGGCGCGATAGACGTGGCGGACGGCGCCGCGCACCGCCTCTTGGGCAACCAGTTCCACAGCACCAAGGCGCTTCAAGGTGCGCACGTGGTAGGAGACGTCGTCGAGTTCGGCGCCAAGCCGGTCGGCGATTTCTTTGGGACTGAGCGTCGCCTCGGCGAGCATGGTCAGGCAGCGGGCGCGCAGCGGGTGACCGACGATCGCGGTCAGCGTCATGCCCAACTCCTTGCGAGGCGCCTTCGCCTGCTGCTTCATCCGTCCTCCCGGAGCGTCGCTGCTTAGCGTGCGTCCAATCGTACGTGACTTCCTGAGCACTGAACCGGGCTTTTCAACAAAAAACCGGTCGAGCACTGGGAGACGACCGCGATCCACCCGGTTAGCCTTTCGGACATGCCTGAGGCGACCGCACTCGATCCCCGAATCGCCAGCGGCCGGGACTACGGCAACCCGGATCCGCAGTGGCGGCAGATTGACTGGCGTCGGCACCTGCGCCAGGTCTCCCTCCCCGGCGCCGCGATGAACTACCTGGAGATCGGCGAGGGCGAGCCGATCCTCTTCGTCCACGGCCTCTCCGGCAGCTGGCAGAACTGGCTGGAAAACCTTCCCCACTTCGGCCGCGGCCACCGAGCGATCGCCCTCGACCTGCCCGGCTTCGGCGCCAGCCCGATGCCCTCCTGGCCGATCGGGATCCCCGCCTACGGGCAGCTTCTGCACGACTTCTGCGAGAAGCTCGGGATCGAGGGCGCGACCGTAGTCGGCAACTCGATGGGTGGCCTCGTCGCCGTCGAGGCGGTGACGACAAGACCGGACCGCTTCCAGCGCCTCGTGCTCGTCTCCTCGGCGGGGATCATCAACACCTGGAGCCCGGAAGAGCGGGCGACGGTCACCGCCCTGGCCTGGAAGCGGTTCGGGCCGAGCTTCTACGAAGGCGCCCGCTTCATCGTCGCTCGGCCGCGAGCTCGACAGTTCGTCTTCGGGCCCTTTGTCCGTTACCCGGGCCGGCTCGGCGCGGAGCTGTTGTTCGAGCAGCTGGTCGGCGGCATGCAGCGGGCAGAGGGCTTCGAGGCCGCCCTGCGGGCGACGATCCGCCACGACGTCCGCGAACGCCTCGGCGAGGTCGAGCTTCCGACCCTGGTGATCAGCGGCCTCTCCGATCGGGTGATCCCAGTCGCTGCCGCGGTCAGCTACCACCGCCGCATCTCCCACTCCCGCCTCGAGGTCTTCGAGCGCACCGGTCACGTACCGCAGTTGGAGCGGCCGCTGCGCTTCAACGCCCTACTTGACGAATTCCTTGCCGAGCAGCGCTAGCGACGGATCGAGCTGAGCTAGCGACGGCCGCGCAAGGCACTGGCGGGAGCGGCGACGACGTCGGCGCCCCGGCCGCGCACCCCGAGCGCGTCGACCGGTCCCGGCCCCTCACCAATCTCACGCAGCCCGGCGGCAACCGCCTCGGAGGCGACCGTGCGGGCTTTGCGGGCGGCCTCGAGCGGCGTCTCGCCATGGGCGAGGAAGGCGGCCAGCGCCGAGGAGTGGGTGCAGCCGGAGCCGTGAGCGCTGCCCCCTGGGTGCCGCTCGCCGTGAATCTCGAAGGTCTCCTCGCCGTCGTAGAAGACGTCGACGAGGTCCTCGCTGTGGCCGCCGGTGACGACCACCGCCTTCGGGCCGCGCTCCCAGGAGGCCAGCTCGAAGAGGTCGCGGGCGAGCTCCTCCTGGCTCCTCCCCTCAGCCGCCTCGGTGAGCACGCGAGCCTCCGGGAGGTTGGGAGTGATGACCGTGGCCATGGGGAGCAACCGGATGGCCAGCCTTTCGCGCGTCTCCTCATCGAGAAGCAGCGCCCCGCTCTCAGAAACCATCACCGGGTCGACGACAACCGGAACGTCGGGGAAGGAGAGCGCCAAGATCGCGACCACTCCCTCAACCGTCCCTGGCCGACCCAGCATGCCGATCTTGATCGCGTCTACCCCGATGTCCTCGCCAACGGCCTGGATCTGATCGAAAACCACGTCACCCGGCACGATCTCGATCGAGTTGACGCCAACCGTGTTCTGGGCCGTGATTGCGGTGATCGCCGTCATCCCGTGCACCCCACAACGGGCGAAAGCCTTGAGGTCGGCCTGGATGCCGGCGCCGCCGCCGGAGTCCGAGCCGGCGATCGAGAGCGCCGTCGGTACACGGGTGCTACTCATGGACCTCAGCCTAAACATCGCCTTGCTCTAGCGAGGCCATCGAGGTGCGGGTGTAGACGCCAAGCGGCGAGCAGGTGACGTAGCCGAGTAGCTCCAGCCGGGCCAGAGCGGCAGCCGCCTCGCCTCCGGACAGGGTGAGCGCCGTGGCGACGCCATCGGCGGTGACGGCGCCGGCCTCGACCGCGGCGAGAGCGTCGAGCAGGGCGAGATCGAGCGCGGGGCCGGTGCGGTCGAGTCGGCGGGCGCCAGCGCCGAGCAGCGCGTCGAGGACGTCCTGGGCGTCGCGCACGACACAGGCGCCGCCAGCGAGCAGGTTGTTCGGCCCGGCGGAGGCACGCGAGGTGACCGGGCCGGGGACGGCGCCGAGGTCGCGACCGAGGTCGGCGGCCAGATCGGCCGTGATCAGCGACCCCGAGCGGGCGGCGGCCTCAACCACAACCGTCATCCCGGTCAGCGCCGCCATGATCCGGTTGCGCGCGGGAAAGGTCCAGCGCCACGGTGGCGCTCCCGGCGGCAGCTCCGAGAGGATCAGGCCTTTTTCGCAGACCTGCCGCCAGAGCGAGCGGTGGGCCGCCGGATAGGCAGTGTCGGGACCACAGCCGAGCACGGCAACCGTCGTGCCGACCTCGAGAGCGCCGCGATGGGCGCAGGCGTCGATGCCGAAGGCGAGGCCACTGACCACGATCACCCCGGCCCGAGCCAGGTCGCGACCGAGCTCGCGGGCGATCTCGCGCCCGTAGGAGGTGGCGCGGCGGGCGCCGACGACGGTGACGCCGACGGCCGGCTCCAGCTCGGCCAGCAATCGGTGATCGCCGCGTCCAATCAGTGCCCAGGGGGCGTCGGCGGCATCGCCCAAGGCCGCCGGGTAAAGGGCGCCGTGTGGACAGCAGGCCCAGCAGCCGGCTGCCGCCAGTTCCTCGCCCAGCTCCGCCTCGTCGAGCGCCTCGACGCGCGCCAGGAGCTGGCCGGCGACCTTCGGCGCAGCGACAGCGAGCAGGTCCTCGTTGCAGAGCCGCAACAGTTCCGGCGAACGCGAGCCGGGCGCGCCGCTGGCAACCCGCTCCACATACGGCCCGAGGTGGGCAAGCAGACGCGAGCGCCGCAGGCAATCGGGACAGGCCCGGGGAACGCTAGCCACGGTCCCGCCTCCGCAGTTGCAGTGCCTGCGCCATCTCCTCTTCGCCGATCGACTCCGCCCCGGCGAGGTCGGCGATCGTCTGCGCGAGGCGCAGGGTGCGATCGTGAGCGCGTCCGCTCAACCGCTGCCGGGCGTAAAGATCGGCCAGCAGCGCTGCAGCGGCGGTATTGAGTGAGCAAGCGCGCGCCTCCGCCGGAGTCATCTCGGCGTTGCAGCGACCCGGCCCGAGGCGCTGTGCCTGCCGCTCACGAGCGGCGATAACCCGTGCCCGCACGTCGGCCGACGGCTCGCCGGGCGCGCCGCCAATCTCGGCGGGGCTAGGCTGCCGCACCGCGGTGAGAATGTCGATGCGGTCGGCGAGGGCGCCGCTGAGCCGGCCCTGGTAGCGCTGCACTTCGACCGGCGCGCAGGTGCAGTCCGGGTCCGCTTCGCCGCGCCCGCAGGGACAGGGGTTGGCTGCCGCGACCAGCATGAAGCGGCAAGGCAAGACCCGGCGGGCGCCGGCCCGGGCGATCGCCACCTCGCCGCCCTCCAGGGGCCCGCGCAGTGCCTCCAGGGCGTCGCGGCGGAACTCGCAGAGCTCGTCGAGGAACAGAACGCCCCGGTGGGCCAAGGTTGCCTCTCCCGGCCCGGGCGGGCTACCGCCGCCGACCAGGCCGGAGGCGCTGATCGTGTGGTGCGGAGCCCGGAAGGGACGACCGCCGGGCAGGCTGGGGCCGAGGCGACCGCAGGCGCTGGCCACCCGCGCCACCTCGAGCGCCTCCGCCGACGCCAGCGGCGGCAGGATCGATGGCACCCGACTCGCAGCCAGTGACTTGCCGGCGCCCGGCGGCCCGACCATCAGCACGCTGTGCCCACCCGCCGCCGCCACCTCAAGCGCATGGCGCAGGTGCGGCTGGCCACGCAGGTCGGCGAGGTCGGGAGCACCGGCGGCAGCATCGAGCAGTAGCGGCAGCGCCTCGGGCCGCCGCGGCTCCCACTCCCCCGCCGCCAGTGACCGCAGCCGGCCAAGGCCGTCGATCGGGATCACATCGATGTCCTCGGCCAGCGCTGCCTCGGCGCCGTTCTCGGCCGGCAGCGCAATCGCCTCGGCGCCGTCCTCGCGGGCCGCCTCGGCGATCGCCAGGGCGCCATGGACAGCGCGGGTCGAGCCATCGAGGGCGAGCTCGCCGACCATCGCTACCCGTGGCAACGCCTCCCATTCGAGCTGGCCAGAGGCGCTCAGCAGTGCCGCGGCAATCGCCAGGTCCAAGCCCGGCCCCGCCTTGCGCAGGCTAGCCGGGGCGAGGTTGACGACGATCCTCTGCAGCGGGAACTCGAACCCACAGTTGACCAGGGCAGCCCGCACCCGCTCGCGCGCCTCGCGCACGGCGGCATCAGGCAGGCCGACAATCGCGAAGCCCGGCAGGCCACGGTGGACATCGACCTCGACCCGCACCGGGCGGGCGGCGATGCCGTCGAGCGTGAAGGTCCTGGCGATGGCAAGCACGGCGACGACGCTATGGAGGTGGATTTCACGCGTGGGGCGCAAAAGGTCATTTCTTTGCACCAACAGAGGGGAGAATCTGCAACGGCCCCGCCCTTGGCCCGGCGATGACCTCCGCCCGTCAGAGCATGGGGCGCCGCGCCGAGGATCTGGTCGCGCGCCGACTCGCAACTGCCGGCTGGGAAATCCTCGCGCGCAACGCCCGCACCCGCCACGGCGAGCTCGATATCGTCGCCCGCGAGGGCCGCACCCTCGTCTTTGTCGAGGTCAAAGCCGGTCGCCGCGGGGCCACCGTCGGCCCGGAGCGCCCCGTCCTCGCCGTCGACGCCCGCAAGCAACACCGCCTCCGCCGCCTCTCCGCCGCCTGGCTGGCCGAGCGCCGCGACGTCCCTCAGTGCGCCTCGATCCGTTTCGACGTCGTCGGGGTCAGCTTCGACCGCGGTCGCCCGGTCGAGGTCGAGCACATCCGCAACGCGTTCTAAGGGATTAGAGGCTCAGCTGGCTGTAAGCCACAGACTGAAATGACCGTCGATGCAACGGCGAGATCCCACGCTCCTCGATCGCCGCGCGGTGCTCCGGAGTCGAGTAGCCAACGTGCTCCTCGAAGCCCCAGCCGGGGTGCCGCTCGGCGGCGTCGCGCATGTAGCGGTCGCGGGTCACCTTGGCGATCACGGAGGCGGCGGCGATCGCGGCGCTGGTGCCGTCGCCTTCGACGACCGCCCGGTGCGGCACCGTGCAGCGCCTCAGCGGGAAGCCGTCGGAGAGGCAGATCGCCTCGGCCGGCGGGTCGAGCCGTTCCAGCGCCACCGAGAGCGCTTCGATGTTGGTCACGTGGAGGCCGCGGCGGTCGATCCCGGCGGCACTGCGGACGACGACGCTGACCCGAGCGGCGGCTCGCAACACACACGGATACAGCTCCAGGCGCTTCTCCTCGGTCAGCTGCTTGGAGTCGTGGAGGCCACCGAGGGCGCGGCGGTCGGCGAGCGTCAGGCTCTCGTAGTCGAGCAGCACCGCGGCGGCAACCAATGGTCCAGCCAGGCAGCCCCGCCCTGCCTCGTCGGTGCCGGCGACAAAGCGACTGCCGAGCCCACGGTCGAAGGCGAAGAGGCGCCGGCTGCGGGCGAGCCGGCGGCGGTGCAGCTTGCCGGGCCTGGGCGCCTTAGAGGAGGCCGATTCGATCGGGTGGCCAGTAGGTGGCAAAGGCCTTACCGATGATCCAGCTTCTGGGGACAGGTCCCCAGAAGCGGCTGTCGTCGCTCGCTCCACGGTTGTCACCCATCATGAAGTAGTGGTCGGGTGGAATCGTGATCGTGCGCGGCATGTTGCAGGCGGCGGCGTTCCCGCAGGGGTTGGTGTAGGGCTCGTCGGTCTTCTCGACCCCGTTGACGACGGGGTGCCCTTCCTTGACCGAGAGCGTGTCCCCCGGGGCGGCAACGATCCGCTTGATGAAATTCTGGCTCGACTCGCCCTTGGTCGGTTGCGGGCAAGGTTCGCCGGGCCTCGGCGTTACCCCGCATTCGGTGCCATTGTCAGCGCCAGCCGGCGGGTGGAAGACGACGACGTCGCCCGGCGAGGGGTCTTCGAAGTGGTAGATGAAGCGGTTGACGAGGACCCGCTGGCCAACGTCGAGGGTTGGCTCCATCGATTCGGAGGGGATCTGGTACGGCTTGATCAGCCAGGCCTGGATCGCGAGAGCGAGCCCCAGGGCAAGGGCAACGATGACGATCAGCTCTACAAGCCCGCCGCCTTTGGACTTCGGCTTCGGGATTGAGAGTTTCAGGCCTTGTCCTCGTCGGAGTCGCCGGCCTCCTCGGCGGGCGACTCGTCCTCGGCATCCTCAGGCGCTGCGCTCGTGTCCTCGGTCTCCCCGGCCGCGGGCGCCTCGGCGTCCGTCTCTGCCGCTGCTGCATCAGTCTCTGCTCCTGCTGCTGCATCAGTCTCTGCTGCCGCCGTCGGCTCCTCGGCCTCAACCGCAGGCGCCTCCTCAGGCGTCTCGACCGCACCGACGACCTCATCCTGGGTCGCGCCCTCGGCGTCGATCGCCTCAGCCTCGGCGGGCGAGGTCGAGACCATCTCCTCGTCGATCCCCCAGCGCCGCTCGGCGACGCGGGCGGCCTTGCCGACGCGGCCGCGCAGGTAGTAGAGCTTGGCGCGGCGGACGGCGCCGCGGGCCGCGACCTCGAGTTTCTCGATCTTTGGCGAGTGCAGCGGGAACGTGCGCTCGACGCCGACGCCAAAGGACTGCTTGCGGACGGTGAAGGTCTCCCGCGCACCCGAGCCCTGGCGGCGCAGGACGACGCCCTCGAAGACCTGGGTCCGTTTGCGAGTGCCCTCGATCACCTGAAAGTGGACGCGGACACGGTCCCCCGGGTCGAAGGAGGGAAGGCCTTTGCGCAGCTGGGCGCGCTCGATGCTGTCGATTACGGAGCTCATATTCCTGGCGAGAAAAAACCGCCGGACCCGGTGCGGGAACCGCGCGGTGGCGGAATGGTAGCTACTCGGCGTCCGATTCGAACTGCTCGGCACGGGCGCGGCTCTGCGCGAGGCGCCACTGACGGATCTTCTCGTGGTCTCCGGAGAGCAATACCTCGGGCACATCCCAGCCCCGGTGGACGGGCGGGCGCGTGTAGTGCGGGTACTCCGGCATCCCCTCCAGAAGCCGGCTGAACGACTCCTCGGCCGCCGAGTCGGCGTGCCCGAGCGCCCCCGGCAGCTTGCGCATGATCACGTCGGCCAGCACCATCGCCGGCAGCTCACCGCCGGCCAGCACGTAGCGCCCGATCGAGACCTCGTCGTCGGCAAAGTGCTCATGCACCCGCTCGTCGAACCCCTCGTAACGCCCACAGAGAATCGCCACATGCGGCTCCGCGGTCAGCTCGTCGGCGAGCTCGTCATCGAGCAGCCGCCCGGTCGGCGTCAACAGCACCCGCCGCGGCGCCTCCCCGCTCGGATACGCCGCCTGCAGCGCCGCATCGACCACATCGACCCGCAGCACCATCCCGGCCCCGCCCCCATACGGCGAATCGTCCACCTGCCCCGCCCCCAGCGGCGTCGTCTCCCGGTAGTTGAACAAGCGCAACTCGTTCCCCTGCCCGATCGCGTTACTCACCGAGCGCTGCGTCCGAAACCACTCGAACGCCTCAGGAAAGAGCGTGAAAATGTCCAACTTCATGAGAAGAAGTGTCCCTGAGGCGGGGTCCTGGGTGAGGGTGGAGCGTCTTGTACTTTTTCGGCGCCCCCCTCCTCGGACGGCCACCACCGTCGCACGAAAAAGTTAAGCGAAACCCTCACCCAGGACCCCGCCTCCCGAGCGCTCAATCGAGAATGTCGACAATCACCCGACGGTCGATCCTGACAGCAGCCGCCTTGGCAATCGTCCTAATCGCGTTCGCCACCCGCCCCCCTTTGCCGATCACTCGGCCCAGGTCGTCCTCGGCGACGGTCACCTCGTAGACGAGGTCGCCATCCTCTTCCAGCTCCTCAACCACGACTGCCTCGGGGTCCTCGACGAGGGCCCGGACGAGAAACTCGATCAGCTCGGTCATCTAGCTGCCGGAGGCGGCGATGCCTTTGGTCCGCAGCAGCGTCGCCACGGTCTCCGAAGGCTGGGCACCGTGCTCGAGCCAGTGGCGCGCGCGCTCCTCGTCGAGCACGATCGTCGACGGCTCCGTCTGCGGGTTGTACTGGCCGATCGTCTCGATCGTCCGCCCGTCACGCGGGGAGCGTTTATCGGCGACGACGATTCGCCAGATCGGGTTCTTCTTGGAACCCACTCGTCTAAGTCGGATACGTACAGCCATTCGGACGGGGCAGGTTACAGGACTTTGCCCGGTATGCCCGGACGCGAAGCAGAGGACATGCCGTTTGACGTCGGGGTCAGCGCCTGCGGATCTTCGGGCGCGGCGCGCCCCCGCCCATCATCTGCGCCAGCTGCTGCTCGTTGGGCATCTTCCCGGAGGTCATCGAGCGCATCAGTTTGCGCATCTGGTCGAACTGTTTGATCAGCTGCTTGACGTTCTGGACCCGCACTCCGGAGCCGTTGGCGATCCGTTTGCGGCGGGAGCCGTTGATGATCGCCGGGTTGGCGCGCTCTTGCGGGGTCATCGAGAGAATGATCGCCTCGACGCGGTCCATCTCGCGCTCGTCGACGTTGGCGTTCTTCAGCTGTTTCATCGCCCCCATCCCCGGCAGCATCCCGATGATGCCGCTGAGCGGGCCCATTTTGCGGACCTGGCGCATCTGCTGGAGGAAGTCCTCGAGGGTGAACTGATCCTTTTCGAGTTTGCGCTGCAGGTCTTCGGCCTGCTGCTCGTCGACCTGCTGCTCGGCTTTCTCGATCAGGCTGAGGACGTCGCCCATGCCGAGGATCCGCGAGGACATCCGGTCCGGGTGGAAGCGCTCGAAGGCGTCGAGTTTCTCGCCGGTCGAGGCGAAGAGGATCGGCTTGCCGGTCACCGCCTTGACCGAGAGGGCGGCGCCGCCGCGGGCGTCGCCGTCGAGCTTGGTCATCACCACGCCATCGAACTCGGCCACCTCGGCGAAGGACTCGGCGACGCTGACCGCGTCCTGGCCGGTCATCGCGTCGACGACCAGCAGCACGTCGTGCGGCCTGGTCCGCTTCTTGATCTTCGCCAGCTCGTCCATCAGCTCGCGGTCGATGTGGAGGCGGCCGGCGGTGTCGACGATCAGCACGTCGCGCCGCTCCTCGCGGGCGCGGTCGAGCGCCCAGGCGGCGATCTCGACCGGATCGGCGTCCGTGCCTTTCTCGTAGACGGTGGCGCCAGCGCGTTTGCCGACCGTGACCAACTGCTCGACCGCGGCCGGCCGATAGACGTCGCAGGCGGCGAGGGCGACGTCTTTCTTGTCGTTCTCGCGCAGGTGCTGGGCGAGCTTGGCGCAGGCGGTCGTCTTACCGGAGCCCTGCAGGCCGGCCATCAGAATCACGGTCGGGCCGCTGCTGGCGAAGGCCAGCTCGCGGCCGGTCCCGCCCATCAGCTCGGTTAGCTCCTCGTTGACGATTTTGACCACGTGCTGGCCCGGGTCGAGGCTCTCCAGCACTTCGGAGCCGAGACAGCGCTCCTTCACTTTTTTCGTGAAGGCTTTGACTACTTTGAAGTTGACGTCCGCCTCGAGCAGGGCGAGACGGATCTCGCGCATCGCCGCGTCGACGTCAGATTCGGTCAGCTTGCCGCGCGAGCGGACCTCTGAGAGCGTCCCCTGCAGCCGTTCTGAGAGCTGGTCGAACACGGAAGCGAGCTTAGTGGTCGCTACTCGGCGAGCAGGGCCTGGGCGTACTCGGAGGGGTCGAACGGGCGCAGGTCCTCGAGCGTCTCCCCCACGCCGATCAGCTTAACCGGGATCCCCAACTCCTCGGCGATCGCCAAGGCGATGCCGCCCTTGGCGGTGCCGTCGAGCTTGGTGAGGACGACGCCGTCGACGGCGACCGCTTCCGAGAAGACCTTGGCCTGGCGCAAGCCGTTCTGGCCGGTGGTGGCGTCGATCGAGATCAGCGTCTCGTGCGGGGCCTCGGGAATCTGCTTGGCGATCACCCGCCGCACCTTCGCGAGCTCCTCCATCAGGTTGTCCTGCGTGTGCAGGCGGCCGGCGGTGTCGACGATCACCACGTCGGCGCCACGGGCGCGGGCGGCGGAGATCGCGTCGTAGGCGACCGAGCCGGGGTCGGCATCGGCCTCGCCGCGGATCAGCTCGGCGCCGGCCCGCCGCGCCCACTCTTCGAGCTGCTCGGCGGCGGCGGCACGATAGGTGTCGCCGGCGGCGAGGACGACCGAGAGGCCCATCTCCTTGCTGAGGTGCCAGGCAATCTTGCCGATCGTGGTCGTCTTACCGGTGCCGTTGACGCCGACCATCATCAGCACCGCCGGCTGGGCACTGAGGTCGATCGGGGCACGGCCGCCGGAGGCAACATCGGCGAGGATCTCGATCAGGCGGTCGCGGACGGCGACCCCGTCGGCCGGCACGGCGCCGGAATCGACCTCGTGCTCGAGCCGCTCCACCACGGTGGCCGTGGTCGGGGCGCCAGCGTCGGCGAGGATCAGCGCCTCCTCGAGCCGCTCCCAGGTCTCGTCGTCGATGCGGTCGAAGAGGCTGGCCGAGATCTCCTCGGTTAGCGCCTGGCGGCTTTTCGAGAGGCTCTCGCGCAGGCGTTTAAAGACGCCGCGGCGCTGCGGCTCGGGCTCAGTCTCCGGCGAGGCGTTCGCGCTCGCGCGAGAACCCAGGTCGATCATCTCCTGCCAGCTCGTCGCCATCAGTGCTCGGGGAGGCTATCTGCGCGAGCACGCGGAGCTCGTCCAGGGAGCCGGCGAGGTGATCGGCGATCCGCTCGGCGTCGGGGAGGACGCCGGGGTCGGCGAGCAGGCCGAAGCTGACCTTGCCGTTGTAGCTGAGGATCGCGATCGCCAGGGCGTGGTTGTGGGCGAGGAAGCCGACCGGGTAGATCGCAGTCAGCTCCCGGCCGAGCACGTAGAAGGCCATCTGCGGGCCCGGAAAGTTGGTCACCAGCAGATTGAAGAGCCGGGTCGAGAAGTTGATCGCCGCGGTGGGGCCGAGCAGGACCGGCGGCGCAAAGTCCCGGAACCAGTCGTTGAGGCCCCAGATCGCTTCGGCGCCGAGCGGCTGCTTGGAAGCCTTGAGGTCGTTCATGGCGGCGCTGATCGTGCGCAGCCGCTCGACCGGGTCGGCGATCCCGACCGGCAGTGGCCCCCGCATCGCGGTCAGTTTGTTGCCGAGCTCGCCGTGCTCGTTTTCGGTCCGGATCGAGACCGGCACGAGCGCCTTCAGCTCCATCCCGTCGA
>Ga0105242_10003431_pt1 | contig 12319 bp, 7 predicted proteins | sample KBSM24metaG_FD_81521 | JGI IMG/M metagenome (GOLD analysis project Ga0105242, IMG submission 81521) | Miscanthus rhizosphere microbial communities from Kellogg Biological Station, Michigan, USA - KBS M2-4 metaG | ecosystem: Host-associated > Plants > Roots > Rhizosphere > Soil | place: Michigan...
CTTCAGAATCTCGGCGGTCTGAATGATCGCCGCGTCACCGGCCTGGTGTCCAAGCGAATCGTTGATCTTCTTCAATCCGTCGAGGTCAGCGTACAGAATTACCGGCACTTTTTTGTTGCGCCGGATTGCCGCCAGATGCTGCGCCGTGACGGCCATGAAGCCGCGCCGATTGTAAAGACCAGTGAGCTCGTCAATTAACGAAAGATTTTGCAACGCGGATTCGAACCGTTTGCGCTCAGTGATGTCCTGAATCTGGAAAATGAAGTGCACCGGCGCGCCATCCTCTTGACGCACCAGCGAAACGTTGTTCAGCGCCCACACAGTATTGCCCGAACGGTGAACGTAACGCTTTTCGACTTGGCAAGTAGGCGTCTCGCCCTGAATCAAGCGATACAGATTAGCGAGATCGTTGTCGAGATCATCATGATGGGTAACCGCCTGGAAGTTCGAAGCCAGCAGTTCCTGTTCGTCGTATCCCATCAAATCGCACAGCGAACGATTCACACGCAGCCAATTACCATGGGGCGACACCAGCGCCATTCCAATCGCTGCATAGTCAAATGCGTTGCGGAAGTGTTCTTCAGTTTCACGCAGCGCCTTGCTGATCCGTTCTTGTTCAGCAATGTGGCGATTGAGTTCCTCGACGTGCTGCCGCGCTTGTTCCGCTTGAGCCGCAACACCGGACACGTTCTTCATGTATGTCCAGTAGGTGAAGTAAATGATCGCGATGATGGGGATCGTCGAAACGAAAGCAAAGAAGCCGACGGTACCGATAAACCTCGCGATAAGCGACGCTGCGGATGCACCGGCAAAATACGTGATCGACGTCCAGAGGAAATTCTTGCGCCAGGTTGTCCACACCGAGCTTTCGGATTTTAATGCCGCGCTCGTGGCGACCAGAACAGAATTCGTGCCGTATTGAATAATGGCCATTGCCGAAATTGCCGCGAGGTGATTTGTCGAATACGCATCGTGCCAGCTCACGGTCTCGCCGAACAGAAGCCGCAATGCCCAGACGGTGATGAATGTCGAACAAGCAGTCGCGCCGGCGTTGAAAGCGTAAATTCGAACTTTCTTGCTGATGCGAATTGACGAGCAGATGGCTTCGGCAGTGGCGAGTACGATGGCAGCTTCACCACCAAACAAAAGCAGCGTAAGAAATATGAAAGTGTCTGAGACTGAGATGTGCGCCCGGACGTGCGGAATTGGAATGCTCAGCCTCGGTCCGACCAGGACTGTTGCGAGGCCAAGCATCACGAACGGCAGAGTGATGTGCGTGAGTGGAAACGCGCGCAACGAGAAGATCAATACCGCCGCGCCAACGGCACTGACGGAGTACATGTAGATTTGGTTCAACCGGGAGTGAGACATTTGCAAAATGGGCAGGCGGGGCGGGACTGTCCCAACTCACATATGGCAACCAGTGTTCCGCAGCGTACAGAGTGTTTTTCTTTAGAAAAATCAAAACTGGGTGGATCGGTCAGTCAGTTCAATCGGTCACGCTGGCAAATGTCACTTTCAAATTGACGTGTCCGCGCGCTCGATTTGGGAAGCAATTATCTCATGCTAGAATTCAAGGCCCGCGCGCGCCTTGGCCGCGAATATCGCGGCTCTTCTGAACGCCAAAATGTTAGCAATAATCGCAAACGAAGTTATTCCATCTAAGTGTCTTGAATTCGGGACGAACTGTCCGGCGCCGTTGACGGGTGACCCGTGTGTCGATTGGTCGGGGTTCTGCGACGTCGTTAACAAAACGGCCGGGAACATCAGCCCACTCTACAAGCTCGACGCGTTTGATTGGACTGTGCTGATTGTCTATTTCGGCATCCTCTTTGTGCTGGCGATCTACGGCGTCTACCGCGTGAAGCAGGTTAGCGAATTCTGGCGCTACGCAAAGTTTCCGCCGAAGCCAAAGGGTCATTTCGCTGAGGTTGATCTTCCATTTGTAACGATACAGCTTCCGCTCTTCAACGAAATGTATGTGGTTGAGCGACTCGTGAAAGCGGTCACCGAAATCGATTACCCACGCGAGCGTCTGGAAATTCAAGTGCTCGATGACTCAACTGATGAGACGGTGAAGATCGCGAGCGCGACGGTTGCGAAGTACGCGGCGCGTGGTTTCGATATTCACTACATTCATCGCGAAGACCGCACCGGTTTCAAAGCCGGGGCACTCGAAAATGGAATGAAGACCGCCAAGGGTGATCTGATGGCCATCTTCGATGCCGACTTTGTCCCCAGGCCGGACTTTCTGCGCAAGCTGGTGCACTTCTTCACTGACCCAACGGTCGGCTGCGCGCAAATGCGCTGGGCGCACATCAACGGCTCTTACAATCTGCTAACGCGTCTGCAAACAATCATGCTTGACGGGCACTTCGTGTTGGAACAGACGACGCGAAATCGCAGCGGCAACTTCTTCAACTTCAACGGCACCGCTGGGATTTTGCGCCGCGAAGCGATCGAGTTAAGCGGCGGCTGGCAACACGACACCCTCACGGAAGATACCGACCTGAGTTTTCGCGCGCAGTTGATGGGCTGGCGCTTTGTTTATTTGCTGGATGAAGAAGCCCCCGCGGAAGTTCCCGTCGAAATCAACGCGTTCAAAGCGCAACAGCGACGCTGGGCCAAGGGTGTACTGCAAGTTTGGTTCAAGCTGTATCGTCGCATCTGGTACGCCCCGCTGCCTCTCCGCGTGAAGCTCGAAATGTTTTTCCGTCTGACTGGCAACATCAGTTATCCGTTGATGATCGTGGCAAGCTTCATGCAGTTCCCGCTGCTGCTCGTCCGTTACAACCAGGGGCTTTATCAATTGATGGTGCTGGACGTGCCGTTGCTTTTCTTTTCGACAGTTTCCGTCGTCCTGTTTTACGGCAGCGCCGTCTGGTATCTCGATCGCTCGCGCAAACGCTTGCTGCATCTGCCGCTTGTGATGGGATTGGGAATCGGTCTCGCGTTTTCGAACGCGCGGGCGGTGCTCGAAGCGTTCGCCGGCGTGAAATCAGAATTCGTACGCACGCCGAAGTATCGCGTCGAAACGACGAGCGACGAATCGTGGAAGCGCAAGAAGTACAAACGTAAGCACGGCTGGCTGCCGCTTTTGGAACTTAGTTTCGCACTCTACTTCGTGCTGGCGATTGCTTACGCGGTGAAGATGCACATGTGGGGACCGATAGTGTTTCTGCTGCTTTTCTGCTTTGGTTACGGCTACATGGGCACGATGAGCTTGCTACAAACGGCGGGACTGAATCGGCGACGCACAACTCAACCGGCAACTGCACCGAGCAACTAGCAAACTCAGGCAGTTTTTCTCGGCCGCCCGGCAATCGCCGCCACGAAAATCGAAATCACGTAGAGGACCAGCATCGGCAGTGCGAACAGAAGCATGTTCGGAATGTCGTTTGTCGGCGAAATTACCGCGGCGAGCACCAGAATCACAATCACCGAAATGCGCCAGGTCTTGATCATCCATCGCGCTGTGATTACTCCCATGCGGGCGAGAACGTAAGTAATCGCCGGCATCTGTGCGACCAATCCCATGCCCAGCATCAGCAGAATAATGAAGTCAAAGTAGTCGTCCGCTTTCAGCAAGAGCCGAAAGTCTTCGCCTAATCCCAGCAAGTATTTCGCCGCCGGGGGAAAGATTACGTAATAAGCGGTCGCCGCTCCCAGCACGAAAAAAACGCTGGAAAGAGTGATGAATGGCGTCACGTACTTGCGTTCGTGTGGATATAAGCCCGGCGCGATGAACGCCCAAATTTGGAAAAGAATGAACGGCACAGAAACGGCAATAGCCGCGTAGAGTGAGACCTTGACATAGATCGCAAAGGGCTCGAGCGCTGTTGTCACGATCAGTTTGTCATTTGGATCGGTGCGCTTTTCGTATCCCTTGTTCAAGTCAACGGGCAGCTTCACATCTTTCGGCACAACTTCATTTCCAGCGGTCAAAGGCTCATCGGTAAACAGACCCAGGTTGCCGGTGCTGTCTTTGTCGACACGCGCAACGACTGACGATCCAGCAGGGATTGAGGCGGGACCTAGTCGCGTGTTTTCCGGAAAGACGAAACGCACTTTGTCGTTCTGCTTCAACGAATTCAACGCGAGCATCGAGACTTTGCCGTTGAGCCCGTCTATCGCTACCTGTCTTTGTTGCTGCGCTTCGGAGAGCGCGCGCTGTACCGGTCGCGCGAGAAAGTTGTAGATGCGATCCGAAACCAACCACGAAAGCGACGCGGCAATGAACACAAACACGATCACCCGAATCAAGCGCGTGCGCAGCTCGTCCAGGTGTTCCAGGAAAGACATCTGCCCGCCGAGGTCTTCCTCGCGCGACTCTTTCCTTTCAGATTTTTTGATTAGGCGCAGGCTGGGCATTCTGTTTCAGAAACGCGAGCGGAGCGAGCGGATCAGATTCAAGTTGAGTTTAGGATCCGCTCGCTACCGCTCGCGGTTCCGTATTTACAGCCACTCATGTTTCGGTTGTTCAGTCGCTACGGGTTCGGCCGGCGCCGAATCGCGCGACGCAATCAGTTCCGGATCAATGGGCGTAATCGCGGGCGCAACAGGCTTGGGTTCAGTTTCAAACACGCTATTCAGCTCGCGTGCTGCGGCTTCGCGCGCGGCACGAATCTTTTCGGAAGCGCCGCTGAGAAAATTCGACTCAGGCTCGACACCTTTTTCAAAGCTGTCGAGATTAACCTCACGCTCCCACGTCCGCTTGAAATCTTCCGAAGCGCGGCGAAACTCCGCCAGGCTCTTTCCGAGTTGCCGGCCTAATTGAGGCAAGCGTCGCGGCCCAAAGAAAATCAGAGCCGCCGCCAGAATCAACAGCAATTCGGTATTGCCGAGGGAATCGAGAATAAATAGGTACATCGGTTAATGACTGGATGTTAGACGCTCAAAAAGTGCGAAAGGATTGTAGCGCGTCCCGAGTCGTTTGACACCACCGGAGGCCTCGCGCACTCTCGAACCATGCCGGATTTGGCCGTGAATGCGCTCGAACGGTTCGCGCGCGTCGCCGAAAGAGTTGCAGCTACGACGAAGAAACTCGAGAAGGCAGCGCTGCTGGGCGAATATTTTCAGCGGCTCTCCGACGAAGACCTCGCGCGCGCCGCCCGGTATTTTGCCGGCCACGTGTTCGCGCTGCACGACGCGCGGACGACAAACGTCGGCGGCCGCATCATCAGTGAAGCACTAATCGGGGCGACCGAAATACACGCCGACCTGGGCGCGCGCTATGCGCGTTGGGGTGATGTGGGTGACGTCGCTTTCGAATTGTTCACCGAAGCAAAGCCTTCGAACATGCCTGGTCTAAGTCTCGCCGACACTGAGGCGCTGCTGGTGAAATTGAGTGCAACGCGCGGGAAAAATGCCAAGACTGATTTGCTGACGAAGGTCCTGATGAAAGCGACGCCGCTGGAAGCCAAGTACCTGGTTAAACTTTTATCGGGAGATTTGCGCCTCGGTTTGCGCGAAGGACTCGTCGAAGACGCGCTTGCGCGCGCATTCAAACAACCACTCGCGGACGTCTCGCTCGCAAACATATTGCGTGGTGACATCGGCGAAGCGGCGGTGCGCGCGCGCGCGGGCGTGCTGCACCAAGTTGAAATGCGCCTGTTTCATCCGCTGAAATTCATGCTCGCGACACCGGCGTCTGACCTGGAGGACATCGCCCGCACCATGCCGGCAGAATTCTACGTCGAAGACAAATTCGATGGGATGCGCGGCCAGGCACACGTCAAAGACGGGCGCGTGGCAATTTATTCGCGAACACTCGACGAAATTTCTTCACGTTTTCCGGAATTGATTGAGCCGCTGGCGGCGCTGCCGACTGATGCGATCATTGATGGCGAGATTCTGACAGCGCGCGGCGAAGAAATCCTGCCGTTTGCGGATCTGCAAAAGCGGCTCGGCCGAAAAGTGATCAGCGCCGAGATGTTGGCAAGTACGCCCGTCATTTTTGTCGGCTGGGATCTTTTGTACGCGAGTGGCAAGGTTTTGATCGACGAACCTTTGCGAAGCCGTCGCACGCAATTGCAGGAAATCCTCAACCGCAAAGTCGGCACGGTGAGACTGTCCCAGACGAAATTATTTGACGACGTGGCTGCACTCGACGATGAATTCGATGCGGCGCGCGCGCGTGGCAACGAAGGCCTGATGATTAAAGACCCCGCGTCAACCTATAAACCCGGGCGTCGTGGGCGTGAATGGCTAAAGCTGAAAAAGGCGCTGGCGACTTTGGATGTCGTGATAACGGCCGTCGAGCTCGGCCATGGCAAGCGGCGCAGTGTCTTGTCGGACTACACGTTTGCAGTCCGGCGTTCGGAAGACGATCCGGAATTGCTGAATATCGGCAAGGCTTATTCCGGATTGACCGACGTGGAAATTGCTGAGATGACTGAATGGTTTCGCGCACACACGCTTCAGGAGTTCGCGCACGGACGTGTGCGCATCGTCGAGCCGACGGTGGTCATCGAAGTGACTTTCGACCGGGTGCAACCATCGAATCGACACAAGAGCGGCTACGCTTTGCGGTTTCCGCGCATCGTAAGACTTCGCCATGACAAGACGGCAGACGAAATCGACACGCTGGCGACTGTGAAGCAGCTCGCCGGCGAATGAGAAGTTGACAACTCCCAAGGCAATCAGAAAGATGCATTTCATGAATCGCACATCCCCTTTTACTTTATTGCTGGTGCTGTTTTTCGTGCCGGCGGCGCTCGCGCAGAAACCCAAGCCCAAACCGGTCGTACGCAGACCCAACGCGGCGCAACCGTCAGGTCAGAACACACCTGCGAAACCAAACGAAGCAGCGGCTGCGGCCGCGCCGACACCATCATCCGCCGCAACACCTGATTCTCCGGCCGTCGCGATTGTCAACGACACGACTTTTACCGTCGCAGATATTGAGCCGACAGTTAGCCAGATGATTTCAAACGATCCGGATTTGTACCTTCGCGATTTTTATCAAGACCGCGCGAAAGCGATTCGTGAAGCGCGTCAGCGTGCGGTTGATGCGCGCGTGAGTTCGATGCTCATCGCGTCCGAGGCAGCCAAGCGCAAGATGACGACGGACGCGTTTCTTGACGCCGAGGTGAATGGCAAAATTGCGAATCCTACTGATGCGGAAATTCGTGCGGTCTTCGATCAGAATCATGCACAACTCGGCGATGACTTCGACGCTGTGCGTTCGCAGATCATTTCCTACCTGCGCGAACAGCGTGCGGAGAAAGAACGCGGCGAATTGGTAAATCGCCTGAAGATGACAAACACGATTCAGCGAGGCGCTGATGTTAATGCTGCCAATCTCGCGCCCGGAACGGTGCTCGCTTCGGTGAACGGTCAGCCGTTGCGCATCGAAACGATTAACGAACGCATGAAAGCGTACGTCTACAAAATGGACCGGCGAATTTACGACACGCAGATTTCTGTGCTCGATCGCCGTATCAATGACACGCTCATCAACGACGAAGCGAAGAAGAAGAACATCGGCGCTGAAGTGATCATGCGGACGGAAATCACTGACAAACTCAAGCAACCGACAGATGCAGAGGTCGCGAAGTTCTATGAAGAAAACAAGTCGCGCATCACCGGCGACCTCGCTTCCACCCGCAACATGATTTCTGAATACCTGCAACAGCAGCAGCAAGAGAAATTGGAGGCGGATTTGGCAGCGCGGCTGCGCGCCGGCGCGAAAGTCCAGATATTTTTGCAAGAGCCAACGGCGCCTGTTTTCAATGTGCCGGTCGGCAAAGGCTATGGGCGCGGTGATATTAATTCCACCGTCAGGATTGTCGAGTTCACGGACTTCCAATGTTCAGCGTGCGGCGCAATGTATCCGGTAATTGAAGACGTGCTTAAGTCTTATGGCGCGCGCGTGTATTTCGAGATTCGAAATTTCCCTCTGACCTCGTTGCATGCGAACGCTTTCGTTGCAGCTGAGGCCGCCGCTGCTGCGAATGCCCAGGGCAAGGTGTGGCCTTACATCGACTTTCTCTTCAAGAATCAGTCTTCGCTAGACCCGGATTCTTTAAAGAAGTACGCGACGCAGGCAGGACTCGATCGCAAGCGCTTCGACGTAGATTTTGAGACTGATAAGTTCGAAACTGATATTCGCCGCGACATGGAAGAGGGTGAGACGTACGGGATCGAAGGGACACCGACGATTTATATCAACGGCGTGATGCTGACGACCTTGAGCGCGGATGGATTGCGCGCGGCGATTGAGAAAGCGTTCGCGCGAAAATAATTACTGCGCAGTTTTCGCGGCAGCTTTTGGAGTTGGACCAATCGTCGCCTGCAAAGCCTCAGTCCCGCGTCTTGCACAAGCACGCTGATCATCTGCTTCGCTTGCTGCGACGTACAATAGCGGATGATAGACAATCTCGACGCGGCCGAGACGCGGAAATTTTCGGCCCGCTGGCCAAACCTCATTTCCACCATGAATGGTCACCGGCAAAATTGGAACGCCAGCCTCCATCGCCATACGCACCGCCCCCGGTTTGAATCTGCGCATTGAGCCGTCTGCAGTGCCCCGGCCGCCTTCTGGGAAAATCACCACGGCCCCGCCTTCACTGATAAATTGCAGCGAACGACGAATCGGCGCGGGATCGCTGCCCTCCAATTGCAAAGGCCACGCCCCAAGGAGACGCAAGCAGTAACCAACGATCGGCCAGCTGAAGGCCTCGTCCCAGGCGAGATAACGAACCGGTCGTTTCAGAGGACATGAAATCCAAAACGGATCCAGGTAAGTCTGATGATTCGAGGCAATGATGACACCGCCGCTCTGCGGAATGTATTCGGTATTAGTCCAACGCACCCGCCACAGAAGCCGGGAGAAAATGCGGACAATCGGGCGGAAAATCTCCAGGGCCCATTGCGGCAGCATCGGGGGATACGGCCGCGACCCGTTTGGGCCCTTGGGACGATCGAGAGTTGTAGTGCTTTCGTTCAAACCAGGTTTTCAGAAAATCAGTTTGATGCGAGAGTATCGTCGCTCAGTAACAATTCATCCCGCCATGATTCCGGCAGCTCAGCCGGGTCGGCCGTGTCATCATTCCAACGTTCACACTTCGCGCAATCGAAGCCACGGTACTCAATCGCCTCAGACTTCGTCAAACCTACGAGATTGCGCCACCGGCAATCTGGAAAAGAGCAATAGCGCTCAATCTCGACAAGCAAGATCTCACGAGGAAATTCAAAACGCGGTCTTTGTTTCATTCGAGGTTGCGAAGTCATTCGCTCTCAGCTTTGACACGCTTCGCCATTCTTACACACTCAGATTGGCCATTCGCCGCCCACAAATTCCAGGTGCAGCCGGGTCATTCCATCTTTGCCGAGCCTCCGCGCGCGCACGACCGCCAGCGCCGTCGTTTTGTCCTGGTTGCTTGTTACTTTTACAAACGCGCCGGGGCCAATGTCCAGCGCGGTAAACACGGCTGCCCCGCTGCGGCTGATGTTCTCAGTTACTGTTTGCTCATGTTTGACCAGCTTATCCGCTTCGTACACACCGATCACCACATCGACCGGGATCATCTGACGACTTTCTTTGCGTTTGTCGCTTGTGTTCACCTCGGCAAGCTGATCGACTGAATCTTCGCGGGCCGCCCACATTGCGCTTTCCAACTTCGTCTGCGCAATCTCGTACCGACGTGCAGGATTGTCCTGGTAACTGTGCGGTGGACGCTTCCCGATAAATGCCACTCCGATCTCAACCAGCGGATCCTTCGGCGTTGTCTGCTCAAGCAGCTTGATGTTTCTGACAATCGCCCAAATGCGATATTGGTCCGCAACGTGATCGAAGACACGCAGTTGTCGCGGCAACGCCGCCGTCAGTTGCAGCAAACGGCCGATGTCGATCGGGCGCGGCAATGGGAACCGCGCACCGAACGGCGTCACATCAACCAGGCGCGTCATCACCGTCCATTCGTTGTCGAGACTCTCGCGCACATTAACGCGCGCCGGCAGCGCCAGACGGATTCGCTCGCGCAGCCTGCGGGACTTCTGATCAAATTTAGAGATTTCCTTCGCCAAAACTGCCACTCATTTGTGACGCAACTCGCCGTCTCCGCAACGCCCATTCGCGCGGCGGCGGAAAAGACAAATTTATCAACAATTATCGAGGTTTCGACGCTTTGAGAATACCGCTTCGTACGGTAAAATAACCGTGAATTTTAACCGCATGATTGGCAGCTGCCGCGAACCCCTGAAGTCCGCAACAAACTCAAAAGTTCGTGCCAGAAAAATCGCCGGCTTTCGCGTCGAGGGCCAGCCGAGCAACGTCCGCGGATTGTAACGGAAAGGTTTGATGAATGGAAACACTGGAACGCCAGCACATAACAATTGAAGAAGAGATGCGGCGATCGTATCTCGACTATGCGATGTCGGTGATCATCGGTCGCGCGCTGCCGGACGTGCGCGATGGCTTAAAGCCGGTGCATCGCCGCGTGCTGTGGGCGATGAACGAGCTGGGGAACGCCTATAACAAGTCTTACAAAAAAAGCGCGCGCGTGGTTGGCGACGTCATCGGTAAATATCACCCGCACGGAGACATTCCGGTCTACGACACGATCGTCCGTCTAACGCAGGACTTTTCCATGCGTTACCCGCTGATTGACGGCCAGGGAAACTTTGGATCAGTTGACGGCGATGCGCCAGCCGCAATGCGTTACACGGAAGTGCGCATGGCGAAACTCGCCAATGAAGTGCTCGCCGACATTGAAAAAGAGACGGTTAACTTTCAACCAAACTATGACGAAAGTTTGAGCGAGCCCACCGTTCTGCCAACTCGCATTCCGAATCTGCTGCTGAACGGCTCAGAAGGAATTGCCGTCGGCATGGCGACCAAGATTCCCCCGCACAACTTGACGGAGATTGTTGATGCGACAGTCGCACTGGTACGCGATCCTGAAATCAAAATCGAAAAACTCCTGAAAATTGTGAAGGGCCCGGATTTCCCGACCGGCGGATTCATCTGCGGCCGCGAAGAGATTCGCAAATCATATCTCGAAGGTCGCGGCATTTTTCAGATGCGCGCGAAAGCATCGATCGATCGCATTGGCCGCGGCTCGCAGGAACGCGACGCGATCATCGTCACCGAAATTCCTTTCCAGGTTAACAAGGGAAAACTGATCGAGCGCATCGCTGAACTCGCGAACGAAAAGAAGCTGGAGGGTATCTCGGATGTCCGCGACGAATCCGATCGTCACGGCATGCGCATCGTCGTTGAGCTGAAACGCGATGCCGTTCCGCAGGTCGTCCTCAACAAGCTGTTCAAGCTGACCCCGATGCAATCCAGCTTTGGAGTTATCAACCTTGCAATCGTTAATGGCCAGCCGCGCGTCTTGAACCTCAAGCAGATGCTTGAGGCTTTCGTTGACTTCCGCCGTGAAGTCGTGCGCCGCCGGACGGAATACGAGCTGAAGAAAGCTCGCGCGCGCGCCCATATCCTGGAAGGTTTGACGAAAGCGATTGATGCGCTCGATTACATCGTGACGCTGATTCGCAACTCGGGTTCTGTTGACGAAGCGAAGCAATGGCTCACCGGCAACATGAAGACGACGAGCGAGGTGAAATCGTGGAAAGGCATTCCCTCGAACGAACCAGTCGCGAAGTATTTGCCGAAGCTGAAGAAGGCGATGGAACGCTTATCGTTTTCAGAAATTCAAGCTCAGGCGATCCTCGATCTTCAGTTGCGGCGTTTGTCCGCGCTCGAACGGCAGAAAATTCTCGATGAATACGAATCGATTATTAAGCTGATTGCTGAACTCGAAAATATTCTCGCTAATGAATCGGCTTTACGCAGCGTGATCGTGGATGAACTGGAAGCCGTCAAGAAAGAATTCGGCGATGCGCGGCGCACCGAAATTACTGACGAGGGCACCGAGTACACCATCGAAGACCTAATCGCCGATGAAGAAGTCGCGATCACTGTCACCAAGAGCGGCTACATCAAGCGGACACCGATTACCACCTATTCCCGCCAGGGACGTGGCGGCAAGGGCCGCTTCGGCGCCATGGCAAAGAACGAGGACTATGTCGAGCACCTCTTTATAGCTTCGACACATGCGTACTTAATGGTCTTCACCGACGATGGCCTGGTGTACAAGATGAAGGTGCACGAAGTGCCCGACGCCGCCGCGGCCTCGCGCGGAAAGGCAATCGTGAATCTGATTCAGATTCCATCAGATCGAAAGCTCGCCGGCGTTGTGCCAGTGCGCGAGTTCTCGGAGGGCCGCTACGTGGTGATGGTCACGCGGAAGGGCGTGATCAAAAAGACTGCGCTCTCGGATTTTCAGAACATCCGCTCAAACGGCATCATCGC
>Ga0105242_10003432_pt1 | contig 12318 bp, 10 predicted proteins | sample KBSM24metaG_FD_81521 | JGI IMG/M metagenome (GOLD analysis project Ga0105242, IMG submission 81521) | Miscanthus rhizosphere microbial communities from Kellogg Biological Station, Michigan, USA - KBS M2-4 metaG | ecosystem: Host-associated > Plants > Roots > Rhizosphere > Soil | place...
CGACGGCCGCTCGATCGAGGGCGTGGTGGTCGCGGCCACGACCGACCAGGCGGCCGTCGTGTTCGACGCGTCGGCGCCGGGTGGCGGGATCGCGGTCGTCGCCGATGACCTCCGTGCGATGGTCGAGCATGCGGTGATCCACTGATGCGCTCACGTCGTCTGTCCGTACATCAGCGATCGGTGTTCCAACCGCGGGAGCCCGCCTTCTGGGTGTTCGGCGCGTTCCTCATCTACGGCGCGATCGAGATGGTCGGCGCCTTGACGCGATTGTCCGCGGTGTCGCGTTCCGGGTGGGCGCTGTCGTGGCTGCTGATCGCGCTCTATGCGGCGCCGCTGTTCCTCTTGATCTACTACCTCGATCTCTATGAGCGGGAGCCCGTCTCGGTCGTGCTGGCGGCCTTCCTCTGGGGATCGTTGGCCGCGACGGCGCTCGCGCTGAACGCCGGTGGATGGGACGAGGTGCTTGCCCGGCTCGCGGACCCCGGGTTCGCGGCGCGATGGGGGCCCGCGCTTACGGCGCCGATCGTCGAGGAGTTCCTCAAGGGCGCCGGACTGGTGCTGCTGTACCTGATCGTCCGCGACGAGGTGGACGACGTGATGGACGGGTTCGTGTACGGGGCGCTGTGCGGTCTCGGGTTCGCTGTCGTCGAGGACGTCGTGTACTTCATGGCGGCGTTCGGCGGGACACCGGGCGGCGTCCTCGAGGGCTTCTACGTCCGGGTCCTGTCCAGCGGCCTCTACGGCCACGTGCTGTACACGGGTCTGGTCGGGATGGCCATCGGGTACGTCGTGTCGCGACGGGACCCATCTCCCATGCGGGACCGGCTGCCCGTCGCCGCGGGGCTCGTCGCGCTTGCCGTGATCGGCCACGTCCTGTGGAACGCGCCGCTGCCGGCGATCGCGCCCAGCCAGCCCATCGAAGGAACGGGATGGCTCCTCGTCCCGCTCGTCCTGGCGATCAAAGGGCTTCCGCTCCTGCTGGTCGTCGTGGTCGGGTTGCGGTTGGCTCGGGCGCGCGAGCGCCGGTGGCTCGACGGCGCGCTGGCCGGCGAGGTCGGACTCGAGGGCGTCACCGCCGGCGAGTTCGAGGATCTCCGTGTGCCCGCCGAGCGTCGCGCGGCGGTCAGGTCGATGCGCCGTCGGGCTGGTGCGCCAGCCGCGCGATTGCTCGCGCGGCTGCAGCGAGAGCAGATCGACCTGGCGATGATCGCGACACGCCAGCCGGCCGACGACCCGCTGTTGCTCGAACAACGGGAGTACTGTCGGTCGCTCCGCGATGCGCTCGCGGCGATGCCGGGCGCGACCGTTGCCGACGAGGCCGCGAGCTAGGCTGCAGGCCATGGACGTCGCGGCGTTGGTCCAAGGGGTGCTGGCTCGTGAGCCGCGAGCGGTCGCGAGGGCGATCTCTCTCGTTGAGGACGGCGATGCCGAGCTGGCGGCGTTGTCGGCCGGCCTGTTCGAGCACACGGGGGCCGCTCGGACCGTCGGGCTCACGGGCGCGCCCGGTGTCGGGAAGTCGACGATCGCGACCGGTCTGGTACGAGCCGCGCGCGCCGCGGGCACCCGCGTCGCCGTTCTCGCGATCGACCCCACCTCGCCCTACACCGGCGGCGCCCTGCTCGGTGACCGGGTGCGGATGCAGGAACACGCTACCGACCCCGACGTGTTCATCCGCTCGATGGCCACACGAGGCCACCTCGGCGGCATGGCGCTCGCGGCTCCGGAGGCCGTGCGCATCCTCGACGCCGCGGGCTATGCCCTCGTGATCGTCGAGACCGTCGGCGTCGGACAGGCGGAGATCGACGTGGCGGCGGCGACCGACACCGCGGTCGTCGTCCTCGCGCCGGGCGCGGGCGACGCGGTCCAGCTCGCGAAGGCCGGCATCCTCGAGGTGGCCGACGTCTTCGTCGTGAACAAGACGGATCGCGAAGGCGCGCCCGAGGTCGTGCGCGGCCTGCAGCAGATGCTGCACCTCGGGGCCGCGCGCGACTGGGATCCGCCGATCGTCACGGCCACCGCGACCGAAGGTGACGGGATCGAAGGGCTGTGGGCGGCGATCGAGCGTCACCAGGAGTGGCTCATCGACTCCGACGGTCTCGCCGCCAAGCGCCAGGCTCGGATCGTGCAGGAGGTCGGCTCCCTCGCGGCGGAGCGATTCAAGGTGTCGGTCGCTGACGTCCTCGCCAACGACGGCGATCTCACCGCGAGGCTCCGCGACCGCCGCATCGATCCCTACGTTGCGGCGACCGAGCTCCTGCGCCGTGTGCCGCGAGGCGACTGATGGTCGAGACACCCGACGATCGCCCGCACACGACCCGATCCGGGGTCCCGCTCGAGCGGGTCTACGAGCCGTCGGACGCGGCCGATGTCGAGGCGCCGCCGGGCTCGTTCCCGTTCACGAGGGGGCCGTACGCGTCGATGTATCGCGGCCGACTGTGGACGATGCGGCAGTTCGCCGGGTACGGCACGCCGGCAGAGACCAACGCACGGTTCCGCCTGTTGCTCGAACGGGGTCAGACGGGGCTGTCGGTTGCCTTCGACATGCCGACCCTGATGGGGCTCGATCCGGACGATCCACGGAGCATCGGCGAGGTCGGCCGCTGCGGTGTGGCGGTCGCCACGCTCGATGACACCGAGACCCTCTTCGCGGATATCCCACTCGATGCGGTCACCGTCTCGATGACGATCAACGGACCGGCCGCATGGATCTTCGCGTGCTACCTCGCGACCGCCGAAGGCCAGGGGGTCGCGTGGCGCGATCTCGGCGGCACCTTGCAGACCGACATCTTCAAGGAGTACACGGCCCAGAAGGAATGGCTCTTCCCGCCGCGACCGCACCTGCGGTTGATCGGTGACCTGATGGCGTTCTGTGCCGAGCGAACCCCGCGGTACCACCCGATCAGCGTGTCCGGCTACCACATCCGCGAGGCTGGCTCCACCGCCGCGCAGGAGCTCGCCTTCACGCTGGCTGACGGGTTCGCCTACGTTGAGCTCGGCAGGCAACGCGGTCTCGACGTCGACGTGTTCGCGCCGCGTCTGTCGTTCTTCTTCGACGCGCACATCGATCTGTTCGAAGAGGTCGCGGAGTTTCGCGCCGCTCGTCGACTCTGGGCGCGCTGGCTCCGCGATCGGTACGGGGCGAAGACACCGGAAGCCCAGCGGCTCCGGTTCCACACACAGACCGCGGGGGTGTCGCTGACCGCGCAGCAGCCGATGAACAACGTCGTGCGTACCGCGGTCGAGGCGCTCGCTGCGGTGCTCGGGGGGACGCAGTCACTGCACACGAACGCGCTCGATGAGGTACTCGCCCTGCCCACCGAAGACGCCGCGACCCTGGCGCTTCGGACCCAACAGGTGCTGGCCTTCGAGACGGGTGTCCCTGCCGTCGCCGACCCGCTCGGCGGCTCGTACCTCGTGGAGGCGCTCACCGATGAGCTCGAGCGAGAGGCCGGGGTCCTCTTCGATGAGATCGAGGCTATGGGGTCGGGGTCGATGCTCGAGGGCGTGCTGCGCGGGGTCGAGACGGGGTGGTTCACGCAACGGATCGCCGAGGCCGCCTATGAGGAGCAGCGTCGGACCGAGGCCGGTCATCTCGTACAGGTGGGCGTGAACGCCTTCCAGGAGAGTGACGAGCCACCGCTGGAGATCCTCGAGATCACGACGGCGACGGAGGACGCGCAGATCGCCGCGGTCGAACGCGTTCGGGGGGACCGCGACGCTGGTGCGGTGGCTCGGGCGCTCGACGGTCTCGCAGCGGCCGCGGCGACCGAGGCCAACTTGATCGAGCCGCTCGTGATCTGCGCGCGCGCCCGATGCACCGGAGGAGAGGTCACCGCGACCCTCCAGGGCGTCTTCGGCACCTGGCGCGAAACGCCGGCCTTCTGACCAGCAGCGATCCCTCTTGCAATGGGTAGCAATTGCCTGTACTTGCGCTATCTGCTTGTATCGGAGCACCAACGAGGAGGGTGTGTGGGCGTCGTCGCGGCCAGTGCGTTCGGGATCGGGGTACTCGGCTCCGCGTTCCTGTTCGGCTTCCGACACGGCATCGACTGGGATCACCTGGCGGCGATCACGGACATCACCAGCTCGCAGGAAGACCGTCGCCTCTCCGTCCTGTTCGGCACGATCTACGCTCTGGGTCACGCCCTGGTCGTCTTCCTGATCGGGACGGCCGCGATCCTCATCGGTGAGAAGCTCCCCGAAGGCGTTGACGCGGTGATGGGTCGCATCGTCGGCTTCACGCTGATCCTTCTGGGTGTCTTCGTGTTCGTGTCGTTGATCAGGCATGGACGCGACTTCCGCATGCGGAGCCGGTGGATGCTGGTGTTCTCGGGTGTGCGCGGCGCCTACCGCAAGCTGCAGAGCCGCCGTTCCGGAGATCTCGCCGATCACGCCCACGATCCCAACGAGCCGGTGCACGTCCACGAGGCCGACGGTGAGCACCTCGCGGTCGCCGTCGCGGAGGACCTGCCGGTCTCACAATGGCACCACGGTCATCATGGTCGCCCGGGTCACCACCATCACAAGCACCCGGAGCCGGACGCGTTCATGAACTACGGCGCGCGCACGGCCTTCGTCGTCGGGATGCTGCACGGGGTCGGCGCCGAGACGCCGACGCAGGTCTTGATCTTCGCGACAGCGGTCGGCGCCGGCGGCAAGGCTGCCGGCGAGGCCGTCCTCATCACGTTCCTCGTCGGACTCTTGGTCTCCAACTCACTCATCACGCTCGGGTCCGCGTTCGGCTTCCTCCGCGCGTCCAAGAACTGGACGGTCTACGTGACGATCGCGGTGCTGACCGGGGTATTCAGCCTCGTCGTCGGGACGTTGCTGCTCTTCGGCCAGGAGACCGTGCTGCCGGCGCTCTTCGGCGGGTGATGCCGTCAGCGCACGGCGGCGGCGCAGTCGGCGCAGAGCCCGGTGATCGCGAAGTGGGTGAGGTCGGCCTCGAACCCGTGGTGGCGGTGGATCAGCTGGCCCAGACGCTCCGCCTCGGCGAGCGAGAGCTCGTCGTCGCGTCCGCACCGGTGACAGGTCAGGTGGACGTGCTGCGCTTCCTCGGCCTTGTGGTATTCCGCACCCGTCTCGAGATGGGAGTGCTGCAGGACGCCGACCTCCTCGAGCAGCGAGAGGGTGCGATAGACGGTCGAGGGGTTCACCCCGGGCATCTCGCCCTCGATCGTGCGGGCGATCGCGGCGGGGGAGATGTGGCCCTGCGTTCGCATCACCTCGGAGACGATGGCCCGACGCTGCGGGGTCATGCGCAGTCCCCTGCTGCGGAGCAGCTCGAGGACGTCCTTGTAGTCAACGGGGGCGACGGCCATGCGAGCGAGTGTAGCAGTGTGTTGCAGGTGCAAAGGCTTTGCACTAGCGAGGGATCGAACCATCTGGACGAGGCCTGGGGCCCAGGGACGTCGATAGCCTGGCAGCCATGACGGTCTTGGTCACGGGGGCTTCAGGCGTCGTGGGGCACGCCGTGGTGAAAGCGCTGCTCGCTCGCGATGAGGTGCGTGCCACCGTACGTCGGCCCGAGGCCGCGGAACCGCTGCGTGCGCTCGGCGCCAAGGTTGCGGTGCGGGCAGGCATGCAGGCCGACGAGCTCACCGAGATCTTGCCCCGTTGCCACACGCTGATCCATCTCACGGGCGGCGTCGAGCAGCCCGACCCGGACTCCCTGTTCTGGGCCAACCATGGGTCGACGCTGATCGCCGTACAGGCGGCGAAAGAGGCCGGCACGAAGCGGATCGTCCTGCTATCCGTTCCCGCTGCCGACCCGGAGCACACCCATCCGTTCCTTCGCGCGAAGGGGATGGCTGAGGAGGTGGTGGTCGCCTCGGGCTTGGAGCACGCGATCGTGCGCAGCACGCACGTCTACGGCCTCGGGGGAGCGTGGTTCACCGCGCTCGTCGAGGGAGCGTCGACGTCTCCGCCGTTCGTCGTTGGGCCGGGCACGCAGACGATCGCGCCGATCTATGCCGACGACGTCGGCGCGGTGCTCGCAGCGATCGACGATCGAGGGGATCCGGTCGCCGGTGTCTGGGGGTTGGAGGGACCGGACGCGCTCACGGCCGACGAGCTCGTGGCCGTGCTCCGCGACGACCAGGCGAGTCCTACCCACGCCGATGGACAGGCGGCCGCGGCGGCCCTCTCGAGGCTGCTCGAGGCACCGGTCGATGCCGTCGCGGCATCCTTCTACGGGATGCCGAGCCGAGCAGACGCTCCAGACGCGGCAGCGGCCTTCGGCGTTCGGCGCACACCGCTGCTCGAGGGGCTCCGCGCGACACTGTCGGCCTCGGCGACGGCAGAGCCCGGGTAGGCTTCGGCGCCATGGGCGGGCACGTGCACCTGGAGGTCGACGACGGCGTCGCCGTGATCCGGGTCGACCGTCCGCCGGCCAACGCGATCGACCTCGAGCTCGCCGTGGAGCTGCAGAGCACGATCCGAGAGGCAGACGGCAGGAGCGACGTCGGAGCGATCGTGCTCTCGGGTGGCCGGAAGATCTTCGCCGCGGGGGCCGACATCAAGGCGATGGCCACCTGGGGCCCTGAGGAGGTCCGCCCGTCGGTCGATGCGCTCGGCGAGGCATGCGACCTGCTCGAGTCGATCAGCACCGTCTCGATCGCCGCCGTCAACGGGCACGCCCTCGGCGGGGGCTGTGAGCTCGCGCTCTCGTGCGACCTGCGCTACCTCGCCGATGACGCCACGATCGGCCAGCCCGAGATCGCGATCGGCGTGATCCCGGGTGCCGGCGGAACGCAGCGGATGGTCCGGCTGCTCGGTCCCGGCAGGGCTCGAGAGCTCGTCTACTTCGGGCGACGGGTGCCCGCGGCCGAGGCGCTGTCTCTCGGCCTCGCCGAGCGCGTACTTCCTGCAGACGAAGTCCTCGCGGCCGCTGTGGAGGATGGGCAACGGCTGGCCCGCGGGCCCCGGGCCGCGCTCGCCGCCGCCAAGGCCGCGATCAACGCCGCCGTGGCGACCCCGGGTGGTCCCGGCGTCCGCGCGGAGCGTGAGGCGTTCTTGGCGCTGTTCGGCAGCCCTGACCAGCGCGAAGGCATGGCGGCGTTCCTCGAGAAGCGGGAGCCGCGGTTCGGCGGGTAGCCGCGTTCAACGTTCCGCCACATCCTCGACACATCGGTGTCACACCGCATGACTACGGTCGAGCAGAACCCATCGAGGGGCCCGCAGAAGGGGAATGAACCGGCTGCGGATGCGGTTCGAAAGGGGTACTGAGGGGCGGGGAGCCCGTATCCCGGCCCAGGGAAAGGATGTGAGTCGGCATGTCGGACGAGCGATTCCGAGGGGCGTCCGTCAGGAACCTACCGCGACCCAACAAGACCTACGCGCCGGGCAGGGTGTGCGAAGAGCCCGGCTGTGAGACGAAGCTCTCCATCTACAGCAAGTGGCGATACTGCTGGCAGCACGAACCGGTGCATTCCTACGTACCTCGCGGGAAGCGGAAGAGCCGCTCGGAGGCTGCCTGACCCTCCCCCGATCTCTCTCGATATGACCCGGGCCCCTCGCACGAGGGGCCCGTTGGCGTCCGGGGGATAGCGGCTAGGCCGGTCGGCCCCTCCCTGCGGGCGTTGGTCGGTTGCGCCGCACGCAGGGTCAAGGCCCCTCGAACGCGCACCGATGGCTTGGGGGACCGCTCCCCCCGAGTGGGACACACGATGGCGAACGAATCCTCCGAGCCTCCTCCGATGCGCATGGGCGATTGCCCCTATTGCGAACGGGCGGTCCTCGTCTACGAGGAGCCACCCCGATGCCCCCTGTGCGCCTGCCCCCTCGATGCGTCCTCGATGCGCCCGTTCGCGGTGCCGGGTGAGCGTCCCGCTGAGGCGGAGTAAGTCAGCCGACCAGCACCGCGGGCTTCCACCCTCGAACCGAGTTCAGGAACGCGATCTCATCTGCGCGCTCCAGCTCCTCGATCGTGAACGAGCTTTCCCGCAGCGTGCCGTCGTCGAGCAGGGCGGCTCGTTCGCACCCCGGCAGGAGTCCGTCGTCCAGCGGCGGCGTGACCCATCCATCCGTCTGGCGGATCGCGAGGTTCGCGCGGGTCGTCTCGGTGATCAGTCCAGCCGTGTTCACCAGCACGACGTCGTCGGCGTCGGGGAAGCGCTCCGCCGCCGCTTCATATCGGTCTCGAGACGTCGTCTTGTGGAACAGCATCGGGTCGGAAGGGTCGACGGGATGCTCGCGATCGATGGACAGCCGGACGGGTCCCGGCGTCTCGGTCATCGGAGCGGATCCTGCGTCGACGCGGCCGCGGGCATCCACCACGAGCCGCACCCGCGCGTGCCTGGTCGGGAACCGCTTCGCTTCCCGGTCGAGAGCCTCGTGGACCGCCCGCAGGTCGAGCGTCATCCCGAAGTAGGCGGCCGAGGCACGGAGCCGCTCCAAGTGCTCGTCCAACCGTCGGTAGCCGGTCTCGGGATCGTGCTGCAGGGTCTCGAGCAGGCGAACGGGTGGTCGCCTCGCCGTTAGCACCTGCGCCTTGGCGACGGTTTCGTCGTACTCGGCCGCCGCACGGGAGTCCCACGTGATCCCGCCGCCGACCCCGTAGGTGGCCGCGCCCGTCCGCTCGTCGTGCACGACGGTGCGGATCGCGACGTTGAAGCGGGCGCGAGGGCCCTCCGCGTCGTGGGGTGCGAGATACCCGACGGCGCCGCAGTAGAGGCCACGGGCGTCCTGCTCGAGGTCGGCGATGATCCGCATCGTCGAGACCTTCGGCGCGCCGGTGACGGAGCCGCAGGGGAACAGCGCGGCGAAGACGTCGGGGATCGAGGTGCCGGGGCGCAGGCCCGCCGCGACCGTCGACGTGAGCTGCCACACCGTCGCGTAGCGTTCGGGCGCGAACACGTCGGTCCACGTGACGGTGCCGCTTCGCGCGACGCGGCCCAGGTCGTTGCGCAGCAGGTCGACGATCATCGCGTTCTCGGCGCGGTCCTTGACCGAGCCCTTCAGTCGATCGCGGATCGCCTGATCCTCCGCGAGCCAGCGGCCCCGCGGCGCCGTGCCCTTCATCGGCCTGGAGGTGATGCGATCGCCGTCGATCCGGAAGAAGAGCTCGGGGGAGGCCGACAGGACGCGGTACCGCCCGGCGTCGAGGAACGCCGCGTATGCGCCGCGCTGCGCGTACGCGAGATCTCGGTAAAGGCCGCGCACGTCCCCCTCAACCTGCGCTCGGAGGGCGAGCGTGAAGTTCACCTGATACGTGTCGCCGGCGGCGATGTGCTGGTGGATCCGTCCGATCGCGGCGTCGTAGCCCGATCGCGACATCGTGGGCGTCCATGGGTCCGTGGGCGCGGTCGTTCCGCTGGGTGGAGGCTCGGGCAAGACGGTCTCCTCCCGACCCTCGAACATCGCGAACCAGGCCAGCGGCAGATCGGTGAACGCGTCATCAGCGTGGCGCGGATGGACCCGGAGCGCGGGATCGAGGCCGGGCGCGGCGTCGTAGGCGACGAAGCCGGCGACCCACAGGCTGCGCGCGGCGGCCTGTTCGGCCGCCGCGAGCACGCCGGGCACCTCGTCGGGCCGGCGTGCTTCCAGCACGCCGGCCGGCCCCACCAAGCGGAAGCTCGGCTCCGCGCCGGTGAGATCGTCGAACCGGGCCTCGATCACGGCGTCACGATACGTGCGGGGTTCCCCAGCGGGTGCGCGGTAGCCTGCTCGTATGCCCTCCGTGCTCGTTGCGATGTCGGGCGGGGTCGATTCCTCGGTCGCCGCCTGCCTGCTCCAGGAGCAGGGCTACGACGTCATGGGCTCACACATGTCGCTGGTGCACCTGGACGGCGTCGAGCACGGCTGTTGCGGGCCTGCCGCGCGCGCCGACGCGGCCGAGGTCGCTCGCATCGCCGGCTTCCCGTTCGAGATCTGCGATCTGACAGCGGACTTCGAGGCCACCGTCATCGAGGACTTCGTCGAGGAACACACGCGCGGGCTCACCCCGAATCCGTGCGCCCGATGCAACGGCGAGATCAAGTTCGGCGCGTTCCTGCGCCGGGCCGACACACTCGGGGTGGATCTCGTCGCGACCGGGCACTACGTCCGGACCGATCGCGACGATGCCGGACGCTGGCATCTGCGTCGCGGCGCCGATGCGGCCAAGGATCAGAGCTACATGCTCCACATGCTCGGGCAGGAACAGCTCGCTCGGTCCCTGTTCCCGGTGGGATCGCTGCCGAAGGCGGCCACGCGAGCCCTGGCCGGGCGTTTCGAGCTGCCCGTGGCGGCCAAGCCGGACTCACAGGAGCTGTGCTTCGCGCCGAGCGGCGATGCCGGCGGATTCCTTCGGTCGACGGCGCCGGCGTTGGTCCGAGACGGTGGCGAGGTCGTCGACCCGGATGGACGAGTGCTCGCCGAGCACGACGGCACGTTCGCCTTCACGGTTGGGCAGCGTCGCGGCCTCGGCGTTGCCACCGGCGCGCCGGTCTACGTGCTCGAGGTCGATGCGCCGACCAACCGGGTCGTCGTCGGCCCCGCGGCACTGCTCGCGAAACGGTCCGTCACGGCCGATCGAGCGTCGTGGGTCGCTGGGATGCTGCCCACCGGTCCCTTCGAGGCGCAGGTGCGGATCCGCTACCGCGGTGACGATGCGAACGCGGTGATCACGCCAGGACCGCTCGGGCGGTTCGACGTCGAGTTCTCGACGGCGCAGCGGGCGGTGGCGCCCGGGCAGAGCGCCGTCGTGTACCGCGGCGACGAGGTCCTCGGCGGGGGCCGCATCGTCGCAGCTCACTGAGCAGGTGGGTCGGTCGGCCACACTAGACTGCCCGCGTGAAGCTGCTGCGGCGCCGCGCGAAAGCCTTCGAGATCCAGGTGCAGGATCTGACCTTGCACATCACGGCGCCGGAGGACTTCGCCGAGGAGTCCCGCGCGGCGGCGCTGTCGTTCTGGGAGCAGCTCCAGTCCTACGGGGTGCGCGATCCGGACTTCCGCTCCTCGAAGCGGGCACTGACGCGGGTCGCGAGCGACGCGCCGCCGATCGTGCAGGAGGTCGTCTCCGCCGCGTCGGCCGCGGGCGTCGGACCGATGTTCTCCTTCCGCGGCGCCGTCGTCGATTCCGTGGGGCGGTTCCTCGCGGAGCAGAGCGGCGACGTGACGGTCGCCTGCGCCGGCGACTACTACATCAAGGCGAAGAAGCGGATGAAGATCGCCGTGCGGCGCCGCGGCGGTGAGCCGCTGACGATCGTACGAACGGCGGGCAAGGGCCTCGGTTTGTCGACCACCCTGGGGCGGGGTCGCGGAGGCGCCGGACCCGACGGCCTCGCGGTGATCGCGCAGAGCTGCATGCTCGCCGATGCCGCGGCCGCCGGCGTCCAGGCATGCCTGCGGAAACCTGACGGGTTCGGCATGGCGCTGCACTACCTCCAGCGCGTGCCCGGTGTGTCGGGTGGCGTGGTCGTGGTGGGTGATCGGATCGGCGTCGCCGGCGGCGTGGAGATCGCGGGATGAGCAGCGACGAACGCGCGCGTGCTGAGGCGAAGGTGCGGGTGGAGGAGCTCCGCGAGCAGATCAACCACCATTCGTACCGGTACCACGTGCTCGACGACCCCGAGGTGAGCGACGCCGAGTACGACGAGCTGGTCAACGAGCTCCGCCGCCTCGAGGATGCTTTCCCCGAGCTCATCACGCCCGACTCGCCGACGCAGCTGGTCGGGGCGCCGCCGACCGACCTCTTCGCCCCGGTACAGCACCGCGCGCCGATGCTGTCGCTGGACAACGCGTTCTCGTTCGCCGAGCTGCAGGCCTGGAGCGAACGGGTGGCGCGTGGCCTCGGTGGACCTGCCGAGGGCTTCATCTGCGAGCTCAAGATCGACGGGGTCGCGTGTGCGCTGACCTATGAACGCGGCCGGCTCGTGCGAGCGGCCACACGCGGGGACGGACGCACGGGCGAGGACATCACCGCCAACGTGCGGACCGTCGAGGGGGTGCCGCATCGCCTGGCGATCGACGATCCGCCCGCGGTCGTCGAGATCCGCGGTGAGATGTACCTGCCGGTGAAGGCCTTCGAGGAGTTGAACGAGCGGCTCGGGGCCGCGGAGCAGCGCACGTTCGCCAACCCGAGGAACGCTGCCGCCGGATCGCTGCGGCAGAAGGACCCCAAGGTGACCGCGTCCCGGCCGTTGCGTTTGTGGGTGCACTCGTTCGGCGCTGCCGAGGGGGTGTCGTTCGACTCCCACCTGGACTTCCTCGAGTGGGCGGCCAAAGCCGGGTTGCCCGTGCCGCCAACGACCGAGCGCGAGCGGACGGTCGCCGACGTCGAGGCCTTCCTGACGCGGTGGGAGGATCAGCGCCACTCCGTCGATTGGGAGATCGACG
>Ga0105242_10003435_pt1 | contig 12313 bp, 8 predicted proteins | sample KBSM24metaG_FD_81521 | JGI IMG/M metagenome (GOLD analysis project Ga0105242, IMG submission 81521) | Miscanthus rhizosphere microbial communities from Kellogg Biological Station, Michigan, USA - KBS M2-4 metaG | ecosystem: Host-associated > Plants > Roots > Rhizosphere > Soil | place: Michigan...
GAAGACCGCGGCTGCATCCGCGCCGGCGTAGGCCTGTGCGAGCCCCGAGCTCGTGTACGGCTTGGGGTTGCCGTCGATGTCGTTGCCGACCCCGGAGTGACCGAGGAGGTAGGACTTCGCGAATGACGTCGCGGCGACCGAGCGGTCGTGGAGCCAGATCAGCATCGCGTCGTCGTCGATCGAGAACGCCACGAGGTCGCCGGCGCCGGGGTGTGCCGCCGACCAGGCGGCGTTGAGCCCGTCGATGATCGGGCCGTCGGGAATGCGCGTCAGGTCCGACGGCCTCTGCGGCGACTGCCCGTGCTTGGCGGAGACGATGATCACCGTGCTGCTTGCGAGGCCATGCGAGTCGATCTCCGCGACCATCGCACCGATCTGTGCGTCGACGTAGTCGAGCGCACGCGCGAGCAGCGGGCCCGGCGTGGCGCCGTCAGCGAGGTAGCCGCCCGTGAGGCCGCCGGACACCGGGAGCTTCTCTGCGGTCGAGACGGTCTGGAAGTTCATGCCGAAGATCGCCGGCGTGCCGACGCTCGTGGTTCCACTGTGGTCGAAGCCGTCGATCTCGTTGAGGACGGCGTGAACCTTGTAGCTGTCGTACTGCATCGTCAGCGCGTTGTCGGTCGTCCAGTCATTGGCCGACCCCGGAGTGGGTGCCTCGCTGTTGATCTCGGGCGTGAACAGATCCTGGATGCCGGTGCCCGATGGCCCGTTGAGGATCTCGTAGGCGGGATGCTTGTCGGACCAGGCAGTGCGCAACCCGGCGGCGCGAGCGACCTCGAAGATCGTGTTCACCTTGAGGTAGGAGTGCGGGTAGACGGGCTTGCAGGTGGCCGGATCGACCGGGAGCTGTGCGGGATCGATGAGGGTCGACGGGTTGCCGGTCATCTTCAGGATCCCGTCCGGGAGCCCGGCGAGGCCCTGCCCGGCGTCGAGCGCGAGCGGGTCGACGTCCGCCTGCTCGAAGAACGTCACCTCCGCGCCCGGTGTTGCGCCGGCGCAGTTCGTGGTGCCGGCCGGGAGCAGCGCGTTGTTCCACGAGTCGTCGTAGTAGACGCCGGTCGTCTTCGGGTTGCCACCGGTCACCTGGCCGACCATGCCCGGGAACGAGTCCGAAGGGAACGGCGTCTGCGCATGCGTGAACTCCACGCCCTTGCGCATGAGCTTCGCAAGGGCCGAGCGCGGATGTCGCCGTACGTACCAGGCGAGATCCGATTGGTGGAGACCGTCGACGGAGAGCAGCAGCACGTGCCTTGCCACCGGTTTGCCCTGATGGGCGCTCGCGCCGCCCGCGGTCGCCGCAACCGCGGCGAGCACGGCCACTCCCGCGAGGGAGCCCATGGTCAGGAATCGCTTCACCACAACACCTTCCTGTCGCAACGTCTCCCGGTCGCGTTCACTCTCGCGGCGCGCCAGGTGCCGTGGGTGGATGTGCGGTGAAGATGTCGTGACCGACTGGTGAAATGACGTGCCGCGGGCCGGGACCGGGAGGGACACAAACCCGCGGCCGTCTGAGTATCGGCTCGCAAACCTGACCGGCACCTGACCGGTTCGCGGCCCCGCTGTCAGGCGTCTCTGCGGACGAGCAGGAAGGCGCTCACCGCCAGCGCAGCCAGCGCGTAGCCGAGAAACAGTAGGAACCCTGGCCAGGCTGCGAGCGCACTGGGGTCGGAGTGGATTGCGAGGATGTCCGTCCCGGCGCTCAGAGGCAGGTACGGATCGATGCTGTCCCCCCAGCTGTTCGGGAGGATCGCCGTGATGCCCGGAAGGACGAACATCAGCCCCGCGAAGACGGTGATGCCTCCCGCCGTGTTGCGCACGAGCGCGCCGAGGCTCAGGCCGAACAGCCCTGTCACGGTCAGGAACAACGCCGCGCCGACAACGGCGCGCAGGACATGCGGGCTCGAGAGCGTGGTCTCGACATGGTGTCGCCGGAGGATCGGCTGCGAGACGAGGAACGCCGTGAACGAGGCGAGGATCATGAGCACGAAGGTGATCGCTGCATAGACGCCGGCTTTGGCCCACAGCACGGGCAGCCGGTGCGGCACCGCGGCGAACGTCGAGCGGATCTGACCCGTCGAGTATTCGCCCGTGATCAGGAGCACTCCCAGAACGCCGATCGCAAGCTGTGCCAGATGCCATCCGCCGAGGCTCGTATCGACAGGGTCGAAGGTCGCCTGGTCCCGCGGGCTCATCTGGTTCCAGTGGGCCATCTGGACGGCGGAGACGAGGATTCCCAGGCCGGCCATCGCCACGACGGAGACGAGCAGCGCCCAGCGCGTCGAGCGCAGCGACCACAGCTTCGTCCACTCCGAGCGCACGACGCGCCCGAGGGAGACACCGACCTGGGCGGGGAGGGTCGCGGCGCTCATCGGGACGCTCCCACGGAAGCGCCGTTGGCGGTCGGAGCCGCGATGTACTCGACGGAGTCGACGGTCAGCCGCATGAAGGCCTCTTCGAGAGAGGCCTGCTCGGGGGCCAGCTCGTGGAGCACGATCTGGTTCGCCGCGGCAAGCTCGCCGACGGTCTCGCAGGAGATGCCCTGGAGCGTGAGCGCGGATGCATCGCCGTCCAGGTCTTCCTTGACGGTGACGCCGTCGAGCCCCTCGGCGATCGAGCGCAGCCGCACGATGTCGGGCGTGCGCACGCGTACCGCGTCCCCCGAGGCGAGATGCACGAATTCCTCGACCGTGGTGTCCGCGATCAGACGGCCGCGGCCGACGACGATCAGCCAGTCGGCCATCATGCTCATCTCGCTCATGAGGTGCGAGGAGACGAGGATCGTGCGCCCCTCGTCGGCGAGCGAGCGCAGCAGATTGCGGATCCAGCGGATGCCCTCGGGGTCGAGCCCGTTCGACGGCTCGTCCAGGATCAATGTCTTGGGGTCACCGAGCAGGGCGGCGGCGATGCCCAGGCGCTGACCCATGCCGAGCGAGAACGTGCCGACCCGCTTGCGCGCGACCTCCTGGAGCCCGACGAGCCCGATCACCTCGTCGACGCGGCTGCGCGGGATTCCGTGCGTCTGACCGAGCGCGACGAGATGGTTGTAGGCGGATCGCCCTGTGTGGATCGCGCGTGCCTCGAGGATGGCGCCGACCTCGCGCAGGGGCGCCCGATGGTCCCGGTAGGCCTTGCCGTTGACCGTGACCGCCCCCGTCGTGGGCCGGTCGAGACCCAGGATCATCCGCATCGTCGTCGACTTCCCGGCCCCGTTCGGACCGAGGAAGCCCGTGACCATGCCTGGGCGTACCGTGAATGTGAGGTGATCTACGGCGAGCTTGTCGCCGTAGCGCTTGGATAGGTCGCGGACTTCGATCACGAAGAACTCCAGTACATCCGGATTGCCCCGGCGCCATCCTTGCGGCACGCTCTGAGAACCGTCTGAGAGGCCGTCGAACGACGTTCAGGCGAGGATCAGGTGCGGGGGCGGACGATCGTCTGGTGCGCATACCCTCCCGCCGGCGGCCTTCGCCGATCCGCAGCTCGGAACCGCTGGCCGGCGCCCTGATCGGAGCCGCCTGCGCGCTCGCGGTGATTCTCTTCGCCCCTCCGTCACAGGATCTGGCGGCGCACGTCTATCGCGCGTCGCTCGTCAGTCACGGCGTGCTGTTGTGGGACAACTACTGGTACACGGGCACGTATCCGCTGGTCACCTACAGCGTGCTCGCCCCTGTCATTTCCGCGGTGGTCGGCGTCGTCGCTCTTGTCGTGGCGTGCACGGCCGCCGCCGGCGCGCTGTTCGCCTCGATCGCCGTGCGGGAGTGGGGGCGTGACGCGCGCTGGCCCGCCAGGGCGTTCGCGGCGGCAGCGGCGCTGCCACTGCTGCCGGGTCTCGATGCGTACGTCCTCGGTGTGCCTCTCCTGCTCGCAGCCGTCGCGGCACTGCAGAGGGGCCGGCGGACGATCGCGCTCGCTTGCTCGGCGCTGACGCTCGCCGCGAGCCCGCTCGCATTCCTCTTCCTCGTCGGTGTCGTCACGGCCGTCTTCCTCTCGGGCCGCGGTGCGTGGCGAACGCGTGCGGTCGTCGGTTGCGGACTCGCCGCGCTCGCCGCGATCGAGGCGATCGCGATGCTGGTCGTGTTTCCCGGCGCCGGCGTGTATCCGTTCCTCGTCTGGCACCTGGTCGCCGTCGGGGCCCTTGCATTCGCGGGCACGCTCCTCGCCTACCGCGACCGCGCGACGCGCCCGATCGCGCTGCTGCTCTCCGGCTGGGCAGTCGTGAGCCTGGCCTCGTTCCTCGTTGCGAACCCGGTCGGCGACAACGTCGCGCGACTCCGCTATGCCGTCTTCCCGCTTCTGCTCCTGCTGGCCGTGCGGCGGCGAGGGGGAGGAATCGCGTCGATCGTCGCGGCAGCAGCGCTCGTCTACGCCGCGGCACCCGACCTGATCCAGGTGGGAGAGCAAGCCGACGCCAGCAGCTCTCGTGCCAGCTCCTGGGCGCCCGCCCTCTCGTATCTGCGCGACCATCTGCCGCCGGGCGCCCGGGTCGAGGTCGTACCCACCTCGGCGCGCTGGGAGGCCTACTACCTGCCGGCGCGTGGAATCCCGCTGGCGCGGGGGTGGTTCCGCCAGACCGACATGGCCCGCAATCGCCTGTTCTATCGCCGCACCCTTACACGGTCGGCGTACGGCCGGTGGCTCGAGCGCTCCGCTGTGGAGTACGTCGTGCTCACGCCGTATCCACTGGACGATCACGGCGCCGGCAGTGAGGCCCGCCTGCTGCGCCGGCACGGCTCGGGCCTGCGGCTCGCGTGGCGGCACGCGGGGTTCACCATCTTCTCCGCGCCGCACCGAGCACGGCTGATGACGGGCGCAGCGGGAGTACGGGTGACGGCCTTCAGCCACGACCGGATCGCGGGCATCGCGCGCCGCCGCGGTGCGGATGCGCTGCGTGTCAGTTACTCGCCGTACTGGACGACGAAGGGGGCCGCGACGTGCGTCGTTCGGGGTGACGGCGGCATGTCGACGGTGCTGTTCGCCGGCGCCGGCTCCTTCTCGCTGACGATGACGCGCGATCCGATCGTGATCGCCCATCGCCTTGCCGACGCCGACTGCTGAGGGATCAACGAAGGATCCCCGTGTGCCCGAGGGAGTAGCGGCCGGGCTGCGGCCAGACGCACAGGCCGTGCGGCCCGGAGCCGACGGGGATGCGGGCGCGGAGGCGGCCCGTGCGCGTATCGATCGCGTACACCTCGGAGCGGTAGCGGCCCGAGAGCCAGAGCGTGCGGCCGTCGGCCGACACGCCTCCCATGTCTGGCGTGCCATTCGGGATGTGCCAGGTGCCGACGATCCTGTCCGTGGCGAAGCTGAGTACGCTCACGGTGCCGGCCCCGCGGTTGGTCACGTACAGCCGCTTCGCGTCGCGGCTCGGATAGAGGCCGTGCGTCCCGGCTCCCGTACGGATGAAGCGGCGGATGCGGAACGTGCCGGCGTCGAGCAGCCAGATCCCGCCCGCGGTCATGTCGGCGACGAAGTAGGTTCGGCCGTCGGGTGAGAGCTTCACGTCCTGCGGCATGCTGCCCGTGTGCGGGAGGCGCAGGACGCGTACGACCGCCTGGCGGGCGACGTTCACGACGATCATCTGGCCCGAGAACTCGCAGCTCGCGAGCAGCGTCGACCCGTCGGCGCTGAAATCCATGTGATCGACGCCGCGGCACGGCACCGCGAGGGAGTGCAGGAGTCGCATGCCGTGAGCCGTGCGGAAGTCGAGTCGGCTCCGTGCCTCCGCGACGACGATCGCGTACCGGCCGTCCGGCGTGAAGTAGAGGTTGTAGGGATCGGTGACCGGGATCGGACGGCCCTCGATCCGCCCCGTCGCCGGATCGATCGGCGTGAGGCTGTTCGAGAGGTCGTTGTCGACGTAGAGGGTGCGCAGGTCGTAGGACGGCGTCACGTGCTGCGGAAGCATTCCCACCCGGTAGTGGGCGATCACCTTCAGGGAGTGCTGGTCGATGACGTCGAGCGTGCCCGACTGGCTGTTCGGGACGTAGACGAGCGGGCGTGCCGCGCGCGCAGGCCCGGTCAGCGCGTTCGCGTGATCGGCCGCGTAGACGTTCACGGTGGCGCCTCCCGCAAGGGTGCGCGTCCTGTGGGTGGTTGCGACGAGCTCACCGACCGCGGCGGTGACTCCCTCCCGCGTCGCACCGCCGGCGATCACGATCCGGCGCCCGACGGTGGCGGCGGCGAGATCGCTGAGCCCCGTGCGGAGGTGACCCGCCAGGCTCGTGCGGCCGCTCCCGGGGTCGATCGCGACGATTGCGTCGCTGACGGACCCGGGCGCCGCGCCTCGACCGCCGATCACGAAGACCGCACCGCCCAGCGCTGCCGCGGCCCCATGCGTCGTGGGTGCAGGGAGCGTGGCGATCCGAGTGACGAGCCGGTGTGCGGAGTCGAAGCGATAGACCGCGCTCGAGGCGGAGCCGTCGGGCAGGGAGCCGCCGGCGATCACCACGGACGTCCCCACTGCGGCGACCGCCGCGTAGCGCAGCTCGACGGGCAGGTGAGCGACGATCCGCGCGCTGCCGCCGGGAGTTACGGCCACGATCGTGTTGAGCCAATGCGCTCCCGTGTACCCGCCCACGACGTATGCGGTCGAACCGACGGTGGCGGCGCTCGAATCGCTGCTGGCGGCGGGGAGCCTGCCGACTGCTGTCACCTGTCCCGAGCGCGGATCGATCCGCAGGACATGGTCCAGCTGGCGGACTCCGTCGCCTCCCCCGAAGACGTAGACCGCGCCGCCGAGGGACGCGGCCGGCGCGTCATGCTGTGCCGTGGGCAGCGCGGGGCGTACCTTCGCGGAACTCCCTCGCAGGGCGATCACGGCGCTCGTCGATGTGTCCTGCGCCGTGAGGCCGCCTGCGAGCACGACGCGAGTGCCGACGACTGCGGCGCCGGGATCCTCGAGTGGGGCGGGTAGCGTCCCGATTGGCCGCTCGAGAAGGCGCATTCGCCGGGCGACATGCAGCCTGCGCAGCGCGATCGCCTGGCCGCCGTGCGCGGGTGCCGCCAAGGCGCTCAGGCTCGCCGGTGCCACGGGCGACGTGCCGTTGGAGCCGAGCGCCAGGGAGAGTGCGACGATCCCGGCGATGCCCAGAGCGAGCGCTGCGCAGATCCTCTGCAACCGGCGCCGGCGGCGCGCCAGCTTGCGGCGGCGCGCACGCTGGTCGAGGGTGGTCACGCGCGTGCCGTCCGGCGCGGGCTCCGCATGCCGTAACCCTCGCGCGGATCACCTGACCGCCGCCTGACTGCGGCGCGCGCCGAGCGGAGTCCTGATCGGGTAGACGCCGCGCTGCGTCACGGGGCTGAGCGAGGTCGGCCCGCGGCAAGGTTTCGTCTCCTGCTGGATGCGACACGTCGCGAGTGTCGCGTGGGCCGCCTATCGGCCGACGCGCGAGGGCAGGACGAGCGTCGCCGGTCACCGGTGCGATGAACGTGTCTTGCGCTCGACGCCCTCCATCCATCGAAGGAGAAACGATGATCATGCGCATCGATCGGCTGCTCACGGAGCTGCCGCCCCCGTCCGAGCCGGATCCCGTGGGAGCCGCTGCCGTACAGGAGCTCCTCGGTGGCAAGTTCGGCGAGATGTCGACGTTCATGAACTACACCTACCAGTCGTTCAACTTCCGCAACCGCCAGGGAGCCCGCCCGTTCTACGACCTGGTCGCCAGCATCGCTGCGGAGGAGTTCGCGCATATCGAGCTCGTCGCAGCAGCCATCAACACGATGCTGACCGGCGCCGGCGAGGGCGAGCCCGGCAAGTCGGGATCCCTGAAGGGCGTCAAGGGCACGCGCAATACGCAGCACTTCATCGCGGGCGGCGCAGCGGCTCTCGTCCAGGACTCGAACAATCGCCCGTGGACCGGCGACAACGTGTTCTCGTCGGGCGATCTCGTGGAGGATCTGACCCACAACTTCTTCCTCGAAACGGGCGCGCGCAACAACAAGCTCAAGGTCTACGAGATGGTGGAACATCCGGCCGCGCGCGCGCTGACCGGCTTCCTGCTCGTCCGCGGCGGCGTCCACCAGCTGGCGTACGCCCGGGCGCTCGAGAACCTGACGGGCGCCAATCTCATGAAGCTCTTCCCGTCGCCGTACATTCCGACGGACAAGATCCCGGAGTGCCGGCCGCACATGAAGCGCGGGCAGCACCTCTGCCTCTATCGCTTCTCGCCGGACGACTTCCTCGAGCTCAGCGCGGTCTTCAACGGTACGCACCCCGAGACTGGCGAGAAGCTCGTGATCGCGGAGCAGACGCATCCCGAGGGAGTGCCAGCGCACGATCTGCCTGCTCAGCGCGCCGTCTTCGCGCCCGGTGCAGACCCCGAGATGATCGCGGAGGTGGCAGCGCGCCTGCGCAAGCAGGCCGGCCTGCCGGCGGCGCCCTCGGGAGTCGTCGCCGGCTCGAACGGGCGCGCAGTGAAGAACGGCTCGGCGCCCAGCGCGAAGAAGTCGACCGCCCGCGCCTCCAAGCGGCGGAAGGTCGCCGTCAAGTAGCCATCCGGGCGCGCGGCCGGCTCCTCCTCCAGCGGAGCCGGCCGCGAGCGCGGAATGGGTATGGTCGCCTGATGATCCCCGGCCTGCTCGAGCGTGTGGACTGCGTCGTCGGAGACTCGATCGAGCGCGCGATGAGCGCCCACCATCGCCGCCGCCTACGCAAGGTCGGGTGGGAACACGCGCTCCTGGCGAACGACGCGTCCTGGGCCGTCGGCGGCGAGCCGCCCAGCACCGGCAACGCCATCGAGGTGCTCGTGGACGGCGAGGAGGCGCTTCCGCGCATGGCCGAGGCGATCGCGGGCGCTCGCTCGCACGTCCACATCGCAGGCTGGTGCGTCACGCCGGACTTCGCGCTGACGGCGGACGAGCCACCGGTGATACTCCACGACCTCCTCGCGGACGCGGCTCGGCGCGTGCCCGTGCGCGTGCTGTTGTGGGGCGGGGCGCCGTTGCCGATGTATCCGGTGTCGAGACGCGCCGTGCGCAGCGTGCGCGATGCGCTGTGCAAGGACAGCGCCATCGTGTGCGCGCTCGACACGCACGAGCGACCACTGCACTGCCATCACGAGAAGCTCGTGATCGTCGACGACGAGCTTGCCTTCGTGGGCGGCATCGACCTCACGGATTTCGCGGGCAACCGGCTCGACCGGCCTCGCCATCCACCTCGGGGCAGCCTCGGCTGGCATGACGTCGCCACGGTGCTCCGGGGTCCCGCGGTCGCGGCCGTCAGCCGTCATTTCGGCCTGCGCTGGAACGAGGCGGCAGACGAGCGACTGCCACCGCCGAGCGAGCCTGGCGGGGTCGGCGACCACGAGTTGCAGATCGTCCGCACCGTCCCCGAGCACATCTACAAGGCATTGCCACGAGGCGAGTTCTCGATCCTGGCGAGCTACACGGGCGCCCTGCGCTCGGCTCAGCACCTCGTCTATCTCGAGAACCAGTTCCTGTGGTCGGCCGAGATCGTCGAGATCCTCAGGGAGAAGCTTCGCAACCCGCCGAACGACCGCTTCCGCTTGCTGCTGGTGTTGCCTGCGAAGCCCAACTCGGGCGCTGACGACACGACCGGTCAGCTCGGCCTGCTCGCAGACGCCGACGACGGCGCGGGCCGGATGCTCGCCTGTACCCGCTATGCCGTCGCCGATGGAGCGTCCGACCGCGTGTACGTGCACGCCAAGGTCGGCGTCGTCGACGATCGCTGGCTCACGGTGGGATCCGCGAACCTGAACGAGCATTCGCTCTTCAACGACACGGAGATGAACGTCGTCAGCCACGATCCTGCGCTGGCGCGTGCGACGCGGCTGCGCCTCTGGGGGGAGCACCTCGCGCGCCCGGCCGAGACGCTCGAGGGCGATCCGGCGACGCTCATCGACGAGGTCTGGCGTCCGCTCGCGAGTGAGCAACTGGAGCGGCGAACGGCGGGCGCGCAGCTGACGCACGGCCTGGTGGGGCTGGCACACGTGTCGCGGCGCTCGAAGCGCCTGCTCGGGCCGCTGCAGAGCCTGCTCGTCGACGGCTAGCTGATGTAGCCTCGCACGCGATGGGTGCGCCGGACGTCGTCGTCGTCGGTGGAGGTGCAGCAGGCTGCGTCGTGGCAGCCAGGCTGAGCGAGGACCCGGACTGCAGGGTGCTCCTGCTCGAGGCGGGCCCGGATCTCCGCGAGTCGCCTCCGGACGACGTCCGGGTCGGGTGGCAGCCGACGCGCAATTTCGACTGGGGCTACAAGAGCGAGCCCGACGAGCTCGGCGTCGAGCGAGCCCTGCCGCGGGGCCGGCTGCTCGGCGGCTGCTCGTCGACCAACGCGACCTTCGCGCTACGCGGCTCGCCCGCCGACTACGACGCGTGGGCGGCCCGCGGCAACGCCGGCTGGTCGTTCGAGGATGTCCTGCCCACCTTCTGCAATCTGGAGCACGACCTCGATTTCGGCGATCGCCCGTGGCATGGCAGCAGCGGGCCGGTGCCGATCCGGCGCTATCGCGCCGACGAGCTGACGGACGTGGCAGCGGCGAGCCTCGCCGCATTCGACGACGTGGGCATCCCGCATGTCGAGGATCACAACGCGCCGGGAGAGGTAGGCGCGGGCCTGGTGCCCGTCAACTGCATCGACGGGGTCAGGATGAGCACCGCCCTGACGCACCTGCCACGTCCGGGCGAGCGCCCGAACCTCGACGTTCGCTGCGACACCGAGGTGCTCGACCTGGTCATCGAAGGCAGTCGCGCGATCGGTGTCCGGCTCGGCGGCGGCGAGATCGTGCACGCCGGTTGCGTCGTGCTCAGCGCGGGGACGTACGGCAGTCCTCCGCTCCTCCTCCGCTCGGGCATCGGCCCGGCGGCGGATCTGCGCCGGCTCGAGATCGCGATCCGGGCCGACCTCCCCGGCGTGGGCGCCAACCTCGCCGACCACGCCGCTGTCGCCATCGAGCTGCCGTACCGGAAGGAGCCGGTCCCCGCGCCGCTCTTCCAGGTCGTGGCCACGCTGCACAGCTCGACGACCGACGCCGGCGCCGCGCCCGATCTCCAGCTCATCGCCTTCGGCCCGTACGACTCGAGCGGCGTGTCGCCGGGCACGTTCATGGTCGCCGCCGCGCTGCTCAAGCCGCAGTCGCGCGGGAGCGTGACGCTCCGCCAGGAGCTCCCGCTGGGCCCACCGCGCGTCGACCTCGGCTACCTGCGCGAGGCGGCAGATCTCGACCGGCTCGACGAGGGGCTCGAGGTCGCCGAGAGTGTCGCGGCTCACCCCGGCGTGCGCGCGCTCTGCGCCGCCGGGCAGGCACCCGGTGGGGCAGAGCGGAGCAACCGCGATGAGCGGCGCGAGTGGATGCGCCGCACGTGCTGGACGTACCACCACCCCGTCGGCACGTGCAGCATGGGCCCCGCGTCCGATCCGTTCGCGGTGGTCGACGACCGCGGTCGCGTCCACGGCATCGACGGCCTGCGCGTGGCCGATGCATCGGTCATGCCGGACGTGCCGTCGGCGAACACGCACATCCCGACGCTGATGGTCGCCGAGCGGATGGCCGAGCTGTTCGGCAGATGACGAGGCCGTTCAGGGGCCGAGCGGCGGCCCGACGACGGTCGTCTCCGGGTAGGGCTTGCGGGACTCGGGCGGGGCCGGCGTTCCCGTCAGCTCGGCCGAGAGCCGATCGAAGTAGCGCTCGAAGCCGGGAGGCGTGATCACGAGCAGGTAGCGCGCCGCCTGCGTGCCGTGATTGGCGAGGGTGTGGTGCGAGCCCCGCGGCGCGAACACGAGGGTGCCGGCAGCGGCACGGCGGACCTCCTCGCCGAGCTGGAACGTCAGCTCTCCGTCGAGCACGTAGAACGTCTCGTCGAAGTCGTGATGGTGCAGCGGCGGTCCGCCCCAGCCCGCCGGCACCGTGTTCTCGGTCACGGCCAGGGCATCGCCCGTCTGCTCGCTGCGGAGGAGGACGTCGAATCGGGTGGTCATATCGGCTCCTTGGATCAGGATCGGGAGGATCGCGGCGTGCCGGGCGCTGCCGGAGCGCCGGCGTCGGCGGTCGTGCTGCGCGGCAGGAGCAGTGCGGGGACGAGCGCGGCCGCCACGAGCGCGAGGGCGACCGAGAAGGTCGCGCCGAATGCACTGGCGAGCTCGCTCGCAACGTCCGCGCGCGGGCCGGACTGCACCGCCTCGAGCGAGCCCGCGCCGGGAATGCGAGCCGAGATCGAACGCTGCAGGATCACGCCGAGCAGGGCGGTGCCGATCGATCCTGCGATGCGCTGGATGACGTTGATCGCCGCGGTCGCGTCACCCGCTGCGGCGCGCCCGGCGGACTGGAACGCGACGGCCATGGACGGCACGATCGTCCCA
>Ga0105242_10003436_pt1 | contig 12312 bp, 16 predicted proteins | sample KBSM24metaG_FD_81521 | JGI IMG/M metagenome (GOLD analysis project Ga0105242, IMG submission 81521) | Miscanthus rhizosphere microbial communities from Kellogg Biological Station, Michigan, USA - KBS M2-4 metaG | ecosystem: Host-associated > Plants > Roots > Rhizosphere > Soil | place...
CCGTTGAGATAACCGGTCAGGATTGGCCGCGACAAAAAGTCCGCGATGACCCCCAGTCCAGCCAAACCTCCAGCGATACAGAGCAGGCCGGTAAGGAATGTCAGGGTGACTGCCACATCCACGTAACGGGAGGGGTCGCTTGCAACCAGCGGACCGACCGTCGCAGCAACGATGGCACAGGCGGCCGCATCGGGATTCACCACCAGTTGTCGCGAAGTGCCAAACAGCGCATAGGCCACGGCCGGGAGAATCGCCGAGTAGATGCCGGCCACGGCCGGGAAGCCGGCGAGCTCGGCGTAGGCGATACCGATCGGCAGCGCGACGGCAGCGAGCGAGATGCCTGCCGCGAGATCGCTCTGGAGCCACTCATGGCGGTAGGTGCGGATGACCCGGAGTCCGGGCATCCAGCGTTCGAGGGTTGGGGAGGCCAATGTCGATTTCAGATTGAAGATTTCAGATTGAAGATCGGGGTTGCAAATGCATAAGGGGGCAGCGGTTAGCGGTTAGCTGGTAGCTGTTACCGGATTGCGGTGTTCAATCTGCCATCTGCAATCTTCAATGTGCAATGACCTAGCACCCATGACGCGGGCGAGGCATCGCTTTAAGAAGGAGCGATAGGAAGGCAGGATTGTCCGCCACGGGATCCAGCAGAGGGTCACAGCGGAGATGGAGCTGGAAGTGCAGGTCGGCTCGCGGCTGGTAATCAGTAAGGAGTCGTAACGCTTTCCTGCTATCGCCGAGTCCGATGTAGCTCTCGGCGAGGTAGGTGACCGTGTGGACCTTGAGCGGGTGGTAGGATTGCGAGAGTGAATCGGCCCGCGCCAGGAGCTCCCGCGCCTTTCCCGCCTGTCCCGCCCGGTCCACCGGCAGCGCACTCCCCGCCATGGCGTTTACGACCTCGACGCCGCTGCTCAAGCGGACCGCGGCATCGAATGACGCTACCGCCTTCCCGATATTCCCCCGGGATAGCTCGGTCTGGGCGATCGAGGTGCGTCCCATGTAATAGCCGGGATCCACACTCACTGCGCTGTCCCCATAGGTCGCCGCGCTGTCGTACTGGCGGCGCCAGTAGTATGCAATTCCGAGAAAGGCGAGGCACTGGGTATTGGTCGGACTCAGGTCGAGGCAGCGATGCCACGATGCAATGCCGCCGCCGGGGTCTCCAGTTTCCGTCAGGTACAGGCCGAGGTAGTGCCAGCTGTCCGGTTGGGTCGAGTCGAGCGCGATGGCGTGACGGATGGACCGAAGGGCAGGCCCGTCGTCGGTGGGGTCTATTCGCTCGCTCAACTCCCCCCGGACGCGCCATGCCGCCGCGCTGTTGGAATCGAGTGCCATAGCGCGGTCCACCGCCCTGACCGCAGCGTCAATAATGCTATCGGACGGAACTCCCGGAATGATGAATCCTCGCAGATCGGCCCGGACATAGTTCTGCGCCAGTGCCGTCCACGCATCTCCATAGGACGAATCCCTGGCCAACACCGCACTGAAGATCTGCGTCGCTTCCGCGCTTCCTGTCTGAGTTCGCCGCTCCAACGCTTGAATCCCACGATTGTAGAGCGCGACCAGCTCCGGGTTTCGCGCTTGCTCCCTCGCCGATCCTCTCCGAAGAAACGGATAAACTCCAATCAAAAGCAGGACCAATAGTCCAGGCACGATCAGCCTTCTAGGCAACGAAGGCTTCGCCTGGACGGTGGGAACACTGGTGGCCGCTGTGTCACGCAGCGCCGCGCTGAATGCACCGAGGTCGGCGAAACGATCGGCCGGCGAGCGCTCCAGAGCCTTTAGTACCGCGCGCTCGACTGCAAATGGTACTCCGGGTCGAACCGGATGAATGGCGCGGGCCGTCTCCGTCAATCGGCGAGCCACAATGGCCTGCGCGGTTCGGCCTCCGAAGGGAGGTTCGCCTACCAGCATCTCGTACAGCAGGGTTGCAAGGCTGTACTGATCGCTTCGGGCGTCCATCTTGTCGCCGCTGGCCTGCTCGGGACTCATGTAGGCCGGTGTCCCGATCGAGAGGCCCGTACTGGTCAGTCGTTCGGCATCGGTCTCCGTCACCGCTTTGGCGATGCCAAAGTCAACCACGTAGACCGAGCCAGCCGAGAGCAGCACGTTCTCCGGCTTGATATCCCGATGGACGATGCCCTGCCGGTGGGCCGCCTGGAGCGCTTGCGACACGAGATCCGTGATGCGGAGGGCATCCTCGAGAGGAAGCTGCGGCTCCCTGATCAGCCTCGCCCGGAGCGATTCACCCTCGAGATAGGGCATGGCGTACCACGGCACCTCGGTTCCGTCGCCGCGGCGGATCACGCCGGAATCAAGCATCGGGACTATGTTGGGATGTTGCAGCTGAGCTGTTACTCGAATTTCACGAAGGAACCGGTCCCCGCCGACCACACCGGCCAGCTCCGCATGGAGCAGCTTGATGGCGACCAGGCGGTCATGCTGCCCATCTCGAGCGAGCCAGACCGTGCCCATCCCCCCTCGACCTAACTTGCGCAGCAGCGCGTAGCGGTCCGCGATGCTGCCAACCACCGGCTCAGGCATGACCAGCTCCACGTGCGGGTAAGGCGACGGAATATACGCTGATATGACCCTCCGCATCGTTCAACTCGGCAGCGCCCGACAACCCGGTGAGGGACTTCGCATCGGCACAATACGCCGCCCGCCCCGAGGCGTGCCCAAGGACCGCCACAGCTCGGACGACTGGCACGACGTCTGGCTTCCCGAGCTGGCGCCGAGCGCGGCGGCGGTGAAACACCCGCTGGCCGCCGAGACTCCGGCCGAGTGGAAGGCGTTCGTGAAGCGCCAGGTAGGTGCTACTGCGAGGATGAGTCGCGCTGCCATCGGTCGAGTACTGCAGGAGTTGCTGAGGGAGCACGGGGCCAGGTTGGGGTGAAAACACAAAGAGCACGAAGTTCTCTCCGTGCTCACTGTGCCTTCCATCTTCAATCTGAAATCTTCAATTTCATTATCAGACCACCTCATTCCTCCCGGATCAGGCTCCCGTTCGCCACATCGTACACCCGCACGGAGACGACGATACCGGGCCGCGACTGATCGATGACCTTCACGTGGACGACTTTCTTGTCATCGGTGGGACGGTAGATGATCCGGCTGCCGGCGGGAGCGGAAGCCTCGATGTTGGCACAGCTGCGCGCCTTCGCCTGATGCCCGGGTGGCTCGCCGGGAATCCACACCCGACACTGTCCGGGCGGCGGTAAGTGGCCCGGCGGAATTCCCAGCTTGGATGCCGAGCTCTTGCCCTGGTTCTTGGCGGGAGCAGGCGCAGGAGCCGGGGCCGGCTGGGACTTGGTGGTCGTAACCGAACTGCACGCCATGGCAGCGAGAAGTACCAGGGCCGGGGCGAGCATGCGGGCTGAGCGCATGAATTCTCCAAAGCAAGGGGACGCGGTTTGATGTATGGGTGGCAGAAAGCGTGCCCTAGCTTAAGTGATGATCCGACAACGACCTATCGGATCATCCCAGAGAGCATGCGGCCGGTGATGCTGTTGGGTGCATTGTGGCTTGGCAGGCTGCGGGGCCGTCTGATCGGAACCCATCAGGGCGTAAGCTGTCTCCGTGATTAACCACCGAGACCGCCTGACATCTGAAATCTGAGATCTGAAATCACCACACACGCCACAAAGGACACAAAGGTCTCCCTTCGTGTCCTTCGCGATGAAACAACCGTCAGCCACCAGTACTCCAACCACACACAGCCAACTGCTAACAGCGAAGAGCTAACAACCACTACCCGACCTGATGGCCAACGGCTGATTGTCCGGCAAAGTTTTTTCAATCTTCAATCTTCAATCTTCAATACGTCACGCCACCTTCACCGCACTACGTCCCGCCGCCTTCAGCGCCTCCCTGATCCTCATGGTGTGATAGTAGCTGTGGCGAACCGCGTGATCCTCCAGGAAGAACTGGGTCGTGAGGGGAGCATCGGCGTTGAGCGACACCGGCGCCGCCAGGTCCAGCTGGTCGTCGGTGAGCTGACGGATCGCCTCGGCAGCCGCGGCGCTCTGAATCTCCACGAAATGCACCGCCTCCTCCTTGGTAACCCTCTCAAAGTCCTTGGCATGCCGGGCATTCACCGCGTGGACATCGTCCCAGGTCACTCCCTTGATCGCCTCGCCCTTGGCGAGGGTCAGCGCCAGCTGGATCTCGAGCGGGTACATGTTGCCGACGTGATGAACCACCACGCCGATCTTGCGGCCGTCCTTGGTCGGCGTCTGCCACTCCGCCTCCGTGAGAGTGCGGGCGAGACCGACAAGAGCGCGGGCGCCTTCCTCAAGACGAACGGCCAGCGCTTCGGTACGTTTACTCATGATCTACCTCCAACTCGAGTGCGTGGTTGACTGCAATGTGATCAGGCTACGGTAGCCTGAACGTCGAGATATTCTCCGACCACCGTCGTTCCGCCGTTGGTGGCCACGTTGTGTTCCGTGAACAGACGGGTGAGGTCCTCGCGGAGCTTGCTCGCGCCTTCGGGATCCGCGCCACGCAGCGTGGCGACCGTGGGCCCATAGCAGTTGGCGAACAGCTCGGTCACCGCGGCGGGCGGGAACGGGAAGTCGAGCTCCAGCGTCCGCTTGCTGCAGATCACCGAGCTGACCTTGTCGCCGAAGCGGGCCCGGACCATCGCCTCCTTGCCCCACTCCAGCGAGCTCGGCACGCCCTGAGGGGGCGGCACGACCGCGGTGTGCAGCCGGAGCATCTGCCCCACGAACCCCTCGAAGGTCCAGTTCGCCATCGCGATCCGGCCCCCGGGCCGCGTCACCCGAATCAGCTCTGCCGCCGCCCGCTCCGGACGGAAGGCGAACATCGCGCCGAACATGGTGACCGTGGTGTCGAACTGGCCCCGGAGATAAGGCAACGACTCGGCATCTCCCACCTCGAACGCGATCGAAACACCGGCAGCACGGGCCTCGAGCTGCGCCTCGGCGATCAGGTTCGGCGCGATATCAATCCCGCTGACTCGCGCGCCGGCCTTGGCGGCGGGGATGGCGAGATTGCCGGTGCCACAGGCGACATCGAGAACGGTCTCACCCGGACGAATGCCCAGTCTTGCGATGAACTCCTGAGCGCCAGGGGCGAAGCTCCGCGCGATCGGAAGGAAATCGCCCGAGGTCCATACCGACCGGGCGCGGGCGGTGAGAGGATCTTCCGACCAGGACCGGATCTCATTGCTGGTACGGGGGCCACGGGATGAAACACCTTCTGCCGACATGCCACTCCTCCACATCAATGGGTTCCGGCGCGACCTCGTGCCGCGCAACGGATCTATTGTGCTATGTAGGAGTGTTGCGCGGAATGACTGGAAATCCCGACTTCTTGCTCAGGAGTGCTGATGGGGATGTAAGACGGCGGACTACACGTGGAGCTGCTAGTCGGTAGCCGAAAACCCAGACCTTCTCGCCTCTCGCCACGCGCCCGGGGCCACGCCCGTCGCCTTCTTGAACGCACGGCTGAAGGCGGCCTCGGAGTCATAGCCGACCTGTGCCGCGATGGCGGCCACCTTGGCGCCGCTCTGAGAGAGGAGATTGGCGGCAACCTGCATGCGCCATTGGGCGAGATACTGCATCGGCGGCTGGCCAACCAGTTCGGTGAAGCGCTTCGCCACATTGGTGCGGGATGAAGCTGCCTTTCGAGCCAACTCATCGAGGGTCCAGGGATGAGCCGGCTGCGCGTGCAACAGGCCCAGGACACGGCCCACCACATCGTCGCGGAGACCTGCAAGCCAACCGGCCTGCCCCGAAGGCTGCTCGCCGAGGTAGCGGCGCAGCACCTCGATGAACATCAATTCGGCCAGCCTGGTGAGCACACTGTCGGCGCCAGCCCTGCGGAGCTGGGATTCTTCGGTAACCTGTCGCGTGAAGCTGCTGAGCCAGGCGCCCGACATCCCGCGCATGTGCATAAGGCGTGGGAGACCGGCCAGCAGCGGATTGAAAGGGCGCCGGTCGCAGCCGAGAAACCCACAGACAAAGGCCGCGGCACGAGGGCCTCCGTTGCCGAGCATCACGGGCTCGAGATAGCGCGCGGTGCCGACGCTATGGACGTTGGGGCCGCTCTGCAACCCCCGCGCACTGGACATCATATGGGCGTCCCCATGGGGAAACACGATGATGTCGCCCGGGTTGAGCTCCACCTGGTCCTCCCCTACCAGTCCGCCGTAACAGCGTCCTTCGGTGACGACGTGGTAGGAGATCAGATGCTCGGCCGTCGGCATGACCCGGGGCGTCAGTTCCTTCGCCGCCAGCGTCTCGACGCTCCACGGCGCCACGGCCTCGACGCTATAGAAAAAAGCGCCGTCCAATCGCACGACACGAAGCAGGTCTGACAGGGGATCCATGGGCCGGAATGTATCGGGGAAACAGGGGGTGGGGAGTGGGTGGTGGGTGGTGGGGTTTGTTTACGCGACTTGCTTTCCCCACAACCCGCTACCCACTACCCCCACTACGCATCGTCGGTGTCATCCAGGACCGCCTTGATGTCCACCACAGGCGTCCCGTCAATCAGCTCGATCGGCCCAATTCGCAGCCGCGTCCCGGAAATCTCCCGCACCGTTACTCGATGAAGCCCCAGGGGGTTGGGCCGGTCGGGAGACCGGGTCGCGAAAACTCCGGCGATCGGAATCTCCGGATCACCCCGCGGGTGCACCTGGAGCACCTCACGATCGCCACGATGTAGCCATGTGATGACGATGACCTCGTCGCCCGCGGCGACGCCACGCAGCGCAGGCTCGAAGACCGGATCAACATGGAGCCACGCGTCGGGAGCACCCTCGTTCCCCTGCCTCGGCGCCTCCTCCTTCGACTGGAGCGCGGAGCGAATGTGACCGATGAGTCGGAGTCGATCAGGAATGTGTTCCATGAGGCAGCTACAAATTGGTAATTGCTAATTAGTAATTTCAGATGGAAGATTTCAGATTGACGATTTAACTGCAACGGCCAACGGCTAACAGCGACTTACAGCTTATGGCATACGGCACTCCTCCAACCGGCTCACCTCGCCATCGCGTACTCACCCTTCAGGCCACCTACTACATCTTCACGGGCCTCTGGCCCCTGGTTCACTTTTCCAGTTTCGAGCTGGTAACCGGCCCCAAGACCGATGACTGGCTGGTCCGGATGGTGGGGCTGCTTGTCGTGTTGATCGGGGGGACACTGGCCGTGGCGGTCAGGCGCGATGCCGTTCATACGCTGGAGATCACCGTCCTCGCTGGGGGAGCGACCCTGGCCTTCCCGTTGATTGATATCTGGTACGCCTTGAGCGGGCGCATCTCCCGCATTTACCTGGCCGATGCGGTACTCGAGTTAGCGATCCTGGCGGCCCTGATCCTCACCAGCCGTTCGCGACCCGAGCACTCGAAGGCGCCGAAACCGTAGTCCTTTTGTCCAATGTCGGCGAACCGGAGGAATTGCCAGCGTGGTCCGCGCGAATCACGACTCTCGCCGGGAGGACACCATGAACGGAGCGCGCATGCTCTTGACCGACGTCCTTTCTCGAGGCTGGTGGCACCTGCTGCTGCGCGGACTCGCCGCTATTGCCTTCGCCATACTCACCTGGTTCCGTCCGGGCATCTCCCTTACCGCGCTGGTGCTGCTCTTCGGCGCGTACGCGCTGGTGGACGGAGTGCTCGCCGTGTGGACTGCGATTGCCGGCCGGAAGATCTACGACGGCTGGTGGGTGCTGCTGCTGATCGGGCTGATCGGGGTGGCGGTCGGAATCATGACCTTCATGACCCCGGGGATCACGGCACTCGCCCTTCTCTACTACATCGCCTTCTGGGCGATTTTCCGCGGGATTCTCGAAATCTCGACGGCAATCCGGCTGCGAAAGGAGATCGAGGGTGAATGGCTGCTTATCCTGGGAGGCGTGGCGTCGGTGGTATTCGGCGTGCTCCTCCTCGCCCGTCCCGGCGCCGGCGCCCTTGCGGTGATCACTCTGATTGCGGTCTATGCCTTAGTCGTAGGAATTACCCTGGTCATCCTCGCCTTCAAGGTGCGGGGACTGGGCTCGCGGTTGGCAGGAGCATGATTGGGAATTGAAGATTGAAGATTTCAGATTGATGATTGAACCGCCCTCGGCTTTGCCATCAGCCGCAGTTCAAATCTTCAATCTGCAATCTTCAATCTGCAATTACGCATAAGCCGGCACCCCAAGTCCGCCTCCGCCATCCGGCGGCGCACCGAAGTACTCGAGACTGCACCCGAGTTCTTCGCAGACATATCGCATTTCCTTGATCCACGAATCGCACAGGGCGGGGGTGACCACCGTGGAACCGGTGATCGCCGCCACATTCCATTTGCCTTCCTTAGGGAGGACATCCACCTCACTCCAGCCAAGGCCCTTATCCAGCAGGTACGTGCGCACCGTATTGGCGACTAGCTGGTCCGGCGCCCGATAGGCGGTTGTGAGTACGCAGCCCGGAAAATTCTCCGCGCCGCAGGGGCCGCACAGGGTGCCGACGAGTCGGCGTACCTCGGTCCAATGGCGTTCGTTCTCGCGTATCTGACCCATCTGGCGATAGTGCCTGGACGCGGCCATCAGACACACGATCAGGACCCCGACCACGGTCAAGGAGATGAGTAGCGAGATATTCGGTTCCGGAATAGCCAGCCGGGGTGGCGCAGATCGCCGTCGCCGGACCCGCGAAACGGGGCGGGAGAGGAAAATCCCCCCGCCCCGTTTGTGATCGGCGGAGATGGCCCTGCCGACTGGACGTGATTTGCGCAAACGGTGCCACCTTATGGAACGCGGAGAGGGCAGTCAAGTTGCCCATGAGGGCAACACGAGTGATTTTCCGACCTCCATGAGCCCGCAACTTTACCGGATCGAAGGGCTGACACCCCCGGTTTCGGACGCCGATCTTCGCGGGCTTGCCGAGCTACTGGTAGACGCGGTGTCCTCCGGTGCCGCGGTAAGCTTCCTCCCGCCGCTCACCGTCGAGCAGGCCGAGGCCTGGTGGCGGAAGGCCACCGAGACCGCCGACCGCAAGACCGTTTTTCTTGTGGCCCGGGATGCCCTGGGCATCGTCGGGACGGTTCAGGTCCACCCATCCTGGGCACCCAACCAGCCCCACCGGGCCGACATTGCCAAGCTCGTGGTCCATCGCCGGAGCCGGCGCACCGGGCTGGGATCCCAGCTGATGCAAGCCATCGAAGCCGAAGCCCGCCGGGCTGGATTCACTCTTCTCACCCTCGATACCAAGCAAGGCGATGGCGCGGAGCAGCTCTACCGCAGGGGTGGCTGGACTGAAGTGGGAGTGATTCCGAAGTACGCACTCAATCCCGATGGAACCATGCATGCGACGGTTGTGTTCTATAAGGACGTCGGTGGTCGTGAGTCATGACCCACGACCCACGACCCACGACCTCAATGCGCACCGTCCTCCTCACCACCCTCGCTCTCATCGCCTTCGCCGCCAATTCCCTGCTCTGCCGTCTGGCGCTCAGAGGCCAGGCCATCGATCCCGCGACCTTTTCGGCCATTCGGATCGTTTCCGGCGCCCTGATACTCGGCTTCCTCGTCCGTTGGCCGAGCGGCGCACCTCCGAAGCCGGGCGCCTCGAGCTGGACGTCTGCCGGTCTCCTCTTTCTTTATGCTGCGCCGTTTTCCTTCGCCTACCTGCATCTGAGCGCGGGGACCGGCGCGCTGCTGCTCTTTGCCTCGGTCCAGGTGACGATGGTGCTGGCCGCGCTGGTGCGGGGAGAGCGTCCCCGGCCCATCCAATGGGTCGGGCTGACCGTTGCTATTGCAGGATTGGTCTACCTCGTTCTTCCCGGCCTCGCGGCCCCCGATCCGTTCAGCGCCGCCCTCATGCTTCTCGCAGGCATTGCCTGGGGCCTTTACTCCCTGCGCGGGCGAAGCACCACGGCGCCACTCGCCCAGACCGCCGGCAACTTCGCTCGCGCCATGCCGATGGCGCTCGTTCTCTGTCTCGTCGCCTGGCCGGTGCCGTCGCTCAAAGCGAGCGGAGTTCTTTGGGCGGTGCTCTCGGGGGCCATCGCCTCGGGTATCGGGTACGCTCTCTGGTACGCCGCACTTCGTCACCTCACGGCCATGACGGCGGCGATCGTACAACTCGCCGTGCCGATACTCGCCGGAGCGGGAGGAGTACTCCTGCTGCGAGAAGTGCTCACCATTCGGCTGGCCGTTGCCGCGGTGCTAGTTCTAGGAGGTATTAGCATGGCCATCCTTGGCCGCCCGCGCGCTGACGCCTGCCAACGGCCGAACTAGCTTTCGGCGAAGGAGTGAGAGGGTAGTTTCCTTCGAGAGGTGACCTACCGTGAGCCAACTGCAAGCCTTGTCGCTTCTCCCCTTCGTTCCCAGCGGCACCCGCTACGAGGAGACTCGCCGTCTCTTCGTCGATCTGGGCTTCGAAGAACTCTGGGAGAACTCCGGCTACGCCGGCTTCCGTAATGGTGCAGCGCAGTTCATCCTGCAGCGATTCGAGGAGAAGACCTTTGCCGAGAACTTCATGGTCCGGCTCAACGTCCCGAATCTCGATGCCTGGTGGCACACCGTTTCGGCAATGAACCTCGACCAGAAGTACCCGGGTCTTCGACTCGCTCCACCGACCGACTATCCCTGGGGACGAGAGGTGAACTTCATTGACCTCGCCGGCGTGTGCTGGCACGTGGGACAGGGGGATTGAGGGATTGAGGGATTGATAGATTGAGGGATGTGAGGATGTTTGGATGTATCCTGATCGATAGAGCGTCGGGAGAAGAACACATCCCTCAATCCCAACATCCCTCAATCCTCAATCCCAACATCCCTCAATCCCAAGGTGCCGAGTACCATCTTCGGCGACGTGTCGATCGCGGATTTCGCGCGCTTCCAGGAGCTGCACGTGCGGCATCATCAGCCGCAGCTGAAGATTTCAGATTGAAAATTTCAGATTGAAGCCTGACTGTGCCCTGCCCTCAAACCTTCAATCTGAAATCTTCAACCTTTAATCGCCCAAGCCTACTTCTGCTTTACCAGCGTCGCCAACAGCTCCGCCAGACGGTCGAGCGTCTCCTCGGCGCCTGCCACCATGCCTGAGTTGAGCGTTTCGTCGCGCGCGTGCTGGGAGGGGAAGTACATGGTCTCCACCAGCGTCGTCTTCCCGCCGTTGTCGAGGAAGACATCCTGTACCAACCCGCCGGGATCCCGGAAGCCGTCCACGTCATACATGAAGGTGTAGACCAGCCGCTCGGGGGGGACGATTTCGCGGTACTCCCCGCGGAAGGGGTGTTCGGAACCGTTGGCGTTGCGCGTGACGTAGCGCCATGCCCCGCCTGGACGCAGGTCAACCTCGCATACGGTCAGCGTGGAGCCGGAGCGACCCCACCACAGTCTCAAGTGCTCAGGCTTGACGAAGGCCTCGAAGACCAGGCTCCGCTGGGCATTGAACTCGCGGGTGAGGACGATCTCTTTCTCCGATGGGAGCGTCACTTTGATGGAAGTAGTGTTGCCGGCGGTCATGGTCCCCGTTGCCTCTCTTTCAGGTCCTGAAGGTACTGGTCGAGACGGTCGAAGCTCTCGGACCGGAGCTGAGTGAAGCTCGTCACCCAATCGTGAATCGGCTTAAGTCCCTCGTCCTGCAAAGTGTAGAGCCGCTGCTGTCCCGCCCCCCGCACGTGGACCAGCCCAACCTCTTTCAATACCCGCAGGTGCTTTGAAGCCTGAGGCTGCCGGACTCGAAGCGACCGCGCCAGTTCATTCACCGAGCGTTCCCCACCCTTCAGAAGGTTGAGGATCTGGCGGCGCCGAGGCTCGGCGACGGCGTTGAAGACATCGGAGGTGGTTGCGGCTCGAGCCATGGGTCAAGTATATTCCCATATCGGCATATGTCAAGAAACCCGATTCTGGCGACCGAAAACCTTTCGCGGAGACCTCCCATGGGCACGCTCGTGGTCAAACTGAGCCTCACTCTCGACGGCGTGACCCAGGCACCGGGCCGACCCGACGAGGACACCCGCGACGGTTTTGCCCACGGCGGATGGGCCACCCCCTACTTCGACGCAGTGATGGGCAAGGCTGCGGCGGAAGGAATGGCGAAGAAGGCGTCCCTGCTTTTCGGTCGGCGAACCTATGAGGACTTCTACAAGGTCTGGCCCAATCGCGGGAACAATCCCTTCACCCAGGTCCTCAACAATTCTCGGAAATACGTCGTGTCAACTACGCTCGAGGATCCCCTGCCCTGGCAGAACTCCACGCTTCTCAAAGGCGACGCCGCCGTCACTGTTGCCCGGCTCAAGAAAGAGCGCGAGGATCTGGTCGTCCTGGGCAGTGTGGCGCTGGTCCAGTCCCTGATGC
>Ga0105242_10003445_pt1 | contig 12294 bp, 8 predicted proteins | sample KBSM24metaG_FD_81521 | JGI IMG/M metagenome (GOLD analysis project Ga0105242, IMG submission 81521) | Miscanthus rhizosphere microbial communities from Kellogg Biological Station, Michigan, USA - KBS M2-4 metaG | ecosystem: Host-associated > Plants > Roots > Rhizosphere > Soil | place: Michigan...
GTCGGCGACGGCTGCGTCGAACGCGGCGATGATGCGGCGGGCGTGCTCGACTTCGTCGGTCGATGGTGACCACGCCGAGTTGGCGATGTCGATCTGCGCGGGGTGGATCAATGTCTTTCCGTCGAACCCCAACTCGACACCTTGCCGGCACTCCTCGCTGAACGCATTGAGATCGGCGACGTCGTTGAACACGCCGTCGAGGATCACCTTGCCAGCCTCTCGTGCCGCCAACACCGCGGTCGCCAGGTGGGACAGAAGCGCTCTTCGCCCAGCCGTCAACGGGGCCCGCAACTCTCGGGCCAGATCGTTGGTGCCCATCACCAGAACTGAGACGCGCGGGTGCGCCGCGATTGCCCTGCAGTCGAAGATCGCGGTCGGCGTCTCCACCATCGCCCATACCGTCATCTCCGGTGGTGCGCCGGCGTTGTCGAGCCGCTCCGAGATGTCGTCGAGATACGCCACCGATCCGACCTTCGGCACGACGACGGCCGCAGCGGACGACGAGGCGATCGCGGCCAGGTCGGCGGCGCCCCACGCGGTGTCGAGGCCGTTGCAGCGGATCGTCAACTCACGACGTCCGTACTCGCCAGAACCGGCGGCCTCGCACGCCGCGACACGTGCCGATTCCTTCGCGTCGGGAGCCACCGCGTCTTCGAGATCGAAGATGATCGCGTCGGTCGGCAGGGTCTTGGCCTTCTCCAACGCGCGCTGATTGGCGGCCGGCATGTACAGCACCGATCGCCGCGGTCGCAGGTCGCTCACGAGGTGAACCCGTAGGCCGCGGCGAGTTGCGGGTCGCGTGCCGCCAGTTGATGGGCGAGCTCGACGACCACCTTGCACTGCTTCACGGACGCATCGTCTTCCATCTTGCCGTCGAGCATGATCGCACCCGTGCCGTCACCCATCGCCTCGATCACCTGCTGGGCGTGCGCCACCTCCGACGCCTGCGGGCTGAACACCCGCTTGGCGATGTCGATCTGAACCGGATGCAGACTCCATGCACCCACGCATCCCAACAGATAGGCGTTGCGGAACTGGTCCTCGCACGCGACCGTGTCCTTGATGTCGCCGAACGGCCCGTAGAACGGCAGCAACCCGAACGTGACGCAGGCGTCGACCATTCGCGCAATGGTGTAGTGCCACAGGTCCTGCTGGAACGTCGGACGAACTGCATCGGGGTTCGTCGAATCGGGATCGGCACGAACGAGGTAGTCGGGGTGGCCGCCGCCGACACGCGTCGTCTTCATCCGGCGATTGGCGGCGAGGTCGGCCGGCCCCAGCGAGATGCCCTGCATCCGCGGCGAGGCCGCGCAGATCTCCTCGATGTTGGTGACGCCGCGGGCAGTCTCGAGGATGGCGTGCAGCAGGATCGGCCGGCTCAAACGTGCCCGCGCCTCGAGTTGTGCGACGAGGCGATCGACGTAGTGGATGTCGTCGGGCCCCTCGACCTTGGGCACCATGATCACGTCGAGCCGATCGCCGACCTCGGTGACCAAGGTGGTGAGGTCGTCGAGCGCCCAGGGCGAGTCGAGGCTGTTGATCCTCGTCCACAGTTGCGTGTCACCCATGTCCAGCGACCGGGCCACCTCGACAAGACCCGAACGCGCCGCCAACTTGTCGGCGATCGGTATTGCGTCTTCGAGGTTGCCGAGCAGGATGTCGACCGTCGGCACGACGTCGGGCAACTTGGCCACGACCTTGTCGATGTGCGGCGGGAAGAAGTGGATGACGCGGCTCGGCCGAATGGGGATCTCGCGCACCGGCTCCGGAGCGCCGACGGCGAGCGGCTTGAAGAAGTCCTTGGCGCTGCGCACGGTGCAAGGGTATGTGCCGATGAACACCGTCACGAAACGGGCACGAACGGGCATGATGGTCGGGTGACAGCGCAATTCGAGGCCATCTTGTTCGACGCCGGCGGCGTGCTCGTGCTGCCCGACCCGACGGTGCTCGGTCCGCTGCTGGCGTACTACGGCGGTGATCCGTCCGTGGAGGCGAACATTCGCGCCCACTACGCCGGGATGGCCGCCAAGTCCGCGGCGGGGAGCGGCGAAGCGTTCTGGGACGAGTACAACCATTCGTACGTCCGCAGCATCGGCGTGCCCGAAAGCGAAGTGCACGTCGCGGCCGACGCGTTGCAACGAACGCGCAACGCCTACTTGTGGAGGTGGCCGATCCCGGCCAGCCTCGAGGCGCTGGCCATGTTGACCGCGATCGACTTGCCGATCGGCGTCGTCTCCAACGCCAGCGGGCAGATCGCCGACGTCTTGTCGCGCAGTCAGGTGTGCCAGGCCGGCGACGGTCCGCACATCCGCATGCGCGTCGTCGTCGACAGCCACCTCGTAGGGGTGGCCAAGCCCGACCCGCTGATCTTCGATCACGCCCTGCCGTTCTTCGAGGGCATCGAACGACGGCGCATCGCTTACGTCGGTGACTCGGTGACGATGGACATCGGCGCGGCACGCGCCGCGGGTCTGCATCCGATCCTTCTCGATCCCTACGACGACCATCCCGATGCCGACTTCGACCGCATCCACAGCCTGATCGAACTCGTCGAGCGTTACGTCGTCGGTTGACGGCTGAACCGGTGTCACGGGTGCCGGTGATTCGACCGCGAACCGTGTGGTTCTGCGGTCCGGTGTAAGCCGTTCGAAGTGAAAACGGTCAACTGACCTGCGTCTTCGGAAGTAAACCGAATGGCCGCCTTTACGAAGTCTTGACAATGACGCACGCTGTCCGTGGACAGCATTCCCGCCCGGGAGCTGGTTGGGCAAAGGAGGCCTGTGTGGGCAACAGGTTCGGGTACGCGCGGGTGACGACATGTCGCTGACCCGCCGAGACGTGATCAAAGCCGGTGTCTTTGCCGGCGCCGCGCCCTCCATTCCGCTGTCGAGGGTGGTCTCGGGCCAGTCGCAACTCGACAGTCGAATGCCGGCAAGCAAATTGCCGAGACCGTTCACCAACAAGTTCGTGACGCCACCGGTGGCGGTGCCGGTTCGTACGGACGCCACGACCGACTACTACCAGATGACGATGGAGGCGACGCCGCTCGAGGTCATACCGGGTTTCAAGACAATGTTCTTCGCCTACCGCGACGTTCACCTTCCTGCCGGTTCGGTGCCGGGGCCGACGATCCAGGTGAACCGCGGACGTCAGGCCGTGGTACGTCACATCAACTCGCTGCCCAAGGTTCATCCGACCCTGGGCTACGAGCCGTGGACCTCGGTGCACCTTCACGGCTCGGCGTCGCTCCCGCAGTTCGACGGCTACGCGAGCGACATCACCCACCCCGGGCAGTACAAGAACTACAGGTATCCCAACGAGCAGCCGGCACGCACGCTCTGGTACCACGATCACGGCGTCCACCACACGGCCGAGAACGCCTATCACGGGCTGGCGGCGCAGTACCAGATGTTCGATCCACGCGAGCAGTCGCTGCCGATTCCGCACGGGCCCTACGACGTCCCGTTGATCATCGGCGATGCCATGTTCAAGAACGACGGCTCCCTGTTGTTCAGCCTCGAGGACGAATCCGGGATGTGGGGCGACGTGATACTGGTCAACGGCGTCCCATGGCCCGTGATGGAAGTGGAGCCTCGGAAGTACCGCTTCCGGATTCTTGGTGTGGCGATCTCGCGTTCATGGCGATTCTCGCTCGACTCGGGAGGACCGATGACGGTCATCGCGACCGACGGCGGATTGATGCCCGTTCCCCAAACGGTCACCAGTTTCCGCGCCGCCTCGTCGGAGCGCTACGAGGTCATCATCGACTTCTCGAAGTACAAGAAGGGGACTCGCGTCATCCTGCAGAACACGAGTCCGACGAACAACCGCGACTTCGCCAACACCAACAAGATCATGGCGTTCGACGTCGTCAAGGATGTAACCGACTACTCGAACAACTCGATTCCGGACGCGTTGGATCCGGACAACGAAGTGATGGCGCTCAAGTCCAGTGACGCAGTCATCACCCGACGTTTCCAGTTCCAACGCGACGGCGGCCAATGGGCGATCAACGGGACCACCTGGGAAGACGTGATCGACAGCAACTTCAAGTTCACACTCGCCAAACCGAAGCGCAACGACGTCGAGATCTGGGAGTTCGAGAACTCGTCGGGAGGCTGGTTCCATCCTGTGCATCTGCACTTCACCGACTTCAAGATCCTCGACCGTAACGGTCGACCACCGTCGCCCCAGGAGCGGGGTCCGAAGGACGTCGTCTACGTGGGCGAGGGCGAGAAGGTGCGAGTCATCATGAAATGGGGCGGCGTCGGTCGGTACATGATGCACTGCCACAACCTGATCCACGAGGACCACGACATGATGGCGCAGTTCGAGCTCCTGGATCCGACCGCGATAGGTGACTTCGACCCGCTCGGCACACACGCAAATCCCCAAGCCGATCTGCCGGGTGATCCGTTGTGAGCCAGATGACCGCGCCACTCGAGACGAGGCTCGCGCAGCGCCGACCCGTGGCGGTCGACGTTGCCATCGTGACGTCCAGTGCTGCGGCGCTCGCACACGTGGTGGCTGCCCCGGGCCACTACATCTGGTGGCCGCTCGCGGGTGTCTTCTTTGCCGTGCTCGGCGCGGCGCAGTTGTTGTTCGCAGTTCTGCTCCTGCGCGGGTTCGATCACCGCTTGCTTCTCATGGCCGGGATTTGGGGCACCGTGGGGGTGATCCTGCTGTACGTCGCCAGCAGGACCGTTGGGATACCGATGGCGCCGCCCGTGCCCTTCCATGGTGGTCGGTGGGTGGTCGGTCGATCGGCGATCCCCAACGGCGCCAAGCATGTGGGCCCGCTCGACGTCTTCACGCTCGTCGCCGAATTGGTGCTCGTCCTCGCGCTCGTCAGCACCTTGTCGCAGCGATCGAGGACTCGCACCGTAAATCAGTTGTTGTGGATCGGGGTCGCACTGTGGGGGGCCGCACTGGTGAGTGTCGTTCATTGACCGACACGATCGAACCGCAGGTCGACGACGAACCGATCCCACGCGACGACAGGTCGACCGTTCGGCGAGTGGTGTGGTTCGTCGCCATCGTGGTGTTGCTCCTCCTCGTCCGCGGCTTCGTCGTCGAACCCGTACGCGTTCACGGAAACAGCATGGAACCGACGTTGCCGGCCGGAGCTGTGCTGGTGATCGACAAGGTCACACTCCACGCTCGCGATCCTCGCCGCGGTGATGTCATCGTGACCAACGACCCGCGTACCGGCGAGCTGATCGTCAAGCGGGTCGTGGCAACCGCAGGTGATTCCGTCGGAATCGAAAACGGACTTCTGATCGTCAACGGTCGGACCGTCGCGGAGAACTACGTCGACAACCACGACATGGACGGCTTCTACTTCGGGCCCGACACCGTGCCGCCAGGTCATGTGTTCCTGTTGGGTGACAACCGGGCGGAGTCGGTCGACTCACGCGCCTTCGGCCCGGTCGCGGTCGGCAGCATCGAGGGTCGTGTCCTCATGAGGATCTGGCCGATCGGCTGACGCCCGCCGCCGTGCGGCATGCTGTCGCGGTGAGCGATCACCACGCCGACCCGATCAGCCCGCGCTGGTCGCAGTGGAGGGCCGAGACCGATCTCGAGGAGTACTACTCCCGTTGGACGCGTCTCGAGTCGATCGGGGAGTCGGCGCACGGCGAGGCCGACCTCATCGAGTCGCTCGGTCCGCGCTCGGTGCTCGATGCCGGTTGCGGTATGGGTCGCGTAGCGATCGAGTTGGCGCGCCGTGGCATCGATGTCGTCGGAGTCGATCTCGACGACGATCTGCTCGACTTCGCCCGCCGCGCCGAACCGGATCTGAAATGGGTGACCGCCGATCTGGCCACGATGGATATCGGCCGATGCTTCGATGTCGTGGCGATGCCCGGCAACGTCATGATCTTCTGCCGGCCCGAGGATCGCGCCCCGATCATCGCGACGTGTGCTCGTCATCTCGAGCCCGAGGGATTCCTCGTCGCCGGATTCCAGCTCGAGCGATCGGCAGATTCCCTGTCGCTCGCGCAGTACGACGAGCTGTGCGCCGCCGCCGGGATGCGCCTCGATCGGCGCTCGTCGACATGGGCCGGCGATGCCTACTCCGGTGGTGATTACGCGGTGTCGGTGCACCGCCTCCAGCCGACGGAGCAGATGGAGCGGCGCGACAGATAGGCCCAACGGACCATTGTGCTGCAGCCCTCGGGCTGTCACGCTTGCCCGCACCAACCGGGCCGGACGGGGCACGGATCAGAGGGACGGATACGAATGAACGGACGGGTTCACTCCCGCGTCGGCGCGCCCGCCGACGCGGCCAATTCGGGCGTGCGCCGATGACCGCGATCGTCGTCCAGCCACCTCGCACGGGTCGGCAGTGGGTCCGCATCGGGCTTGCCACGGCGCTCGCCGTGTCGTGCGTGGCCGGCTGTGCGCTCGCGGTCGACATGCTGCGAGGGAACAACCCGCTCGTCGGTTCCACCAGCGCGAACGCGGGGCCCGTCATCCACGCCATTGGCGAGGACGTGAAGACGAGCTTCGGCGTCGTCGCCGTCGAGCATGCCGTCGCGATCAGCGGCCTCCAGGATTCACAGATCACCGGCGCCCACGGTGTGCCGGGCCTCGTGCAGGCCGGATCGATCGATGTGCAGGTCGGCGCGGTGATCACGAACCTCAGCGACCACGTGTTGACCTATCAGCCGACGCAGTTCGAGTTGATCGACAACACCGGCGCCAGCGTGGCGATCTCCAGGGCTGCCGAGTTGCCGGGCGAGTTGCAGCCTTACGCGGCGATCGACGTTCTGGTCGACTTCGTGACGACGACCGACGCCCGGCCGTTCAAGGTTCGCTTCGTCGATCCGGCGACGAAGGAGACGGTCCTCATCGGTCTCGGCGATGTCGGTTGCACGGTTCAGAGCGGTGCGGGATTGCCGTTGCCGGTTGCCGGAGGTTGCACCCAAGCGCCGACAGGAGACCACACCCATGGCTGAGACACGGGTGGTCGATTCGAAGTACGTGTCGCTCGATCGGCGCACGCTCGGCATCGCGATCCTCGCGGCGTACGGCGTCGGCCTGTGGACCCACTTCGTCCATTGGCGCAGCGGTGCCAGGGAAGCGCATGACGTGACGTTCTGGGCGCACTGGATGCGCGACTCGACGTTGTCCGTTCCGCTCGTCGTGATGGCTGTGCTCGCCGCGACGATGTTGGTCGGTCGCCACGCCCGCGCCCTGCGGACGGCGGGCGTCGTCGGCGTCGCGGTCGCCACCGCTCTGGCGATGGGCGTGCCCGTTCACGCAGGGATCTTCGGCCACTCCGCACACCATGGCCCCGTGCCGCCGTTGCCGTTGTCCATGCTCGCCGAGTTCTTCATCGATCTCCCACCGGCACTGCTGATCACCGCTGCCGTGCTCGGTGCCGGGGCCATCGCCTGGCCGAAGCGCCGTCGGCTCCGGGGCCACGAACGGGTCGCGTTGGCGATGGCTGCGCTGTTCGCGGTCGGCATCGTGACGGTGCCGACGACACCGGCGAGCGCTGTTCCGCCGCCGAGCGTTTGCCCGGCCGACAGCATCACCCGTACCTACTCGGTGACGATGATCGACGTCGACATTCCGCTGAACCGTTGGGGTGACCACGACCCGGCGGGGAAGATGTACGCGCTCACCAGTCAGATCCCGGCGATCCGCGCCGAAGAGGTCAGCCGCGAGGTCTCCCTGGGACTGCGCGACGATCCGATCCAACCGTTGGTGATCCGGGCCAACGAAGGTGACTGCGTCGTGATCAACGTCACGAACGGCGCGACGGGTGGCAGCTACGGATTGCACATCGACGGACTGCCGTACGACCGTCCGGGCGACAAGGTCGGCAACAACTTCAGCGGTGAGGTCAACTCCGGCCAGAGCACCGTCTATCGCTACTTCGTGCCGAACGAGAAGTCGCTCGAGGGCGCGCACTACATCAGCCCCGGCGCCGGTCACCGGGCGGCGATCGACCACGGCCTGTTCGGCGTGCTGTCCGTCGAGCCGATCGACTCGCAGTGGCTCTCGCCGGTCGACGCGGCCACGCCCATCGAGTCCGGGTGGGAGGCAGTGATCGTGCCGGGCGACGGCCCGTCGTTCCGTGAGGACGTGCAGATCCTGCACGAGATCGGCAACGAGAAGGAAAGCGTCTTCGACAAGAACAACCTGCCGTTGCCCACGGTGGACCCGATCACCGAGGCCTATCGCCCGGGCAGCCGGGCGATCAACTACCGCTCCGAGCCGTTCATGGATCGACTCAACTTGAAGCCGCACGAGAAGGCCCACTCCTATTCGTCGAGCGTGTTCGGCGACCCGGCGACCATCATCCCGCAGGCCTATCTGGGCGATCCGACGAAGTTCCGCGTCGTGCACGGCGGCGCCGAACTGTTCCACATCTACCACCTGCACGGTGGCGGCGACCGCTGGCGCACCAACCCGGAGAGCGATCCGACCAACTACTACGGCAACACCGGACTGAACAAGACGCCCGTCGAGGTCTCCGAGTCGGATCGCGTCGACGCGGTCAACACCGGCCCGGGTGAGAGCTTCAACGCCGAGATCGAAGGCGGGGCCGGCGGAGTGCAGCAGGCTGCCGGCGACTTCCTGTTCCATTGCCACATCGCCGAGCACTACCCATCCGGCATGTGGGGCATCTGGCGAGTGTTCGACACATTGCAGCCCGGTCTCGCCCCACTGCCCGACCGGGCCCCGAAGCCGGCGGCGGTCACGTCGGCAGAGCTCATCGGCAAGACGATGCCGAATGGCACCGTGATCACCAAGGACAACCTCGCGGCGTGGATCACGCCGCAGATCCCGCCGCAGGGGGTTGCCCTGGGCGACCAGGACGCGTCGGTGTGGGACTGGACCGTCGACAACAGCGATCCCGATCACCCCCTGTACCTCGGCGAGCCGGAGCCGGCAACGGCCGAGACACCGAACTTCACCGAGGGAGAACCCGGTCACTTCGGATCGAGACCCGGCGACCAGTTCGACGGCGACAGACCGGTGATCCTGTTCGACCCCGACACGGGCCGGCCGGCGTATCCGATGCTGCGACCTCATCTCGAACGCAGACCACCGTTCGCACCGAACCTGCACTCCGGTGCGCCAGGTCTCGGCGAGACCGGCGACAGACCGGCCGATCCTGCGTCTGCCAACCCGTGGTTGGCAAGACCCGACGGGTTGTGCCCAGCCGCGGCTCCGGTGAAGACGTTCAACGTCGTGGCCGTCGGCACTTCGGTCGATGTGACGTCGCGCAAGAGCGACCCGCAAGGAATGCTCTTCACGCTGGCCCAGAACAAGGTGGCACTGCTCAGCGGACAGCTGAAGAAAGAGCCGTTGGCCATACGAATGAACGTCGGTGACTGCGGCGCGGTCACCTTGACGTCGGAGGAACGCGACGAAGACGTCTTCGGGGGCTTCGCCAAGGTCGAGATGCACATCCACCATGTGCAGTTCGACCCCACGGGGTCCGACGGCACCTCGGTCGGGTACAGCTACGAGCACTCCATCCGGCCGTACACGATCGAGGACACGACGCTCGCCGCGGCCGCGACGGCAGGCGCCACGACGGTGACGGTCAACCGCGTGGATCCGAAGTACCGGCCCGGTGTCGCCTTCGGCATCGGCCTCGGCACCGAGAGCATCGAAGAGGCGACGATCGTGTCGGTCGACCCGGTTGGCAACACCATCACGCTCGATCGTCCGTTGGCCGACAACCACGCCGCGGGCGAGGGCGCGGGCATCGAGTTCATCCGCTACCGCTGGTACGCCGACGCACTGCTCGACAACATCTTCTGGCACGACCACGTCGACGGCATCCACGGATGGGGCCATGGCGGCGTCGGGATGCTCATCATCGAGCCGCGCAACTCGACCTATCACGACCCGACCACGGGCGCCGAGGTCGCCTCGGGCACCGTCGTCGACATCCACTCCCACCCCGAAGTGGACGGCATCCAGCACCCCCTCGCCGCCGGCCTCGTCGACGGCAGCTTCCGCGAGATGGTGATCTGGACGCTGGACGACAACCCCGTCACCGACTCGACCATCAACCTTCACGCCGCGCCATTCAGCGATCGCGGCACCGACCCGTCGTTGCTGTTCAGTTCGTACAAGTGGGGTGATCCCGGCACGCCGTTGCTGCGGGCCTACCCCGGCGACCCGGTGGTGATCAGGGCGATCCATGTCGGACCGACGATCGACAGCTTCCGCATGGACGGCCACAACTTCTACATCGAAAAGCGCGCCAGGGATTCGGCGACCGGCACGATGTACAGCCGGGTCACGGACACCATCCACAGTGGTGTCTCCGAGCGCTACACGTTGATCCTCGACGGCGGCGCAGGCGGGGTCAACAAGCAGCCCGGCGACTACCTGTACCACAACGGCATCGCCCGCCGCTTCAAGCAGGGTGCTTGGGGGATCATGCGTGTGCTGCCGAAGGGATCTGCCGATCTGCAACCGCTGCCCAACTACACGAAGCCGGCCGGCACCTATGTGCAGCCGGCGGTGACGGGCTTGCGGCCACCGGTGGCGGCGACGCCCGGCAACCCGTGCCCGGCCGGTGCCATCAACAAGACGTTCGCGATCAGCGCCGTCGACGTGCCTGACAGCATGCAGGGAACATCCGGCAGCCACGGCACGAGCACCAACGTGACCGGCGCGATCACAGCGGCGTACGTCATGACGTCGAACGCCGCGGCGGCGAAGGCGAAGGGTGTGAAGGACCCGTTGGTCGTGCACATCAACGCCGGCGACTGCGTGACCGTCAACTTCACCAATCAACGAGCCGTCGATCGAGCGAGCCTCAGCGTCGGCGAGCTCACCAAGTCCGGTGGATCGTCCGGTGTCAACGTCGGATTCGATCCGGAGCAGACGGTTCCGCCCGGCAAGTCGCAGGTGTACAAGTTCTATGCCGAGACGCCATCGATCGAAGCCGCGCAGTTCTCCGACTTCGGTGGCGACGCCACCGGCAAGATCGGTCTGTACGGCGCGTTCGTCGTCCACGAGAAGGGCGCGTGGTTCACCGACTCGGTCACCGGGGCGCGCACCATCACCGGCGTGACGGTCGACGCTCACGTTCCCGGCCAGCGCGGCTATCGGGACGACACGTTGTTCCTCCAGGACAACGATCCGCAGATCGGCTCCGACTTCATGCCGTACCCGCTGAAGGTCGACGGGCTCACCTTGGTCAACTACAAGAACGCCGGGCGACGCACGGATGACTTCAGCGGAGCGGTGGCAACACCGTTGTTGAAGGCGTACGTCAGCGACCCCATCCGGATCCACGTCTTGTCGACACCCGGCTCCGAACAACCTCACGTGTTCCGTGCCGGAGGTCTCAGCTGGCTGCGCGATCCCTACATGCCGGGATCGCAGGAGGTCGCCGAGCAAGGCCTGTCGCCGTATCAGGGCATCGACGTCCACATCATCGATGGCGCCGGCGGTCGGGCGGGACAGACCGGCGACTTCTTCTACGGAGACAACCGCAGGCCGTTCACCGAAGGCGGGATGTGGGGCGTGCTCCGAGTGCTGCCGGTGCCGGTGTGCGGCTCGACGGCGCCGCTGCGACTCCTCGATGGAGCCGCCTGCAACTGACCAGATCGGGCGGGGCGAAGGCACCCGCCGTCAGGCTTCCTACCTGCGGCGGGTGCTTCGTCCGAAAGTGGTGACCGGTAGTAGCTGCAGCACGCTGGGTGGTTGCCGACTTAATCCTTCGCCCTAGTTGTTGTCTTCCGGAGGAAGGTGCTTGGTTGCCCACACCGCAGCCTGCGTGCGATCGGACACGTTGATCCGCTGGAACAGGCGACCACAGTGCGACTTGACGGTCTTCTCGCTGATCCCGAGCTCGCGGCCGATCTGCTTGTTGCTCTGGCCCCCGACGATGAGGCGCAGGATCTGCCGCTCGCGCTGGGTCAACGAGGCGCCGGAGTTCGGCTGTGTCGATGCATTGCGAATGAGCTGGGCGGCGACCGAGGGACTGAGGGGAGCGCCGCCGTTGATGGCGGCGCGGATGCCGGCGACCAGCACCTCGGGCTCGACGTCTTTGACGAGATAGCCACGAGCGCCCGCAGCGAGCGCCGCGGTGACCTGTTGCGGCTCCTGGAACGTCGTGAGGGCGATCACCGCGATCTCGGGGTTGCTCGCGGCAAGGATCCCGATGGCGGTGATGCCGTCGACGATCGGCATCTGCAGATCCATGAGAACCACGTCGGGTGTGAGGCCGCGGGCGAGTTGCAACGCCTCCCGACCGTCGGAGGCGAGGCCGACCACGTCGATGTCGGCCTGCGCGTCGAGCAGTTGTGA
>Ga0105242_10003447_pt1 | contig 12292 bp, 14 predicted proteins | sample KBSM24metaG_FD_81521 | JGI IMG/M metagenome (GOLD analysis project Ga0105242, IMG submission 81521) | Miscanthus rhizosphere microbial communities from Kellogg Biological Station, Michigan, USA - KBS M2-4 metaG | ecosystem: Host-associated > Plants > Roots > Rhizosphere > Soil | place...
ACTAACGGCAAGGATGGTACTAACGGCAAGGATGGCTTACCGGGGGAACGTGGCGCGGACGGTATCAACGGCAAGGATGGCGCTCCTGGCGAACGCGGACCGGATGGCGCTCCGGGTAAATTGCGCGAGGTAAAGATTTGGAAGGAAGGCATCGTTCATTATGATGGAGATATAGCCACCCATAATGGTGGCTTGTACCAGGCTCTGAAGGATACTGCAAAAATCCCTGGTACCAATGACTGGATTTGTTTGGCCTCCCCTGGAGCGAATGGCAAGGATGGCCGCGACGGGGAAGATGGCCGGTCATTTACGATCCGTGATACATTTGACCCGAAGGAAAAGTACAAGGCGCTTGACGTTGTTACCCTCGATCACAAGTGGTGGGTGGCGCGAAAGGACGATCCGGGTGAGTGCCCCGGTCCGGGATGGAAGGGAGGCCCTGGAATAGGCCGTACCGGGAGGCCGGGAGAGGCTGGGCCGCGCGGCCTGCAAGGCCCACCGGGCGTGGGAATTGTGGATTGGGAGGTAAGGACCCAGGAATTTGCGGCTACACCCATCCTTAGCGACGGGACGCTGGGACCGTCCCTAGCCCTTCGGAGCCTATTCGAGCAGTTCCATGAGGAGGGTGGAAATGCATTCTAGCATCGTAGTCACGAAACCCGCTCCGGACCCGGCACTGGTCACGCTTTATGAAGCGAAGGTGGCTTTGAAGATACCGACAGAGAGCACTGACAGCGATGAGATGCTTAGGTTCATCATCCTTCGGTCATCGGATGAAGTCCAGACGCTTTGTAGCCGGGTGTTTCCGAAGGAGGAGGTTATTGAAACTTTCCGGGAGATTGTTAATCCGATTACAAGGCTGCCGTTGTCGCGTTACCCGGTGAAGCCTGAAGACATTTTCTCCATCGTTGTGGATGGAACGGAAATTGAATATGATGTTGATGTGAACTCAGGCATACTGACACTCTACAACGGAGGCTTTTGGGCGGAGACGGTCGTGGCAACGTATGCTGGTGGATATGAAATCCCACATGAGGTTCCACCGGCTTTGAAGCAAGCGACCTTGATGATGGCCAAGGAGGCATACTATTCAACGCAACGTGGTGACTCTTCGATCCGTCAGATCACCCATAAGGAAAGCCGCATCGTGTATTTTGATCCCAGCACGATGATTAAGGCCATGAACAGCGGCAGTAGCGGTGGTGGTGGTTCAGCGGCGCAGAATGCAGCCAAGAGCCTGTTACAACGGTACACGAGATTGACTGCGTGATATGCCAGGCGGCATTGGCCAAATAGCAAAACTGGTTGCGGCCTTAGTCGGGGGACAAGGAAATTTAATTGATAAGATTTTGGCGAGCAAACTTGAGGACCTCGGGGAAGAGTTTTTAAGAAAGCAACTTGGTGGTGGCGGACTAGATTTTGGAACTGGAATTGGACTACCAAAATTTAAGTCTCATAATAATATGGATCAGCTTCGCCGTGCTTGGTTTAACAAACATGGCACGACAACATTTAAAGGACCTGAGGACCTTTTTGAAAAGATTATGGCCACCATGGGAGATAAATCTCCGGGTGGTCCTGGTGGCGCTGGTGGTAGCAGACGGGCGCAGGCGCGTTGGACTAAGACGGATTGGGCGCGGTCCCGTCAGGATTGGCTAGACAATAGGTGGAAGCACGATTGGCGGACTCAGCCGCGTAGTGCTGTAACAGGGCAGTGGTTGCCTGGGCGTCTCGATGATGCTGCTGCCATTATGCGGTACCAAGGTACCAAGGCAGGACGCAGGACATTGCGGCGGCGCAAGCAGCGGAGGAAGGCAAAGTTGTCTGGGCGTAGGGCAGCGAGGAAATTGTTTAAGAGCTTGAAGAGGTAGCGATGGCGATAAACTTTTCAGAGCAGGTCTATCGTCAAAATCAAGACACATTCAGCCGTCCTGTTACATTTACGCCGATATCCAGTCAGCCGAATGGGTCGCCATATACCGCGCGTGGGATCCTCGAACAAGAAGCGATAGACGTTGCTGGCCTGGATAATTCTATCATTTCTGAAAGCCGGATCATTCTAGATATTCGGGATGCTGAGTTTACAGTACAACCATTGCAAGGCGACTTGGTCGATATTCCTGCTGACAGTAGTGGCTTGCCAGCGGAAGGGCAATTTGAGGTTATTGATACCGACCAGAATGGCGGAGGCGAGTCAACGCTGACGTTGCGCCGGATCGTACAGGCCAAGCCATGACGGCTAGCAGTTATGCGATGATTGTGCGGAATGAGATATTGGCGCGTGCCAAGTCCATGCCATTCTTCTCTACATTTAAGTTTGGTACCAATAAGGCGGAGCAGGTCCAGCCGGAAAAAATCCCCTTCTGCGGTATTTATTTTATCAGTGAAGATTTGATGCCTGATGGGGATGCTGATACGGGTGAGCCTCGGTTTCACTCCTCTGCCTTGTATGGTGTCTCTATAGTGGTGCAGAATAACGATGGTGAGGCAGCGGAGGATAAGCTGGATGAGGCTTGGACCCTACTCACAGACCGATTGTTTCGGGACCCGTCCCTGTATCTTAACCCAGCAGCCCAGATTCAAGCATATGTGCGTGGCAACCGTACTCATCAGTTTGGTTCTGTTGGTTCTGATAATTCTATTCCCATTGCGGAGTGCCGCTTCACCTTGACGTGCGATCTTGGGGTGATTGACTTCCCGCCAGTCATCAATGATGTCTTGAATACCATTCATGTGACGACGCAATTCCCATCTGGTGGAACACCGGAGGAGATTGCAGAGATTCAGCAAGTCCAGGCTGAGTATGACCTCCCGCAAAATAAGGAGAAGGAAGATGGTTCGAGTAATTCCAAAGAATGATACCATTCGCAAATTGATGAAGCATCCGGTGGCGGGGAGCTTTCGTACAGAAGGCTCATCCGATTGGCCGGATGATTCATTTACTCATCGTCGCATCGCTGATGGTGATGTGACGGTCGAAGAGGTCAAGAAGGAAGAGACCAAGAAGGAAAGTGTTCACGAGAAGGAAGAAGCTTCATCGAAGCGGCGCTGAGCTTAACAATCTCAAAAGGAGGGCAGCATGCCCATCTCTTTTAATCAGATACCAGCCAATTGGCGCATGCCGCTGTATTGGGTGGAGTTGGATCCATCGAAGGCCGGTCTTGGTACTTATGCCGGACGGTCATTGCTTGTTGGAATTATGAATACTGGTGGGACCGCTGTTCCGGATGTTCCCATTGCCGTCGCTTCGCAGGCGCAGGCTGATGCCTTGTTCGGTCAAGGCTCAATGCTGGCGGGAATGTTCAAGGCATTCTATGCTAACAACTGGGCAAATGAAGTCTGGGGCTTGCCGGTCGCAGAGCCTTCTGGAGGCGCTGCCGCTGCTGGTTCGATATTGGTGGCCGCTCCTCCCACCGCTGCTGGGACCATTGATCTTTACATCGGTGGTCATCATGTTGGAGTTAATGTCGCCGCAACCGATACCGTTGCTCAGATTGCTACAGCTATTGCTGCGGCGATTACAGCCGATCATTCGCTTCCTGTAACCGCGATTGCAACAACCGGCTCTGTTGCTGTCACTTCCAAGTTCAAGGGCGTTCCAGGGAATGACATTAAGCTCTCTGACAGCTACTATGGTACGGTTGGCGGGGAGCAGTTGCCGGTTGGAGTGACGCTGACCTATACACAACCGACTGGCGGCGTTGGCTCTCCGGTCTTTACCAATGCGATCAGCAACCTCGGCGAAACCGAAGTGGATTATGTTTGTATGCCGTTCACCGACAGCACGTCTATGCTGGCGTGGGAGACGGAATTTGGCTTCAGCGATACTGGACGCTGGGGCTTTGTCCGTCAGCATTACGGGCAAATCTTTAATTGTATGCGAGGCATCTACTCTGACTTGCTTACCTTCGGTGCCACGCGCAATTCTGCCCAGATGTCGGTTCTTGGTATTGAGATGGGCAGTCCTACGCCATCTTATGAGTGGGCTGCGGCGTACACAGCTAAGGCTGCGCGTGCTTTGCTCAATGATCCCGCGCGTCCGTTGCAGACGCTCTCGCTCGAAAGCTGACTGCCAGCGCAGAGCCACTATCGGTTCCTGCTGTCAGAGCTTAATGCGCTCGCTTATGGTGGGATTGCTACGCAGCGGACGATGACCACGGTGCCGGTCATTATGCGGGAGAGCACGACCTACACCAAGAACCTCTATGGCAATACCGATGATGCTTATGAGTTGGTGACTACTCCTGCGACGCTGACGAAGCTCCTGCGCAATCAGCGGCAGGCGATCACCAGCAAATTCCCGCGTCACAAACTGGCAGACGATGGCACGAGGTTTGGCGCCGGGCAGGCGATTGTTACGCCTAAGATCATCAAGGCGGAGTTGGTTGCGGAATACCGTATTGATGAGTTCAACGGTCTTGTCGAAAATGGCAAGGCATTCAAGGCCAACTTGATCGTTGAGCGTGACCCCAACGATCCGAACCGCGTCAATGTTCTGTATCCTCCTGACCTCATCAATCAGTTGCGGGTGTTCGCGGTTCTCGCCCAGTTCAGGCTGCAATATGATCGCGGCCTTGACACTGTCATCGCGGCCTAACAAGTCCAGCCATAGAAAGGATTCAACATGGCACAGCGTATCGCCGGGATTGCCTATCTTAAGGTGGATGGCAATCAATATCCCTTGCGAGGAAATTTTACAATCACCCCATCGGTGATCGAGCGTGCTGGCCTCGCAGGCCAGGACTACATTCACGGCTACAGTGAACTGCCGCGCGTTCCTTCAATTGAAGGTGACGTATCGACGGTGCCGGGATTATCCATCGAGGATTTTGAAGCTCAGGTCAACGTCACGGTGACTGCTGAGCTTGCAAACAACTCGACTTACGTTTTGCGCGAGGGCTGGTGTGTCTCGGCGCTCGCGATCAATGCCCGCGACGGATTGGTGCGGGTCAAGTGGGAAGGCATCAGCTGCGATGAGATTCAATAATGGTCGATGAGCCGGAAGTACCGAAGCCAGCAGAGACCAAAGTCAATGGGGCTGAAGTCTCTACTGACCTTGTCATACCATTGCGCAAGAAACTCATTGCGCATGGTGAAGAGATCACAGAGCTAAAATTTCGCGAGCCAACGGCTGGTGATATTGAAATCTGTGGCACGCCGGTCATGATTGACTTCTTGACGGGCGAGCAGCCGAAGATGACGTTTGAGACCAAGGCTATGTTTGCCATGATGTCGCGTCTTGCGGGCGTCCCTCCTTCCACCATCAAGTCTATGCATCCGAAGGATTGGGGGTATGCAGCTTTAGCCCTAGCGCATCGTTTTTTTATTCCAGAGATGTAGAGGGAGGGTTCATCCTGGATTGCTATCGTCTTGCTAAATACTATCATCGCAATCCGCGCGAATTTCTTGATATGCCGTTCTCAGAAATAGAGCGCCACATCAAGTGGACGACAAAGCTGGAAGAGATATTGAGGCCGGTGGAAGACGACAATGCCTGAACAAGATTTTGATTCTGATGCGATGTTGGCCTTTTTCGGTCAGATGGGGAAAGGAGTTGATGAATTAAAGACCAAGATCGCCAACCTTAATGCGGCTGGCGAGGCAATGAATAAGATGACGCATGAGACCGAGCGGTTCGGTCAAACCGTCACCCGTCATGCTATCAGTTTGAAAGGCATGGAGGGATCATTTCTCCGGATAGCTGGTGGAGTTGGTAGTCTTGCTCTAGGAATATTTGGTGTCGCTAAAGCCTTCGATAGTTTTTCAGCCAGTCAATTGCGATCTAGGAATTTTGGAATTGATACTGGATTTACAAATGGCGTTAAGAATTTGCGGATACAATTGTCTGCTGCTGGAATTAGCGCCGATGAAGCTTCTCATGGCATAGCAAATATCGGCGCTAAGCTGCAGGAGGTCCTAGCCCTTCAGGAAACCTCGCCTTTCTATCAGGCCTTGCAAGCTAGCTCGCCATTGATGGCGGAAAACGTCCGTCACTTAATGAATGCTGGAGATCAGCAAGGCGCTCTGAATTATTTACAGGAAATGTATAACAAGGGTGGCGAGCGGTTCAAGGCTTGGCTGCCAACTGTTACGGGAGTTTCCCGGTCTGCGTGGGAAGCGCAGAAGCACGGCATGGAAGGTTTAATTCCTGCCTGGAAGCAGAATAAGGATGCTGCGTTAGAATACCATAAGACGATGGTTAATCTTGGTACCATTTTTGATGGCGTTTGGACAAGCATGACATATACAATGCTTGGCGGGATTAACAAAATTATTCTTGGTGAAGGTAGCATAGATGACTTAAATAAAAAGGCCGAAAAATTTACTGCTGATTTTAAGAAATTTTTTGACACGAATGTCATACCAACTTTGCAGACTACGTTACAGGAAGCCAAGGCCATTATCAATTTCATTAATACGCTAGAGCCGGATGCTCCAGAACCTGAAGGCACCAAGGAGGGATATGAAAGGGCCAATGAATGGTGGGATTGGCTTTTCGGTACAGGTAAGCCAGAAGCATCAAAACCATCACCATCGCTTTCTGCTGTTGTCGGGACTAATGATAATCCGATTGATTTGAGTAAAGACGCTAACAGCTCAATTCGCGACATGCGCGATATTCTAAAGAAGTGGGAGCTTGATCAAGGTGGCTTTGGCGGTGGCAAGGTCAATCTTGGCGGTGGTGTCGCTGCGGCCGGTGGCGGCGGCACCGGAGCGGGACGCGGAGGCTGGAGCGCTGGCGGAACCCCAGAGCAAAATCAGAGTGGCAGTCCTGTCGGCTTGAGTGATCAAAACGGTCGCAAGATTGATCCGGAAACGATGCGAGAGGTTGAAAGACTAGGACGTGCTGGGGACAAATTTGGATTAGAGAAATTGTTTAGTCAAAAGGGCTATCGTATGAGTGGCCCTGCTTGCGGCATTGTTGCAACTCAATATGTCAAGTCTGCCGGTTTTCAACCACCAACAGGTTCAGCTGTTGCGGCGCGATGGCATACTTGGGGACAAGGAATTTCTCCGGAAGGAATTAATGAGCCTGGACGGCCATTCGGTAGCATAGTTGGTACTTACTATCATGGCCGATATGGCAGCAAGATGGGAAAATTGCTTAGTCCAGATGAAACTGGTGGTCATGTTATGACTCCAATTCCAGGGTCATATGATCCTAAGACTAGAACATTTGATATGGTCGATCAATATGGCTATAGTCGCGGTAGACGAAAAGTTGATGATATAAATTTCCGCTATGTTGGTGATGCAGTAGTCGCAGCAGCAAAAGCTCGTGCGGCTGGAGGCACCACTGATAGAGGTCCGATAGATAAAGCAATTGCAACTCCAGTCAGTCCGAATGCAATTTCAAATCTGCTTATCAATTTCAAGAATGTACCTGAAGGGGTGAAGACTGATGCCTCAACAAGCGGCAACGCTTTTAGTGGCATCAAGATGAATCGCGAAAATCAATACAAGTTTGGTGAAGCTGATGCCAGGTGATTTTGACTCTGATGCCATGCTGGCCTTTATCGGCCAGATGGGAAAGGGCGTTGATGAGCTGAAGGCCAAGATCACCGGTCTCAATGAGGCCGGTGGCAAGGGCATGGGCAATCTTGCCGATCAGACGGAGCGGTTTGGCAAGATCATAGAGAAATATACCCGTGGCCCGGTTAAGGCTATGGATGCTGCGGTTGCTGGTCTTACCAAGACGCTGGTTGGCGCTGGTGGGTTGGCGCTCGGTCTTGCTGGTGTTGCTAAATCTTTTGATGTGTTTGCTGTTGGTGAATTGAAGATAAAGAATTTTGCTATCAATACTGGATTTTCAGTAGACAGCATTAAGAACCTTCGTGTGCAATTATCGGCTGCGGGTATCGATGCTGGGGCTGCGGCGCAAGGTATTGGTAGCATCGGCTCTAAGTTGCAGGAGGTCTTGGCGCTTCAGGAGACATCCTCATTTTATAAATCATTGCAAGCGAGTAGTCCGGCCCTAGCTGAGCAAGTGCGCCAGTTGATGAATGCGGGCAAGCAGCAAGAAGCCTTAAATGTTTTGCAGGAGGCCTACAATAAAGGTGGCGAGCGGTTCAAGGCTTGGCTACCAACTGCTACTGGCATGTCGCGGGCGGCATTCGAGGCCGGCAAAGTTGGAATGAAAGGTTTGATTGAGCCTTGGAAATTTAACGATGATGAGGCCGCAAAATATCATAAGACGATGACCAATCTTGAAACGATTGGTACTGGTGTTTGGACGAGCATGACATACACTATGCTTGAGAACATCAATAAAATGATTGGCGGCGAAGGAGGGATGAAGGCCTTAAATGCATCAGCCAAGGAGTTTGCGGATGGATTTAAGAATTTTTTCAATACCTATGTTTTTGAAACTTTGAAGACGACCAAGCAAGAATTTGGTTGGGTAGTAGACGCCATTGCAAAGGTCGATGAGTACATAAATAATTTAATTGGTAGCGATAAAGATAAAGAAGGAGGTGGCGACCAAACTGGCAAATTGATGCAGATGTTTAGAAAGAAGATGGGTTTTGTCAGAGCCGATGAAGGCGGTGATAGGGCATACACTCCTCCTCCAGTCGCTCCACCCGCATCCGGCGCAGAGAAGGGTAGTGGCGGTGGTATCTGGGATTGGATAAAGAAAAATATAAGCTTCACGTCAGAGGCTGCCGCCTCCACTTTACCTCCGGGAGCGATGCCGGGATTAGCGAAGGAGGTCGCGGAGACTGATAAGGATTCAAACAAATTATTAGGCGATATGCGCGACACCTTACAGAAATGGGATCAGCTACGTGAAGGTGTTACGGCTGGCGGTGGCGGGACGCAGGTGGCTAGCCTCGGTCCTGGCGGTGGCGCTCTAGGCGCTACGGGCGGAGATGCTGGCGGCGGTGGCAATCGGAATAGATTGGCTGGCGGCAGCACGGGTGGGCCTCCTGGTTCTTCAGCGCCAGGCGAAACGCCGGATAGTGGAGAAGGTAAGCAAGGCTCAGAGTATCTGGCGGCGCGTCGGGCAGCACAGCTGAAGGAAATTGAAAATAATCCGCAGCTGAAGTTGCAGATTGCGGCTATGGTTACGAAGGAGCATGAAAGTGATCCAGTCGCGGTTATGGAGAGCTTGGCCAACCGTACTGACTATGTTAATTCAGAACGTGCTAAAAAGGGATTGCCTCCCGTATCGCTTCAGCAAATGCTGTTGGGGAAACCAGGAGGCAAAAGTTTTTATGGTCCCATCCGTAAGGGCTTGCTGCCGGGAGCGATGGCTGAATTAAGTCGTGACCCGAATAGATTGGCTAAGATTTATGATGCGATGAGTGAAGTCTATAAAGGCAGCAATGTTCTTGAAGGCGCTACGGACCAGGGTAGTGGTAATGATCCGAATGTGGGTTGGGCAGGCGGCAGAGTTGTTCGTCACGGTGAAACATATAATGACTTTGGCGGCGGTCCTGGCGGACATGAGGGTGCGCGGAAATATCGCGAGGCATTGCAAAAAGGGTTCCGTGAAGGAGTTGCTGCCAAAGTAAGTCAATCGCAGAGCAATTCAGCAATTGATGCAGCCCTGCGTGGCGTTTATAGCAGTGGCCTTTCCGGGACTGCGCGGGTCGATGTAGAATTTGGCGATAAGAAAAGGGACTCATCACTGATGAGTGGAGCTTCGCCTTTTATCAAGACGAATATCGAACGGTCACCGCAAGCCCCAGTCGCTGGCGGCGGCGTGTCTTCGTTTAATTCATATGCATATGAATGAGCCATGCCAAAGGTAAATGAGATTGCTGTCTTGACCGTTCAAGGTACTGACTACAAGGATTGGGAGAGTGTTTCTGTTAAGCATGCGTTTCGCGGACAGCCACCTTATAGTTGTCGGTTCACTTGCAGTGAAGGCTCGCCCCTGGTCAAGCATCTTTCAAAGATGCAGATCATGCCGGGTTATCTTTGTACCGTTACACTAGCCGGGCAGTTGGCCTTTACCGGGAAGGTTACAACGCGGCAAGTTGTGGTGGATGCGCGCAAGCATCATATTGAAATCCAATGTGCCAGCAATCTACAAATGGCAACGTCTAGCGTTATTTCAAAAACTGGAGAGTGGAAGGATCAGTCAGCAGAGAAAATTATCCGTGATGTTTTGAAGCCGCTTAAAATCAATTTGAAGGTTGAGGGAGGCTCCCTGCCGAATTTTAAGATACCGCGATATTCAGCTACTCCCGGAGAATCAGTGCATGACTTTATTGATACATTGACGCGGCATCTCGGAGTAGATGGAAGCAAGTTTGGTATTGCGCATACCGGGGATGAGCATGGAAATTTTGTAATCATGGTTGGTGGTATCGGCGGCAGTGATGCCTTGATTGAAGGACAGAATATGATTGAGGGTCGTGAAGTCATTTATGATCCTAATCAGGCTGGTGGCGTTCCTTCTCCCAGTCAGGGTCCGGGGAATAATGATACTTGGGGAGCGCAGGTGGCATCAGTGCCGTTTGTTTCTAAGACCTTCCCCATTATTGGTGAAAAATATCCTCCAGGCGTAGTGGTGCCTGAATTGCCATTCATGGGGAAGCAATTGCAGGAAGGTCGCGCGTCATCGGAAAGCAATTGGCTGAAGGAGGCTTACGTCACAGTCTATGGGACCGTTCATGATTGGTTGAAGCCTTCCGGAGGATTGTGGAAACGCGGACAGGATGTAACAGTTAATTCTCCTATGCTGGTTATGAATGGCGTTCCGCTGATCCTCAAGAGTGCAACATTTAGCCAGGATAACACTACTGGAACGTGGACTGTGCTGGAATTGGTAAACGCAAAGGCGCTAGGCGAAGGAACACCGAGGCCAAACGAATGACCATACGATCAACATTAACTGATGCGACACGCAAGGCGCGGATGGGTACTGCGCGAGCCACCATCCGTGAATTTGACGATGATCATCTTATGCAGCAAGTCAAGAAGGCCGATGTGTATCATAGCGAGACACCATCGGATTTTGAGCGTTGGCAGCCGGTGGGTATGACGGCCTTTCCGATTAAGCAGCAAGAGGAAGAGGGCGGTCAAAAACAATCATCTCAAAAATCTAATCCATCTGAGGATGGCGATTGGAATCACGATCAGCCGAAGGGTCCGGCAGCCGAAGCCATCATGATGTATATCGGCGGTTCACGCTCGCATCCGGTGGCGATGGTAGATGATAGGCGCGTGCGGCCTTACGGGATGAGCGAAGGGGAAGGTGCGCACTACGCTCCGGATGGCTCGGAGCAGATGTTGCTGTTCAAGGAGAATGGGACCTACATCGTTGGCCTAGATGGGCCATCGGTCAAGGACAAGAAGGAAAAGAAGACACGCATGGTGAGCCTCCGCCATGTGTCGAAGAAGATGCAGAGCCACAAGATTGATAAGAAGCAAGATAGTGGTGGTGGTAGCGGCGGTGGCTCCGGTCCTTCGGCGCAGCAGTATGCGGCCAATGGAAGTGGCGGCGGTCAGCAGCAAGAGAAATACAAGCATGAGGGCGATAGTGTCAATACTGAGATACGTTGTACTGCCAGCCGGATTGAGTTTCGCTCAGGTGATACCGTGGTTGGTTATTATGACAAAGGTGCTGACACTTGGTTCTTCAAAGGCAAGATTGCGCAGATGCAGTTTAGCGAAAAGATCGAACATACCGCGCCGACCATCAGCGAGAATGTGACCAAGCGATTTGAAACAGTCGGCAATACCTACCTTGGAATTGACACTAAAGATGAAGTACCAGCACCGAAGGTAGTCACTGAGGATGGACCAGCCAAGAAGACATGGGCAAAGCCAGGATAGGATAGATGGCAAACGATACTCACTTTACTGTTGCGGTATCTGCGCCTGCTTTAAGCACTGTTAATGGTGGTGATGTAACTTCTGCCCGTAATGTCAATGCTGTGAATGATGTCAATGCGACGCACGACGTTGCTGCGACGCACGATGTCAAGGCCACCAATAATATGTCGGCAGGAGTTGATCAAAGCGTCGGACGCGATCTTCACGTTGTGCGTGATGGTACGGTCGGTCGCAACCTTACTGTCACTGGTAATTTGTCGGCGGCATCATTTCAAACGTCAGGAGGAGGGCCATTCGTTTTGACGATGCAATGGTATTCTGTGACTGGATTACCAGCTGCTACTGATGGACGAGTGATCCTGGTTTATGATGCTGATGCTAGCACCGGTCCAATTAGCGGATTTGCTGGCAATATAAAAACTATGGCCGCTGCGTTGGGCGGTACGTGGTGGGCGGTCTGATCTATGGCAACGATTCAAGAGATATCACCGGCACCATGGAGGCT
>Ga0105242_10003449_pt1 | contig 12288 bp, 10 predicted proteins | sample KBSM24metaG_FD_81521 | JGI IMG/M metagenome (GOLD analysis project Ga0105242, IMG submission 81521) | Miscanthus rhizosphere microbial communities from Kellogg Biological Station, Michigan, USA - KBS M2-4 metaG | ecosystem: Host-associated > Plants > Roots > Rhizosphere > Soil | place...
ATGGTCGTCGCGACCGGTTACGATTTGCTAAAAACGATCCGGCCGCATCATGCTGACGCCGCCGACGCGAACCTGGCCCCCCTGGTGATGACGAGTCACGGCTGGATCGTGCTCGCGATTGGGTTTGTCGTTTCGTTTTTTGTGGCGCTGGGCGTTGTCGCCTGGTTCATGCGCTGGGTGCGGGCCCGGGGTTTTGTGCCGTTCGCGCTCTACCGGATCATTGTTGGAATTGTCCTCCTAGTGCTGATCGCGCGCGGAGCCATCTAGTCGCGCCGTGGATCCGAACGCGATTCTGCCCGACCTCCAGAGCTGCGTCCTCTGCGAGGATGTTCGTTGCGAAATCAACGGGATGCAGACTCTCGTCGGCGTGCTGAACGTCATTCCGGCCACGTCGTTGCCCATCTGCTTCCGGCTCTGCATTTGGTCGCGCTGGTGCAGCGGGTCGGGGAAGTTCCGCCAAAAGTCGCGCATTATCGGGGTGGACGAGCGGCAGGTCCTGGCCCAGGCGGAAGTCGAATTCGAGCTCAAGGAGATGGAAGGGCACGCGACCAACGTGCATTACTTCGGCGGGGTGCAGTTCCAGCAGTTCGGCCTGCATCATGTCGAGGTTTTCGAGAACGAGCTCCGGCTCCGGTTTCCGCTGCCGGTCGTCCGGATTGGGCCGGCCCAGCCGCAATAGTTTTTCTTAAAATTCAGAACGAAACGCTTGCCACGCCCCCCGGGAATGATCTAAAACGAGCGTTCGCATGTTTCGTAACGCCCTGACGTTGCTGCTGTTCTCGCTTGCCCTGGCCGCGCCAGTCTACGCGCAGGATGTGTTTGTGCCTCGCGAGCTCAAGGCGCAGCCCGTGCATGCGCCCAAATCGAAAGAAGTGGTCAAGCGCGCCGAGCCAGTGACGGATGTCGATGTTAAGCCGGCGGAGAAACAGGCCGACGCGTCGAAGTCAAAAGCACCAAAAGCTGAATCGACGACCGCGAACGCCGACAAGGTCGCCGCGACCAAAGAAAAACCTGCGACGCCCTCGGCGAAAAGCGAAAAGCCCGCCACCAGCACGGAAGCGCCCGCGAAAAAAATCGTGAAGGCCGAGCCCGTGAAGCCTGAAGCGGCCAAGGAGAAGACGGAAAAGCCGGCCGCGAAGGAAAAGGTCGCGGCGACAAAGATGCAGGCGCCCGCTGAGGATTCCGTTCCCACGATCAAGGTTGAAAAGGTTGCCGCAGCAAAGGAAAACGGCGCGCCCAAGACGGTGGCTAAAGCCGATATCGCGAAACCAGAGCCGGCCAAGGATAAGAAGGAGAAGGCCAAGGAAAAGGCTGAGAGCGATGTGCCGACCATCAAGGTCGAGAAGGTGAGTGCTAGCAAGGAAACGCCGGCGGCGAAAACAGTAGCGAAAACCGACACGGCGAAACCCGAGATTTCCAAGGAGAAAACCGACAAGACTACTGCCACGAAGGAGAAACCGTCTGTTGAGGTGACAGCCAAACCCGCCAAGACCGAAACAGCGGTCGCGAAAGCGGAGAAGTCCGCTCCGGCGAAAGAAGAATCTTCCTCCAAGTCGGTGGCCAAGACTGACGGCGTCAAGATAGAGACGGTCACCGCGAAAACCGACAAGGCCCCGGCGAAAGAAAAACCCGCGACGGTCGCCGTGACGAAGCCGCAGAAGGAAGAAAAACCGGCGACGGTCGCGGTCACAAAACCGGTGAAGGAAGAAAAGATCGCGGCAGCGAAGGAAGAATCGGCCCCGGCCAAACCGAATACGAAACTCGACGCCGCGAAGCCACCGACAGTCGTAGCCAAGACCGAGAAATCCGCGCCCGCCAAAGACAAGCCTGCGGCTGCACCGGCCAAGCCTGAAACCGTTGTGGCGAAGACCGAGCCCCCGCCGCCGCGCGAAGGACCTGCTAACCCGGTGAAGTCCGACATGGTTTCCGTCCCGTCCCAGAAAGATCCGTCCCAGCTTCTCCCGACCTCGACCGGTTCGCTCGATACGGGATTCACTAAGATCGCGGACGGTTTCGACTTCCCGGTCGGCAGGCCCGAAGCCGAAGGTTATTACAAGGCCCGCGGTTTTCGTCCCGGCGGACATGTCGGCGAGGATTGGGACGGAGTCCGCGGCGGCGACACCGACATGCGTGATCCGATTTACAGCATCGGCGACGGCATCGTGGTGTTTGCCCGCGACGTTCATCTCGGCTGGGGCAACGTCGTCATCGTTCGCCACGCGTATCGCGACGGCGGCAACGTCAAATACATCGACGCGCTCTACGGCCACCTGAACACCATGCTCGTCAGCCGCGGCCAGCGCGTCAGCCGGGGACAACAGATCGCGACCATGGGGAATGCCCACGGCCGCTACGACGCCCATCTCCATTTCGAAATCCGGAAGAACCTCGAGATCGGCATGAGCCGCTCGAAGTTTCAGAAAGACTTCAGCAACTATTACGATCCGACGCAGTTCATCGCCTCACACCGCCATCTCTCCGGCGGCGGCTCCAATTACAAAGTGGCGATGAACACCTTCACTCACGATTGGATGTATCACTTCGATTCCAACCGGAATTTCCCGGCCCGGAAACGGAGCACCTCGGAATCGTCCGCCGCTTTGCGCAAAGCGCTCACCAGCCGCTGACGCGGCTGGAAATCCCAAGTTCCAAATCCCAAATCCCAGGGAAATCTCAAAGGGGGAAATTCCCAAAGAGCGTGACCTCAGCGCTCTCTTTGAGCATTGAGATTTAAAAAAATTCCTTGGGATTTGGAACTTGGGATTTGGGATTTCGCCGCGCAGTGGCGCGGCGCGGCCTCAGAGTTTCCCCATGAGCGCGAGAATCAGGACGATCAGGAGAACCAGTCCGATTCCGCCAAATGGGTAATAGCCCCAGCCTGTGCTGTATCCCCAGCCTGGATACGCTCCGACCAATAAGAGGATCAGGATGATCAGCAGAATAGTGCGCATGGCGCGAAATTAGGACGCCGCCGTTCCGCCTGACAATTCTTTTCTTCCTGAGTCTTCTCTGCTCTTGCTGTTACTCTTGCTCTTGCTCTCAGTCTGGCCCACTCGAGCGGTCCCCAAAAGAGTGAGAGCAAGAGCAAGAGCAGGAGCAAGAGCAAGAGCAAGAGTAAGAGTAGGAGTAGGAGCAAGAGGCTTGTGAATTCCTCCTTGCAGCCACGGACGCGCACCCTATTCTTTTGCGCAGTCCCGAATGTGTCCAACCGGATGCGTCGGGACAATTTGTTGCAGCATTTGTTTTCATGGCGAACACGATTCTGATCGGCGCGCAGTGGGGCGACGAAGGGAAAGGCAAAATCATCGACGTGCTGACGGCGAAAGCCGACATCGTCGTGCGCAGCCAGGGCGGCAATAACGCCGGCCACACCGTCATCCATCAGGGTAAGAAATATATTCTGCACCTGATCCCGTCCGGGATTTTGCGGCGCGGCAAACGGTGCGTGATCGGCAACGGCGTCGTTATCGATCCAATTGCGCTGGTCGGGGAAATCGAAGGCCTGCAAAAGCTCGGGGTCAACATCGGCAAGAACCTGCTCATCAGCGATTGCGCGCACCTTGTGCTGCCGTATCACCGCGTGCTCGACGAACAACGCGAGCTGCGCAAAGGCCACACCAAGATCGGCACCACGAAACGCGGGATCGGCCCGGCTTATGGCGATAAAGCCGCGCGCACCGGCCTGCGCATGTCCGACCTCATGCAGCCGGTCTTATTCTCGAAGAAGCTCCAGGCCAAGATTCGCGAGAACAACAGTATCCTTCAGGCGCTCGGCGCGGACTCGATCAACTATCGCGACGTCAACGAGCGATACCTGGAGGCGGGCCGAAAACTGCGGCCGCTCGTGACCAATACCGTCGTTTACCTGCATCGCGCTCTCCAGCACGGCAAAGAGATCCTGTTCGAAGGCGCACAGGGCACCTTCCTCGATATCGATCACGGGACTTACCCGTACGTCACGTCGTCGAACACGACCGCCGGCGGCGCTTGCACTGGCTCTGGCGTTCCGCCGCACCGGATGGACGTCGTCGTCGGCGTTATGAAAGCCTACACGACCCGCGTGGGCGAGGGAGCGTTGCCGACCGAGGACGCGGGTCTGGCCAACAAGCTGCACGAGATGGGGCGCGAGTTCGGCGCGACGACCGGCCGGGCCCGGCGTTGCGGTTGGTTCGACGCCGTGGCGACCCGCTACGCGACGATGATCAACGGAATCGATGAGCTGGCCGTGACGAATCTCGACGGGCTCGATGGCGTGGATCGCATCCGCGTTTGCGTTGCTTATCGGCTGAATGGCAAGCGGCTCGATGTTCCGCCCTGTGATGCCGCTCAGCTGGAGAACTGCGAGCCGGTTTACCGCGAATTTCCGGGCTGGAAAGGATCCACGCAATCGGCAAAAAAAATGTCGGATCTACCCGCTGCCGCAAGAAGTTACGTCAAGGCAATCGCGGAGCTGACTGGTGCCCCGTTGCGCATCGTCAGCGTCGGCCCCACCCGCAACGAAACGATCATTCTTTGACCGGCCATGGCCCCGACCGTGAAACTGATTCCGCGCCACATCGCGATCATCATGGACGGCAACGGCCGCTGGGCTCGCAACCGCGGCCTCGCCCGGATCAAGGGCCACGAAAAAGGAGCCGACGCCGTCCGGGCGTGCGTCGAAGCGTGCGGCGAGATCAAGGTTGAATTCCTGACCCTGTACGCGTTTTCCGCCGAGAACTGGCAACGGCCGAAAGCCGAGGTTTACGCCCTTATGCGTTTGCTTGAGCGTTTCCTGAAAGAAAAGACGCCGGAGTTGCTGGAAAAAAATGTCCGCCTCCAAGCCATCGGCCGGCTGACCGATTTGCCCGCCAGTTGCCAGAAACAGCTCCACGAATCCATCGAGCGCACCTCCGGTAACACCGGCCTGACATTGATCCTCGCCCTGAGCTACGGCGGCCGCCTCGAGATCATCGACGGGATCAAGAGCCTGCTGCGCCAGATCGATTCCGGCCACATCGATCGCGCCATGATCGACGTCGACATGTTCAGCAAGCATCTCTACACCCGGTACTATCCCGACCCCGACCTCCTCATCCGCACCTCCGGCGAAATGCGCCTCTCCAATTTTCTCCTTTGGCAGCTTTCCTACACCGAGATGTACGTCACCCAGAAACTCTGGCCCGATTTCTCGAAGAAAGACCTTCTCGATGCCGTGGAAGATTTCGGGAAACGGAACCGGCGCTACGGCGCGGTGTGATCTTTGATTCGCGTGTGTTTCGGCGAATGGACACGGCCAGTTGGCTATAAAACAGTAACAAAAGACTCGAATGTAGCGGTACTCGAATGGTAAGCCTCGCTTTGCTTGCCATTAACATGTGAGGTAACAAAAATTAAGGTCATGCAGAGCGTTCCCCTCACCCTCTTGAATTTGGCACGGCAAGAGTTTGCGTCTCGATCTCTTTCGGCGGCTGAGGAGGCGCTGTTCAGCTCTGTGGAAACCAGCAAGATTGCGTCGTCAGTTAGAGGCGACGATCAACAGGACGATCCCGCAAGCGCTATCAACTGGACGGCGGACCGAGTGATACGCGCGGAGTGTATCGCCTGGCTTTGCACCGATGGTGAAGCGACAAAGCGAGTCACACACCGAGGCATCTCCATTCGTGGAATGCGAATCGATGGGGTGCTGGATCTAAGCGATGCGAAGATTGATTTTCCAATCGCGGCATTGAAATGCGCTTTCATGGAAAGGCTTATTTTTCGAGATGCCCATCTGCGAACGTTAATTCTGTCCGCAAGTCACACAAAGGATGTGCTTGCGGATCGGCTTACTCTTGCTGGCAGCCTATTCTTGCGCCAAGGCTTCAAGGCTCAAGGGGAACTCAGACTTCTCGGAGTTAGTATCGGCGGTAGCTTGGATTGTAGCGGCGCGAAACTCTCAAATCCGCAGGGCAAAGCGCTGAGCGCCGATGGTGCATGCATAGGTGGCGATGTTCTCTTGCGCGAAGGATTCATGGCCGAAGGGGAGGTTCGATTCTTGCGGACAACCATCGGTAGAAATTTCGACTGCGACTCAGCAAAACTGTCGAATCCTGAAGGGATGGCTCTGGATGCTGACGGGGCGACGGTCCGCGGCGATGTGTTTTTGCGCTCTGGATTTACAGCTTTCGGGGAGGTGAAATTGCTGGCAACCGCGATCGGCGGAAGCCTCGATTGCGAAACTGCCAGCTTCTCGAATTCTGACGGTGTGGCTCTCAACGCCGATCGGGCAAAGATTGCAGGAGCTGTTTTCTTGCGAAGAGGTTTTAGAGCTAAGGGTGAAGTTAGGTTGGTGAGGGCCTCAATCGGTTTAAATTTAGAGTGTGATGGTGCCCAGTGCTCAAATGTGAAAAAGAACGCTCTCGATGCGGATGGCGCGAAGATTGATGGTTCAGTTTTTCTGAGGAATGGATTCAACTCTGACGGTCAGGTGAACCTGCTGGGAGCGACAATCGGCGGTGCGCTCGAGTGTGACAGTGCGCAATTCTCTAACCCGCAGTCGACTGCTCTTAATGCTGACATGGCGAGAATAGGGGCTGCCATTTTTTTGCGAAAAGGCTCGAAAGTCAACGGTCGTGTTAACTTCGCGGCCGTGAGGGTGGGGGGACATCTTCAAATTCATGGTCTGATTGCCTCTAACACGATGGAGCTTAATTTGCGGGATGCGAAGATAGGAACGTTATGGGACGAGCGGGGAAGCTGGCCGGAGCCCGGTAAGCTCTTTCTTGACGGTCTTGTTTACGACCGGCTCCACGAAAACGCGCCGTTCACACACGACTCCCGTGTTGACTGGTTGCGCCGGCAGCCTAGGAGCACCTTTTTACCTCAGCCGTATGAACACTTGGCCAGCGTTTTGCGTCAGATGGGGCACGAGCGTGAGGCAAGGTCTATCTTGGTTGAAAAGAATCGTACGAAGGGAAAGTTTGCGCGTTTTCCTCGCCAAGATTGGCTATGGTACAAAATTTTTGGAAGGGCTATTGGTTATGGGTACAGACCATTGCGGGCGCTCTGGATGAGCATCTTGGTCATTCTTGTTGGGACACTGGTATTTCGGTGGGCCTTTGCGTATGGCCTGATTTCGCCTACGAAGGAGAACGCCTATTCGACCAGGGTTAGTGGGCTTGTTGAGGGCGAGAGCCGGCACCCTGCGGATAATTACGCAGTTTTCAATTCTTTCGCATATTCGCTTGAGTCATTCACGCCGTTTCTCAAGTTGGACCAAACCTCCAATTGGCAGCCAAACGCGAACCGAGGAGTAAATCTTCATGTCTTGTGGTGGCCAACCACTGTTGGTGCGCTATTGCGATATTTCCTTTGGTTGCACATCATAACTGGCTGGGTGCTCACTACGCTCTGGGTCGGTGCTGTGACGGGGATTGCAAAGACCTGAAGTTGATCGCGATCATTCGCACTGAACTGCCGCCGCGACTTTCCTCCCGACGGCGCCTCGCCCTGCCGATGTCGCCCGAAAGGGGCCATTGGAACCGATGAATTGGCTACGTCCTCGCATCGGGAGACAGACGCACCAGAAACAGAACCGCAACCGACCCGAATATTGCGGTTTGGAAAAAGCGCCTTGTTGGTTTTCAGACAAACGCTTCGGCCACCGAATCAGCCAGCAGTTTGCCGCGGGGGGTAAGAACGAAATTGCCGTTCAGCTCCCGGAGCAGCCCGAGACCTATGAACTCGCTTCTTTCGTCAGGCCACGCGGTCAGCTCCCGGGAAGGAATGCCTTCGCGGGTTCTCAACGCGAGTGCGATTCGCTCCGTGCGCTTCATCTCCGGCGTCAGGATTTCGGTTGAAGCGACCGGCGAGGAATCGGCCAAGACGCGGTCCGCGTAGGCGCGGTAGTCATAGACGTTTTGCCGGCGTTCAAAGCCAACGGTGGAAAAGGCGCTGGGACCGATGCCTAGATAATCGTGGCCGGCCCAGTAGCCGCGGTTGTGCGCGGATTCGAACCCGGGACGCGCGTAGTTCGAAATCTCGTAGTGCTGGTAGCCGGCGGCTTCCAGCATCGCCATGGCGCGCTCGAGAAATTGAGCGTCGGATTCGGAATCCTCGCGAAACTCGCCTTTGCTGTGGCGCAAAAAGAACTCGGTGTCCTCCTCGTAAGTCAGGCAATAGGTCGAAATGTGGTCCGGCGAGAGCGAGATCGTTTTCGCGAGGTCGGCTTCCCATTGCGGCAAGGTTTGGCCGGGCAAGCCGAACATGAGATCGATGCTGACGTTGGCAAACCCTGCCTCGCGCAGAATGTGAAAGGATGTTTCGGCCTGGGCGGAGTCGTGTTCGCGACCGAGCAATTTCAATAAATCGTCGTCCCAGGATTGCACGCCGAGGCTGATGCGATCCACGCCCTGCGCGCGCAGCAGCGCCGCTTTTCGCGGCGAAACACTTCCCGGATTCGCTTCGACGGTCCACTCGACTAGCGCTGACAGATCAAGCCGGTCGCGCAAACCGCCGAGCAGGAATTCGAGCTGCGCAGTCGTCAGCGCCGTCGGGGTTCCGCCGCCAAAAAAGATGGTCTGAGGTTGGATGACGAAACGCTCGGCGAGCTGCTCTGTTTCACGAAGGAGCGCCTCGCAAAAACGTTGCGTCTGCGCGGGATCGGCGCGCTCCTTGTAGAAGGCGCAATACGGGCAAATCCGAGCGCAAAAAGGAATGTGAACGTAAAGATGCCGGACCGCCTCTGCCGTTCGACATTGGACGTTGGGCGTTGGGCGTTGGACGTTTGCAACGTTACCCCTAAGCTCGGGTTCACTCTTCATTGTGCGCATCGCCATTTTAGCCTGTTTTTCGCTCGCCGCTGTCTCGACTCTCTCCGGGCAAACGATCGCGAACCAATCGATCGTTTATTCCGCGCGCAATCCGGCCGCGATCAAGGAATATCGAACCGATCCGGCCGTGGTCCGCTCGATGGTGAATCGCCTCGTCCTCGCTGTGACCGGCCAGCCCGATCTCGCGCGCGCCTGGGGGTCGCTCGTTTCGCCGGAAGACAAGGTCGGGATCAAAATTTCGGCGGCGGGCGGCGAATTGTTCACGACCCATCGCGACATCGTGAATGCGATCGTGGACGGTCTGGTCGCCGCGGGACATCCGCGAAACACGATCATTGTCTGGGACCGTTCCCTCGAGGGAATCAGGCAGGCGGGTTACCGGCCCGACAGCGAAGGCTATCAACTGCGGTCGATCTCGCCGCGTGACGGTTACGATCCGAAGGTGATTTTCACCGCGCCCATCACAGGCAAATTGATCTGGGGCGATTCCGAATACCGGAGCGATCGCGGCAAAATCCCGTTGCTCTCCGACGACGAGCTGACCAGTGACGACAGCCATTTCGCGCGCATCCTGACCACGGACGTGACGAAGGTGATCAACGTGCCCGTGATGAGCGACAGCGCCGGCTGCGGGATCACGGGCTGTTTGTATAACATGACGATCCCGAACATCGACAACTGGCGCCGGTTCGCGCAGGGCTTCCGCTTTGGCGGCGGCGCGATTGCCGAGATTTACAAAACGCCGATTGTCGCGCCTAAAGTCGTGCTCAACATCATGGATGGTTTGGTCGCGCAATACGCCGGTGGTCCGCAATCGCAGCCGAACTATTCCGTTCATCACGCGACCATCATGGCCAGCCGGGATCCGGTGGCGATCGATGCGCTGACCGTTCGGCAGATTGAGGAATGGCGGGTGAAGGCGCGCTTCACGCCGATCGCGCCGCTGGCCCAGCATGTCCAGGCGGCGGGTCAGTTGAGGCTTGGGAACGCCGAGGTCATCGAAGTACGCAACGTCAGCCCGTGAGCGCCCCGCCGAAACGGAAGAAATTGCGCGGGCAAGTGCTGCGGTCGGTCTCGCGTTCGTTCTATCTTTCGCTGCGGTTTTTGCCGGCGCCGCTGCGCGATCCGTTGTCGCTGGCCTATCTGCTGGCGCGTGCGACGGACACGATCGCGGACACGGCCGAGGTGCCGGTGGAGGAACGAAAGGCGTCGCTGCGCGCTCTTGCGGGAGCCATTCAGGGGGATGGGGAAAGAGATGTGGCGAAGCTCGCCGCGACGTTTTCAGCCGGGCAAAGGGACGAGTCGGAAAGAAAATTGATCGCAGAATTGCCGGGATTGCTGGAGTGGCTCGACGATCTCAGCGCTGCGGATCGAGAGGAAGTGCGAAAGGTCCTGGCGACGATCAACCGTGGCCAGACGCTCGATCTGGAGCGGTTCGGCGCGAGCGAGAGCATCAAGGCGCTCCGGACGGCAGATGAGTTGGATGAATACACTTATCTCGTTGCGGGATGCGTGGGGGAGTTTTGGACGCGGCTTTGTTTTGCGCACCTGCCGGAGTTTTCCGGACGGCCCGAGGCGGAGATGATCGAGCTGGGGGTGCGATACGGGCGTGGATTGCAACTGATCAATATTTTGCGGGATGCGGGGAGCGATCTGCGGCAGGGACGTTGTTATTTTCCGGCGGAGGAACTGGACTCGTTAGGTCTAACGCCGGTCGAAACCCTGAGCGATCCGAAACGGATTGAGCCGATCCTGGAGAAATGGCGCGGGAAAGCGTTGGCCGGGGTCGAGGCTGGGATCGGATATTCGTGCGCAATTCGGAATCGGCGGGTGCGTTTTGCGACTGCACTGCCGGCGTTGATTGGAGCGCGAACGCTGGCGCTTTTGCGCGAGGCGGGGGCTGAGGCACTGGAGAAACGCGTAAAGGTTGGGCGCGGCGAAGTTCGTAAGATGATCGCGGCGAGCGCGCTCGCGTCGCCTGCCTCGTTGCGCCGAACGTTCGAGAAACTTAAGGGAACGGCGGCTTGAGCCGCCGACGGCGATTGCAAATCGCCGTTCCTTGGGGTCGATAGGCCGGGTGCACCATCCAAATTCCCTTGGAGATCGGCGGTCGGTGCGAGCGCCAAAGGCGCGATCTCACGTCTAGCCTGGGGCAACGCCCCAGGACAATGAAACAAAGAGTTAGTTCAGCGCTGAAGGCGCGATTCACGTGGTTAGGTGATGAGTCGCGCCTTCAGCGCTTTGATTACTGAGACCGGCGTAACCTGGGGCGTTGCCCCAGGCTGGAATTGAGTCGCGCCGTTGGCGCTATCATTGCCGTATTCGTCGGTAGAACGTTTGCGAAGGTTCAAAGAACGGCGGCTTGAGCCGCCAACGGCGATTTGTAAATCGCCGCTCCTTGGGCTGCACGACGGATCCAGCGATTACGTCCGGAAATAGTTGCGCTGCTTTTCGGTGATGGGGCGGCCGAGGCGTTCCAGGACCTGGAGCATGTCTTCCCAGACTTTGCGTTTCTCCGCGGGGGCCTGGTTCCGCAGCAAATAGGATGGGTGATAGGTGATCATCAGCGGGGTCTCGGCATGCGAATGCCAGCGGCCGCGCATTTCCCGCATCGTACTGCGCGTGCCGAGCAAGCCTTCCACGGCCGTGGCGCCGAGTGCGACCAGCACCTTCGGCCGAATGATCGCAATTTGTTCCGCGAGATAAGGCAGGCAGGTTTGCATCTCGTCCGGGGTCGGCGGGCGATTGCCCGAAACGCCGGCCGGCATGTCGGGGCGGCATTTCAAAACGTTCGCGATATACACGTCGGCGCGATTGAAGCCCATGGCCGCGATGATTTTCGTCAGCAGTTGACCGGCACGGCCGACGAACGGCTCGCCTTGCGCGTCCTCATCCGCACCGGGCGCCTCACCGATGAACATCAGTTCCGCGTCGGGATTGCCGACACCAAAAACCGTTTGGGTGCGGGAGCGCGCCAGGTGCGGGCACTTCACGCAGACGGACACGCGCGCCTGAATCGGACCGAGCAAGGTGCGCTTGTCCGTTGTGGGCGGCAGTGAGACCGGCATCGCGACAGACGCCGGTCGGCGCAACTCGGCTAAAGAAACGCGGGAAGCGCGCGGCAAACGTCCGCCGTTGTCCCGCATTTGCTCGAGGGCCGTGAGGACCAGGTCGAGCGCGGGAGAGAATTCGTTCGGCACTCGCGCACCATCTGAGTTTTTGCATGGGATCGCAATTCCTTTGATGCTCAGGTTGGAGCGGCGCTGCTCTGTCGGCGTTCTAACGCGTCGATTGCAGAGAACGCTTTTTACGGCGACAGAGCGCCGTCGCTACGACAACAGCATGAGCCTCGCGTTATCCGATTACGATTATCCTTTGCCGGAGGAACTGATCGCGGTTCGTCCGCTGCCGAACCGGCAGGATTCGCGGATGATGGTCCTGCACCGGCGCGAGAAAAAGCTCGAGCACCGCAAGTTCGCCGAGCTGCCGCAATTTCTCG